>OGYX01002292.1_pt1 | contig 12497 bp, 13 predicted proteins | sample 1576601 | NCBI WGS metagenome assembly OGYX01 (sample SAMEA3541561, study PRJEB24748) | human gut metagenome | biome: human gut; feature: human-associated habitat; material: faeces | place: China | collected 2012 | reverse complement strand
CGGGCCTATGCCTTCGAGGCAGCCTGTCCGGCCAAAAGCGATGGCGGCCTTTATGACTGGACCGTCGGGGCCTATCCCAAGGAAGGTGTCGCCGCTATCTGTAAGGCCTGCCATGATGCCGGGGCTGTCATCCGGTCCATCGATTTGCTGCCCGCTTTCCTGGGACGCCTTTGGCCTTCCGGTACGGGGACGCTGGTCTTCCAGGAAATGCCGGATAGACAGCAGCACCGGATCCGCCTGAAAGATGGCCTGCCCCTGGCTTATGAGGTACAAGCGGTTGTGCCGCCGGCGGACCTGCCGCCTTTCCGCTGGCTTCCCGAAGGGGCCGGTGCGGAAGACTGGCAGCCGGCCGGGCCGAGTCCGGCTGTTCGCTGCCTGATGGAGGACTGCCAGCTGACCCAGGCCACGGCCATGCTGGCTTTCTTATGAGGAGGGATGATCATGAAATGCAATCTCTTGCCCTTGGGATACCGCCAGCACCATGGGCTTTGGCAGCGGCCGGCTTGTCTGGGCTTGCTCCTGATGCTGACGGTCTGTTTGGGGGCAGGCCTCTTTTTCCAGTACCAGCTGCACCGGGAAAAGGCCTATTATACGGACTGCCTGTACCCGCTGCAGCAACAGATACGGCAGGGAAACGAAGCAATCCGCCGCGGCCAGGCACAGGTGGAACGGGCTGCAAAGGAGCGGCCGGCTGGCCCCTTATCGCCGTCCCTGATGGTGGCTTTGGCCGGGTCTAAGCCGGAGGGACTCGCCGTCGAAAAGGTCAGCAGCCGGTCCGGCCGGGTCGTCATCGAAGGCCGGACGGCCTCACCGGATACGCCGCAGCAGTGGCAGCGGTCCTTGCAGCAGCAGGGCCTCGGCCAGGCGGCCGTTGCCAGGATGAAGCCCAATATGGGCCAGGGGATTCCCTTTGCGCTGGAGGTGACCTGCCGTGAAGGCGTGGCGAAAACGGGTTGACTGGCAGCGGGCCTTTCCCATCCTGGCCATCCTGACCGTGGGAGCCGCTCTTTTTGCCGTCTCGTCGTATCAGGCCTGGCAGGGATGGCAAGGCGTCCATCGCCAGTTAGCGCCGTATGCCCGTTCGTGGCGGCCGCGGCCGGTACCGGCGCCTGCTGGCTGTGACGGCGTCCCCGATGTAACGGCCTCCCTGGCGGCCCGGGACATCCAGCTTCTGTCGTGGCAGCAGTCGGGCCGCGAAGCCGGCCGGCAGACCCTGGTCCTGGCCGGTACCTTTGCCAGTCTCCTGAGCTGGATCAATGATTGGCCCGCCGTCTGCCCTCAAGGGACTTGCCAGATTCTCCAATGGGAGAAAAGCGAGACCGGAAGCGTCGTGACCGTTGAAGTCACGACGGCCGGAATGGCCGGCCAGGCCCTTCATTGACAGTCTGACGCCGGGCATGATATAGTTATGTTTGTAAGTTTGAAGTAAGTCAGGTGTCACAGACTCAATAGAGAAGCCGGTCCGATGCCGGCGCGGTCCCGCCGCTGTAGGGTGGAGCCAGGCTGCAACGACGTCACTGTACTGAGGTATGGGAAGGCGCAGCCAGGGCCATGAAGCCAAGCCAGAAGAACTGCCTGACGGATAATCACCGATAGACCTGCGAGCGATGGGAAGGAGATTGTATGGAAAGTTACTTGGAGGAGCTGTCAGCTAAAGGCGGCTCCTTTTCTATTTGTACCTCTGTTCGGCGCTTCGCCAGGCCGGACAGGAGGTCATAATGGAAGCGATTTTAAAGGGATTTCAGTTATTTCAGGCAGGCGGGCCGGTCATGTACCTGCTCCTGGCCTGTTCACTCTTCGTCGGCTATATTGGCATCGAACGGGCTTTGTTCTATGGGAACATGGACGCCGGGAAGGCCTTTGCCGAACAGTTCTATACGCAGATGAAACTGCGGCGCTGCGACCAGGCACAGCAGCTGGCTGCCGGAGCTCATGGCGGACTGCCCCTCATCTTGCAGGAGGTCTTCCAGGGCCAGGCTGGACCTGACGTCAAGGCCTTCGTCGAGATGCAGTCGGGCATCTTCATTGCGAAATTGCGCAACCGCCTCTATTATCTGTCGGTCATCGTCACCATGGCACCGCTCTTGGGGCTTTTGGGGACAATCAGCGGCATGATTCGCGCCTTCAGTGTCCTCAACATCCAGTCCGGCCAGGCCATCGCCATTACCGGCGGCGTCGGCGAAGCCCTCATCGCCACGGCTTTCGGCCTCTGCGTGGCCATCCTGGCCCTGGCCGTCCACGCCTATTTCACGCAGCGCCTGGACCGCATCATTACCGACATGGAACTGTGCTTTTCGGCGCTGGAAACGATGGCTGAGAAAGTGGGGCAGTGACCATGCAATTACGCAATCGCCGCCAGTTCGAGCGGCCTTCGATTATGATCATCCCCATGATCGACATCATGTTCTTCCTGCTGGTCTTTTTCATGATGACGTCCCTGTCCATGGTCGACCTGCACAGCCTGGGTGTCCAGCTGCCGCGGGCTTCGGCTGCCCAGGCCCAGCCGTCGGCCCCGTACGTCGTGACCTTGAAGAATGACGGGTCGTTGTGGCTCAACGGTCAGCCCGTCCAGGAAAAAGAACTGATTGCCTCCGCCCGGGATCAGCAGGCTCAGGACAGCGCGTTCTACGTCGTCCTCTGTGCCGACCGGGGCCTTGATTACGGCCAGGTCGCCGATGTCCTCGACGATTTGAAGCGGGCCGGCATCACCCGTATCGGCCTGGCTGCTGAGAAAGGGGACCAGCCGTGAAGCCCTGGAAGGGGAAACGGGGACGCATCGCTGCCGGCGCCTCCGTATCGCTCCACGCTGCCGTCTACCTGGCCCTGGCAGCCGGTGGTTTCTTTACCTTGTTCCAGCAGTATACGCGTCAGGCCGGTGTGACCGAGGTCATGGTCTACAACGCGGAAGACCTGGCCGGCGCCGGCGGCCGTGATGCGGCAGGGACCGATGAGGACCTGGGCGGCGCCGCTGACCCAGAAGGCAGGGCTGAAGCATCAGGCGCCATGGCTGCCGGCGAAGTTGCTTCGACTAATCCTGACGAGATGGGAACCGCAGCCGATGGGATGACCTATGGGACCATATCCCAGGCCCGCCGGGAAGGGGTCGCTTCGACAGGCGCCGGGACTGTCTCCCGGCCACCCGCCTTGGCAGGGAAGCCCCAATCTGTCAGCCAATCCGGCCGGGACTCGGGCGGTACGGGACGGGCTGCCGGGATGGGGAAGAATGAGGCAGCCGCTCCGGCTGGGACTCTCCAGGTACCCGATGCCGTCGCCGATATTCTTGACGCCTTGCGGAAAAAATTCCCCATAAAGTTATCGGAAGCGAAGACAGTTCCACCCACACCGGCCATCCCACCCAGCCAATCGAATACGACCGTCATTACGGCGGAAAACATGGAAGCCCACCAGGATACGACGGTCCAGCAGGCCCTGCAGCGCGTCACGGGCGTAACGGTCAACGAAATGGTACCCGGTATTTCCTCGTATGTCAAACTCAATGGCGACGACCGGGTCCTGATCCTCGTCGACGGCCAGAGCCTGGCTAACGCCCAGGGTTCCGGCTATGGCCGGGGCAGCGTCGATTTGGCCAGTCTGCCCGGCATCGGGGCCATCGACCACATTGAAGTCACCAAGGGCAGTGGCTCCGTCCGCTACGGTAGCGGTGCCGTCGGCGGCGTAATCAATATTGTCACCAAGAAAGGGAACCGCAATGAATCGTCCCTCGATGCCTACACGGGCTCCTGGGGCAGTCACGGCCTGACCCTGACCAACGAAGGGCGGGCCGGGAAGACGAGCTGGCTCTTGAACGGCAGTATCAGGGAACGCCAGTATTTCGGCTTTCCCAACGGCATGCCGACGGACAGCAGCCATGCGGACTACCATGATGCGTCGGCCTTCCTGCGTATCAATCAGGAACTGAATGGCCACAACAGCCTGACTTTCGAAACGTCGCATGACGATTTCCACGGTCACAGCGCGACCTTCTGGGCCCGCGGTTGGTACCGCAAAGCAGGTTTTTATAAAGGCAAGTACTCTGAGGAAAAAGCAATTACTGAGGCCGAAGCCAAGCGTACGCCAAAAGACAAGCTCGTTGACCGCCGTGAGGACTATTGGTATCCTAATAAAAACAAGGTCGTCGAACGGCTGATCAATAATTATAGCCTGACCTGGAAATTCCAGACCGATAAGGACACGCCGGGCTTTTTGCGCTATTTCAACGATTACCAGCGGACGTACTGGAAGAATCATTATTTCACCCGCAGCCAGGGCCTGGAATGGCAGAACAACTGGCAGCTCGGGCCTCATCAGCACCTGACGGCCGGCGCCGAATGGACGGAAGACATGGGCACGAACTACGAAGCGAATTATATCGACAAGAAGCGCCACAACCAGGCGCTTTACGCAGAAGACGCCCTGACCTTCGGCAAGTTCACCGTTACGCCGGGCCTTCGCTGGGACGACAACAGCACCTTCGGCGCCCACCAGACGCCGCGCCTGGCCATGAACTACAAGGCCAATAAGGATTTCAACGTCTATGCCTCCTGGGGCCGCGTCTTCTCGCCGCCCCGCCTGAACGACCAGTTCTACATTACCTCGACGTCGCACGGCAACGAAAACTTGCAGCCTGAAGAAGGCTATACCCAGACCCTGGGCTTCCAGTATCAGGCCGGTCCCAAGACGAGCCTCGAAGGCAGCATTTTCCACAGCAATTTGGAAAACGTCATCCGCTGGAACCGCACGTCCAGCTACTCGGAAGCGGAAAACCTCAACGAAGAGGACAAGAGGGGCTTTGAGCTGACGTGGAAGCAGAAGGTCAACGACAAGTGGGATTACGAAGCGGGTTATTCCTATATCCATACGAAAGTGGACCAGGGCAAGGGCGACGGCCTCGTCTACGACACGTCGTACAACCAGCCGAACGGCTATCACGCCGGCGTCCACTACCAGAGCGGCAAATGGCAGGCTGCCGTCGACATGACGGCCGGCACGGGCCGCAACGATACGTATTATCGCAACAATTCCTATGTCGTCTGGAATGCCAGTGCCTCGTACGCGCCGGACAAATCGACGACGATTTATGCCCGCGTCAACAACTTCAACGATGAAAGCTACGATTTGTACCATAATTATCCGGCTGCCGGCCGCAACTGGCAGATCGGCGTGAAGAAGAAATTCTAGGAGGTCTTTGCGATGAAAAAAATTTGTCTCCTCATCCTCAGTCTGTGCTGCCTCGTCGTCCTGGCCGGCTGCTCGCCTCAGAACGCAGCGACCCAGAAGGGGAGCGGCTCGGCCTATGCCGTTTTGACGGACGATCTGGGCCGTCAGGTTACGCTCGAGAAGAAGCCCCAGCGCGTCGTCGCCCTCTCGACGTCGCTCGTTAATTTTACGGCGGCCGTCGACGGTGACCTCGCCGGCCGGCCGACGCTGAAGTCCGAAGATGCGTCCCTGCCGGACAAATATAAAGACGTACCCGACGTCGGTCCTGTCTACAATGTGAGCGTCGAAAAAATCGTTGCCGCCAAGCCGGATCTGGTCCTGGCCAGCGCCGACCACCATCAGAAGATCATTTCCCAGCTCGAAGACAACCACATCCCGGTCCTGGTCCTGAAGACGAAGACCTATGACGATGTCAAGCGCAATCTGGAAATGGTCGGCAAGGTCTACGGCAAGGAAGAGGCGGCCAAGGCCAAGGAAAAGGAACTGGACCAGCAGCTTGCGGCCATCACTAAGGCCGTACCGCAGGAGGGCAAGCGCATTGCCATCATCCACGCTACGCCGAACGCCGTTTCTGTCGAACTGCCGACGAGCATTGCCGGCGATATCGCCAAGATCCTGCACCTGCAGAACGTCGCCGACGGTACGCCGGGGGACAAGGATGCGACGCGCATCCCGTACAGCATGGAAAGCCTCGTCCAGGCCGATCCGGACGTGATTTTCTTTACTTCTATGGGTTCGTCGGATAAAATTGAAAAGCGCATCAAAGACGATGTCGAAAGCAATCCGGCCTGGGCCTCCCTGACGGCGGTCAAAGAAGGCCGCGTCTATGTCCTGCCGGAAAATTATTTTCTCCTCAATCCGGGCCTCGACTACCCGCAGGCCGTGGCTTACATGGCCAACCTCGTCTATCCGGAGGCCGTCCATGAATAGGCGCTGTGCCTCGCTCCTGGCCTTTGCCGTCCTGGCGCTCTGCGGCTTCGTCCTTTCCCTGATGCAGGGCGTGGCCGACATCACGCCGGCCGATGTCCTGCGCATCCTCTGGCAGCCCCAGGCGGCGACGGCGGACCAGATCATCTGGAACCTGCGCCTGCCCCGGGCCCTGACGGGCTCTCTCGTCGGTGCCAATCTGGCCCTTTCCGGGGCCATTTTGCAGGCGGTCATGCGCAATCCTCTGGCAGATCCGCACATCATCGGCATTTCGTCAGGGGCGGGTCTTGCGGGCATCATCGTCCTCATCCTCTTTCCGGCCTACGCCTATCTGATGACGCCTGTGGCCTTCGTCGGCGCCATGCTGGCGGCCTGCGTCATTTACCTCCTGGCCTGGAAAGACGGCATCAAGCCCGTGCGCATCATCCTCGCCGGCGTCGCCGTTTCGGCCTTTTTGGGGGCCATCATTTCGGGCGTCCTCATCTTTTACAGTGACCGCGTCCACGGCGCCCTGCTCTGGATGGTCGGCGGCCTGGCGGCGAGCAGCTGGAAGAACGTCGGCGTCATCGTGCCCTATGCGGCGGCGGGCTTCGTCCTCTCCTGCATCGGCGCCTATTACCTCAACATGCTCCAGCTCGGCGACGACATGGCCCGCGGCCTGGGACTCAATGTGGAAGCGGCCCGCCTCGGTCTAACGGCGGTGGCGGCGCTGCTCGCGGCTAGTGCCGTCAGCGTCGCCGGCCTGCTGGGCTTCGTCGGCCTCATCGTACCCCATATCGTGCGCCTCCTGGTCGGGTCCGATTATCGCTATCTCATCCCGGGGGCGGCCATCCTCGGCGTGGCGACAGTGACCTTGAGCGATACGGCGGCCCGGCTGATCCTGGCGCCGGCTGAATTGCCCGTAGGCATCATCATGGCTTTCATCGGGGCGCCGTTTTTCTTATTTCTCTTGCGGAAGGAAGTGTGAGTCATGGCTGATGCCATTACGGTCCGGAATCTCGTCGTCTGCCGCGGCCGGCGGACAATACTCCATGATTTCAGCATAGGCCTGCCCAAGGGGAAGGTGACGGCCATCATCGGCCCCAACGGCTGCGGCAAGAGTACCTTTCTCAAGGCCGTGAACGGCATGATTCCCGTCGTCGGCGGTTCTATCTGCCTCGGTGGCCGCGACGTCCATAATTTTTCCCGAAAGGCCTTGTCGCGGGAAATCGCCTTCCTGACCCAGACCCATGACGTGCCGCCGGATGTGACTGTTCACGAGTTGGTGCGGATGGGGCGCTTTCCCTACCGCCGTCTTTGGAGTGGCTCGCGACGGGAAGACCGGGACGCTGTCGAAGGGGCTATCCGGGCCGTCGGCCTCGAAGCCCATGCCGGCCAAGCCATGCAGCACCTGTCCGGCGGGGAACAGCAGCGGGCCTGGCTGGCCGTCCTGCTGGCCCAGGATGCACCCATCCTCTTGTTGGACGAACCGACGACGTACCTCGACGTGCATCATCAATTGCGCATCCTCGACCTCCTGCGCCGCATCAACGAGCGCTGGCAGAAGACCGTCGTCGTCGTTCTCCACGATATGAACCAGGCCTGGCAATATGCCGACGAAGTGGTCGTCATGAAAGACGGGAGACTGGTCTGCACCGGACCACCTCAGGCCGTCCTCACGCCAGAACGCCTGTGGGATGTTTTTGCCGTCCATACGGACATCGTCACCACCTGTGATGGCCGTTCGGCGATTGTCGTCTTGCGGAGTGATGTTTCACTTCAAACTTAGGGAAAACGTGATAAGATTTGTAGAGAGATAGGAAGAGAGAATATTACCATGTCATTATTCACTGTCAAAGAGGGGAAGAAACTGCGCTGCGGCTATACGACCGGCTCTTGTGCCGCTGCGGCAGCCAAGGCGGCGGCCATGATGGTCCTGACCGGGCGCCGCGTCGATGCCGTGTCGCTGCAGACGCCGCAGGGGACCGTGCTCCAGCTCATCCCGGAAGACGTCTCCTTCGGCCCGCAGTCGGCGACGTGTGCCATCCGCAAGGACAGTGGCGACGACCCGGATATTACCGACGGCATGTTGGTCTACGGCACTGTCGAAAAGACGCCTTCTGGTCTGAGCCTCATCGGCGGAGAGGGCGTCGGCCGCGTGACCCAGCCCGGCCTGGCCTGTGCCGTCGGTGATTGGGCCATCAATCCCGTGCCGCGCCGCATGATTACCGAAGCCCTAAAGCAGGCTTGCCAGCAGTGCGGCTATACCGGCGGCCTGCGCCTGACTCTGTCCATTCCCGATGGCCAGCGCCTGGCCCAAAAGACCTTCAACCCGCGCCTGGGCATCGTCGGCGGCCTGTCCATCCTGGGGACATCGGGCATCGTCGACCCCATGAGCGAACAGGCCCTGGTCGATACGATCCATACAGAAATGGATTCCCGCCGCGCTGCCGGCCAGGCTCATTTATTGGCCTTTTTCGGCAATTACGGCGTCGATTTCAGCCGGGACCATCTGGGCCTCGACGTCAGTCCGCGCGTGACTATCAGCAATTATGTCGGCGAAACCCTAGACTACGCCGCCTATAAAGGCTTTTCCGACGTCCTTCTCATCGGACACATCGGAAAACTGGTCAAAGTCGCCCAGGGCATCATGAATACTCATTCGCGCTATGCCGATGGCCGGACGACGCTGTTGGCCCTGGAAGCGGTTTTTGCCGGCGCTTCCCGTGAGGTGGCCCAAAAGATCTACGACAGCCTGACGACGGACGAAGCCGTCCGCCTGCTGAAAGAAACGGGCCTGCTGGAGCCCGTCATGGCCGCAGTCTGTGACAAGATAGAAAGCTATATGGACCAGCGGACCCACGGCCAGGTCCCGACGGCAGCCGTCGTCTTTTCCAATGCCTATGGCGTCTTGGGACAGTCGTCACGGGCCCAGGCATTTCTTGCATTGCATACAAAGGGGGAACTACGATGATACATTTTGTTGGCGCCGGTCCCGGTGCTGTCGACCTCATTACCGTCCGCGGCCAGAAACTGCTGGAAACAGCGGATCAGATCATTTACGCTGGCTCTTTGGTCAACCCGCAGCTGCTGGCCTGTGCGAAAAAGGACTGCCGTATCCTCGATAGTGCCGGCATGACCTTGGAAGCGGTCATCGCTGCCATGGAAGCCGGGGAACGCCAAGGCTGGATGACTGTCCGCCTGCATACGGGCGATCCGTCGGTCTACGGTGCCATCCGCGAACAAATGGATATTCTCAGCCAGAAAAGCATTGCCTATGACGTCGTACCCGGTGTCAGCTCCTTCTGTGCCGCCGCCGCGTCCCTCCAGGCCGAATATACCCTGCCGGGAATCAGCCAGTCCGTCATCATTACCCGCATGGAAGGGCGGACGCCCGTGCCGGACAAGCAGAAAATCGCCGATTACGCCGCTCATCAGGCGACGATGGTCATTTTCCTCAGCGCCTCTCTCTTAGAGGGCCTTCAAGCGGAACTTTTGCGCGGCGGCTATTCCGCCGATACGCCGGCAGCCATCGTCTATAAGGCTTCGTGGCCGGAAGAGCGGACCTATACCTGCACGGTCGGCACGTTGGCCGAAACGGCGCAGCGCGAAGGCATTTCCAAGACGGCCCTCATCGTCGTGGGACAGGTCCTGGGCCAGGCTTATGACCGCAGCCTCTTGTATCATCCCGCCTTTACCCATGGCTGCCGCCAGGCTGCTCCGGACGAGCAGCAGTACGGCGACCATATCCAAGGGGAGACGGAATCATGAAAGCCGTCGTCTTTTCCTTTACCCAGGCCGGGACGGCCTTAGGCTGCCGCGTCGCTGCCCATCTCCGGGGAGAAGGCTGGGACGTCCGTCAGGCATCATTGAAGAAATTCGCCGTCGTCCAGGAAGGGGTCCTGCCGTTTACGCCCAATCTCCACGACGAAGCGGCCCGGGCTTTTGAAGCGGCGCGGCTCGTCGTCTTCATCGGTGCGGCGGGCATCGCCGTCCGGACCATTGCCCCCTTTATCCGCCATAAAGACCTGGACCCGGCCGTCCTGGTCATCGACGAAAAAGGGCAGTTCGTCATTCCCCTTTTGTCCGGCCATATCGGCGGAGCCAATGCCATTGCCCGCCGTTTGGCAGAAGAACTGCAGGGCCAGGCTGTCGTGACGACGGCGACCGATGTCAACGCCTTGTTCGCCGTCGATGAATGGGCTGCCCGCCAGGGCCTGCGCCTGTCTTCCCTGGCCGACGCCAAGGCTTTCGCTGCAGCTATGCTGGAGAAGGGCGCTGCCGGTGTCTACAGCGACTTTCCCCTGCAAGGGCCGCTGCCGCAGGGCCTGGTCTATGCCTTCCACGGCGATGCCGGTCTGGTGATCACGACCAAAGCCCAGGTACCCGTCTTCCGCACAACCGTCGTCGCCCGGCCGGTCATCGTCCACGTCGGCATTGGCTGCCGCAAGGGGACGACGGCCAGGGACATCGCCTATTGGGTCAATGCCGTCCTGCAGCGGGCCAACTTATCGCCCGACGCCATTGCCGACGTCAGCTCCATCGACGTGAAACGAGGCGAGGCCGGCCTCCTGGCCTTTGCCAAAGCCCAGCAGTGGCCGCTGCACTTCTTTACAGCCGATGAACTCAATGCCGTTCCAGGTGACTTTACGGCGTCGGATTTCGTCAAAGAAAGGGTCGGTACGGATAACGTCTGCGAACGGGCGGCTGTCCTGGCCAGCCATCAGGGGACACTCATCGTCACCAAACAGAGTCGCCGCGGCATCACCGTAGCCGTAGCCTGTGAACGCTACCAGGCCCGGTTCGATTATTGAGAGGAGAACTTTTATGAAACATCGCATTTATGTCGTCGGCATCGGGCCGGGGTCCTTGCAGGGCATGACTTTGCAGGCCCGGGAAATCCTCGATGGCTGCGACTGCATTGTCGGTTATGATACATATATCAATTTGATTCGCCATTACTTCCCGGGTAAAGAATTCGTCACGACAGGCATGACCAAGGAAGTCGAACGCTGCCGGATGGTACGGGACCGGGCCCTGCAAGGCCAGACCGTGGCCATCGTGTCCAGCGGCGATGCCGGGATTTACGGCATGGCCGGTATCATGCACGAAGTCGCTGCCGGCGAGGATATCGACATCGAAGTCATTCCCGGTGTGACCGCTGCCAGTGCCGGTGCGGCCCTGCTCGGCGCGCCCTTAGTCGCCGATACGTGTCTCATTTCCCTCAGCGATTTGCTGACGCCGTGGGAAAAAATCGCCAACCGCCTCGACTGCGCCGCTGCCGGTGATTTCGTCATCTGCCTGTACAACCCGGCCAGCAAGAAGCGGGCCGATTATCTGGAAAAGGCCTGCGACATCATCTTGCGCCATCAGCCGGCCGATACGCCAGCCGGCATCGTCCGCAACATCGGCCGCGAAGGCCAGGAAGTCACTGTCCTGACCTTGGGCGAACTGCGTAAGATGCACCTGGACATGTTCTGTACCGTCTTCATCGGCAATAGCCAGACCAAGAATATCGGTGGCAAACTGGTCACGCCGCGGGGTTATCATTTATGAGAAGCCCTGTCTGGATTGCCGGCGGTACGACAGAAGGGCGGAAATTGGCCCATTATGCCGACCACTGTCATATCCGGGCCTATGTGTCCGTGGCGACGGAATACGGCGCTTCCCTGGTGCCGGACAGTCCCTTCGTGACCGTCGTGACCGGTCGCATGGACGAAGGGGAGATGGAAAGCTTTCTCCGGGAACAAGCCATTGCCCAGGTCATCGACGCGACCCATCCCTACGCGACGGCTGTGACCGCTAATATCCGTCAGGCCTGCCGGGCCGTCGGCGTCCCGTACCGCCGCATACAACGGCGAAGCGGCAGCTATGCCGAACAGGCCGATTGCATCGCCGTCCATTCCGTCGACGAAGCCGTCGAGGTCCTGAGCCATACGACGGGCCCTGTCTTTTTGACGACAGGCAGCAAGGATTTGGACTCCTTTGCCCAGCTTCCCGACTACGCCCAGCGCCTCTATGCCCGCATCCTGCCCGTCCGGCCTTCGCTGGACCGGGCCCTGGGCCTGGGCTATCTGCCAGCTCATATCATCTGTATGCAGGGACCGTTCACGACAGAACTCAATGCGGCCATGTTCCGCCAGACCGGCGCCCGCTACGTCGTCACCAAGAACTCCGGCCGCACCGGCGGTTTCCAAGAGAAATTAGAGGCCGCCCGGCAGACAGGCGCCAAGGTCATCGTCATCGAACGGGGAGAGTAATGACAAAAAAGCAACCTCTCCGGCTCTTTGAGCCACCTCCCCTATGAGGGGAGGCTAGGGCAAGGCTCCCCTCATAGGGGAGCTGTCAGCGCAGCTGACTGAGAGGTTGCTTTT
>OGYX01002282.1_pt1 | contig 12532 bp, 13 predicted proteins | sample 1576601 | NCBI WGS metagenome assembly OGYX01 (sample SAMEA3541561, study PRJEB24748) | human gut metagenome | biome: human gut; feature: human-associated habitat; material: faeces | place: China | collected 2012 | reverse complement strand
CTAAGAAAGAACTCTTCAAGAGCCGTATCTTTGGTTGGTGGATCCGCATGTGTGGTGCCTTCCCAATTGACCGTGAAAATCCTGGCCAAGAAGCTATCAAGTACCCTGTTAATATGCTTAAGAAGAGTAATCGTAGTTTGATTATGTTCCCAAGTGGTAGTCGTCATTCTTCTGATGTTAAGGGTGGAGTTGCGGTCATCGCTAAGATGGCCAAGGTTAAGATTATGCCAGTAGTCTATCAAGGACCTCGTGAGCTCAAGGGGCTCTTGACGGGTGAACGTGTGGATATGAACTATGGTAATCCTATTGATATTTCAGATTTGAAGCGTTTGAATGACGAAAATATTCAAGAGGTTGCTCGTCGTATCCAGTCTGAATTTGATCGTCTTGATGAAGAAGCTTTGAGCTATCAAACAGGCAAAAAACCAAACCCATTGACTTATATTTACCGTGTACCTCTCGGTCTTGTGGCTATCATTGCAGTGCTTTTGACCATGGCTTTCTCATATGTAGCTAGCTTTGTTTGGAACCCTGAGAAACACCGTGCTAAAGAAACGCAGAAATAAGCAAATAACTCTGTCAGACATAGATCTGATGGAGTTTTTTTACTTTTTGATTTATTTTTCAAATTTTTTACGAATAGGAAAGAAAATATATCAATTAAGGAGAATAGCGTGAAGGAAAAGATTATAGCCTATGTCAAAGATAATCGTCTGTTTGTGAGTATCATCGCTTTACTGATGGTGATTTTTTGCTTCTTTCTATGGATGACTTGTGGTGCCGGCAACAGCATGGAGGCGGAGACGTCTTATACAGATGTGACAGCTTTGTCAACCTCCTCCTCCAAACAAAGCTCACAGTCTCTTTCTGAGGCGTCTTCCCAGTCAAAGACTGAAGGAAGTGAAAAGGATGAGTCAAAAGTAACGGTAGATGTTAAGGGGGCTGTGGCTAATCCGGGTGTTTATACCTTAAAAGCAAGCGCTAGGGTGACTGATGCCATCAAAGCTGCTGGGGGAATGACTGAGGATGCGGATGCTAAGAGTGTTAATTTAGCCGCAAGTCTGTCGGACGAAGAGGTTATCTATGTGGCAACTAAGGATGAAAACGTTTCTGTCCTTGGTCAATCAGGAACTAGTCAGGTTTCTGACAAAGGAGGGCAAACTAGTGCTAAGGATGGCAAAATCAACTTAAACACAGCGACTTCAGAGGAGTTGCAAACCATTTCTGGGATTGGAGCTAAGCGTGCTGAGGATATCATTGCCTATCGTGAAAGTCATGGTGGCTTTCAATCCGTAGATGACTTGAAAAATGTCTCAGGAATTGGTGATAAAACTTTAGATAAAATCAGAGAGTCCCTCTATGTGGCTTAAAAAAGCTCCCATCAATCTTTTTTCCTTGGCTCTGTTAATAGCTGCCCTTTATTTTACGATTTTTGTCACTAATGTTTATGCTATTGGGGTTTTGTCTTTTCTTTTAGTATGTTTTTTGAAGCATCATTGGAAGAATAAAGCAGCCCTAAAGTTGGTGAGGCTTGTAGGTGGGTTCTTTTTGATTTATTTTTTATTCTTGCATCACAAAGCTGTCCTACAAGATAAACAAGCTCCTGCTGAAATCAATCAGGTGACTCTGGTTGCAGACACCTTATCTGTTAATGGTGAGCAATTATCAGCTATTGGAAAGGCAAAGGGACAAACTTTTCAGGTCTTTTACCGACTCAAATCTGAGAAGGAGCAGCATTTTTTTAAGACTGCTAGTCAAACGATGGTATTAAAAGGGAAAATAAAATTATCCCCAGCAACTGGTCAACGTAATTTTCAAGGGTTTAATTATCAGTCTTATCTAGCCAGTCAAGGTATTTATCGAATGGCTCAGATTGAGCGCTTGGACCATGTGGTGTCTCAAAAAAACACATCTCCCCTAGCTTTTTTCCATCAACTGAGGAGGAGGGCTTTGGTTCATATTCAGACGCATTTTCCTAATCCTATGAGACACTATATGACAGGTCTGCTCTTTGGGTATTTGGATAAGGAGTTTGATGAGCAGAGTCAACTCTACACCAGTTTGGGGATTATTCATCTTTTTGCGCTTTCGGGTATGCAGGTTGGCTTTTTTCTGGGATGGTTTCGCTATGGACTCCTACGCTTGGGCCTTCCTAAAGATTATCTATTTATTATCTTGCTGCCTTTTTCCTTGTGTTATGGCTTAATGACTGGTTGGACGGCTTCGGTCTTACGTTCTTTAATTCAAAGCCTGTTGGCTGAGTGTGGCATAAAAAAACTGAACAATATGGGCATAACGCTGCTTCTATTATTTCTAGTCTTGCCTCATTTTCTTTTAACGGTAGGGGGTGTTTTAAGTTGTTCTTATGCCTTCTTGTTGTGTTTATTTGATTTTGAGGAGATGTCGTCATTTAAAAAGTCAATCTATATGAGTTTGGTATTGAGTCTTGGGATTTTGCCTTTTTTGACCTACTATTATGGAACTTTTCAACCATTGAGTTTGATACTGACGGCAATCTTCTCTCTAGTTTTCGATAGCTTTCTCTTGCCTGTCTTAACAGTCTTTTTTACGCTCTCAGGATTGGTAATCTTTTCTCAATTCAACCTACTTTTTGAATGGATGGAGTCCTTTTTGACTTGGGTACAATCTTGGGGAGGCCAGCCATTGATTTTAGGAAAACCTAGCTTGTTTCAGTTCACCTTGATGATAGTTGTATTGGTTTTGCTCTGTGATTTTTGGAAAAAGCCTCAGTTTAGAATATGTCTCTTGATGATTTTTAGTCTTCTGATGGTCTGGGTCAAACATCCTTTGATCAATGAGGTGACGGTGGTTGACGTTGGTCAAGGAGACAGTATTTTTTTAAGAAGTATGAAGGGTGAGACTATCCTGATAGATGTAGGTGGCAAGGTGACTTTCGGCTCTAAGGAAAAATGGCAAGAGGGGAGCCAGACGAGTAATGCGGAGAAAACCTTGATTCCCTATCTACAGGCAAGGGGAGTGTCTCAAATTGACTATCTGGTCCTGACTCATACGGAAGTAAGAGTTCAGTAATTGATACAATTTTTAAGCCTATAAAATGAAAAGCACGATAAGTATTTTCTTATCGTGCTCACTTTGTTGATAAATAGTGACTCTGCCATGTTTCCTATCCACTGTAATGCTTTCAAAGAGTAGTATTGGATAGTCTTGGAAGACAATAATAAACTAACTATATCTACGAATAATTGAATGTAACTTACTAGTAATTGCATTTTGTCCACGTCTGTCACCTCGAATAATTTATTTATAATATTTTGTATGTGAAGGGTGTTGACGTTTATATAAATAACGATTATGGATATTAGACATGAGCCATGCAAAAACATGGCACAATCACTATTCACTTAATTCTATCACAAAACAGGATATTGTAAATACGTTTATATAATTAATATTCCAAATTTTTTCACTAAAACTAGATTTTTTTAAATATTTCCTGTTTTTGGAGAATTTTTTTCGGATATATAGATAGGAGCGAAAAAAATAAACTATTCATTCTAGGAGGAAGTACAATGACTTCAATTTTTATCTCATCACTTAATTGCCCATCTTGCGGTGAAGCAAGCTCATTTGAACGCTATGACAGAATTGATGTGTCTAAAACACCTCAGTTCAGAACATCTCTTATTGATTGGGAATTGTTCAAGTATACTTGTAATCACTGTGGTCATCAACTAATCATTGATTATCCTACACTCTATGTTGATGAGGATAATAAAGCTATCATTCAGTATCTGCTATCAAATTGTAGCGACCTTGGTTCAGTTACAAGTATTAAGGAACTTGCTGTGGAGTTCGATACTTCCAAATATAAATGTCGAATTGTAACCAACCTAGAAGACTTTGTTGAGAAGGTACAAATCTTTAGTGAGGGCATGGACGATAAGGCTATCGAATTCATGAAATACCTAAAGTGTCCAAATGAAGATGAAGACATCATGTTTTCCTATGAGCACATTGTGTTTACAAAAGTAGGTCCAGTAGCCTATCAATTTATGTTCATCAATCAGAAAGAAGCAGTGGCATCTTTGAACTTCTCAAGTGAATTATACCTTGATGCACTAGCGGAGGTTGCTGAAGCAGGTGAATGTGAGTATTACATCAATAAGGATTGGGCTGAGAAGTTCGCTCGTCAAAGGTAAGCATTTTTAGTTTGTCAGTGCAGCCAACACTTTAGCAATCTATATCTGCTCGGTGTAATTGTAGATGTAGATTTCTGGAAAGGAGACATTATGTTTAGAAAAATTTTTGACACCAAGAAAACTCAATGTTCTAGTGACCGATTCAAGCCCCTGATACATATCCTAGCTAGGCAGGATTTAGTAAAAGTTGAGAAACTATTTGAGCTTGTCTTTGGTGGGGGAACGGAATCAACTAAGGATAGCTTTACCGTTGTTATACTTTCAAAAGAGGAAAGTTTAGATGACCGTATTGATAAGGCCAAGACTTAACTTAAGACGGATGAAATGGAGAAACGGATAGAGGAATTTAAGAAAGGGAGGAGGTCTTAGAAAAATATGTTCTTCTTTGAAAATGTTAAAAATCAGAAATGGTTTTCAAGAAAACGCTTTACAGCAATAAGAGGTTGATGTATAATTATAGTATAAAGTAAGAGCATCCATTACATCGATTATTTTTTGATTTTAAAGGAGAATGATTATGTTAAATAATATTAAACAAACAAAAAATATTGTAGTGCCATTTGCCCCTCATAACGATTCTGTTCAAGTTCAGGCTGGTGGATACTTAGCTTGGAGCGGTTGGATTTTGCTTTGGCACTCTGTTTCAGAACCAGACTCATCGTTAAAACAAATGTACAGTAATTTTAACCTTACTTCAGTTCCAGCTGAGTTAATTAAGTAATAATATTTTCAGAGTTAATGGGGGTTTTTACTATATGCTTGGTTCTGTGTTTCTAAATGCAGGACCTTTTCAATTAAAGGAGACTAATATGGTTAATATTAAAAACTTATCATTTGGTTTTGATAAACCAATATTAAAAGATATCAATTTAAAAATAGTTCATCACGGACAAGTGATTGCTTTATTGGGGCCAAATGGTTCTGGAAAAACTACGTTGATGAATGTGGTAGCAGATTTATATCAAAAGTACTTAGGAACCATAAAGGATAGAGGTTCTGTATTTTTCTTGCCAGATCATTCTTATATACCTGAAGATTTAACAATTAATGAGTGTTTAGAATTGTTCGAGAGTGTTTATAGTACTTTTAATAAAGATAAAGCTATTCAAATATTAAAATATCTTAATCTTGATAAAAATAAGTCTATTTCAGCGTATTCGAAGGGAATGAAGGAACAATTACACTTAGTATTTTTACTATCTCAAGATGCAGACACCTATTTATTAGATGAACCTTTAGCAGCTGTTGATCCGTTGACAAGAGATATATTAATAGATTTAATAATTCGATTCAAAAATGAAAAGAGTATAACCATTATCAGTACTCACTTAGTACAGGATATGGAGAAATTGTTTGATGAAGTAGTATTTATGAGGGAAGGTAAAGTTATATTATATAATACTGTTGAACAGTTACTTAACGAGTTTTCTCATATGAGTTTAGATGATATATATAAGGAGGTGAATAGAAATGTTATTGTTGATTAAGAAGTTAATAAGAGAATATATAAAATTTTTTATATATGTTTATTTCATTGGTCTTATTATGAGAATACTGGTAAATATATTTGATGAAGTAGAAGTGCTTCAAGCGATAAATGGCATCTGGATAATGGTTTCAGCTACTCTTCTAATTGTCTTATCAACATATTTTCTCCATGAGTTTTTATATACTCGTCATAAATATTTTTATTATACTATAAAGTATAGTAGGTTAAACATCTTATTTATAATTGCTATTATTTTAACTCTCTTAAATTTTATATATTATTTGATATATGCAGACGTAGACTTGTGGAATAGCATTCAGAAGCTAATTTCGTTACAAGTTTATTTTATCACTACAAGTTCATTACTTTATAGCTATAGAGGCTTATCTTCTAAAAGATTTGCTTCTAATACTTTTTTATTCACGCTCGTTTCATTTCTTGTTACACATTCCCTGATTTTCTATAGGATATTTTCAGAACAAATTGATAATAAATTTATGATAGGTGTTTCATCAGAAGTAGGTACTAACAACATTTATACTAATATAGTACCAATCACTTTATTTGTTAATAATTCTACGTACTTAGAATTATCACGCTACTCATTGGGTGTTAATATTTTATTGTTGATGATTTTTTCTCTATTGTTATTAATTATACGGAAAATAAAAATCAATTGGTAAAATACTAACAATAGGAATTATCAAAAAATTTGGATATGTTCTTTTTGGTAGTCTAATGTTTAATGAAGATAAAAACTAGGTTTAGTAAGGTGGGTATATGGATTACGCTATTTTAAAAGGTTTGCTCTATTTAAAAGAGAATATTAATAACTTTTTAGTAAACGATAAATTATTAAATGACAAAGAGGATCAATTAAAATCGTTTGTAGAATTAGTTTTTTTTTATAATTTACTGCCAGAATCAATAAAAGAAAAGGAAATATTTAATTTTATTGATTCATTCATCACTAACAAAGTAGAAACAATTCCTTTTATTAACTTATTTGAAGAAAATATAAATGCTTTAGCTGGATTAGCAACAATTGAAGAATACTTTGTTCTCAATGGGAAACAATATTTTTCAGAATATCTGAATAAAATCATAACTCAAGATAAACTGGATTTACATATGAACAGAGTTCCCTACCGTCAGTTAGATAATAAATATTCTTTGAAGAGAGCGGGTATAAAGGATAATTTACCATCTTTTGATGAATTATATTCTAAAACAGTTCTTGGTAAAAAGCTCTCTCCGTTTTACTACTCTGAAAATTCTATGTATAGTTTAACCCATACAATCTTTTATATAACAGAAATGGGGCGAGAGTGGAACTTGTCGAATACAGAAAAATCAGATATTGTATCTACTATAAGGTTTCTTATTGTTGATAGAATACTTGAAAATGATTTAGATATTTTAGGTGAATTAATTTTGTGTGTTATATTTTTAAATTTAGATTCAGAGTTATCGAAGCTTTTGAAATACGCTAAGGAAATTCTTTTGATTAATCAGAAGGATAATGGAGGGTTTCCTGCACCAAAAGAATGGGGCTATGAATCTAAGTATGCAGAGTTTAGAAATATATATCATACAACTATTGTTTGTCTAGGAGCTTTAATATGGTGTCAAGAAAAAAACATATAATTAGGAACTTAAAAAAATGTAAACTTGATTTTAAATTTTATTCGGAATTTTGTGACATACTTAATGTATATAATGATTTGGAAAAATACTTTCAAATAAAAATGAATGGCTTTGAATCAACATCTTTGATGATGGATATTGCGTATACAATGATTAAAAATGTAGATATTGAATCCTTATTACATATGTACCCAATTTATTTAAAAGAGCACATACATTTTAATATCTTTTCACAAAAATTCCACTTTTTTAAATCAAACTTTTCTAGATATTTTAAAAACAATATTATACAAAATAATGAATGGGAAGAAAATTTTTTTGAATATTGTACAAATCAAGCTTATTTTTTAAAGGAAAATTCCAAATATTCCTTAGATTATCGAGAATTGAGAAAAATATCAAAGGATCATGATTTAGATTCTACGGAAACGTTTTATCCAGACAAAATAGAGATTGATAGATACTTTGAGATTTATTCAAAAAAAATTACTTCAAAGCATATATTCCATAGTTTATTCCTGCTTGTAGAAGAAGAGGTATTAAATGGTTTATAATAAAGAAAATCTGATTAATTTTTTAAACATTAATCGCTCAAATATAAATTCTGAATTGCTGTTAATCTTTCTGGGAGAACCTTCTAACGTACTCTCTTTAAAAAAACAAGAACAAATAATGCCGGAAATTCTTGTAGAAATTAATGATGAAAGATTAAAATTTATAAAAGAAAAACTAGCGTTTGAGTGTAGAACTGCTGTTGATAAAGATTTTGATTTTAGGTTACAGTATTTTAAATATAAACTAGGCATAATGGATACTCTACAGGAGCAACAATTATCTGAGGAGTTGCAATCTAACCTGACTTTTTCAAGATTAATGGAGCAGGTAGATTTAGATGTATTATATCAACTACTGTTTCTATCAAATAAAAATTTACCAAATCAAATTAAGGAATTAGTAGCAGACTATATAGGTGGAATCAGTATTTATTTCGCTAGAAAATATCAACTAAGGGAATTTTCTCTAAGTATTTTAATTGCTTTAAATATTCAAGAATGTTTTGAAAGAACTTTTTTTGAAAATGCTATTGAATTTTTTGAATATGTTCAAACAGATTTAGGTTATTTTGGTTATGATAATCCATTTAGTAGATATAGTAGTGAGTTAAATCAAAAGATTTTAAATACATTTTATTGTTTACATACTCTAGAATATTTGTATGAAAGTTTAAATAAAGGGAATGTAGCTATATGATAAGAATATTAATTCCGAAGACAATAAAACAAAAACTTCAATTATTTTTAGGGCTACTTTTAAAAATCTTATCCTATATTGCTTTTTTATTGGTTCCTCAGACAATACAAAAAATAATAGATAATTCTCAAGTAGACTATAGTCCAATACTGGTTATAATGTTATTATTTTCACTTAACCTAATTTTCAGTATAATATCCTCCTGTTTATTATTGCAATATGCAGAGAATCAAATATATATATTGCGTAAGAATATCACAATTGATCTACTAAAAAAAGATCAATTATTTTTTGATAGCAATTTAAGTGGAGAGGTATCCGGACATATTGTTAATGATTCGGAAGTAATAAGATTGTTTCTTAGTCAATTTTTTCCCGATTTTATAAGTTCAATTTTTCTTTTCATAATTTCTTTAATCTTTCTATTTAGACTGGACTTTTACTTATCTTCTTTGATGATAGCATGTCTTTTAGTCATGTTTGTTGTATTAATTCCAATTTCAAATTTTGTGGGGAAATTTGCTGTAAGAAAACAGGAAAGTTTAAGTCAATTATCTGGTTATTTGACAGAAATTTTTCAAAGAACTAAACTGATTAAAGTATATAAAGGTCAACAATATGTTGTGTCTAGTTTAGAAAAAAAATTAGAGAGGCTATTTAAAAACTCTTTTGTTTATTCTTTGATTGATTTAGTAATTAAGCCAGTAATATTAATATTTGTTTTTCTTGTAATCTGTATTAGTTTTGGATATGGAGGCTATAGGGTAGCACAGTCAACATTGACACCAGGGACATTAATTTCATTTTTGATTTATTTATTCCAACTTCTTTCTCCATTGAGTAGCATAGCACAATTTGGTAACCAACTAAAAAAAATGAAAGCAAGTCTCTCGACTATCGAACAATATACAGTTGATTCAAGTACTAATAATATGAATGAACTAATTTTAAATACTCCTATTGATAGTATAGAATTAAAAGGTGTAACTTTTGATAGAAATGAAAAAAGGGTATTGAACAATTTGAATATGTATTTTAAGAGAGGAGAGGTGACGGCTATCGTAGGGCCATCTGGTTCTGGTAAAACAACGGTAGTTGAACTGATATCTAAATTATATTCAACATACTCAGGACAAATACTATTTAATCATATGGATTTAAGTGAAATAAGCACAGATAGTTTGTACAACCGTTTAACATATGTTTTTCAAGGAACGGATTTTTTTTCTGGTACAATTTATGAAAATCTTGTTTTTGGTTTAGATTATCCACCAACGCTCGAGAAAATAAATGAAGTTTTAGAAGCTACAGCACTTAAACTAGAATGTTATGATTTACCCAATGGTTTAGAAACAATTTTAGGCGAAAATGGAATAGGTTTGTCTGGTGGTCAGAAACAGCGACTCCAAATTGCTAGAGCTTTATTGAGGAATGCAGATATTTATATATTTGATGAGGTAACAGCTCATTTGGACTCTATTTCTGAATCTAGAATCGTTGAGACGATAAGAACATATTTGAGTGATAAAATTATTATATATATAACACATAAAATGTCCACAATACGCTCAGCTAGTAAGATATGTTTTCTTGAAAATGGAGAATTAGTAGGTTTTGGATCTCATGAGGAGTTAAAACGTAGTAATCATCGCTATCAAGAATTCATATCTAGAGAAAAAAATAATCAAATATAATAAGTAATTCTAAAATAATAGTAACTATTTAGTACTATTAAAGTGAGTTCTATATGATACATTGCAAGAATAAGTGCAACCTCTATTTGAACTCGTTCAAGAGCGCTTCAAAAGCGGTTCTGTAAGCCAAACGATTTCGTGATCGGTGATTGATGTCAACTAATGCCTTTTCCAAAGCCTCATCAGAAATGGCAGCTAAATCTGTTTTCTTCAGAAAATATTCTCACAGTAAACCATTGGAATTTTCATTGCTTCCTCTTTGCTAAGAAGAATAGGCGTCCGCAAAGTAAAAGGAGATTTCCAAGTCCTCAACTAAGGGATAGCAGGGAATTCCTTTCTCTTATCTGAAGTGAAGGTCCTAAGGGATTCTTTCGGAAATAGCGTGCGGAAGTTCAATGGCTGAGAACATAGAGTTAGCTTATTTATCTGGTATTTTGAAAGCCCAGTAAAAGCGTGTTTTCCTATCTAGAAAGGTCGCTAAGCACCCCTTGCTTTTCCCTCTGGACGATACCATTGTGTCCAGCTCCCAGTGACCGAAACTTTCGCGTCCCTAGGGCGTTTGAAAATTGGTGTGCCAATCCTAAATTTCCCACGTGTTTCTTGCGCTTGTCGACTTTTCCCTTTACGGCTTAAGACACTTAAATCCAGATGAATCAAGCCAGCGTAGAGCCAGTTGTAGATGGTCTTAAAAGCTACCATTGGCCTTTGTTCAAGCTGATAGCGACCGCAAATCTGTTCTGGAGACTAGGAGGCTTTCAAGCTTTTCTCAATCTCATCTTTATGAAGAGGTATTCGCCAATAAGGACGTTCTAGAGGCTTATTTGCCATGGGCTGAGCAGGTACAACAAAATTGTAGATAACGAAAACTTCCAGAGTCAGATGACTTTGGAAGTTTTCAATATACCTTGTTATAGAGCGTTTACGAATAATGATTCGGAATTTTCAGATGTAGTTTTATCTAATTTTGGTAAATTGTTTTATAGAGAATATAGTAATCGTCGTTCTGAAATGAAACATTTTGGAATTGGTTTATCCTTTGTCAAACAAGTTACGTCTCGTCATTCAGGGGAGCTAGTTTTAGAATATAGTGGTCATGGTGCAATGGTTAAATTGTTGATACCAATGGGAATTGTAGTCTCTTCTGGTGAGACTATTGGGGAGCGTTTACGCTCTGAACAATGGGTTAGTGGAACGATACATAGTATCTACAATACTTTAAAAAAATATAGCACAAAAAAGGATATTGTTGTTTACCGAGGTGTTAGCAAGCCAGTTTTTGATAAGATGATTGAATCAGCAAAAGGAGACGTCACTATTGATTTTAAGGAAAAGGCTTTTTTACATACCTCAGTGGTTAAAGGGTGTGAAAATTCTGATTCATATAGGAAGTTAAGAATAAAAGTTCCTAAAGGAACAAACGCCTTTTATGCTGGAAACATTAACTCTGAAGAAAGTATTTACTATGAAGTAGTAGTTCAAAAAGGTGCTAGATTAAAAGTGATTTTGATTGATGATTACATTAATTGTGAATTAGTAGGCACAGATTAAGGTCAGCGATTTCGCGCGAGTGAGTTCCTTCGTGAGCTCGTTTTTTTATTGTATCAAATTGAGAACTCATACGGATACAGATCATATTGGCGATTTGGAGGAAGTGGTTAAGCGGTTTAAGATTAAGGAAATCTGTGTCAGTCAGGGAGCCTTGACTAAGACTAGTTTTGTTAAACGTCTTCGATTTCTTAAAGGTCCCGTTCGCACTTTAAAGGTTGGCGATAAACTGCCTATGATGGGAAGTAACCTACAGGTTCTTTATCCCAATAAAATTGGTGATGGTGGTAACAATGATTCACTTGTCCTCTATGGAAAGTTATTGGAAACGAGTTTTCTGTTTACTGGTGATTTGGAAAAAGAAGGAGAGGAGGAATTGATGGCTAGCTATCCAAATTTAAAAGTAAATGTCCTCAAAGCAGGACATCACGGCTCTAAAGGCTCTTCATCAGAAGCTTTTTTGGATCAGTTAGAACCATCGCTTGCTCTTGTTTCAGCTGGTGTAAATAATCGTTTTAAGCATCCAAATGATGAAACATTAGAGCGCTTCCAAGAACGTCACATTAAGGTTTTACGAACAGACCAGGACGGTGCCATTCGTTTTGAAGGGTGGTTTCGATGGTCAAGTGAAACTGTCCGATAATTGTTTAACTTCTTAATTTGTCATGCTCCTCAATCTATGGTAGAATGTAAAGGCTAATATTCCAGTATAAGAAAGATTGAAC
>OGYX01002274.1_pt1 | contig 12550 bp, 7 predicted proteins | sample 1576601 | NCBI WGS metagenome assembly OGYX01 (sample SAMEA3541561, study PRJEB24748) | human gut metagenome | biome: human gut; feature: human-associated habitat; material: faeces | place: China | collected 2012 | reverse complement strand
TGTACCACAAAATATAATATAACTACGCATAAAAAATTGCCCCATGGCGCTTTGCGCATCGTGCAGATCAGCGATGTCCACCCCCGCGCCTGCGCAGCCATGGATCACACCCGCATCCCCGAACTGCGGGAGAAAATTGCCGCCTGCCGCCCCGACCTGCTGGTGTTGACCGGCGATATTTTCGACGAATTCACCGAGCCGAAGGAACTGGAAGCATTCTGCAGCCTGTTCGGCGAGATCGACGCGCCTCTGGGCAAATACTACGTGCTGGGCAATCACGACCTGTTCCACCATTGGCGGGAGCCAAGCTTCGGCCGTGCGGACTTGGAGCAGGGCTTGGCCAAAGCGGGCGTGCGCCTGCTGGAAGATACCGGCGTTATGCTGCCCTGCGGCGTGCGCATCGTGGGCCGCAAAGACTATTTGTATACGAATGGCCAGCGTTTTACTGCCGCCCAGTTGATTCCCGGCGGGCAGGACGACCGCTATACCGTCTGGCTGGACCACGAGCCGCGGGACTTTAAGAATGCCGCAGCTGCCGGTGCGGATCTGATTTTAAGCGGCCACACTCACGGCGGGCAGGTCTGGCCTGCCGGTGCGGTGGGCATGGTCGCCAAAAACGAGCGCAACTACGGCCAAAAGAAGATCACCGATACCTGCACTGCCATCGTAAGCGGCGGCACCGGCACCTGGGGCTACAAATTCCGCACCCAGGGGCGCACGGAAATTGTTTGTGTTGAAATTAAGCAGGTGTGATAGTAAGGCCCCCTCTGCGAGGGGGCCCTTTTATTGTATCCCCTATTTATGCCATAAGGAACTTTTCGCTCCTATCCCCCTTGCTCACGCAGTGATCTTAAAATTCTTTTGTGTACTTTTCTTATAAGAAAAGTACGACCTGCGCATACTTACCCCAGGGGGATTTTTCTATGAAAATTACATTTTATGGCACGAGAGACTATGACCATTTATACTTTGACGTACTGGCTGCCGATCCTGAATATGGGTGCGACATCCGCTTTTTGGCAGCTAATCTGGACAAGGACACCGCACCCTTGGCGGCCGGGGGCGAGGCGGTGTGCGCGTTCGTCAACGCCGACGGCTCGGCCCCGGTGCTGGAAACGCTGGCTGCCGTCGGGGTAAAATTGCTGCTGCTTCGCTGCGCCGGGTTCAATAACGTGGACCTGGACGCCGCCAAGCGCTGCGGCATCACAGTGCTGCGGGTGCCCGGTTACAGCCCCGAGGCCGTGGCCGAACACGCCATGGCGCTGGCCATGGCCGCCAACCGCCGCATCTGCAAAGCCTACATCAAGGTGCGCAACAATAACTTTGCGCTGGACGGCCTGCTGGGTCACACGCTGTACGGCTCCGCCGCTGGCATCGTGGGCACTGGGCGCATCGGCGCGGCCATGGCCCGCATCTGCTGCGGCTTCGGCATGACTGTGCTGGCCTATGACCAGTACCGCAACCCTGCACTGGAGGGCCTGGTGCGGTACGTCGGGCTGGAGGAACTGCTGCGCACGGCGGACCTCGTCAGCCTGCACTGCCCGCTGACGCCGGAGACCCACCACATGATTGACGCCGATGCCATCAAAATGATGCGGGACAGCGCTATTTTAGTCAACACCAGCCGGGGCGGGCTGATCGATACCCACGCGCTGATCGATGCGCTGCGCCAGCGCAAATTCGCCGGGGTGGGGCTGGATGTCTACGAGACCGAGGACAACCAAATTTTTGAGGATTACTCCGACGACGTGCTGCGTAGCGTGGTGGTGCCGGTACTGCTCAGCTTCCCGAATGTGGTCATCACCAGCCACCAGGCTTTTTTTACCCGCACGGCGCTGCAAAGTATTGCCATAACTACGATGGAAAATGCCCGTGCCTTCGCCCGCGGCGAAAAGCTGGTCAACCTTGTGGAATAAAGCAAAATACCGCTTGACAATAATCCGAAACCGGACTATAATGACAAAGTCCGATTTCGGATTATTGCTGTTTTGAGAGGAGACAACCCGCCTTGGAAGAGAACGCTGCACTGTCTGCCAAAAGCCTGATTGAACAGGAAAACCGACAGTATAACGAAACAAACGCATTATATCACGCGGCGGCGGTGCAGTTCGGCCTGTCGGATACAGCATTCTGGATTCTGTATGCGCTGTACAGCAGTGCCGTCCCGCTTACACAGGTGCAGATGTGCGCCGAATGGTGCCTGCCCAAGCAGACCCTCAACTCGGCGGTGCGCAGCATGGTGGAACAGGGGCTGCTGGTGCTGACCCCGGCCCCCGGCGGCAAGCGTGCCAAGAACCTGAACCTGACCGAAGCGGGCCGCGCCTTGGCCGAAAAAACCATAGCGCGGGTTGTCCGGGCGGAGGCGGCAGCCATATGCCGCATGGGGCTGGAGCGCATGGAAACAGACCTTGCCATCCGGCAGGGATACCTGCAGAAATTGCGGGAAGAATTTACACAGTTAAAAGAAAAAACAGATGGACATAAAACGGAGAACCTATGAGCAAAGATCGTATCCAGTTATCTGACCATTTTACCACCGGCCGCCTGCTGCGTTTTGTGGCATCGCCCATTATCATGATGATCTTCACCTCGGTGTACAGCGTGGTGGATGGCTTTTTTATCTCGAATTTTGCCGGTAAAACGGCATTTTCTGCTTTGAACCTGATCTACCCGTTCCTGCAGGCGTTTGGTTGCCTGGGCTTCATGGTAGGCACCGGCGGCAGCGCGCTGGTCGCCATGACACTGGGCACTGGCGATAAAAAGCAGGCGGACAACCTGTTCTCGATGCTGGCGGCCTCCACGATCGTGATGGGCATTGTCTCCACCATCATTGGCTGGTTCCTGTTGGAGCCTGCCGCCCAGCTTCTGGGCGCTACGCCGGAACTGCTGCCGAACTGCCTGATGTACGGCCGCATCCTGCTGGTGTTCCAGACAGCCTTTATGATGCAGTTCTTTTTCCAGAGCTTTTTCATCACCTCCGAAAAGCCGAAGCTGGGCCTGGCCTTCACTGTGCTGGCGGGCCTGACCAACATCGTACTGGACTTTCTGCTGGTGGGTGTGCTGCGCGGCGGCATCGTTGGCGCGGCGTCGGCTACCGTCATCAGCCAGATGGTGGGCGGCATCGGCCCTATGTTCTACTTTTTCAACCGCAAAAATTCCAGCCTGCTGCACTTTGTACGGCCCAAGTTCAGCGCCAAAGCGCTGGGCAAGGCCTGCGCCAACGGTTCCAGCGAGCTGATGACCAACTTGTCGGCCTCGCTGGTCAGTGCGCTGTACAACCTGCAGCTGATGAAGCTCATCGGCGCCGACGGCGTGGCGGCCTACGGCGTGTTGATGTACGTGGGCTTTATCTTTGCAGCGGTGTTCATCGGCTATGCCCAGGGCTGCGCGCCCATCATCAGCTACCATTATGGTGCTGAAAACCACGATGAATTGAAGAACTTGTTCCGCAAGAGCATTACGATGCTGGCGATTGCCGGTGTGGCGATGTTTGCCAGTGCCCAGTTGATGGCCACGCCTTTGGCGAAGATGTTCGTCGGCTACGACACCGGCCTGATGGAGCTGACCGAGCATGCGCTGAAGCTGTACGCGTTCTCCTTCCTGCTGTGCGGCTTCAACATTTTCTCCTCGGCGTTCTTTACGGCGTTGAACAACGGTGCCATCTCGGCGGCGATTTCCTTCCTGCGCACGCTGGTGTTTCAGGTGTTTGCGGTGCTGGTGCTGCCCATGGTGCTGGACATTGACGGCATCTGGTATGCCCTGATTTTTGCCGAGGCTGCGGCGTTGCTCGTTTCGGCGGCGCTGCTGGTCAAGAACCGGAATCGGTATCATTACACTTGATTTCTGCTTTTAATATGTGCCTTATCGGCCCTGCCCACCTTGCGGCAGGGCCTTTTATAATGGCATTTTGCCGCTAAAATGCACCGAAAACTTACGAAAATATTGACACATTGGGGCTTCCGTTTTATACTGTTAGCGTAGACTAATTACAATCGACTAACTAAAAGAGGAGCATTCCTGTGTTTCTTGAACTGAATCAGATCAAGAAGTCCTTTGGCAGCGGTGAAAACCGGGTCCAGGTGCTGAAAGGCATCGACCTGGCCGTGGAAAAAGGCGAATTCTGCGTGCTGCTGGGGCCGTCCGGCTCCGGCAAGTCCACGCTGCTCAACATCCTGGGCGGCATCGACCGCGCCGACTCCGGCGACATTCTCATCGACGGCGAGCGTATGGCCGATATGAACGAGAAGGCCCTGACCCTCTACCGCCGCCGCCATCTGGGCTACATTTTCCAGATGTACAATCTCATCCCTAACCTGACCGTGCGGGAAAACATCGAGGTGGGCGCTTACCTCTCCCGCCGCCCGCTGGATGCGGACGAGCTGCTCCACCTGCTGGGCCTGTGGGATCACCGCGGAAAACTGCCCAACCAGCTTTCCGGCGGTCAGCAGCAACGCACCTCCATTGGCCGTGCCATCGTTAAGAATCCGGACATCCTGCTTTGCGATGAGCCCACCGGCGCGCTGGATTACAAGACCAGCAAGGAGATACTGAAGCTCATAGAGACCGTCAACCAGAAGTACGGCAACACCGTCATCATGGTCACCCACAACGACGCCATCCGCCTGATGGCCGACCGCGTGGTGCGTCTGCGCGACGGCGCCATCCGCAGCAACGAGACCAATGCGGTCAAGGTCCCCGCGCAGGACCTGGAATGGTAAAGGGGGCTTGCGCGTGAAGAACCCTTTAAACAAACGCATGCTGCGCGAACTGCGCAGCGAGATGGGCAAGTACGCCGTCATCGCCATTCTGCTCATCGCCACCATCGGCTTTGTGTCGGGCTTCCTTGTGGCCGGCTCCAGCATGATCGCCGCCTACAACGAGGGCTTTGAGAAATACAACATCGAGGATGGCCACTTCCGCGTGGAAAAGCAGCTCAACCGCGCCCAGCTTAAGGCGATCACCGGCGCAGGTGTGACCCTGTACGACCTGCACTACCGTGAGACCGCCATGGAAAACGGCAGCACGCTGCGCATCTACCCGGACCGCACCCAGGTCAACACCGTCTGCCTGATGCAGGGTGCCATGCCTGCCGCCCCCGGTGAGATGGGCCTGGACCGCATGTATGCCGAGAACAACGGCATCGCGGTGGGCGATACCGTGACCGACACAAACGGCCAGACCTGGACCGTCACCGGCTATGTGGCCCTGCCGGATTACAGCTGCCTGTTTAAGGATAATACGGACACGATGTTTGACGCCATCAAGTTCGGTGTGGCCATCGTCACGCAGGAGGCGTTCGATGCCCTGCCAGAACAGCAGACCTGGAACTACGCCTGGCAGTACGACACCGCCCCGGCGGACGACCGCGCCGAGAAGGACGCAGCCACCGACTTTATGAAAGTCGTCAACAAAACGGCGTCCCTGCAGGATTTTGTGCCCGAGTATGAGAACCAGGCCATCATCTTTACCGGTGACGACCTGGGCAGCGACCGCGCCATGATTGCCGTGTTGCTCTACATCGTCATTGCCATTATGGCCTTTGTGTTTTCCGTTACTACGTCCAATACCATCGCCAAAGAGGCGGGCGTCATCGGCACGCTGCGGGCCTCCGGCTACAGCCGGGGCGAGCTGGTGCGCCACTACATGGCCATGCCGGTGGTGGTCACCCTTATCAGCGCGGCGGTGGGCAATGTACTGGGGTACACGGTGCTCAAAAATGTCTGCGTCGACATGTACTATGGCAGTTACAGCTTGCCCACCTATGTCACACGCTGGAACGTCGATGCGTTCTGGATGACGACAGTCATCCCGGTGGCGTTGATGATCTTCATCAACTGGCTGGTGCTTTCCCGCACGATGCGCATCTCGCCGCTGCAATTTTTGCGGCATGACCTCAGCCGCCACGCTAACCGCAAGCACGCCCTGCCCCTGCCGTCGGCACTGCCGTTTTTTGGGCGGTTCCGCACCCGCGTGATTTTGCAAAACCTGGGCAGTTATGTGGTGCTGTTTGTGGGCGTGCTGTTCGCCAATCTGCTGCTCAGTTTTGGCATGATCCTGCCCGATGCGCTGAACCATTACAGTGATACGATTGCGGACAACATGCTGAGCAACACCCAGACGATGCTGCAGATCCCCTACAGCGCCATGGACGAGGACCGCAAGCTGAATGCCCTGCTCTCGATGCTGCAGTTCCGCATGGAGACCGATACCGAGGAAAACAACGCCGAAAAGTTCAGCGCCTACAGCCTGCAGACCCTGGGCACCGACGAGGGCGGCGCGGCCAAAAGCGAGAGCGTGCTGCTGTACGGTGTAGAGCCGGACAGCCGTTACGTGCAGCTGCCGGGGGATGGTGTCTACCTGTCCTCGGCCTACGCCGACAAGTACGAACTGGGCGCAGGGGACACGATTACCCTGCGGGAAAAGTACGAAGATACGACCTATACCTTTACGGTGGACGGCGTGTATGATTACATGGGTGCGCTGGCCGTCTTTATGCCCCGGGAAAAGCTGAACGAAGTGTTCGACCTGGGCGACGGTTACTACGGCGGCTATTTCTCCGACGCACCGCTGACCGAGATCAAGGATGAATACGTCGGCTCGGTCATCGACCTGGACCAGCTGACGAAAGTTTCCCGCCAGCTGATGGTCTCGATGGGAGCCTCCATGGGGCTGGTCAACGGCTTTGCCGTGATGATCTTCTTCGTGGTCGTCTACCTGCTAAGCAAGATGATCATCGAGAAGAACGCCCAATCCATCTCGATGACGAAAATTTTAGGCTACAACGGCAGCGAGATTGCCCGGCTGTATCTGCTGTCCACCACGGTGGTGGTCGTGCTGTGCTTGGTCATCAGCCTGCCGATCGAAGTATACGTGATGAAGTTCCTTTTCCGCGCTGTCATGATGGAAAGCATGACCGGCTGGATCGAGATGTGGGTCTCGCCCACGCTGTACCCGCGCATGCTGGCGGCGGGCCTGACTACCTACGCGGTGGTGGCGGTACTGGAGTACCGCCGCATCATCCGCGTGCCGATGGACGAAGCGCTGAAGAATGTGGAGTGATGGGATATGAAAAAAACGATACCGATACTTTTGTCTGCGGCGCTGCTGCTTTCGGCCTGCGGCCAGGCGGCCGGCACGGCGGAAACCACCTCGGCGGACGCCCCTGCTGCCGTGACCGAGACGACGGCGCAGACCTCTGCCCCCAAGACCACGCCCGGCGGCGTGGATAAGGCCGAGACCGTCTACGCCAAGGCCGACGCCGACGGCACCGTGACCGAGACCACGGTGGAAGCTGTGCTGAAGGCCCGCGACGGCGCGACGATTGAAGACGTGGCCGCCCTGCGGGACATCATCAACAAAGAGGGTGATGAGGCGTACACCACCGGCGCCGACAACGCCCTGACCTGGGAGAACAGCGGTAATGCCATCACCTACGAGGGCAAGTCCGACGTCGCCCTGCCGGTGACCACCCGGGTGACCTACTACTTAAACGGCGTGGAAACCGCCCCCGCCGACCTGGCCGGGCAGAACGGCCGGGTGCGCATCCGCTTTGACTACACCAACCACACCCGTGAGACCGTCACGGTGGATGGGCAGGAGTACACGGTCTGCGTGCCGTTTACGGCCATCACAGCGGTGATTTTGGACGGGGACAAGTTCTCTAATATTGAGGCCGACAACGGCAAGGTTATGGAGCTGGACGGCACAACGGCCGTGCTGGGCACCGCGATGCCAGGCCTGGCGGACAGCCTGCACCTGACCGAGTTTGAGCCGCTGGAGGACACCGAGATCCCCGCTTATTTTGAAGTGAGCGCCGATGTGACCGACTTCTCGCTGGACTTTACGGCCACGATCCTGACTCCCTCGGCGCTGGATGATCTGGACACCGGCGACCTGTCCGACCTGGACGATTTGAGCGAAACGCTGGACGACCTGACCGACGCCGCCAACGAACTGGCGGACGGTACCGGCGCTTTGGCCGACGGCGTGCAGGCACTGTATGATGGCTTCCACGAGTACGCCGACGGCGTGCAGGGCCTGAACGAGGGCGCCGAAGCCCTGGCCGACGGCCTGACCCAACTGTATGACAGCGGCACGGCCCTGGTGGACGGTGCCAACGCCCTGCGGGACGGTTTGAGTGCGGTCAGCGGAGCTGTCGTGGGGATGACCTCCGGCGATACGGGCAGCAATGACGAGATGATGGCCCAGCTTAACGAGCAGCTGGCGCCGGTAATTTCCAATTATGGCACGACCGTGGTAACGGATACCGTGACCGATGCGGACCTGCTAGCCGCCCTGACGGCGGCTGGCCTTACCGGGGAGCAGCAGCAGGCCGTACTGGGCGCAGTAGGCGTGGCCATGGGCAAAGCGCTGCAAAACGACACCCCTGCCATGGTGCAGGGCGTGGCCGGTACGGTCTCCGGGGTCCTCATGGGCCAGCTTGGCAGCGGCATCAGCCAGCTGCAGACCGGCCTGGACCAGCTCGCCAGCGGCAGTGCCGAGCTGGCCCGCGGTGCCGACACCTACGTAAAAGCGGTTGGCCAGGTCAGCCAGGGGGCCGACGCCCTGGCCGAAGGCAGCGCCAAGCTGGACGACGCCAGCGACGCCATGTACGAGGGCCTGGCTGAACTCCACGATGGTGCAGCAGAACTCCACGACGGCGTGCAGGAGTTCTGCGATAAAAACACCGACAACCTTTCCGATGACCTGGGCGGCGACCTGCGCAACGTAGTCCGCCGCCTGAAAGCCGTCCAGCAGGCGGGCAAAAACTACCAGACCTTCAGCGGCTTGCACAACGGAGATACCGGCAGCGTAAAGTTCATCGTGGAGACGGCGGAGATCAAGAAGTAAACAGGGCAGAAAAAATAAAAGGGAAGAATCTGTGAGGAACAGGTCCTTCCCTTTTTGTAATGAGTTATAGCACAATTATCCACCAATTCTTCTTTAGCCTTTTCCCAATATCAAATGCGGCAAGACTTTTCACATGGCAGATGGTAACGCAGCTTTGCTCGCAAAGCATTTGGCGCAGAGCGAACAGTTTATGCTGTTCTTGCTTTATCCGTTTCATTTTGCACTGTTAACGTTAAAGCAAAAGACCAGAGTTGTAAAGCCTTTTGGCTAAATAACTCTGGCCTTTTTGTTGGGCTTGTGCAACAGCCCCATGCAAATTAAAATAATAATTCCGCTATCTATGCGCAGAGCAACGCGGAGCGCATTTTTGATCGTTGTACGGTCGGATAAGCTGTGAAACCAACGCCGCCGTGCAGGGGGGCTGCGCGGCGGCATTGGTTATGAAAAGGAGAATAATATGAGGAAGCAGAAAAAGTCGGTTTAACCCATAGTTACCTGCACCGTTACCTCGGTCCCGGCGGCAGCCAGCGGCAGCACATTGCCGCAGATGGCCTTGCCGTCTACGGTAACCGCCTTGACGCCGTGCTGAACCCCGGCGGCGTTGTCCACCGTGATGCGATACTCTGCGCCACGGAAGCGGCGGGTGACCGTGTAGCCGGTCAGGGTGTGGGGGATGCAGGGGTCCACCCGCAGGCCGTCCAAGGTGGGCTGGATGCCCAGAATGTACTGACTGATGTTGAAGAAGGTCCATGCTGCCGTGCCGGTCAGCCAGCTGTTTTTGGCTTCGCCGAAGGTGGGGGCGTCCTTGCCTGCCACCATCTGGCTGTAAACGTAGGGTTCGGTGCGGTGGATCTCAGAGATGTCCTCGATGTAGGCGGGGCAGGTCTTGCGGTAGACCGCAAAGGCGCGGTCGCCGTGACCCAGCGTTGCCTCGGCGCAGCTGATCCACGGGTTGTTGTGGCAGAAGATACCGGCGTTCTCCTTGTATCCCGGAGGATAGCTGGAGATCTCGCCCAGATTCAGCTGATAGCCGGTGTAGGCGGGCTGCAGCAGCACCACACCGTATTTGGTGTCCAGCCGCTCCTCCACGCTGGCAAGCGCCTGCGCGGCCTGTCCGGTCTCCCTGCCGATGCCCGCCATGACGCACATGCCCTGTGGCTCGATAAAGATCTGACCCTCGGCGCACTCCTTGCTGCCGATGGGGTTGCCGAAAGCATCGTAGGCACGGCGGAACCACGCGCCATCCCAGCCTGCAGTCAGGACGGCCTGCTCCACCGCGTCAATGCTCTGGCGGGCGGCGGAAGCCTCGGTGTCAAGGCCCAGATGGTCGCACAGCTCGGCGTATTCGTGGCCGTACTTAACGAACATGCCCGCAATGAACACGCTCTCCGCCACAGGACCCTCGCTGGGCCCGGTGATCTGGAAACTCTCGCCCGGGTGCTCGGAGAAGCAGTTCAGGTTCAGGCAGTCGTTCCAGTCCGCACGCCCGATGAGCGGCAGACCGTGGGGACCCAGATGGGTGCAGGTAAAGTTGAAGCTGCGGCGCAGGTGCTCCATCAGGGGCTGCGCCTTGGCGGCATCGTTGTCAAAGGGAACCTGCTCCTCCAGAATGGACCAGTCGCCGGTCTCCCGCAGGTAGGCGGCGGTACCGGCAATGAGCCACAGCGGGTCATCGTTGAAGCCGGTGCCGATGTCCCGATTGCCCTTTTTGGTCAGGGGCTGGTACTGGTGGTAGGCGCTGCCGTCCTCGAACTGGGTGGCGGCGATATCCAGAATGCGCTCCCGGGCACGGGAGGGGATGATGTGCACAAAGCCCAAAAGATCCTGACAGCTGTCCCGGAAGCCCATGCCGCGTCCGGTGCCGCTTTCGTAATAGCTGGCAGAGCGGCTCATGTTAAAGGTGACCATGCACTGGTACTGATGCCAGATATTGACCATGCGGTTCAGCTTTTCCTCGCCGGATTCCAGATGGTAGGTGGACAGCAGCTCCTCCCAGTGGGTGCGCAGGGCGATGCGGGCGGCATCGATCTGTGCGTCGGTGGCGTAGCGCGCCATCATGGCGTGGGCGCGGGTCTTGTTGATGACACCCGGCGCGATGAACTTTTCCTGCTGCGGGTTTTCGATGTAGCCCAGACCGAACAGGATGCTGCGGCTTTCGCCGGGAGCAAGGCTCAGGTGGATGTGCAGCGCACCCACCGGTGCCCAGCCGTGAGCAATGCTGCCGGAACAGTGCCCGGCGCGGACGGCTTGCGGGTCTGCCGGGCCGCCGTATACCCCGCAGAAGGCATCCCGGGTGGTGTCGAAGCTGTCCACCGGGCAGTTTGCCCAGAAAACGGCGTAGTGGTTGCGGCGTTCGCGGTACTCGGTCTTGTGGTAGATGACGCTGCCTTCCACCTCCACCTCGCCAGTGGAGTAGTTGCGCTGGAAGTTGGAGCTGTCGTCCACGGCATCCCACAGGCAGAACTCTACATAGCTGAACAGGTCCAGCTCCTTGACGGCGGCGCTTTCGTTGCACACCGTCACCCGATCCAGCTCGCAGGCGTCGCCCTTGGGGACGAACAACTCCTGCCGGGCGGTCACACCGTCCTTTTTGCCCTCCACAACGGTGTAGCCCAGACCGTGGCGGCAGCTGTAACTGTCCAGCGGGGTCTTGGTGGGCTGCCAACCCGGGTTCCACACGGTGTCGCCGTCCTTGATGTAGATGCGGTGACCGTCCATGTCCAGCGGAGAGTTATTGTAGCGGTAGCGGGTCAGGCGGCGCATCCGGGCATCCCGGTAAAAGCTGTAACCGCCCGCCGTGTTGGAGACCAGACTGAAGAAGTCCTCGCTGCCAAGGTAGTTGATCCAGGGCAGGGGCGTCTGCGGGGTGGTGATGACGTATTCCTTGTTCCGGTCATCAAAATATCCGAACTTCATAATGCTTCCTCCTTAAAACTGCGCCTTGTAGGGTGGGCAGCACATCAATGGGCGAAAACGATTAAGGCACTGTGAAAGAAGCAATCTTATCACGTTAAGCATACCGTATCTCGCAAAAAAATGCAAGGGCTTTTTGCAAAAATCCGGGAAGATTTTTAAAAATAATCTGCGAAGTCCCGGTAGTTTTTGGCGTAATTTTGGGGTGTGCACCCCGGCGGAGCACAGAACCAAAGCCCCGAAACCCCATTTTAAAAGTAATATATACATACGACCTTTTTCACCGAAAAACATAACGAAACTGCAACGAAATTTTTTCGGTTTTAATCGAAATGTAACGAAAGTAAATCGAGATGCACAATTTCTACAGGTCGCATTGGAACAAAATGCCGAAAGTGATGCAGTTAGACTAAAACTTTTACATTAGCGCTTGATTTTTGGTGCAGAATGCGCTATATTGAAGTTGCGAAAACGATTAAGTGACTTGCGAGAAACATCCCGCAGCTCCTTTCATCGGAAGGAGGCTACAAAATGCCATCCCTGAAGGATCTGGCAAAAGAGTGCGGCGTATCCGTCGCAACTGTCAGTAAAGCTTTGAACGACCAGCCGGACATTGCTCAGGCTACGCGGGAGCGGATCCACGCAGCGGCCCGCCGCATGGGCTACCTGCCCAATGCAGCGGCTCGGGCGCTGAAGACCAACCGCACCTACAACCTTGGCGTTCTGTTTGTGGATGAAAAACAGAGCGGCCTGACCCACGAGTACTTCTCCGCAGTGCTGGACAGCT
>OGYX01002272.1_pt1 | contig 12554 bp, 9 predicted proteins | sample 1576601 | NCBI WGS metagenome assembly OGYX01 (sample SAMEA3541561, study PRJEB24748) | human gut metagenome | biome: human gut; feature: human-associated habitat; material: faeces | place: China | collected 2012 | reverse complement strand
CTGTTCATGGAAGAATGCATATCAAAGGAACGGATAAGACAGCAGATCAGATTGCAATAAACAGTATCTGTCCATGGAATTCAGATATGTATGGAGTGGATATGTCAATTCCAGAAGGACAGTTATATTATGATTCGCTTATGGAATTGTATGCTTCTTGGGGAGTTGATTTCATTAAAGTTGATGATATCGCATATTCAACGATTTACAGAGATTCACATAGAAAGGAAATTGAAGGGATTCGAAAGGCTATCGACAAAACGGGACGGGACATTGTACTTTCCCTTTCGCCGGGACCGGCAAGACTGCAGGATGGAAGTTTTCTTCAAAAAACTGCAAATATGTGGAGATTGACAGATGATTTCTGGGATGAGTGGGAATTGCTGTATGATATGTTTGACCGCTGTAATTATTGGTCACCATTTATTCGTAAAGGAAACTGGCCTGATTGTGACATGCTTCCATTGGGGCATATTGGAATACGCTCAGGTGAACGTGGAAAGGCAGACCGTATGACCTGCTTTACAAAGCCAGAACAAAAGACAATGATCACATTGTGGTCTATCTTTCAGTCACCATTGATGTATGGCGGAGAACTAGCTGATTTGGATGAGTGGACGCTCTCATTGTTAACAAATACAGAGGTAAACGAGATGCATCGTACACTGGATGGACAGAGACAAGAGTACAGAGACGATGAATGGATTGTCTGGTCAGGAGAAAACGAAGAGAATACATATATTGCAATATTTAATGTATCGGATAAAAAGAAAGAAATTCCTGATAAATTAGCAGAAATATATATCAAAGAGGATGCAAAAGAAATCTGGTCCGGCAAAAAAGCAACTGAAGCAGCAGAAGAAGTAGATAGTCATGGTTGTGTGTTGTATCAGATGAAAAGAATGTGATGAATGTCGTATAGGAGGAATGAAGTGATGGATACAATAGGAAAGAAACTTGCCCTAAAAGAAAAGATGGCTTATGGCTCCCCTCCGCAGCAGCTGGCGCTGTCTGCGGAAGGGATCATCTTCCCGTTGTTTTTATATCGTAGTATTATTCAGCTTTTATCTCTCCATCATACTGATAGACTCAATTCCGACACTTCCGCCGCGGACAACTTCGATATGTTTGAACTCTTCTTTGATAAGCTTGATGACCGCGTCATTTTTGGTTGCGGTCTGGACGAATTCCAGAAGGAGGCTGTCTTTTCCATAGTCGATGACACGTGCCTTGAAAGTCTCAGCAATCTGGAAAAGTTCCGCTTTATCTTCCGGGGAACAGTCCTTTACCTTGATGTAAAGGATCTCCTTCATTCGAACGAACACGTCTGTAAAATCAATAACCTTGATCACCTCGATCATACGGTTCAGCTGTTTTTTGATCTGCTCAAAGGTTTCATCATCGCTGACTGTGGCGATGGTCATTCTGGAAACTGTGGGATCCTCCGTAGTTCCAACCGTAAGACTGTCCAGGTTATAGGACTTTCCGGAGAAAAGACCGGAAATCTTGGAAAGAACACCGACCTGGTTTTCAACGTAGAGAGAGATCCATCTTTTTTTCATTCCTTTATCCATCATTCATTCCTCCTAACAATCCATGATCAGATCAGCCAGGGTGCCGCCCGGCTTGATCATCGGGTAAACCATTTCCTCCGGATCAATGATAAATTCGATGATCGTAGGAGTTTTTGTGTTCTTCTTAGCCTCTTCGAAAGCAGCCGCGATCTGATCCTTCTCAGTTACACGGATACCCTTTGCCCCATAGCTCTCTGCGAGACGGATGAAATCCGGTGTGTATTCCGGATATTCCTGACCGTCTGTACGGCGGGAGAGTGCACCGGCCTTCAGGTTTGTCATGGCGTAACGTTTTCCGTAGAAAAGCTTCTGCCACTGGCGGACCATTCCGAGATATTCATTATTGAAGATACAGCAGATGATCGGAAGCTCCTCCAGAACTGCGGTAGCCAGCTCCTGAATATTCATCTGCATGCCGCCGTCACCGGAAACGGAGATGACCGGTGTGTCCGGATTACCAATCTTGGCACCGATAGCACCTGGAAGGCCGTAACCCATGGTTCCAAGTCCGCCTGACATGATCAGCTGACGGTTCTCGGTGATGTCCGCATACTGGCTCACCAGCATCTGATGCTGACCTACATCGGTAACAAGAATGGCCTTGTCAAACTGGCGGTTGATCTCGCTGATGATATCCAGCGGTCCCATAATACCACGGTCCTTCATGGTAAGAGGATGTTCTTCCTTCCATTCCTGGATCTGCTTCAGCCATTTGCCGGTATTACATTCCTGCACATATTCAGCCATTTTTGTGATAGCTTCTTTTGCATCGGCAACAATGGGGATATCTACATGGATGTTTCTGGAAATGGAAGCGGTGTCAATATCAATGTGGACGATCTGTGCATGTGGAGCAAATTCATGGAGCTTGCCTGTGATACGGTCGTTAAAACGGGTTCCGATGGAAAACAGAAGATCGCATTCATTCACTGCCATATTTGCGGCATAAGCGCCGTGCATACCAAGATTTCCGATAAACAGAGGGTTCTTTGTGGAAATGGCGCCACGTCCCATAACGGTTGTGACAACCGGGATCTGAGTTTTCTCAACAACCTGGGTAAAAATCTCCTGCGCGCGGGAAATGATCACACCGCCGCCGGCAAGAAACAGAGGTTTTTTGGCCTTCTGCAGCATTTTGAGGGCACGCTTCAGCTGTCCGATATGCACGCTGGTGTTAGGCTTGTAGCCACGGATATTGACAGTTTTCGGATACTCAGCACTTCCCAGCTCGGCCATTACATCCTTTGGAAGGTCGATGAGAACCGGGCCTGGGCGTCCGGTGCGTGCGATATAGAAGGCTTCCTTGATGATACGTCCAAGATCCTCACGGTTGCGGACGGTAACACCATATTTTGTGATGCTTCTGGTGATCCCGACAATATCAACCTCCTGAAACGCATCGTTTCCGATGAGGTGACGGGCAACCTGTCCGGTAAAGCATACAAGCGGAACACTGTCATAGTTGGCAGTTGCAAGACCTGTAACAAGGTTGGTAGCTCCGGGACCGCTGGTAACGAGACATACGCCAACCTTTCCGGTAGTTCTGGCATAGGCATCTGCTTCGTGTACAAGGGCCTGCTCGTGACGTGGCAGGATGATGTCAATGCCGCTCTGTTTATATAATTCATCGCTGATATCGATGGTGCAGGCACCGGGATAGCCGAACAGAACATCAACGCCTTCTTCTTTTAAGGCTTTTACAAGCAATTTGTTTCCGGAAATCTGTTTCATGAATTGGTTCCCTCCTTTGATGATGTGAACAGTAAAGCAGATAAGGGCTGCCGCGAGAAATTTTTCCAATAAAAAAGTCCCGGCATATCGGATAAAATATGCTCAGGACGGATAATTCCGCGGTACCACCTGTTTTCAGAGGTAAAACTCTGCTCTCTGTCAGTACAAAATTATACTGCCTCCCTGTAACGTGGGAATGACGATGAAGCCTACTGCATGAAGATTCATGGTTCAGTCCACTGCTCGAGGGCTACTTCCACAGTTCAGTCACGAAGATTCTCACCGGCCATCTTCTCTCTGTGCATTCGGAGACTGTGTACTACTCCCTGTCATTGCATTTAGTAAATATGGATAAAAATTTTTTATCATTATAATATAAAATATCGGAACTGTCAATCAGAAATCATGATGGCTCAATGGGTGAGCCGGGGATCCCGATAACAGTTCCGATATGGATGATATTAAGTATTAAGTATTTTCCGGTACATCAGCTGTTTATTGTTACGGAGCTGGAGCCTGCTTGCTCAGGCTTCAGTATTTCCCGGTGTTTCAGGCTCTTTTTCCGGAAGGTAGACATGCACTTTCTCGATACGGTTTTTATCCAGCTTTTCTACGATCAGACGAATTCCGTCCTCGGTGATCACTTCGTCACCGGCAACAGGCAGACGATCCAGATGTTCGATGATAAATCCACCCAGGGAATCATAATCCTCGGAATCCAGTTCCGTATCCAGATGATCATTTACGTCATCCAGATGCATGGAGCCTTCGATGATGTATTCCCGGTCGGAAATTTTCTGGACAAGCTCGTCCTCCTTCTCATCGTATTCGTCATGGATCTCACCCACGATCTCCTCCAGGATGTCCTCCAGTGTGATCAGTCCGGCCATATCACCGTATTCATCCAGTACAATGGCAATATTGAAGGTGGAGTCCTTCATTTCCACAAGAAGATCGGAAATGCTTTTTGTTTCGTAAGTGAAATGCGGCTTTCGGAGGAAATGATCAATAACAAATTCCTCGTTTTTGTCGTAAAGAAGAAGATCCTTCATGTTGATGATTCCCACAATGTTGTTCTGGCTGTCCTTATAAACCGGCAGACGTGTGAACTTATCCTCGCGGAAAATATCGATCAGCTCATCATAGGTGGATTCCACATCTGCAAAGGTAACATGTACTCTTGGAACCATGATATCCTTGGCTGTGGCATCTCCAAGGTCAAACACATTGTAGATCATTTCTTTTTCGTCGGATTCGATGACACCGTCCTCGTGGCTGACGTCCACGATGGTACGAAGCTCCTCCTCGGTCATGGCCTTGTCGGCTGCATCCGGATCCACACGCATCAGGCGCATCACACCTCTTGAAAAGAGATTGATGATAAAGATCACCGGTGTCATGATGGTCATAAGAAATTTAAAGACCGGGATATAGCGGAGGGTGATCTTTTCTGAGTTAATGGTTGCGTAGTTCTTGGGGGTGATCTCGCCGAAGATCAGGATCAGAACTGTCAGGATCACCGTTACGATGCTGACCATATATCCGCCAAAGCTGTATGCAAGTGTGGTTGCAAGGGAAGAAGCCGAAATGTTCACAATGTTGTTTCCGATGAGAATCGCACTGAGAAGCTTGGGAGTCTGGTTCTCCAGGATATCGAGAGCCATGGCTGCACGCTTGTTTCCTTCGTCTGCAAGAGAGCGGAGACGGATCTTGTTTACCGACATCAGCGCGGTTTCGTTAGATGAGAAAAAGGCTGACAATGCCAGCAGAATAAGTAATATGATTATCTGGTAAGTGTCGCTGGGGTCCACTTTCAATATTCACTCCTTTAAAAATAAGATTATTTGGTTAAAAATATACAGATACTCTCCCATTATATACGTTTTATCGGATTTTGGCAAGAGCCGGACTGATACAGCGAATTACAAAAATAAGCCTGCATCTTGACAAAAGAGTAAGTCTGAACTAACATATATTTGTATTCATATATAAAGAAGAAATGATCAGGAATGGAAGGAGAGGCTTATGTTTCTGGAAATAAAAGGAATAAAAAAATCCTTCGGGTCAGGAGAGAGCCACGTAGATGTTCTGAAGGGGATTGATCTGGAGATTGAAAAGGGGGAATTCTGTGTGCTTCTGGGACCGTCCGGTTCCGGAAAATCTACGCTGTTAAATATCATTGGCGGCATTGACGGGGCAGATGCAGGCAGCATTACCATTCAGGGAGAACAGCTGGAGGATATGAAGGAAAAAAAACTTTCGCTGTACCGCAGAAAACATCTGGGATATATTTTTCAGATGTATAATCTGATTCCCAATCTGACTGTGAGGGAAAATATTGAAGTTGGTGCTTATTTAAGTGACAGACCGCTGGATGTGGATGAGCTGCTGGAAACACTGGGACTTTATGAACATCAGCGGAAGCTTCCGAACCAGCTTTCGGGAGGCCAGCAGCAGAGAACTGCCATTGGCCGTGCCATTGTAAAAAATCCGGATATCCTGCTTTGTGATGAGCCTACCGGTGCGCTGGATTACAACACCTCCAAGGAAATCCTGAAGCTGATTGAAACAGTCAATCACAAATATGGAAATACCATAGTCATGGTTACTCACAACGATGCCATCAAGGATATGGCAGACCGTGTGGTAAAGCTTCGTGACGGTATGATCCGCAGAAATTATCAGAATGAGCAGAAGATTCCGGCTGCTGACCTGGAATGGTAAGGGGGCATTATGAAGAATCCTTTACGTAAGCGTATCCCCAGGGAACTGAAGGGGGAATTTGGAAAATATCTGGTGGTCTTTCTGCTGATGGTACTGACCATAGGTTTTGTATCCGGCTTCCTGGTAGCCGATGGAAGCATGCTGAAGGCCTATGATGAAAGCTTTGACAAATATAACATCGAAAACGGAAATTTCCGTACTGCGGAGAAGATTTACAGTTCTCAGTGGAAGGACATTGAAGCGGCCGGTGTTGAGCTTTACGAGAATTACTATATAGAAGAAGATCTGGATAACGGAAGCACCATGCGTTTCTTTAAAAATCGTGAGAAGGTGAATAAGGTCTGCCTGATGAAAGGAGAAATGCCGTCAGGGCAGGGCGAGATCGCCATTGACCGTATGTATGCGGATAACAACAGTCTTAAGGTAGGAGATACCCTGACCAGGGGTGAAAAATCCTGGAAGATCACAGGCCTTGTGGCACTTTCGGATTACAGTGCTCTGTTTCAGAATAATAACGATTCCATGTTTGATTCTGTAAAGTTTGGTGTGGCGATCGTAGCTCCGGAGGAATTTGAAACTCTGGATCAGGAAAAGCTCCGGTATAATTATGCCTGGATCTACGATCATCAGCCAAAGGACGAAAAAGAGGAGAAGAAGGTTTCCGAGGATCTCGTGGAAGATATTGGCAAAGTGGTAACTCTGGAGGCTTTTGTCCCACGTTATCTTAACCAGGCGATCATGTTTACCGGTGATGATATGGGCGGAGACAGGGCAATGGTCATCACGCTTCTTTATATTGTGATCGTGATCATGGCGTTTGTGTTTGGCATTACCATCAGCAATACGATCCGAAAGGAAGCCGGTGTTATCGGTACGTTATGTGCATCCGGTTATACCAGACGTGAGCTGATCCTTCATTATATGATGCTTCCGGTTCTGGTCACGCTGGTCGGTGCCCTGATCGGAAATATTCTTGGCTATACCGTATTTAAGAGGGTATGTGCAGACATGTATTACGGGAGCTATAGTCTGCCGACTTATGTGACGGTATGGAATGCAGATGCCTTTCTTCTGACAACCATAGTTCCGGTCATCATTATGATACTGATCGATCATGCAGTGCTCTGGTACCGTCTGAAGCTTTCGCCGCTGAAACTTCTGAGAAGGGATTTTTCCAGAAACAAACAGAAACGAGCGGTGTATTTAAGCCCGAAGATCGGAATTTTTTCCAGGTTTCGCCTCCGGGTGATCTTTCAGAATATCAGCAATTATCTGGTGCTGTTTGTGGGAGTTGTTTTTGCCAATCTGCTGCTGTTTTTTGGAATGCTCCTGCCGTCTGCGCTGGATCATTATCAGATGGAGATCCAGGAGAACATGCTGGCGAAATACCAGTACATACTTTCGGTTCCGGCAAGTGCCTATTCAGGAAATAAAGCGGATGCCATGAATTCTCTTCTGGAATATTATACGGATACCAGAACGGACAATAAAGATGCGGAAAAATTTTCTGCCTATTCCCTGAATACCATGCCTGATAAATATAAAAGTGAGGAGATCACCTTTTACGGGGTGGAGCCGGATAGTAAATATATCCATGCGGATCTTTCAGGAGACGGCGTTTATATTTCCAGTGCTTATGCGGACAAATTCCGGATCAAGGAGGGGGATACCATAACCCTGAAGGAAAAATACGAGAAGGATGAGTATTCCTTTAAAGTAGACGGAATCTATGATTATACGGCAAGCCTCTGTGTATTTATGGAGCGTGATAAGCTGAATGAGGCGTTTGATCTTGGGGATGATTATTTTGGAGGATATTTTTCCGATACAGAGATCAGGGATATCCCTTCAAAATATATCGGTTCTGTCATTGACCTGGAAGCTCTTACAAAAATATCCAGGCAGCTGGATGTTTCCATGGGAGATATGATGGGAATGATGTATGGATTTTCCGTGACCATTTTTCTGGTGGTGATCTATCTGCTTTCCAAGGTTATCATCGAAAAAAATGCCCAGTCGATTTCCATGACCAAGATTCTGGGTTATACAAATGGCGAGATCAGTCGTTTGTATATACTTTCTACATCACTTGTGGTGGTGTTCTGCCTGCTGTTAAGCCTTCCGGTTGAACGGCAGATCATGGAAGTGTTATTCAGAGAGATGATGCTTTCCAGTATTTCGGGATGGATCACTATGTGGGTGGATCCCATGATCTATGTGAAAATGACAGCGATCGGAATCGCAGCTTATGGGGTGGTAGCAGTGCTGGAATTCCGGAGAATCCGTCATGTGCCCATGGATGAAGCACTGAAAAATGTGGAATAATATGTGACATCTGTATATATATCCGGAAAAATAATTCAGGATATCCGGAAATCTTACAGAATATGCAACAGAATCAGGAGTATGTGTGGTTTAACTGAATGCGGATGCTTTTATCCGCTCAAACAGTTATCTGTGAATAGCCACATATACTCCTTAAATATTCATAAATTTTTCGGAATACTGGAAATATTACTACAAACTTGTTATAATAATCCCATACTTCCCGTTGGAGGGAATAATTCAAACAGGAAATCAGGTGAGGAACATGGCAGGCAGAAAGAAGGATCCGCTGTATAAAAGCTTCGGATATGCATTTCAGGGGATTTTTACCTGCATCCGCAAGGAAAGAAATATGAAGATCCACTGTATGGTGGCAGCACTTGTGGTGATCGCAGGACTGATCCTTGGGCTTTCCGTGACAGAGTGGTGCATCTGCCTGGGGCTGTTCGGAATGGTGATGGCGCTGGAACTGGTGAATACGGCAGTGGAAGCTGTGGTGGATCTGGTCACAGAGGAACGTCATCCTCTGGCAAAGATCGCCAAGGACACAGCGGCCGGGGCAGTACTGATCGCAGCGATCATGGCAGCAATCGTCGGACTGATCATTTTTGTTCCCAAGGGACTTGGTTTTCTGGGAATATGACAGGAACAGGAAATTTTGTTTCATGACAGGGGCTGGTGTCGGACTGCAGGGTGATAGTCGGGCAGCTGCCGGTTTCAGGAAAGGAGAAAATATTATGGAATTAGGTGAAGGACTGAAGAAAATTTTACTGGCGGGTATTGGTACAGCAGCAGTGACAGCAGAGAAATCCAAGGAGATCCTGGATGAGCTGGTAAAAAAAGGTGAGCTTACCGTTGAGCAGGGAAAGGTCCTCAATCAGGAGCTGAAGCACAACATCAAGTCAACAGTTAAGAATGCAGCTGATTCTGTGAAAGAATCCGCAGCCAGAAAGAACGAGCAGGAGGAGCTTAAGGCGACGATCTCCAAGCTCACACCGGAGCAGCTTGCAGCTGTGAAGGCACAGATCGAGAGCATGCAGGCTGAGGCAGCTGCAAAAGAGGAAGAAGTACCTGTAGCAGAGCCTGTTGAGGATGCAGCCACAGAGACTGTTGAAGAAGAGAAAACAGAAGCAGCCGGCGGGAGTGAGGAAGCTCCGGAGGCAGAATAAAAAGAGACTTCTGAGAAAACAGCAGAACTCATGGAAGAAGCCGGACAGAACAAGACGGTGGAACAGAAACAAAAAGGCAGTTTAAGCACAAAGAGGAAGTATGAAAGCTGTCGGAGAATTAATAACGTAAACGGAGAATTTTATGGCCAGAGAAGAACAGGAGAAAAAAGAAAAAAGCGGATATGGAGAACGGCTGAGAGAGATCACAGCCGTTCTGAAAAAGCATGCCATTACCCGGGGTGTTTCTCCTGAGAAGCTCCGGCTCATACTGGAAGACCTGGGCCCAACTTATATCAAGTTGGGTCAGATTATGTCCCTGCGTTCCGATATTTTGCCCAAAATATACTGTGATGAGTTGATGAAACTCTGTTCCGATGTGCCGCCCATGCCTTTTTCACAGGTGATAGAAGTTCTGGAGGAATCCATGGGCTGTCCATGGCAGGAGGAATTTCAGCGCATTGATGAGAAGCCCCTTGGTGCTGCATCCATTGCACAGGTGCACCGGGCAACTCTGAAAACAGGGGAAGAGGTTGTGATCAAGGTTCAGCGAAAAGGAATCTATGAGACTATGGCCCGGGATATCGGACTGATGCATAAGGCAGTGCGTCTGATGCCACCGGTAAGTATCAAAGGTATGGTAGATCTGAACATGGTCTTAAGTGAGCTGTGGACCGTGACCCAGGAGGAGATGAATTTTCTCACAGAGGCAGCCAATATGGCGGAATTTGCGAAGAAGAATAAAGATGTGGCATTTGTGAAGGTGCCTGTTCTTTACCGCGAATATATTTCACCACATGTTCTGGTGATGGAATATATTGACGGCTTTGCGATCAATGACCGGGCAGATCTTCTGGCGAATGGATATGATCTCAATGAGGTCGGAACGAAATATGTGGACAATTTTATCAAGCAGGTGATGGAAGATGGTTTCTTCCATGCAGATCCTCATCCCGGAAATGTACGGATTCAGGAGGGAAAGATCGTCTGGATCGACATGGGAATGATGGGGCGTCTTACAGAACACGACCGTCAGCTGATCAGCGAAGCCATAGAAGGTGTTGCCATGAACAACATCGGCAAGATTCAGGATGCGGTTCTGGCTCTGGGAGATTTTAAGGGCAAGCCGGATTCCAGCAAGCTTTATGAGGATATCCGCGGACTTATGGAGAAATACGGTACTGCGGATATGGGAAATATTGATGTGGCAGAGGTGATGGTGGACCTGATGGAGGTCATGAAGGAGAATAAGATCATGATGCCTCACGGACTGACCATGCTTGCGAGAGGACTGACTCATGTGGAGGGGGTTCTGGCTGAGATCTGCCCGGATATCAATATGACACAGATTGCTGCTGCAAGGCTCAAAGAGCAGTTTTTGAGCAATGGAAACTGGAAGCGTGAGATCAAAAAAGGTGGAAAAAATTTTGCATGGTCCCTGAAACGTGCGGTGGATATTCCTTCTCTGGCGGCGGATTTTCTTCAGGGCTGTATGAAGGGGCAGACGAAGATCAATCTGGATCTTCATGCCTCGGATGATCTGGCGTGGCTTTTGCGGCGGCTGGTGCGGAATATTGTGATGGGGCTGTGGGTGATGGCACTTCTGATCAGTTCCAGTATTATCTGTACTACGGATATGAAGCCGAAGTTGTGGGGGATTCCGGCTTTGGGTGCCTTTGGCTATGTGTTTGCTTTTATTATTGTTTTGTATGTGTTTATCAAGCATTTTTTTTCCGGAAAATAAGAGACGGAGATCATTTGCAGAGTCTGCGTGATGGTTTCCGTCTTTTTTTTGCTGTTATGGAATTGTTTTGGTCTGCTTGTGATTGTGAGCGGTTATCTTTTGGCAGGCAGGGAAATGACGGAGTACAGGTGGCTGGTCAGGGGTAGATGGTTCCGCTGTAGGCTTTGCGGAATTCCTTTGGGGTGTAGCCGGTTCCCTGGCGGAAGTAGTTGCAGAAGGAGGGCGCGTCCCGGAAACCGCAGGAGAGGGCTGCTTCTGTGATGGTGCAGGAGGAGGAGCATAGAAGCTGGGTTGCCATCTGGAGGCGGTGTTTCAGGAGATATTGTTTTGGGGAGGTGTTTTCGTGTTCCATGAAGATCCGGTAAAGATAGGAACGGTCGATTCCTACGTAGTGTGCCACGTCTGAGATCTGGATGGGGTAGGCATAGTTGTTTCTGATGTATTCGGAGGCTTTCTGAAAGTACAGGTTTGAGATGTCGGTCCTGCTTTCGGAGGGCTTTTTTTGCATGTCGGATAGTATCAGGAGGAGGTTTCCTGCGGAGGCAAGGTCGTTTCCGTTGTTTTCGGAAAAGGTGTCAAGGAGGCTTTGCATGTGGGTGAGGAGGCTGTTTTGGCGGGCGGGTGTTTCGGGGGTGAAGATGGGGGTGTCTGAAAATACGGTTTGTTTCAGGATTTCTTTGCAGGCGGAGCCGTCAAAGCCTGCCCAGGCATAGCTCCAGGGGTCGGAGGTATCGGCGCGGTAGTAGATGGAGTCCATGGGGCGGATGAGAAAGGCGTCGCCTGCTTTCAGATGGTAGGTGTGGCCGCTGCACTGGTAGATGCCTTTGCCGTGGAAGATCACGTGGAGGAGGTAGTGTGGGCGCATGGCCGGGCCGAAGGAGTGGTTTGGGCCGCAATCTTCCTGACCGCAGAAGTAGACGGAGAGGGTGTGTTGGGTTTTGGGTTCCTGGTGTGTGTTTTTCATTTAGGTGGGCCTCCTGGTTTCTTGGGTTATGCAACAAAAACGCAATTTTGGGTCACAAAATGGGGTGGGATGTTGTATGAGGTGATTATACAATATGGGGGTGGGAAGGGCAAGGGCTGAAGTGGAAGGGATTCGGAGAGGGTGGGGTGGATATGCGGACGCTGGCAAGGCGTGTGCTGTCTGACGCCGAGGCTTCGTCGGGGGCTGGCTTCTAAGCCGCTGAAAATCTGCTAAAAGCGTTTTCCAAAAGTCCGAACTCGCTGCGCTCAAACAGCGAACTTTTGAAAAACAACGCAGATTTCCGCCAGCCAAGAATCAGCACCCCT
>OGYX01002262.1_pt1 | contig 12610 bp, 7 predicted proteins | sample 1576601 | NCBI WGS metagenome assembly OGYX01 (sample SAMEA3541561, study PRJEB24748) | human gut metagenome | biome: human gut; feature: human-associated habitat; material: faeces | place: China | collected 2012 | reverse complement strand
TATAAAGGGAGATCCGTCCTGAAAGAAAAGGGGCGTGATGCTCCCTTTATAATTTTTTAAACAGATCTCCGGCAAAATAGACCAGCCAATACCATTTTCCACCATTTCCAGGCAGCTGGAAATATCATCGATCCAAAGCTGGGTGCGGCAGTTGGCGCACCCATTTTCCTGTTTCCACTGTTCAATGCGGCCGTAAAAAGGAGAGTCCGTATGACGTCCGATATAAGGGATATCCTTTAAGGAGAGTTCAGCCATTTCCTGATTTCGTACCAGACATACCGGTTCTCTAGAAAGGATAACATCCCCATCCTGCCAGTTAAAATTGCCACGGACCAATGCAATAGAGATCTCATTATCAGCCAGTGCACGGTATAACTGGGTACTTTGCATTGTAGTCACATAAATGTCTACTTTTGGATATTTTTTCATAAATGTTTTCAGTACAGCTGGAAGTTTATACCGGGCAATATTAACAGAAACACCGATCTTTAAAGAACCGCAGATCTCCCCCTGGAGCGAAAGGGCATAGGCCCGTATGTGTTCCATGGACTGGGAGATCTTTTCAATTTCCGGGAAGATCCCCTCAGCAGCGGGTGTAGGGAGAATGCCTTTGCGGGAACGGATAAAAAGCTGGCATCCCAGGTCCTGCTCCATTTTCTGGATTCGTTTGGTGAGAGAAGACTGGGTGGTATAAAGCTTCTTTGCTGTCTTTGTAATATTCTGTGTATCGATCAATGTTTTTAAAAGTTCAATATCCTGTTCATCCATAAATAAACCAACCTCCTGTCAGGCAAATTTCCATAAACATAAACCATTCCATAATGGAATGTAATATAATGAAATTATACAATTTTACAGAATGGATAGCAAGGCCTATAATACAGTTAAACAAAGAAAAACGTATAGAAATCAATATAAAGGAGGACTTGTTTTATGTATATGAAGAAATATCCCTGTGTTTACATGAGAGGCGGTACCAGCAAAGCCGTATTTTTCCATGAGAAGGATCTGCCGGAAGATCAGAGTCTCTGGGATGACATTTTTATGAAAGTCATGGGAACCCCGGATGTAAAACAGATCGATGGAATGGGCGGAACCGTATCATCTACAAGTAAGGTTGCCATTATTTCCAAATCCGACCGCCCGGATGTAGATGTAAATTATACATTCCGCCAGGTAGACATTATCATTCCAAGGGTAGATGGAAGCGCCAACTGCGGAAATATCTCATCTGCTGTAGGTCCATTTGCCATTGATGAGGGCCTGGTTCCGGCTGTAGAGCCAATCACAGTAGTTCGTATTTTAAATACCAATACCAACAAGATCATTGAAGAACATGTACGTGTAAAAGATGGCCATGCAGATGTGTATGGGGATGAAGTGATCAAGGGTGTTCCTGGAACAGGTTCCCGTATTGATATGTATTTTGAAGATCCGGCAGGTTCTAAAACAGGAAAGCTCTTCCCCACAGGACAGAAAAAAGAGATTTTTGATGTACCGGGATATGGTCCGGCAGAGGTAACGGTTTTAGACTGCTCCAATCCTATGGTATTTATCAAGGCATCGGATCTGGGAATTAAAGGAACGGAACTGGTGGAATTAAACCAGAATGCAGATGTTATGGAACATATTGAACGGATCCGTGGAATGGCAGCTGTTAAGTGCGGGTTTGTGGAAAAATGGGAAGATGCCAGAACGAAATCTACTTCTGCACCAAAGGTATCCATTGTATCAGCGCCTCAGGATTACACAGATATGGACAAAAATCAAGTAAAGGCCGAAGATATGGATCTGTGTGTAAGAGCAATCTCCGTAGGTGCCCTGCATAAGGCATATCCTATGACAGTAGCTGTAGGAACAGGTGCTGCTGCAAGGATCCCTGGAACCATCGTTTATGAAACATTAAAAGCTCCATTAGAGGGTGATATCATCCGTCTGGGACATTCCAGCGGTATTACGGATGTAGATATTAAGATGGATGGAGAAAAGGTGTTAAAAGGCGGCGTTACAAGAACAGCAAGAAGGATCATGGATGGCTTTGTATACATAAGAGAATGATCTGAAGTAACTTCATAAAAATAAGATAATTGGGGAAATGTTTTAACATTCAGGAGGAATTACATATGGGATTACAGGTATTGGCACTGGCCTGTCTGGTTGGCGCGATCATATTGGGATTTGTAAGAAAGATGAATGTAGGTATTGTCTGTTTTGGACTGGCACTGATCCTGGGAACTATAGGGGGAATGGCGTCAGGAAAGATCTATGGCGGCTTTCCGTATAAACTGTTTAGCACATTGTTGGGAACCATGTTATTTTTCAGTTTGCTGCAGCAAAACGGAACACTGGAAAAAGTTTCCAAAAAGCTGATCAGCTTCTGCGGAAATAATACATTCCTGGTTCCGGTTATTATTTATCTTGTAAGTTTTATCCTTTCCGCTGCAGGCCCTGGTGCTATCAGCGTACAGTCGGTAACCGTTATGTTTGCTGTATCACTGGCAGTACAGATGGATGCAAGCCCGGTGCTTATGGGAGCAATGGCCATCCTTGGAGCAGTAGGAGGTACAGCATCTCCTATTGCACTGACCGGTATCATTGTAAATGATCTTTTGGCACAAATGAATATGGAAGGCGTTGGAATGAACATGTTTATTGGAGTTTCCATTGCCAACTTTGCCTGTGCAGTTGTTACTTATATTGTTTTAGGCGGTTATAAACTGAGAAGAAGTGCCGGTGAAGCTGCTGCTGTGAAAGAACATTTTACAAAAGAACAGACCATCAGCCTGGTGGCATTACTGATCATGGTGATTATGGTAGTTGGATTTTCTTATGATGTAGGACTGATCTGCTTTACTTTATCACTTGTTCTTATCCTTCTTAGAACTGCAGATGAGAAGAAAGCGATCAAGATGATCCCATGGAATGTATTGATCCTGATCGCAGGTGTCAGCGTACTGATGAACATTACCCAGACAATGGGCGGTATTGAGTTGCTTTCTGATATCCTTGCATCTTTTATGAATTCCACTACAGCAGCGCCGCTTATGGGATTTACAGGCGGTCTGATGTCATGGTTTTCCAGTGCAAATGGAGTTGTATTCCCAACCTTGATCCCAACCGTTCCGGATATTTCAGCACAGGTAGGCGGTGCCTCTGTTATGCAGATGATCGTAGCCATCGTATGCAGCGCTACGGTAGCAGGTATCAGTCCTCTGTCTACAGGCGGAAGCCTGATTATGGCAAGTTACACCCAGGAATCTGGCTGTGATGAGAAAGAACAGCAGAAATTATTTGGACAGTTATTTATGCTTTCTGCTGGAATGGTAGCTTTGGTGTTTGTTTTGACTTTAGCCGGACTGCTTAAATTTCTTGGATAAATTTTAAGAAAACATAATACAGAAGGGAAAGATGAAAATGGAAAAATTTGCATATATTGGCTGCCGTACCACAAAAGAGCGAAAAGCCAGAGGAAAAGGGATCAGTGTATACAAGGTTGATGGAGATAACTGGGAGCTGGTACAGATCCTGGAAGGTCAGGTAAATCCTTCTTATCTCTGTCTGAATAAAGCACAGGACCGTCTGTACAGCATACATGGAGATTTTTGCCAGGTAAGCGCATTTAAGATCCGGGAAAATGGTACCTTAGAGTACCTTAATACAGTAAAAACATATGGGACCAATCCGGTGCATCTTACATTAGACCCAGAAGAAAGATGGCTTTATGTAGCCAATCTCCAGACGGGAAGCGTATCTGTGATCCCAGTCCTTGAAGATGGATCTTTGGGAAAACTTTATGACCTGGAATTTATTTCAGGAAATGGCGGTCCCGGCTATATTTCCCATCCTCACCAGACCATGAAAGACAGAAGCGGACGCTGGCTGGTGGTCCCTTCCCAGGGGCGACTGCAGGGAGTCGGGAAACTGACCGTGTTTGCCATTGACGAAGAACAGGGAAGTCTGAAAGAAACATTTATCCAGAAAGGCCGTACCGGTGCGGAACCAAGACACTGCGTGTTCCATCCGGGAAATAAATACTGTTACTGTGTAAATGAAAAAGACAGTACCGTAGCAGCTTATGATTTTGATGAAAAGACAGGTAAGCTGGCATTAAAACAGCTTCTTACCAGTCTGCCGGAAGATTATGCAGGAGATGGCTGGGCAAGTGCCATTGATATCCATCCGGAAGGTCATACACTGTATGTTTCCAACAGAAAACATGACAGCATTACGGTTTATCATCTGGATGAAGCAACAGGAAATATGACTTATATCCAGAATATCAAAACAGGCGGAGAGCAGCCAAGATTTATTACATTAAACCCGGAAGGCACCAGACTTTTGGCAGCAAATGAGCTTTCTGATACCATTACTGTTTTTGAGATCCTAAAAGATGGAACGTTGAAAGATACAGGAAGGAAGATCGCTACAGAAAGTCCGGTGTGCATTGCATGGAAAACCTGTTAGTACAAGATGTGGGAAAATTTCAGATCAGGACATGTTAATACATATAAATTATAGAAGAAAAGGAGAATGAGTATGGTCACCTTACACAGCGGAAAACAGATCATTATTGATAATAAGAGGATTGCATCAAAAGAAGAAGCAGCAGCTGTCTCACAGGAAGAGGCATTTAAAAATACACTGACTTACCAGGTGTTAAAGAAGCATAACCATTCTGATAATATGGAACATTTACAGATCCAGTTTGACTCCATGGGAGTATATGATAATACTTATGTAGGTATCCTTCAGACTGCTTATGCCAGCGGTTTAAAGGAATTTCCAATGCCCTGTGTATTTACCAACTGCCATAACTGCCTTTGTGCAGTAGGCGGCACTATTAATACCGATGTACATAAATATGCGGAGTCAGCCTGTAAAAAATCCGGAGGCATTTTTGTACCGCCTCATGAAGCGGTGATCCACCAGTATATGCGTGAAATGATCGTGAAGTCCGGGGATATGTCTATTGTATCTGACTCCCATACCCGCTATGGAACACAGGGATCTTTATCCATCGGTGAAGGCGGCCCGGAACTGGCAAAGGCAATGCTTGGAAAGTATTATGAGATCGATTATCCGGAAGTGATCGCTGTATTTTTAACAGGTGCTCCAAAGCCATGGGTAGGACCTATGGATGTAGCCTTAAGCATCATCGGAAAAGTATTCAAGAATAATTTCGTTAAGAATAAAGTCCTGGAATTTGTGGGACCTGGTGTAAGCAGCCTGTCCATGGATTTCAGAAATGGTATTGATACCATGACTACAGAGTCTGCCTGCCTTTCTTCTTTATGGTCCACCGATGAAAAGACAGAAGAGTATTTTAAGATCCATAACCGTCCAGATGATTATAAGAAAATGGTGCCGGGAAATGCAGCCCTTTATGACGGTATCGTAGAGATCGATCTGGATACCATTGTTCCTATGATCGCCCTTCCGTTCCACCCAAGCAATGCATATCCTCTGGCAGATGTGATCGCAGAGCCGGAAAAATACCTGTCTATGGTAGAAGAAGAGGCAAAGCGTGTATTTGAGAACAACCCGGATATCCATTTAGACCTGCTTTCCAAGATCCATGATGGAAAGATCAAGGTTGACCAGGGCGCTATTGCCGGCTGTGCAGCAGGATCCTTTGAAAATATCTGTGCAGTAGATACCATTGCAAAGAAATTAAACAAAGGCTTGGGAACATTCCCGCTTAATATTTACCCGGCTTCCCAGCCGATCATGTATGAGTTAAATAAAGCCGGTGTATTAAATGACCTGATGACTTACGGCGTAAGAGTGAAGACCGCTTTCTGCGGCCCTTGCTTTGGCGCTTCAGATGCTCCGGGAAATAATGATTTCTGCATCCGCCACAGTACCAGAAACTTCCCCAACCGTGAAGGCTCCAATCCGGCAACGGGCCAGATCGCTTCCGTTGCGCTTATGGACTCCAAGTCCATTGCAGCAACCGCATTTAACGGCGGTTATCTGACTTCCGCAGAAGATGTGCCGGTAGAATATTACACTCCAGAGTATCATTTTAACAGTGATATTTATAAGAATATTGTATACAACGGCTATAAAAATCCAAAGCCTGAGACAGAGATCGTTTATGGTCCTTCCATTAAAGATTGGCCAAAGATGGTTGCCCTTACAGACAACTTACTGCTTCAGGTAGCCAGCGTGATCCGTGATGAAGTAACTACTACTGATGAACTGATCCCTTCTGGTGAAACGGCATCCTATCGTTCTAATCCATATAAGATCTCTGAATTTACACTGATCCGCAAGGATCCTCACTATGTGGGAAATGCAAAAGCCATTCAGGAATATGAAACAGCCAGAAGAAACGGGGATGCAAAAAAGACAGCAGAAGTTTATGAAGTATTAAAAGCAGCAGGAGTAACAGCAGATACAGAGAAGCTGATGAAGACTACAGGAATTGGCTCTGTCCTTTATGCAAAACGCCCAGGTGACGGTTCTGCAAGAGAATATGCAGCCAGCTGCCAGAAGGTTCTTGGAGGACTTGCCAATATCTGTATTGAGTATGCAACCAAGCGTTACCGCAGCAACTGTGTAAACTGGGGCATTCTGCCATTTACCAATCCGGATAAGGAAATTGTTCTGGAACCAGGAGAATATGTATATCTTCCAGGCATCCGCAAAGCAGTAGAAGAAGGAGCCACAAAGGTAACAGCTACGGTGATCGGAACAGATGGAAGCACCAGACCAATGGAACTGGAACTTAAAAATGTAACAGAAGCAGAAAAGAAGGTACTTCTTGCAGGTTCTCTGATCAACTTTTATAAGGAAGAAAAATAATAAGAAGTAAAAGCAAGATGATACCCCAAAAAGATCCAAAGAGTAAGGGAAGAAGAGAAGGAGCATTTATGGAGAAAAGTGAGATGCGTAAACTGGCAGAGTTTATAGAAAAACTTAGCTGGGATGACCTGCCGGAAGAAGTAAAAACCACAGTATCTTTCCGGGTCCTGGATCTGATCAGCGCTGCTTTGGGAGCTGTGGATGATCCGCTGGTTAAAAAAGTAAAAGCTTCTTATTTAGAGAGAAATAACGGAACAGGCGGTAAGATCTGGGGAAGCGAAGGAGAAACGGATATTTCTACAGCTGCTTATATAAATGCCATGCTGGCCCATACTCTGGAACTGGATGATGTCCATCCGGCGTCAAAAACACATGGAAGCGCCAGCCTGATCCCGGCTGCATGGAGCTGTGCCCGGTATGTCCATGCTTCTGGAAAAGAATTTCTCACAGCAGTGGTATGTGGCTATGAAACCGTCAGCCGGATCGGTATGGCGTTGGGAGTAACAAGTCACAGAAAAAAGGGCTGGCATGCCACTGCTACCTGCGGAGGTTTTGGCTGCGCAGCTGCCTGCGGAAAGCTTCTGGGGCTGAATGCAGATGAGCTGGTATCGGCTCTTGGGATGGCAGGAACCCAGAGTTTTGGCAGATGGGCCTTTTTAGGGGATGGAAGCACCTGCAAAGTGCTCCACCCGGCCAGAGCGGTTGTAAATGGTCTGGATGCAGCATTTTTAGCAAAAGCCGGAATGACCGGACCGGAGCATATTTTGGAGGCAGAGGATGGCGGCTTACTGGCGGCTATGTCTGATACTGGTGATATAGCAAAAGTCAGTAAAGGTCTTGGTACAGATTGGGAGATCCTTCATATGGATATGAAGCCATATCCCTGCTGCCGCAGTGCCCATTGTGCTATAGATTGCAGTCTGAAATTAAGAGACAGTATTTTGGAAAAAATTGGAAAAGAGTACGATCATAAGACCTTAGAAGAAGAGAGAAAAAGGCTGACAGAAGCTATCAGGGAGATTGAGATCAAGACCTATGAAGTGGGATATAAGCAATGTGCAGTCAGTGATGGCTGTTTACATCCGCAAAATACCATGGATGCAAAGTTTTCCATTCCATTTTGTACAGCGGCAGCGTTCCTTTTTGGAAAAGTGACTATGAGCGAGTTTTCAGATCAGACAGTAGAAGATCCTTCTATGCAATGCCTTATAGAAAAAGTAACGGTGATGCCGGATGAAGCTTTTTCGGCTGTATATCCGGCTCATTGGGGATGTTCTATGAAGGTCATTTTAGAAAATGGTATTGTTCTGGAAACACAGGTATCTGATCCGTCAGGAGGAGAGAATTACCCTCTTACAAAAGCGCAGATACTTAAAAAGACAGAAAATCTTATTAAGATCTGCTATCCGGGAAAAGAAAAACAGATAGCAGAAGAATTGCTGGATCTGGCAGAGGCAGAGAGATTACCTGAATTATAAAACATACCAGGAAGTATAAGAAGTATAAAAAGTATAAGATCCAGTAAGACAGCCTGAAGAAAGTCGTGAAAAACGATGAACTTCAGGCTGTTTGCGTTGTCATGAACTTCATTTTCTGTTACAATAAAAGGTACGGAAACAACCAGAAAATGCAGAAAGCCTAAAATCAGGTGACAGAATTTGAATTATAATACAGATAATAAAACAGATACAATATATCAGCCAACCATCTATCAATATGCAAATATCATCATCGACATATCCCACGAAAGCGTAGATAAGACTTTCCAGTACCGCATCCCGGAGCACCTTTTAGGGCAGATCACTGCGGGACAGCAGGTGTATATTCCTTTTGGCGCAGGCAGCCATAAACGCAAAGGCTATGTGGTGGAGTTGACCAACCAGACGGAATACGACATATCGAAAATAAAAGAAATCGACTCTCTAGTAGAAGGAAGCATTACCGCCCAGTCCCAGCTGATCCACCTGGCATGGTGGATGAAGGAACGGTATGGTTCTACTATGAACCAGGCATTAAAAACAGTGCTTCCGGTGAAGCAAAAGGTGCGGGAAGCGCCTAAGCGTAAGATCCATCTTCTGGTGGATGCGCTGACTCTGGAAGCTGCGATCCAGACAGCAGAGCGGAAAAAATACAAGGCCCGTCTGCGACTATTATATGCTTTAAAAGAAAATCCGGACCTTCCTTATGAAAATACCCTTCATAAGCTGAACCTGACGGCGGCAGCCATCCGGCCACTGGAACAGGAGGGACTTCTTGCAGTCCAGGTGGTGAACCAGTACCGCAATCCCTTAGAGGAAATGCGCCGCCTTTTAACAGACGCTTCTAAAGCCCAGTGGAAACCGCCTGTTCTAAATAAGGATCAGCAAAGGATCGCAGCTAATATCTGTGAAAAATATGACAATGGGGACCGAAAACCATGTCTTATCCACGGTATCACAGGCAGCGGAAAAACAGAAGTGTACATGGAACTGATCAGTCATGTGATCCGGGCTGGAAAGCAGATCATCCTTCTGATCCCGGAGATCTCCCTTACCTGGCAGACAGTCATGCGTTTTTATCTTCGTTTCGGGGACCGGGTATCTGTACTAAATTCCCGGATGTCCGCAGGAGAGCGCTTTGACCAGTATGAACGGGCCAGAACCGGGGATATTGATATTATCATAGGTCCAAGATCCGCTCTTTTTGTGCCCTTTGAACGATTGGGAATGTTGATCATTGATGAGGAACATGAAAATTCCTATAAAAGTGAGCTTTCTCCCAGATATGACGCCAGGGAAGTGGCAAGAAAACGGGGAGAAATGGAAGGAGCCATGCTGGTCCTTGGCTCTGCAACGCCTTCTTTGGAAACCTATACCAGAGCAGTAAGAGGGGAATATGACCTTTATAAGCTGACCAGACGTGCCAAAGCAGATGCTGTTCTGCCTACGGTGGAGATCGCCGACCTGCGGGAAGAATTAAAAGCGGGCAACCGGTCTATTTTCAGCGCAAGATTAAAAGAACTGTTAGAAGACCGTCTGGAAAAAGGGGAGCAGGCCATGTTATTTATCAACAGACGGGGCTATGCAACTTTTGTGTCCTGCCGATCCTGTGGGGAAGCGGTAAAATGTCCTCACTGTGATGTGACGCTGACCTATCACAAAGACGGCCGGATGATGTGCCATTACTGCGGTTATACTATCCGCCAGCCGAAAACATGCCCTTCCTGTGGCTCCCCATATATTGCCCCTTTTGGTACGGGAACCCAGAAAATAGAAGAGATGGCCACGAAGATGTTTCCAAAAGCCCGGATCCTGCGCATGGACCTGGATACTACTTCTAAAAAGGGCGGTCATCAGCAGATCTTATCTGCTTTTGCAAGAGGAGAAGCAGATATCCTCATTGGCACCCAGATGATCGTCAAAGGCCACGATTTTCCAAAAGTCACTTTGGTAGGTGCTCTGGCAGCGGATCTTTCCCTCTATGCCAGTGATTACCGCTGCAGTGAGGAGACTTTTGATCTTCTGACTCAGGCAGCAGGAAGAGCAGGACGTGGAAATGCAGCTGGAAATGTGGTGATCCAGACCTACCAGCCGGATCATTACAGCATCCAGACAGCTGCGGCCCAGGACTATGAAGCCTTTTATACCCAGGAGATGAATTTCAGGAAACTTCTTGGATATCCGCCAGCAGTAGGGCTTTTAACCATCCAGATCGCAGATAAAAATGAGGGACGATTAGAACAGGCGGCAGCGTTATTGGAAGAGTGTCTGAAGCAGTGGATCGGGCAAAATGAGGATCTGTCAAAGGATGGAACGATCCAGTTTATAGGCCCTGTAAATGCTCCGGTGTTCAAAGTTAATGATATTTATAGAAAAATTTTATATATAAAGCAGGAAAACTATGATATACTGATACACATCAGGAAAATGGCGGAACAATGCTTAAAAGAAGCGCAAGGGCTTGAAAGTGTTGTTTTCCAGTCTGACCTGACTTAATTACGATATTTAAAGGAGAGATAAAAATGGCAGTTCGTCAGATCCGCGTTATTGGGGATGAAATTTTAAATAAGAAATGTAAACCGGTGAAAGAGATGACCGACCGTACAAAAGAACTGATCGAAGATATGTTCGAGACAATGTATGAGGCAAACGGTGTAGGTCTTGCCGCACCACAGGTAGGTATTTTAAAAAGAATTGTAGTAATTGATGTAGAAGACGGATATCAGTATGTACTGATCAACCCGGAAATTATTGAGCAGGACGGGGAGCAGACCGGTTATGAAGGCTGCTTAAGCGTTCCTGGAAAAACAGGCGTTGTTACAAGACCAAACCATGTAGTAGTAAGAGCGTTAGATGAGAACATGGATGAGATCGAAGTAGAAGGCGAAGGCTTACTTGCAAGAGCCATCTGCCATGAATGTGCCCATTTAGACGGTCAGCTTTATACTGAACTGGTAGAGGGCGAACTGATGGATACAGAAACTGAAAGTGAAGAAACGATCACAGAAGAGTAAACGCCGATTTTGAAAGGACTGAGAAATATACATGCGTATTGTATTTATGGGAACGCCGGATTTTTCCGTTCCGGCATTAAGAGCATTAGTTGAAGCGGGGCATCAGGTAACAGCTGTTGTGACACAGCCGGATAAGCCAAAGGGCAGAGGAAAAGATGTCCAGATGACTCCGGTTAAGATCCAGGCTTTAGAATATGGCATTCCGGTATACCAGCCTGTAAAGGTAAAAACACCGGAATTTGTAGAAGTATTAAAGAAAGAAGCACCAGATGCCATTGTTGTTATCGCTTTTGGTCAGATCTTATCCAAAGAGATCCTGGATCTGCCAAAATATGGCTGTGTAAACATCCATGCATCCTTACTTCCAAAATACCGTGGTGCAGCACCGATCCAGTGGGCTGTGATCGACGGCGAAAAAGAGACCGGTGTTACGACCATGATGATGGATGTTGGCCTGGATACAGGTGACATCTTAGAGACAAAGGTGATCCCCTTAGATCCAAAGGAAACAAGCGGCAGCTTATTTGAGAAGTTAAGTGAAGCAGGCGGTCCATTGATTCTGTCTACCCTTGAAAAACTGGAAAAGGGAACTATTACAAGAACTCCTCAGGGCGAGTCAGGCACCAGCTATGCAAAGATGCTTACAAAAGATTTAGGTAAGATTGACTGGAATAAAGATGCCGCTTCAATTGAACGTCTGATCCGCGGGCTTAACTCCTGGCCAAGTGCCTATACCGCTTTCCACGATAAAACTTTGAAAATCTGGGATGCTGATGTGGAGAAGGAAAATGGAAGCGCACAGCCGGGAGCTGTTGCAAAAGTGACTTCCGATGCTATTTATGTACAGACAGGAGAGGGACTTCTTAAAATCAATGAAGTACAGATTCAGGGTAAAAAGAGAATGCCGGTTAAAGCTTTTCTTCTTGGACATAAGGTAGAGGAAGGTACTCTTCTGGGAGAGAATGCTTAATACAATATTAAAAATTATTTTGTAATATTGAGTTATAATATATCTAGTAGGTTGCATTCATTGCATGAATTGTAGCAGAACAAAACAGACACGAAGAAAGGAAATGCAGATGGAGAAGCGGACAGATATGAGGGCAGAGGCTCTTGATACGCTGATTGATATTGAAAGAAATAAAAAGCTTTCCCACATCGCAATCGGGGAGACACTGATGCGGAACCAGTTTGAAAAAAAGGCAGACAGGGCTTTTTATACCAGACTTTGTGAGGGAGTGACCGAGAGAAAGATTTATCTCGATTATATTCTAGACCACTATTCAAAAACACCGATGAAGAAATGTAAGC
>OGYX01002249.1_pt1 | contig 12651 bp, 8 predicted proteins | sample 1576601 | NCBI WGS metagenome assembly OGYX01 (sample SAMEA3541561, study PRJEB24748) | human gut metagenome | biome: human gut; feature: human-associated habitat; material: faeces | place: China | collected 2012 | reverse complement strand
TGGAGAGTAAGGGAATCACTACGCCCGAGGAATGGCGCCAGTGGTGTTCGCCAGTGGTGCCTTTGTTGGTGACAGACAGATTCTGCTATGAGGAGAATGACACGATGAAGGCGAAGATTCAAATCGCCAATTATGGGGGAGAGTCTTTGAAGGGCAAGAAAGTGGAATGGAAGTTGGATTATGCCAAAGACGAACGTTATCCAAACGAGTCCTGTGTAGCCGAAACTCTTACTCATTTGAATCAGCCTTCTCCTTTGGCACAAGGCGAGATAACTATCCATACCGACGAGGAGGGATGGATAGATGTTGGTGAGATCGTTCATAAGATGAAAGTGAAAGCCAACGGAATTGACGATGGGGATGGTAAGTGCTTGGACGTGTATGTGGGTTCTCGCAAACTGACCCTCTCCTTGTATATATATGAAGGTGAACTTGATGCGACAAGATATTCCAATACTTACGACCTTTGGGTTTATACGACCCCAAAGAATATCGACTATCTGAAAAAGCAGGTCGTTATTGCCAAGGATTTGACTTCCGATGTCGTCAAGAAACTAGAAAAGGGAGCAAAGGTGCTTTGGCTTCCTACGACTTCCAGCCATTTCGTGGCTGCAGATGATACGCTTTCGCAGTCAGATAATGCCACACCTTATACCGTGGGTGGACTCTTCCAGACTGATTACTGGAACTATCGCATGTTCAAGTACACCTGCGTGCTGAATCGTATCGTCCTCATAATACATTCTGGCACCGACAGCTCCAACATCACTGCGCATACAGTAGCCAAGCAGTTCTTCCAGACAATCCTCATTAATGATTTCCGTATCGTTATTCAGCAGAAGGAGATATTCACCCTTTGCAAAAGCAGCTCCATAATTATTGATTGCAGAATAATTGAACTCCTTATCCCAGTAAACCACATGGGCTTTTGGATTCTCTGCTTCCAGTTTTTTGTAATACTGGAAAGTAGCATCATCTGTACTGTTATTTTCAACAATGATATATTCATAATTTTTGTAAGTAGATTTCTGATCAATGGAATCCATACACCGTTTCAGATCATCAATATGATCTTTATTCGGAATAATGATGGAAATCAGTGGATCATGGTCTCTGTGAAATCTTGTCCTGTAGAGTCCCAGAAACTCTCCCTGATATACTTCTGCGTCGATACCCGTTCTTCTGTAGTGCTCTTCAATCGCACGCTTCCCGGATTCAAATGCATAAGTTTTGCTCTCCGGATTTTCCGCGGTGGATTCCTCATGACATCTCCAGTGATACAAGATCTTCGGTACATGACAGATCTCTTCCTGGCTGACAGCCTCTATACAGCGGAAAATAAAGTCATAATCCTGCGCTCCGTCAAATTCCTTACGGAGAGTTCCGACCTGTTCAATAACTTTTCTGTCAACAACAAATAAATGACAGATGTAATTTACTGTGCACAGAAGATCCGGATTGTAGTCTGGTTTGAAATGCGGCTGGAAGAATTTATGTCCATCCATCGACATCTTATCCTCATCAGAATAAAGGACCTTCACATCTCTGTTTTTATTCAGTGCCTTCACACATTCAAACAGCGCATTTGGTGTCAGTTCATCATCATGATCTGCAAACGCAATATAATCACCCGTTGCAATCTCAATCGCAGCATTTGTATTTTCAGAAATCTGCAGTGATTCCTCATGAGACACTACTTTAATCCGCTCATCCGATGCTGCAAGTGATTCAAGCAAACCGGCGATTGGTGAATTTGCCCCACTTCCATCTGACAGACAAAGCTCCCAGTTCGGATATGTCTGCTCTTTGATCGTCTCAACCAACTGTCGAAGATATTTTTCCTGTGTTTTATACAGTGGGATCACAATGGAAATCTTTGGCTGAAAATCAAATTTTTCTCTTCTCTGACGTTCCAGTTCCTTCGGTCCCGGAAGATGTCTGACGATCCACTTCTGATATGGAATTTCCCTGGTAGATGCCGTTCTGACCTTAGCTGCAACTTTTCCGACAAGAGCGGCACTTCCCTGTGTTTTCCAGTAACGGATTCCTTTTTTTGCATATTTTTCGATTTTTTTCCGGATCACCACCGTCTGCTGCAACGGAACCACATGCACAGATTTTGTATTTCCGGCATAAAAAACAATGTAAACAACTTTGCCTTTTAGATTTGTCAGCTCCACAAAGAATCCTGATTTGTCTTTGTTTTCCATCTGTTCCATCTCTTCATAAAGCTGTTCTACATCCACACGCTCCGTCCGAAGTACTTCCGCCTGGATTTTTTCTTTATTTTCATCAAAGATCTGGATACGTACTGGTTCTGCTGCCACTGCCCATCCCCGGACACGCAGAAATCCCTGCTGCACTTTTTCCTCTTCAATGTAAAACTGTGGTTTTCCCCTTCTTTTTTCAAGATTCTTTACTGAAATCGAAAACCAGCAAAATGTTTTTTCCGGCATCTCCGCATAAATACTAAGTTTCTGGTATCCCTCCAGAGATCCCGGAAGCTGTACAGCCGCTGTGATCCGCTCGCCCCGCATCAGGTCTGGATCTTTAAATCGTTCCAGTGCACTGACGACTTCCAGTCGCTGAATTTCTGCCTTTACCTCAGATCCGTCCAGTTTCGCACGCATTTTGGCTTCTTTGGGCCATGTGCCCTGCAGAATATAACAACATGGATCCTGCAGATGGAATCGGTCCTTTGTTACCTCAAAAATTTCTCTTGCCATATAGAATTATCCTACCTCATTTCTCAGTCTTCTCTCAGGGAACAGTCTGCTTCTTTCAGTGACAGATTCGGATTATAATACGGATCTCCCTTGCTCATCTGTTCGCCCCATTTCTCTTCGAAATGTTTTGTTTCCTTTTCGAAACGGAACTGTTTTTCCGGTGTGTCTTCCATTCCCCTTGACTTGGATTCATAGTGATAAAGTTCCGCATATGGTGTAAATACAACTTTCTTTCCAGCTGCCCGCTCTTTCATGCAAAGATCAATATCATTAAATGCAACCACAAACTCTTCGTCAAAACCACCCACAGCTTCAAAATCTTCGACTTTCATAAGCATGCATGCCGCCGTTACCGCACTGATTTCCTGAACATTTACGGCTCTTCCGAAATATCCTTTATCTTCGCATGATGCCTGGCACATGATATGTCCTGCAATTCCGCCCATTCCCAGGACAACACCTGCATGCTGGATCAGATTATCCGGATAATAAAGTTTAGCACCAACGATTGCGACATCTGGCTGCTGGCAGATCATCAACATTTCTTCGATCCATCCCGGAGTAATGACTTCTACATCATTATTCAGGAACAGCAGATAACTGCCCTTTGCATCCTTTGCTGCAAAATTATTGATTGCGGCATAATTAAATCCCTCTTTCCAGGTGAGCACCCTTGCTTTTGGATAACGCCAGGAAAGATTTTTATAATACTCAAATGTTTCTGGCTTTTCGCTGTTATTTTCAACTACCAGTATCTCGTAATTTTTCCATGTTGATTTCTCATAAATGGAAGAAAGACATTTTTCAAGATCATCAATGTGGTCTTTATTTGGAATAAGGATGGAAACAAGCGGCTCACCCTGAATCTTCACATGACTGCGATACCAGCCCGGATGTTTCGTCATCTCCACTTCAGCCTCAATACCAACTCTTCTGTAATGTTCCTGAATTGCACGGCATCCGGCTTCATACGCATACGTCTTACTCTCTGGATTTGCCGCAACGGAATTCATATGACATCTCCAGTGATACAGTACTCTCGGAATATGGATTACCTGTTTTGCCTGTTCGCAGCAACGCAGGATAAAATCATAATCCTGAGAACCGTCATACTCCTGTCTCAGACCGCCTACCTGATCTACCAGGGCTTTTTTGACTGCAAAAATGTGGCAGATATAATTATTATCTCTTAAACGAAACAGGTTATAATCTGATTTAAAATGGGGTTCAAAATAAAATTCCCCATCCATACTCAGCTTGTCTTCATCTGTATAAACAATCTCCGGCCCCTGATGGTCATTGATGGCTTTGACGATTTCATATAACGCATCCGGTTCCAGCGTATCGTCGTGATCACTGAGCATCAGATATTCCCCCGTTGCCATCTCAATCGCTTTATTTGTATTAATGGAAATACCGCCATTTTCCTCCAGATGTTTGTACAGGATACGGCTGTCTTTTCCATAACGCTTCTGAATATATTCTTCTACTTTCTGATCCGGACTTCCGTCTGCCAGACAAAGCTGCCAGTTTGTGTAACTCTGTGCCCGAACAGAATCGATCAATTCCTTGAGATATGGGGTTGGAGTACAGTACAGCGGAATCACAATACTGATCAGCGGATTCTGCTCAAAATGTGTATGTCTCTGTTTTCTGAGTGTACGCCGGTCAGCTTTATGGCGTTTGAACCACTCTTCATAGTCTTCCTTGTGTTCTCCATCTTTGTCTTTATGAAAAAGGCGTCCCCAGAATCCTTTGGATTTCTGCTCTTTACGGAGTGCTTTAATATCGATTTCATAAGTCTTTGTTGTGGAATCTCCACAAAAATGAAGTACGATACGATTCCCCGGAATTTCCAGAAAAGCTGCTGAAATACTGAATCCGATCTCCTGATTTTTGTAATCATCATCGAGATGACGACGTTCCACAACATCCGGTCTGCGTCCTCTTGTGATCTTGCAGTCCAGAAGCTCCGTGTTTTCTTTGTGAACCGTCACTTCCACATTTCCTCTCTGGTCCGTTGTCCATCCCTGGATTTCCAGCATCAGTCCATAAAGTACCTCTACACGGTCAATATGAAATTCTACCAGTTTATCCTTGACCAGTTCATCCAGGTCATCACCCGCACACTCCCAAAGCAGTGTTTTTTCTTCTCCGTCCAGCAAAAGAAGTTCTAACAGATCGTATTTTCTGCGAAGTTCCAGTACCTCTGGAATCGTCACAGTAAAACCCGGAAGAAATCCTTCTGTCTCCACATCCAGAGACTGCGCCACATCCGGGCGTTCATATCTCTCGATTTCCGGTATATCGATTACTTCATAACCATCCCCAAGCAACTGAAAGATGCATTTCTTTTTTTCAGTATGCATATACCAACCTACAAGGCTCAGCACATGTCCATGTCTGTCATCGTATCTCTCTTCATCAATGCTGAAACAAAGTTTGTCCATAAATATTCCCCTATTTCTTTTTAATACTCCGGTACAGCTTCCATGCCTTTGTATTTTCCATTTCAGAAATCTGATGTTTTAGTTTCTGAATCTCTTTGTCTTTTTCTGCTGAGATCCGTGAAAAACTCATCCAGAACGCCTCCTGTGCTTCAGATTCCTTCATCACTTCAATCTCTATATAAAGTTTGCCTGTATTCTTTGGCAGACTCTCTATTACAAACTGCGGATCTCCGCCTCCAAAATAGTATCTTCCTTTTCCTATCGGAAAACCATTAGAAGAAAAATCCGCCTCTTTTCCGTTTTCAAATACAAGTTTTTTAAGAACCAGTCCCCCGGCAGCTTCCCCGGGATCCAGACGCAGTCGGCGCACATTCTGCGGAACAGTGATTCCGAAATCAATTCCATGTTTTGTCATTGGATAGATATCTGAATCCGCTTCCGAAAAGTCATTTCCTCGGTCATAAAATACCTGCAGTCTTCTCGTTGCACATGCGGCACGGATCCGGTCATAATATGCCATGATATCTACCTTGCCAGGTGAAACCTCATCATACATTTCCCGAAGAGGCACATGACCGCCTTCCATATATTTCTGGAAATTACGCTCCATCTCTGCATAAATTTCCAGTTCTTTCTCACTGATTCCTGCCTTTTTATAGAAATCAAGATCACGCAGTACAGCACGCTTTCCATCACTTTCCAGATAGTAATGGATCATTCTGTAAAGGATGAAATTGCACGGAATCGGAAAGCGGAAGGTCCATTCATAATCGATTACGGACACTCCGGAATCCTGAAGCAGAATATTAGCTGGCACAAGATCGATATTGGACATGCCGCTGCAACGACAGCTTTCACTGATTTCTGCATCACCAAAGACCTGCACGAATTCCGGTGTTTTAAAGAACATCTCTCCTTCATGGATACGACGGATCTTTTTGATATAGCTGAAAAACAGCTTCTCAAGCTCTTCTGTCTTTCCTGCCTCCAGAAGTTCGTCCAGTCTTCCTTCCAGTGTCTCTCCCTGCAGATATTCCAGACGTACTCCATCATTCTCAACTGTACAGGTATTCAGTTCCAGACCTTCTCTTCCGTAAAAGGTTCCCAGTTCCCTGGAGATTTTTTCCAGATTCTTCACATGTTCTTCAGAAGTTTTTTCTGTCGGTAACTTACGGACATATCTTCTCCCTGAAGAGTTTTCACAGATTTCCGTACGCACAGAAAATGCCGGATCTCTTTCATTGGAAAACTTTACATAAATGGTTTCTGCTTCTTTCTTTTCTTTTCCGATCAGAAGAAGAAAAGAATTGGCAAAATCCGGATACATATCATTCGCAAGAAGTGAATCATATACCGCAGATTCCTGGAAAAGCTGCAAACGCAGTCTGTCATAATTTGTTTCCAGACGATTCAGTTCTCCCTTCAAAGGAAGGCGACGGTCTGAATAAATCGTCATTGGTAATTTGTAATCCGGAAATGGATAATACCAGGATGCTTTAAGATCTCCTGCCTCTTTCAGGATTGCTGACATTTCTTTTCTGGAAAATGTCTTAACGCCACTCGTTGTCGGATAACCTTCCAGACCTTCAAAGAGAGTTCCAAAATGATCTTCCGTACATCCTGCCCAGTACTTCAGCCCCAGACGATTTTCGATTGCAAGAACGATCTTACCATCCGGTTTTAGATGTCTGGATATGATCTTAAGGAAATCCACATAAGGAGTCTCACTCTGTATATAGGCTTCTCCATATTCAAACACACCGATCAGTGTAATATAATCATATTTTTCGGTAAGCGTCTTCTCGACTTCCTGAAAATTCCCCATAAGGATCTTCAGATTGTCACAGTCTCTGTGTCTCCATGCATTGATCTGGCTTCGCTTTCTTGAAAGTTCAATACAGGTAACCTTTTTGGCTTTTTTGCAGAGAGCGCCGGTCACAGCACCACATCCGGAACCGATTTCAAGAACATTCTCTTCACCTGTAAACGGAATCCAGCTCAGTATATTTTCCCTGATATGAGAAAAATGATAGAGAATCGGCCAGCTCGCCCGCTCTGCAATAACTCCGTTCCATTGTTTTTCCCGGTAATTGCGTGCTATTTCCAGCATCTCATCCTCAATTGCACCATCTGTATACAAATCTTTGCCCGGATATAGTGTATCATCCAGAATTACCTGTCCGATTTTTTCCATTATTCCTCTCCGTACTGAATTTCTACTTTTGAATTCATATCATAAAATCCTACGGTATTCTGCGTTGAGATCACCGTAATATTACATGCATCATATAATCTGTGGAATACCGTAAAGTCTCCATCCTTATAGCCGGTACATCCAAAGGAAAGCAGATACTCCCCGCCCTGCAGGAACATATCCTGTGTAAAGGTTACGGTACATACATCTCCGGCTTCAGAATGCTCAATATGCATTTTTTCAAACATCGTGTTGGTTCCTGTAATTTCTGTTCCACGAATATCCTTAAATGTATATGCCATGATCGGTTCCTGAATATTCTCATGAAATGCAACCCTCATCTTGATCGTAAAGGTTGTTCCCTTGTCGATGGTATTGGTATAACGGCCCTTTTCATCCATCACAACAAAATCTGTGATCTCAGCAAGTTTGCTGCCATATTCCAGCATATTCGGATTTACCTGGAATTTTTCACTCCAGTTTTCCTTTTTCTTTGCTTCTTTTTCCACTTTCTTGGTCGGATCCTGGCCTACCAGAAGCTGCTTGTACATATCTACCATCTGCTTTGGAGAACCTTCTTCCAGCTTCACACCCTTATTCAGAAGGATAACTCTGTCACAGTATCTGGAAATACTGCTCAGATCATGACTTACAAAAAGGATCGTCCGGCCCATTTTCTTAAATTCTTCGAATTTACGATAACATTTTGCCTGAAAGAACACATCCCCTACAGAAAGTGCCTCATCAACGATCAGAATTTCAGGATCGATATTGATTGCAACGGCAAAAGCCAGACGAACGAACATACCACTGGAATATGCTTTGACCGGCTGATGTACAAAATCACCGATGTCTGCAAAATCCAGAATATCCTGCAGTCTGGCATCAATCTCCTCTTTGGAAAAACCCATCATAGTTCCATTGAGATATACGTTCTCAATCCCGGTATACTCCATATTAAACCCGGCTCCCAGTTCCAGCAGAGCGGAAATTCTCCCATCTACTGTGACTTCTCCGCCGGTAGGATTCAATACACCGGTAATGATCTTGAGGATCGTGGATTTACCGGAACCATTTGTCCCGATAATTCCCACTGTTTCTCCTCTTTTTACATCAAAGCTGACATCCCGTAGTGCATAATGCTCTCTTACAGGAACTTTCATTCCCAGAGCCTCTTTCAACCGGTCAGACGGCTTATTATATAATTTATACATCTTATCCAGATGTTTTACCTGAATTGCAAATTCACTCATTCTACTCTCCGCTTACAGTACATCTGCAAAATGTACCTGAAGTTTTTTAAACAGTCTGGTTCCAAGCACAAATACGATCAGGGTAAATCCCCAGAAGTAAAGTGTCAGCACCGGATGCTCCCAGATTGCTACTTTGTTGATCAGAGAATCCCTGTATCCCTGCACAATATAGAATACCGGATTCAGTTTCAGTATATTTGCCAGAAGACCTCCAAGACCAAGATCATTAAAGTCCCACATGATTGGGGTAACCCATACACCAACCTGAAGCATAATATTGATGATCTGACTCAGATCTCTGAAGAATACAACCGCCGCACTTGTCATATATGTGATTGCCAGAATCAGCATAAAAATGCAGAAGCTGTAGTATACCAGCTGCAGTGCATACAGACTCGGCGGATATCCCATGCAGGTATAGATCACCAGTACGATCACAACAAAAAAACAATGTACAAATACCGCTGAAAATACTTTCACTACCGGAAGGATCCGAATGTTAAATACTACTTTTTTTACCAGATAATTATATTCCAGAAGTGCATTCGTTCCTCCGGTCAGGCCCTCCTGAATAAAGAACCAGGGGACAAGACCTGCGATCAGCCAAAGTACAAATGGAACACCTTTATCCGAACCATTACGAAGCGCCAGTCCGAATACAAACCAGTAAACACAGATCGTTACGATCGGCTGAATAAATGCCCAGACTGTTCCAAAATAGGAACCTGCATATTTTGTTTTGAAATCATTTTTTGCCAGAGAAAACACTAATTTGCGGTTTTTGTAGATTTCCCCGGGCAGCCAGGTTTCTTTTTTCAATCCTTTTTACTCCTGTTGGCAGTATATTCCTTAAAACTTCCCCATTTCTGGTCTTTGTCAGAGAGGATCAGTTCCATGCCTTCCGGAATCGGCCATTCTACTCCGATATCCGGGTCATTGTATGCAAGACCGCCCTCATCATTCGGATGATAAAAATCGGTACATTTATAAGCAAATTCTGCAGAATCAGAAAGAACAACAAATCCGTGAGCAAAATTCTTCGGAATAAAGAACTGTTTCTTATTCTCTGCAGAAAGAAGGACTCCATACCACTGTCCATATGTCGGGGAACCTTCTCGCAGATCGACCGCAACATCAAAAACTTCTCCGCTCACTACACGAACAAGTTTATCCTGTGGATAGTTGATCTGGAAATGAAGTCCACGAAGTACGCCTTTACGGGAACTGGACTGGTTATCCTGTACGAATTCCATATCGATTCCGGCTGCTTTGTAATCGTTGTAGTTATATGTTTCCATAAAATATCCGCGTTCATCACCGAATACTGCCGGTGTGATCACTTTCAAACCTTCAATATGACATGTCTCTACTGTAATTTTTCCCATTTTATAATCCCTCCGCTATTTCAATCAGATATTTTCCATAAGCAGTCTTAAGAAGAGGCTGTGCCAGTTCAACAAGCTGCTCCTTTGTAATAAATCCACGTTTGTATGCAATCTCTTCGATGCAGGAAATGTACAGTCCCTGACGTTTCTGGAATGCTGCAACAAAATCTGCTGCATCAAGCAGAGAATCATGATTTCCTGTATCCAGCCATGCAAATCCACGTCCCAGAGTCTCTACCTTCAAAGTTCCTCTTCTCAGATATTCGTTGTTGATGCTGGTGATCTCAATCTCACCACGGGCAGACGGTTTTACATTTTTGGCGATTTCTACAACATCATTATCATAGAAATACAGACCCGGTACTGCATAGTTTGACTTCGGATGTTCCGGTTTTTCTTCAATAGAAAGAGCTTTGCCGTTCTCATCAAATTCTACAACACCATATTCTCTAGGATCTCTTACATAGTAACCGAAAATAGTCGCACCTTTTTCTTCTTCTGTGCGTCTGTAAGCATTCTGAAGGACTCTGGAAAAGCTCTGTCCGTAGAAAATATTATCTCCAAGTACCAGGGCAACTGCATCATTGCCAATGAAATCTGCACCGATGATAAATGCATCTGCCAGTCCTCTCGGCTGTTCCTGTACTGCATATTCAAATCTCATTCCAAGCTGGCTTCCATCTCCCAGAAGATCACGGAAAACCGGAAGATCTCTTGGTGTAGAAATGATCAGAATCTCACGGATTCCGGCAAGCATCAGTGTAGACAATGGATAATAGATCATCGGTTTGTCGTAAACCGGCATAATCTGTTTGGAAATTGCCTTTGTTAATGGATATAATCTGGTTCCTGAACCACCTGCTAAAATAATACCTTTCATTATGTTTCCTCCTTTATTTCAAGTTCTTTATTTATTTTCATCCATTCTTTATATAAAGTGCGATCAATAATGCGATCAGGATCACTGCCATGACTCCCATTGCGATCAAAAGAGCTTTCATCATACCGGATAATCCCTCGGTACGAATCTCCTGAATCTGCTCGGACATGGATTTCTGTCCAGTCTGAACCTCTGCCTGAGAATCATTTTCCGTCGTCTCCAGCGAATCTGTCACAGTTTCAGCCGCCTCTGTTTCTGAAGATTCTGCTGCTGTTTCAGCTGCCTCTTCCACGGCCGGAGTTTCTGTCGGCTGTGCTTCTGCCACATAGCCTACAAACTGCCCGCTATAGTAATATCTGGTCAGTATCTTTCCATTTCGTTCTGCTGTATCGGTTGTCAGATCATTGACCGTAACGCCTTTTGGCACTGTCATTGCTGTTCCGTCCACATCAATTGTATCAAAATTATCAAATGCATAATTAAATAATGATGTGCTGTCGGTACAGTTGATTCCAAGATCCGCTGCACGCATAGTAACTGCTATATACGTACGTCCGTTTCGTTCGGCAGCTGTCACAAGTGTATGCTGTGCATCCGTTGAAAATCCGGTCTTACCGCCTATGCAGTCTGCATAATAAAGATTGGACTCTTTTGCCATGAGCGGCATATGCGTATGCATAACCCTTGCTTCGCTTAAATTCGTTGCCGGAATCTTATAATTCGAACATTTCATCACCTGACGGAAACGTTTATTTCGAAGGCATGCACGCATGATCTTTGCCAGGTCATGAGCACTGGAATAATGATTTTCATCCGGCAGCCCACTGGCATTGGCAAAATGTGTATGTGTACATCCAAGTTCTTTTGCCTTCTGGTTCATCATTTCAACAAAATTTGCTTCTGTCCCACCTACCGTCTCAGCAATCTGTGCACAGACTTCATTGGCTGATTTAATATATGCAGCCATCCAGCAGTCCTTCATCGTCATCGTTTCACCAAGCTGTGCGTTGATGTTACTGCTGTCCCAGGTGACATCCCTGATTCCTGTTTCTGTAAAAGTAACAATATCCTTTGGGGAACTGTTCTCGATCGCAACCAACATCGTCATGATCTTTGTCGTGCTGGCAGGATAACGATATTCGTCCATTCCTTTGTCATACAAAACCGCTCCCGTATCTGCATCGATCAGAACTGCGGTTTCTGACGTGACAGCAGGAGCTGCCGGCCAGCCTGCAATGCTGTCACTCGCTACCGGTGCAGGAGTTCCATTGGCAGTTACGGTTGCTGCCTGTGCTGTCGCAGAAGACACCAGGATCACTGCCGCACCAACACCAGCCGCAATCCGGTATATTCCTTTGTTCATCTATTTACCTCCATTGTCATAAACTGTTATCTTATGTAGCCTGTCAGATTCTGCTTTTTAGAGCTAGACATATCTCATATTATTTTCTCACAATCGCTCTGTAAATTCAATGCCTATTTTCGCTAAAATCTTTTTCCATATCTCTGTGCATAAAAAACGCTGTACAGATCAGGAGAATTCCTGAAATATACAGCGTTTCTGATCTCATCTTTTATGAGATATTATTTTGTTTTATACATTGCTTCGTAATATTTCTGATAGTCACCACTGGTAACATTTTTCATCCAGTCTTCATGCTCAAAGAACCACTGGATTGTCAGACGGATACCATCTTCGAAACAGGTTTCCGGATACCAGCCAACTTCCTCTTTGATCTTGTCCGGTGCGATCGCATAACGAC
>OGYX01002241.1_pt1 | contig 12673 bp, 11 predicted proteins | sample 1576601 | NCBI WGS metagenome assembly OGYX01 (sample SAMEA3541561, study PRJEB24748) | human gut metagenome | biome: human gut; feature: human-associated habitat; material: faeces | place: China | collected 2012 | reverse complement strand
TTTTAGTCATTTATTGCCTCCATCTAAATTTAGGAAAACATCCATGATGCAAATATAATTATTCAATTTTTAAGCGGTGTCCAGAAAACTGGGTACATATCAAACAAGTATCTACATCTTTTTATTAAAATTATATCGTATTTCTTTTAACATTGTCAGTTTTTCGTTAATATAGGCTTCTCTTATTAATGACTTCGCCCAACATTTTTCGTTCCGGCTGAATCAAATACAAACACCCAAAATATAGCAACACGCATAATGGTATGGAAGCATAATCATAAAAAACATTATTAATCATTCTTCTGCTATAATACGCAAAACACGCCATTATTACACCAGAACCTATATAAGGCAATGTAATAGCGAACATTCTAACAGGGCTAACTTTAAAGAAGAAATATACTAACATAAAATGCACAACTATAAATTGTAATCTAGCCAAGTTTCTTACACATACCAAATCTTCGAAGCTTCTGGAAAAATAGTACATAACAGGTATCAGAAAAGCCATATGCAATACCTGCGCCAAGAAGGAAACCTTAGGTGCACCCTTAGCACGATACAATTCACTGCAAAAATGGCAATAGAGAATAGTCAAGCAGCTAGTTAATCCCCACAAGCCTATCATCATATCTGCTTCATACCATTTTGCACCAAACAAAATACTCCTAGCTAAGTCTTTGTAGACATACAAACCAAATCCCAATGGTATTACCAGCAAGGCAGTCCTTTTTAAGATATAGTAGAACATATCTACAAATTTTTCATTATCTGTCTGTAACCTAGAAAGAGCACTGTATAAAACCGGCACAATTGCACCTGAAACAACTGCCAATAGTCCGTTTACTGCAACCATTGACATTCTATATAATCCCAAGTAATGTGCGGTAAAAACCGAAGATACTATGAAAATATCAACCCAACTTGTTAACCAAATGGCAATCGACTCTATCAATGTCCAGATTGAGAATGACAGCATACCCAACAATTGACTTACATTATAGTATAAACGAAGGTGAAATTCAGAATACTTGGTTACGGTAATTGCCAATAATGCTTGTGCTGCTATATGTCCTATGATTAATGACCAATAGCCATACCCCAAATAAGCTAACGGTACAGTAATTAACAACGGAACGATTATTACACACAATCTGAAAACGAATAATGCCCTAAAGTTAAAATCCCTTCTTAATAGGGCAAGCTGTACGCTAGAAATACTTGTCAGAGGAATAGCAATTCCTGCTATTGCCAATACGTTACCTAAGCCAGGATTGCCAACCAAACTTGCCAGCTTATCCTGAAAAACAAAAACGCCTATCCATAATACAAAACCTAATGCTATATTGCTCCAAATCGCAACTAAAGTACTCTGTTCTCTTTCAAGATTATCTTTAAATTCCTTTTGAATTATGTATTTCTGAAAGCCTGCATCAGCCAACATATCAGCAAATGAGAGTATCATTAAAACTGTCGCTAAGACACCAAAAGCTTCCGGCGCCAGCAGCCTGGCTAAAATCATATTACTAATAGGATTTACAAGCTTAGCCATCACTTCTGTAATGAAAGTCCATTTTGTTGATGATGCTACCTTATCATTGATTGTTGCCACTTAGTTTTAACCTGCCTTTATTTATTGATTCAATAAACTATTCTATAGGTAATTTTATCCAACTACCTAATTTATAATCCCATTTTTTTTCAGAAAACGGAATAAAGCCAGAGCCAGTAAAAAAGGTTATTTCACCAAAATATATCCTGTTTTGTATATAATAAAAGTCAATTCTTGTATGAGGAATATTTCTAGATAACTGTTCCGCTATTTTAATCATATCATCTAAATGATTAGGTTTTTGGGGAATTTCATCAAAATCTAAGTAATCATCTCTTCTAATCGGCAAAAGATTATAATTTCTATCAAAAAATTGTATTTTTTGCTTAGCAGTATGCGAATTGACGGAAACATACATACACTTCATTTTTCCATTAAAACAAAAAAATTTATAATCCGTCAAAAATCCTTCTTTATTATTGTCTTCAATGTATTGTTCAGCGATAATCCTAGGCTTAACATTCTTATACGGCCATTCACGACTAGACCAATAATAATTTCGTCTCAAGCATTTTTCTATTTTTTTCTTAGCTGCTTTTAAATTTAGCTTACTTTTATCTTGACATATAACAATTCCCCCACTATCATGAGTACACTTAAGTACAAATTGATTCGGCAGCTTATCAAAATCAATTTCATCAAAATGATTCCAAACACCAAGAGTAGGAATGATATATTCCTCACCAATTATGTCGGCGACGTACTTTTTTACTGCATACTTGTCAACCATAGTTGTGTACTCAGGCTTGCGGTCGTATAATTTGAGCCATTGAAGCTTTTCGTTGAAGGTTTGAGGATTATCTAAATTCAGTTCTCTTTTCATATAACATTTAAATAGTTTCTTTAAATATTCTTCATCACTCATATCTTTGAAAAGACCTAAACTAGATAGCAATAGAAATCTGTCATCAGAGTTACACATAGCTTTCCATAATATAATGCATTTATTTTTTATATTCATATTCTTCACCTTCATTCTTTAATAATTAATTTTAATTTCCATACATTTTTTAATTATAAAAACCAGAAATATAGTGAATAACCCCATCATTATATCGTAAAATGAAAAATACGGAACTGCTCTCATTATTATTAGAATAAAATTTACATAAACGGCCATAGTCAAAGGGGAGCTATTATTATCATAAAAACATTCAACTAATCGTAACCCCTTTCCAAATAAATAACATGTTAACATAACCCCTAAAAGGCCTAAATCATATACACATTGCGAAATTAATGTACAAGGGTATTGTCCATGCAGTATATTTAAATCACCAAATATTTGTATTGTATTTATGTTCCAAACATCACTAAAGCCTTCAGGTTTAAGATTATATGGAACCCACGCAAACAAACCTGTTACAAGATCGTCTCCCAATGTATAACTTTGTGTGACATCCCAATTATAGTACATTGATTTCAGTCCACTTAATGGTAAAAAGAATAATTCATACAACAATTTGTTTACTATACTTTCTCCAGGCATTTCCGCTTGCCATATGCCAAATCTATAAAAATGAGTAATACTATCCATATAACTCAGCAAACAAAAAAATATTCCTCCCACACATGGTAAGCTTAAAAGAACAATTCTAGGATGTTTTATTTTTTTATTCAATATATATAAATAAAAGAAACCAAACAAAAACATAACAGTAGTCAATCTTCCATCATTAGCCAATAAATAAAGTACACTACATACTACAGATATAATTAATCCAAAAAAAGTTAGAAATTTTATTAGCAAACCACTCATTTTACATTTTAAAAACATTGATAAAAATAAGTAGCTTGTAACCAATAATAAGCTTGCTGGCCGTTTAAAAAAAGCCAAAGAATTAGAAACACTGCCTATACCAGAACGAACAGCATTTGCTTGTAATATTAAATCAAAAATTGAGCCGTATGCTTTAGACCATAAAACTAGTGAAATTATTCCTATAATCAATGAAACCCAAGCTATATATTGCATCCTAGTCACATTAATATTTTTTAATATAATAGATCTTGATGTCTTTTTAGTTGAAAAGAAACCAACTAAAATCATTACAAATCCTATAAATGCATATATATAATGATACAAAATATAGATTACACTTTCTTCGTCAAACAAGGCAAAATGATTTACAAATCTAAATATTTCTATATTGTTATACCATTGAAAAAGCAACAATAAAGGAAAAATCCCATATACAATATCAAACATGCACAAGGCAACTATCAGTGTATCTATTTTTTTTGTTTTTACAAAGTACTTATAAATAATTATAGAATATACAATAGTACTTATAAGCAAAAAAACAATCAAACTCTCCATTACATTCCCCTTTTCGCAAGAACTAGGCAGAAATATTTTTCCCAACTTTTAAAGACAGCGTTACTCTTAAAGCCTTCCGCTACTTTTTTACACACAGCACCTTTTTCATTTTTTAACTCTTTATCTCCTAACATTTTATTTATTTTTATATATAAATTTTCTCTATCATTTAATTTAAATAATACTTCAGGAGAAAAACTTCCAAGCAACTCCCTTGGACCACCACACGGACAGTCAGTTGAAATGCAAGGCACTCCAGCAGCCATAGCTTCCATCAACGCATTAGGCATTCCCTCATAATCTGAGGAAAGCACAAATAAATCAGCTACCTGCAATACCTTATCAACATCATTTGTAGCACCCATCAAAAATACTTTATTCTGCAAACCAAGCTCATCAATCTGATCCTGCAAAGTTTGTCGTAATGAACCTTCACCATAAATTTTTAATCTAGCATGCGGATGAGCTTTTGCTACTTCAGCAAAGGCATCTATTAGCAGCTTATGATTCTTTTGCGGCTCTAATCTACCACAGGTCACTATTTCTCCTTCTATAGGCTTTCTTGCAATATGAAAAAAATCTTCTTTAACAGCATTAAAGATAATAGTAGATTTTTTTTGCAATCTCTTTGGAAACCACTCTTGTGCCTCCTTAGTTTGGAAAACACATCCATCCGCTAACGGTAAAATCCATTTCCCAACCAACTTACCTATGCTACCTGCATATTCTCTATTAGGATCATTTCTGACAGATACAATTGTCTTCACATTTAAACCTAATGATGCTATTAATAATCTGAAATTCGGCTCTGCCATAAACGAAACCGCAATATCAGGATTTTCTTTCTTCAAAATATCTCGCAACTTTATTATTCTAGAAAAATTACGCTTTATCTTCCCTTGTTTTATTTCTTTTTCTTCCAATGACAGACGTTTTACGTTTCCTTCTACTTTATATTCCCACGTATCTCTAAAAGAGGTTACTAAAATAGTTTCACATCCAGTATCAGAAAAATATTTTGCAAGATTTACCATTACTCGTTCTGCGCCACCATCTTTGATTGCATTTATATAAAATAAAATTTTCATTATCATTTACCTTTTCGTAAAAAATATATTTTTTTAAGCACTTTATCAAATATGCTTAATTTACGTTTGCCATTCAATATCAACTCAAATTTTGTAAATAAAGTAGCATTTTTTTCTAAAAATTGCTCTAAATACACAAAATCTGCTGTCTTCATCGTATTAGGGTGATAACAAAAAGTAACAACCTTAAAAGGTAACTTTCTAACTCTGCCAGACTGCTGTGGTACAAACTGAAAATCATCCTGATAGTATACATCATTAGCTATCGTATCACTGATTATGTTAATATCACTCTCCGCTTTCAAAGCTAACAACGTATTTTTGTCGAAAGTATGAGAAGGTGCAAAAAAAATCTTAGAATTAATACCATGCTCTCGCATTATACTTATTCCCTTACGTATTTTTTCTTTTTGTACTTCTAACGGCTCTCCTGCAAATTCAGACCGTTTATTTATGGGATTAATTCCTCCGCATTCTGTGCTATAAACATGATTGTAGCCATGCATAGCAACACTCCAGTCTTTACTAATCCAATTATTTACTTTGCTCCAAAAATTACTATCGATTGGATAGTCATCCATCATAGGATCCTCACAATGGGGAATTACTCCTACTAATGGTTTAACACCATATTTATCAAGCAGTTGCTCCATTCTATCCCATTTTCCAATATCCATTTTTTCACAGGCATCATCAAGCCGTAAAATATATTTACTCATTTGCAATCCTCATATAAAAATCTGTTAGCCACTGAGCAGTTTCTTGTACATCGAAGCCTGCCTCAATAATTTTCTTTTGAACATCATGCTTATTCAAATCGCTTTTCATAATTGCATCACACCAGCAAGCTGTCCCTTTATCTATAGGCAGATAATGAACTAAATCGGATATTCCCACTTCCTTCGTTACCGTATCAGATACAAAGCATGGTAATTCGGCAGCCTGCGCCTCAACTACTGTAACCGGCAACCCTTCCCATTTTGACGGAAATAGAAAAGCATCAAAGGCCATCAGCAGCTCTGGTACATCACTTCGGCTTCCAGTCATAATTACATTCTTCTTTAATTCTAAGTCAGCTATTTTATTTTCTATTTCTTCTCTTAACTCTCCATCGCCAACGATAACTAGCTTACTTTCAGGTTTTTGCTTCAGTATGCTTTTAAATAAATCTAATAAAAACATATGGTTCTTGGCTTCATGTAATCTGCCCACATGGCCAAATACAAAGTTATTTTTAACACCTAATTGTTCTCTTACTCTTAATCTTGTAGCCAAATCAACCTTGTATTTTCTCGTATTGATAGCATTATTCAAAATAAAAAAGTTGTCGCCTTTAATAGCTTTTTCTCCATAAAGCCATTCTCCGGCAATCTGAGAACATGCAAAAAGATAATCTGCCTGATATCTCAATGGATATTGCAAGCACCTTTTTACAATAGATTTAAGGCCTGTTCCGTTAGATGTGCTATGACTATGAATAATAGTTTTAACTCCATGCTTTTTGGCTATAGCAAGATATATAGAGGCATAGCTTCTAACATGACTATGAAGGATTTTATAGTTAGGATGTTCTTGAAAAAAGTTATTCCACGCTTTACTTACATCAAAAAAATTAGTTCCATAGAATTGAGGCATAAAATATATTTTCCCACCCAAAGACTTTATTTCCTTAACGAAATAGTCATTTTTAGGATGATCTAAGATAAAATCAAACTGTACTTTAGTTCTATCAATATTGCGATATAAATTCATTATCATAGCTTGCGAGCCGCCAATTTCTAAACTTCCAATCATATGTAACACTCTTATCATACGCATCTCTCTTTCTAAAGTACTTCATCCGTCGACTCTTTTATGTATAGCCACTTCTTATTTAGTAATTTTATATTTTCTATTGTTTACACTTCTTCTAAGTATTTCTGTAAAATAATATTTCTATTAAATTCCTTCTCTATTTTTTCTCTGGCTAATAATCCCATACGGTTTTTGTCTATCTGTTGCAAACCTATAACCTTTTGAATCTTATCAGCTAAATCACAGCTGTTCCCTGTCTCAAATAAATATCCCGTGACTCCTTCATCAATTACATCCTCAGTTCCGTTAATTCTAGATCCAATGCAAATTCTGCCGGTAGCAGCACTCTCCAATAAAACATTAGGAACGCCTTCGCCACCATGTGAAGGTAAAATAGTACAATGGCACTTTGCAATCCAGTCACCTATATCCTTACGAAAACCAATATAGTTAACAATTTTCTTACTAACATATTTATCAATTATTGCCTTATACTTCTCATCTTCAATCCATCCAGCAATCAAAAACTCTGTATTAGGATATTTTGCTTTAATCACTTTAGCAGCCTCTAGATATTCATCTATACCTTTTAATTTCATAACCCTGCCAATAAAAATAAACCTGATTATTTCGCTATCTGGCATAGGTACATACAAATGCTCATCTAAATTACATCCAGATCCTGGAAGCATAGCATAGTTTTCTTTCACTAGATTATTCTTAACAAAAAAGTCTCTATCGCCTTTGTTTTGAAAAAAGACTTTATAACAATTCTTTATAGAAATGCGATATAAGAACTTACAAATTTCACTTACTAAGCTTTTTTTTAAAAATGTTGCTCCTGTACCTGTAATGTTGCAAACTTGTCTATATTTCCCATTACTAACAATAGTTCCATATATATTAGGCTTTATTGTATATGAAAAAATGATATCTGGTTTTAATTTATCCATAATATTTTTATATTGCAATACCAAAGCCAAATCTTTAAGGGGGTTTACTCCACGTCTATCAATTTTAGTATCAATGATTTTACAACCTAGTTGTTTAAAATATTCATTCTGCTCACTTTCAGGTATAGATAAATAAACATCATGCCCATCTTCTACTAGTTTTCTAATTAATTCTTTTCTGAACGAATATAAAGTTATAAAATGATTAGCCAAAAAAAGCACTTTTTTTCTCATTATTAGCTCACCTTAGTATCCTTATCCTTTGTCATCATGCCGGTTCCACCTTCAACTACACCATCAGCTCTCAATACAGAGAAAAATGTAGCAAAGAAGCAATGGGCATCAAACAAAAAGCTCATTTTTTCGACATACTCACCATCTAACTTAGCCTTAACGTCTATCTCTAATTCATCACGCCCATTAATCTGCGCCCATCCGGTAAGACCAGGCATTATATCATTTGCTCCGTATTTATCTCTTTCTGCAATTAGATCATATTGATTCCAAAGGGCAGGACGAGGACCTATGATACTAATATTACCGACAAAGATATCCCAAATTTGCGGTAACTCATCCAAACTAGACTTTCTCAAAAAAGCACCTATTTTTGTAATATATTGCTCTGGATTTTTTAATAAATGTGTAGGTGTATCATGAGGAGTTGACATCTTCATGCTACGGAATTTATGCAAGCCAAATATTTTTTTATGAATGCCAACTCTTCTCTGAGTGAAAAAAGCAGGACCAGGATCATCAATCTTAACAGCTATTATCAAAGCTAAAAATATTGGCGATAAAATCACTAAACCGCAGAATGACAAGACTATATCCAATACTCTTTTAAAAAAATTCCTATACATCTATAACAACCCCTCCATATAAAAAACTCAAAACCCTTGTATGATTTCCCCAGTATCTACTTTAGTGAATGCTTTTATTCTACTACCAGCCTTGCAAATTGCACCTGCATTCACATGCACACACTCTTCCAAAAATACATCATGGTCAACAATGGCACCAACGGAAATAATACAGCCAACGCCAACTCTGCTATTTGCATTGACGATAGCCTTTGGCTCTACAACTGTTCCCTTGCCTATAACTGCTGTTTTGCTGATATAGGCTGTAGGATGGAGCAATACCGGTATCTCATACCCTTCCTGCTCCAGCATTTGCAGCAATTCATTACGAAATTTGTTATTGCCAATACCTACAAAGGCTGCCTGGTACTCTTGCACAAATTGCTTGGAATCAGCAATCTTGCCAACAGCCTCTTCACTATTATCATCAAGAAAAGCTATCTTGTCATAGCCAACAGCTTCAGCGACCTCTTTTACAACTTGGCCATGACCGCCAGCTCCGATAATTAGTAAGCTTTTAGACATGTCTCTTACCTCTATTCTACAACCTTCGCATTCTGCATCTCCGCTGCCTGCGCAGCCTTGCAGTTAACCTCTTCCGGCGTCTTGTACGTCGGCACAACCTTGCGCATCGCAGCACGCACCGTTTCATCATCATTGGAACTGATAGCAGTACGCAAAATATCTAAGCGCTCCTGCAAATCCTCCATGCTGATCGGCTCGTCCTTCTCGATAAAAATCAAATCATTATCAGTCTTGCGCAGCGTTTCGCTCTTCACCAGCAGCTCCTCATAAAGCTTTTCACCGGGGCGCAAACCTGTCTCGATAATATCAACATCGCGGAAAGGCTCCAGCCCGCTAAGCTTAATCATATTCACCGCCAGATCATAAATCTTAATCGGCTGGCCCATATCCAGCACAAACAGCTCGCCGTTCTTGGCGATGGCACCACTGTGCAGCACCAGCTGGCTCGCCTCCGGAATCGTCATAAAATAGCGGATAATGCGCTTGTCCGTCAGCGTAATCGGTCCGCCATTGGCTATCTGGCGTTTAAACAGCGGTATAACGCTGCCTGCGCTGCCCAGCACATTGCCAAAGCGCGTATCACTGAACACAACACTGCTGCCGCTGGCACTGTGCGCCCTTGCGATAATCTCACACATACGCTTTGTCGCGCCCATAATATTCGTAGGGTTGACCGCCTTATCTGTAGAAACCATCATGAAGCGCTGCGCACCATACTCCTCGCACAGCTTAATCACATTCAGCGTACCAAAGACGTTGTTTTCCACCGCCTCAATGCAGTTCTTTTCCATCAGCGGCACATGCTTATGCGCAGCTGCGTGCACCACAATCTGCGGATGATATTCCTCCATAATCCTGCGCATGGAACGCTCGCAACAGATATTGGCAATTTCTGCCTTAAAATCCAGCTCATTGCCATAAAGCAAGCGCAGCTCCTGCTGCAGGTCATAAACGCCGTTTTCATAAATATCCAGCGCTACAATCCGCTTAGGCTGCATCTTTGCCAGCTGTCGGCACAGCTCGCTGCCGATACTGCCACCGCCGCCGGTTACCAAAATTACCTTGTCCTTGTAATAATCGGCAACAAACTCATTGTTTACTACAATGGGCTGGCGGAACAGCAATTCGTCAATATCAAACTCGCGCAGCATACGCTTGCCGCTCTTGGCAATATCTGCCACGGAAAAGTCATAAACCTTAACCTTGTAGCCTGCCTTACGATAAAAGTTGAACAGCATCTCCTTCTTCGTATTTACGATATTGGTAATCGCAAAAACAATCTCCTGCACGCCCATGTCCTTAAGGTCATCCAGGGTATCTTCGCCTTCCGCGTAAATTGGCAGGCCCATAATCTCGCGTCCCACCTTTTCCTCATCCTGGTCGATAAAGCAAACCGGCACATAGGCAGCGCTGTCATTGCTCAACAGCTCATCCGCCAGCACAGCGCCCAAACGCCCTGCACCCAGCACCGCCACACGGATACGCTTATTTTCATTGCGGCGCTCCTTGATAACAGTTTCACCGGCACACAGCACCAAAAGCCAGTGCAGGAACTCACCCTTCTTGTCCTGGCGCACGCCGTAGCGGTAGCAATAACGGTACATCAGGCGAATTCCCACAGCACCCAGCAGGTTGAGCATGATGATAATCAGCCATGTCTTGCTTTCCATATTCCGCAAGCCAACAACATACTTCAGCGGGAAGTAAAACAGCAGCGCTATCAAATCCGTCGCAAAAATACGCATATACACGCCTACGCCGCCATAACGGATAACCATATGGTAAACATTACCCATAATGCGGCAAAACAGCAGACAAGCAAGCGTGGCAATAACAGTCTGCACAAACTCCGTTATATCTTCTGAATTACTTCCGTAAGCACTGACCATAAAAAACACAACCAGCAGGAAAATTGCGATGTCATAAGCCATCAGCAGCCATCTTATCTTTAATTTTTTGCTAACTTCATTAATCCTCATACAAAACCATCACAAACACTTTCTTTAAAACACATCAATTAACATAACAACTTAAATCAGTCAGCTCAGCCGTTTAGCTTACTTCCCCTCCCCGTTGGAAGCTTCCTTGCTTCCGTAGTAATAGTAATAGCCATAACCATAGCCATGGTGCTCACTGCGCACCTTGTTCAGCACAACGCCCAGAATATTGGCACCGGCATGCTGCAGCTGGTTCTTCACATCGCGCGCCAGGTCAACCTTCACCTCGCCGCTGTTAATAACCATCACTAAGCCGTCAACCATAGCACCCAAAATCAGTGCATCCGTTACCGGCAGCACCGGCGGCAGGTCAACCAGCACATAATCATAAATCTCTCTGGCCTCCTGCAGCAGCTCCTGCATGCGCTCGCTGCCCAGCAGCTCGCTCGGGTTGGGTGGAATCACGCCGCCTGTCAATGCATACAGGTTATCCACCTTCGTAGCCTGCACTGCAGCGCTCAGCGGTGTGCCCATGCTGATGCAGCTGGAAAGCCCCAGCTTATTGGAAAGGCCAAAATTCTTGTGCACAGTCGGGTTACGCATATCGCAATCCAAAAGCAGTACGCTCTTGCCTGCCTGCGTCAGCACCACCGCCAGGTTGGCAACAGTCATGCTCTTGCCCTCGTTAGGCGTGCAGCTGGTAAAAGCCAGCGTCTTCAGCTCCTTACCGACCTGCGCAAACTGGATGCTGGTGCGGATAACACGGTATGCCTCCGTCGCCGGGTTCTTCAAATCATTATGTGCAATCAGGTTTAAGCCTTCCATATTTTCCTCCACATTCTCACAGCCAGTCCAGGTTGTTTATCCTTCTCCTGCATATTCTTCTGCAGGTCCTCCAAATCAGGGACACTGCCCAAAACTGGCAAGTCCAGGTATTGTGCCACATCATCGGCAGTCTTAATCGTTCTGTTGAGCAGCTCGCGCACCACAACAAAGCCACTGCTTGCCAAAATGCCCAGCAGTGCTGCCAAAAGCAGTGTCATCGCCTTACGCGGCTTCACAGGTGATTCCGGCAGCGTGCCGCTGTCCACCACCTGCACCTCGGTAGCAACGCTTGCTTCCGCAACCTTGGCCTCCTCCAGGCGTTTGGCCAGCATAACGTAAATCTCGTTAGCCACCGTCACATCACGCAGCAGGCCGACAAACTGCTGCTCCTTATCGGAAAGCTCCTTTAAGCCGTTCTTGTTTTCGCCGTCAATCTGCGCCAGCTTGGCCAGGTTGCTTTGTGCCACGCTCGCCTCAGCCTCGCTGCTGAACTTGCTGGCCAGCAGCTGCTGGTGCACCGGGTTATCACTGGGAGCCTGCAAAGCAGCAACCTTATCAATCTCATTCTTGATTTTAGCCTTCAGGCCGGCAATCTCCTGGTTAACCTGCTGTACCTTCGGGTGGTTTTCAGTATATTTATCCATATAGCTGATGCGCTCGCCCTCCAGCTCCGCCAGCTTCGCATTATAGGATTGAATCGTCTTATTATCCGCAATGGAAACGGCCTCGCCCTGCAGCTGGCCGTTAGCCGCTGCCAGG
>OGYX01002233.1_pt1 | contig 12693 bp, 10 predicted proteins | sample 1576601 | NCBI WGS metagenome assembly OGYX01 (sample SAMEA3541561, study PRJEB24748) | human gut metagenome | biome: human gut; feature: human-associated habitat; material: faeces | place: China | collected 2012 | reverse complement strand
GACAAGTGGGGCATCAAGGTCAACCGTGTGGAGGTCAAGAACATCATCCCGCCCCGTGAGATCCAGGAAGCCATGGAAAAGCAGATGAAAGCCGAGCGCGAAAAGCGGGCTGTCATCCTGAAAGCCGACGGCGAGAAACAGGCCGCCATCACGGCCGCCGAGGGCGAAAAAGAATCCGCCATCCTCCGGGCCGACGCCGTCAAGCAGCAGCGCATCCTGGAAGCTGAGGGCGAGGCACAGGCCATTCTGGCCGTGCAGAAAGCCAACGCCGACGCCATCCGCCTGCTGAACGAGGCCATGCCCAACGATAAGGTGCTGGCTCTCCGCAGCCTGGAAGCGCTGGCCAAGGTCGCCAACGGCAAGGCCACCAAGATCATCATTCCCTCGGAGCTGCAGAACCTGGGCGGCGTGGTGCCCGCCATCAAGGAGCTCGTCACCGAGCCCCGGAAAGAAGAGTAACCTATGATCTACGATACCCTGAACAACCTCCCCAATTATCTGGGCATGAGCGAGAATCTGGACACCGTCATTGAGTATGTCATGGCCCGGGATATCAACACCCTGCCCGCAGGCAAGACCCGTATCGACGGTGACAAGGCCATTGTCACCGTGAGCACCGTCACCCCGCAGGTGAGCGAGAAAGCGCCGTTCGTCCGGCACGACGCCCATCTGACCCTTGAGACCGACCTCGAGGGCAGCGAGCTGTTTGAAGTTTCGCTGGGCGAGTTCTCCCCCACCAAACCCGCCGACGAGGCCGCTGACATCACCGTGGGCAGCGCCGGCACCAGCATTGCCGGAATGCTCTGCGAGGGCCGCTTTGCTCTCTATCTGGCCGGGGAGCCCTACAAATCCGGCCTCAAGGCCCAGGGCTGCGGCAAACTGAAAAAGGCCGTTTTCTCCATTGCACTGGACCCGGATGAGGACGATGAGGAAGGAGACGCATAAATGGGCTTCTTTGCCATCCTGATTGCAAGCCTTTTTGTGGTATTTCTTTTCACGGTCTTCGGTGGATATTCCCTGCTGCTTTATTGCCAGCAGTCCCTGTTGATGATCGTCCCGCCTGCCCTTGTACTTGCCATCCTCGTATGGGCTTTCCTCCGTATGGATGATAAGATCACTGCTTTGCAGAAGCGGGTGGATGAGCTGGAAGCCACCCAGAAAAATCATTCTCCAAATCCGTAATTTCAGACACTCCACGCAGCGTAGGTTGCGTGGAGTGTTTTGTTCTGGTATGCTTGGGCAGAAGAAAAGGAGGGAACAGACCCATGAACAATTATGTCACCGGCAGCACCATCCGACAGCTGCGGGATGCAAAACACCTCACCCAGGCGCAGCTGGCCGCTGCCCTTTCCGTCAGCGCCAAGACCATCTCCAAGTGGGAGACGGCCAAGGGCCTGCCCGATATCTCCCTGTTGGAGCCCCTGGCCGCTGCGCTGGGCGTCTCTGTTCTGGAGCTGATGCAGGGGGAGCCTGTCGTCAACCGGAACCGTTCCGCCAATCTCCTGCGCTCCAAACTCTATGTCTGCCCCGTCTGCGGCAATGTGCTCCACGCCACCGGGCAGGCCGTGGTGAGCTGCTGCGGCATCACCCTGCCCGCGCAGGACATTGCGGAAGCGGAGGACGCCGACGAGCACCACCAGCTGACCGTGGAGCGGGTGGAAGACGAGCTTTTTGTCACGCTCCATCACCCCATGACAAAAGACCACTTCATCTCGTTCATCGCCTACCTGACGGGCGATAAGCTCCAGCTGGTCAAGCTGTACCCGGAGGGCGATGCCTCCGCCCGCTTCCCGCTGCGGGGCTCCGGGGTGCTGTACTTCTACTGCAACCGCCATGGCCTAATGAAAGCCCCGGATTTCCGGAATGCCACCCGCCGCACCCCGCCCCAGAAGCTCCATCTGCGGGAGCCGGAGGAAGCCGACCGGGAACAGGTGATGGCCTACCGGGAGGAGTTTCTGACCCTGGGCTCCCGGATGGACGGCACCTCCGCGCTGGACCAGTACCCGGATTTTGATGCCTGGCTGGCCGCTGTCCGCAAGCTGAAAGACCCGGCCACCACCCCGGCGGGCTTTGTACCCGCCACCCAGTATCTGGCCCTGGACGAGCAGGAGCACCTGGTGGGCATGACCAACCTACGCCATTACCTCAACGATTATCTGCTGAACTATGGCGGGCACATCGGCTACAGCGTCCGCCCGGCTGAGCGGAAAAACGGCTATGCCACCCAGATGCTCCGGCTGACGCTGGACAAAGCCCGCGAGCGGGGCATCGGCAAGGTGCGCATCTGCTGCGACCACTACAATGTCGCCTCTGCCCGGACCATCCGTGCCAACGGCGGTGTGCTGGAAGATGAGTGTTTTGATTCTTCCGACGGGATGCTGACCCAGCGGTACTGGATCCAGAACGACTGAATCCCGATAACGAAAAGCGCTGGTACACGTTTTCTGTGCACCAGCGCCTTATTTTTTGTCTTTATCTTGTTTTTATCCCAGATGGAACATATCGATCAGGACGATCATGGCCAGCCCGTAATAGACCACCACGGCCACCAGATCGTTGATGGTGGTGATGAGGGGACCGGACGCCACGGCGGGGTCAATGTGGATCTTGTGGAACAGCATCGGGATCACGGTGCCGACCAGACTGGAAATGACCATCGCAACGATCAGAGAGATGCCCACACAGCCCGAAAGCAGGAATGCCTCGCCCCAGGCATACGCTTTGAAGAAGTGGATATACACGCCCAGGAAGCCCAGCGCCATCACGGCCAGCAGAGCACCGTTGACCAGGCCGACCCGCATCTCCTTGAAGAGCAGATGCAGCTTTTTGCTGGTGGTGAGGTTTTCATCCACCAGCACCCGAATGGTGACCGCCAGGGACTGGGTGCCCACATTGCCTGCCATATCCAGCACCATGGACTGGAAGCAGATGACGATGGGCAGAACTGCCACCACCGATTCAAAGGCACCCACCACGGAGGACACCAGCATTCCCAAAAACAGCAGGGCTACCAGCCAGGGCAGGCGCTTTTTCACGCTCTGGAACACGCCCTCGTTCAGGTCTTCCTCGCTGGTCAGGCCGCCCAGCTTTGCGTAATCATCGCCCATCTGGTCATCCACCAGTTCGACCACGTCCGCCGAGGTGATAATGCCCAGCAGCTTGCCGTTTTCATCCAGAACGGGCAGGCTGCGCTCGGCGTAGTCCACGATGCGGTCAATGCAGTCGCTAATCTTTTCGTGGTCGGTCACATAGGGGTAAGACCGGGCGATCAGCTTTTCCAGGCTGTCGTCCGCCCGGGCCACGATGAGGTCTTTCAGATCGATGGCACCGTAAAAGCGCTCGTTCTCATCCACCACATAAAGGGTCGAGATATTGTCGTTCTCGCCCGCCTGCTTCACCAGCTCGCTCATGGCCTGCCGGATGGTCATATCTTTCCGGATGTAGATGTAGTTGGTGGTCATGCAGCTGCCGATCTCGTCCTCGTCGTAGGAGAGCAGCAGCTTGACGTCATCGGCGGCGTCCTTATCCACTTTGTCCATCTGGTGGACGATCTTCTCTTTGTCCTCTTCTTCCAGGTCGTCCAGAGCATCCACAGCGTCGTCCGAGTCCATGTGTGAGACCACCTGCGCGGCCTCTTCCGGCGGCAGCTCTTTCAGGTAGGGCTCCGCGTCGTCCAAGTAGGAGAAGATCTCTGCCACCTGCTCCACACCCAGGATGGCGTACAGCTTCCGGCGTTCTTCCGCCGTCAGGTCGGCCAGTGCGTCGGCCAGGTCATTTTCATGGTAATCGGAAAGCTTTTCCGCCAGCTCTGCCTGCGGCAGGCCGCTGTGGATGATGTCCAGAATTTCCTGTACATAGTTTTTCTTCTGCATGGGTTGCCTCCTTGTCCGCCCCTGAAAATGGGCACAAAAAATACACCGCGTCTTGCCAAAGGCTCCTGCGGTGTATCAAGGACACATGCAATTCAGGACGCGGCAGACACACTTGCCATGTCCACATCGCAGGAGAAGCGTGGTTTCGGGTGATCGCTACTGTCGCTGTTCATACGGGAAGCTTCTCCTCCGTTCTTTGAAAAATTCTGCTTTTTCAGCCACGTTATAATACTACGCCGGGCTGGATTTTGCAACCCATTTTGCAAAAGTTTTACTGTTTTCTTTCCGGCATTTCCACGCCCGTTTTCCTCCTTGGCTTTTGGCGCCAAAAGGAGTATACTGGGCACAGAAAATATTGTGCAAAAGGAGTGCATGACCATGCAGGCAACCATCCATAATGAGTTTCTGACCCTGACGGTGGACACCCACGGCGCAGAGGCCGTCAGCCTGAAAAACGCGGCGGGTGAAGAGATGCTCTGGCAGGCCGACCCGGCCATCTGGAAGCGCCACGCGCCCATCCTCTTCCCCTGGACCGGCAAGCTGACAGGCGGCACCTTTACCGCAAACGGCAAGACCTACAAGGGCGGCCAGCACGGCTTTGCCCGGGATATGGAGCATACCCTGCTCAGGGCCGAGGGCGACACCATCCAGCTGGAGCTGCGGGCGGACGACGCCATCAAAGCAGAGCGCTTCCCCTTTGATTTTGTCCTGACCAGCACGTTCCGGCTGGAGGGCAAGACCGTCCACCATACCCTCACGGTGCAGAACCCCGCCGAGGCCGCTCAGGAGCTGCGGTTCGGCATCGGCTATCACCCGGCGTTCAACGTCCCGTTTGACAGCGCCCACACCACCGAGGATTACGAATTCCGGTTCGACCAGCCCGAGAGCCCCATGATTCTGGACGCCTCCCCCAACGGCCTGCTGAGCGGCAGGTGCTATTACCAATGGAAGAACGCCAGCGCCATCCAGTTGACGGACGACCTGTTTGCCAACGACAGCTTCTGCATGGCCGGCCTGCGCACCAAGACGCTGGGCATCTATGAGAAAGACACCGGCCGCAGCGTGGTCTGCAATGTCGCCGGTTATCCCTATACTCTCATCTGGAGTGCTCCCGCCAAGCCCGTGCGGTATGTCTGCATTGAGCCCTGGCACGCCCTGCCCGGGGCCGAGACCGACCCGCAGGAGTGGAGCGAGCGTGCCGCCACCGCCTGCCTGGCCCCCGGCCAGCAGTGGGAAACGACCCTTTCCACGACATTTGACCGTTAAACATAAAAAACTCCTCCGGCAGTTGCCGGAGGAGTTTTTGCGTGTATGAAAGATGTTACAGGGCCTTGATGGCGTTCTTGATGCGCTCAGCGGCCACTTTGGTCTTCTCGGCATCGCCGAATGCAGTCAGGCGGAAATAGCCCTCGCCGCACTCGCCAAAACCGACACCCGGAGTACCCACAACGCCGCAGGTGTTGAGCAGCCAGTCGAAGAACTCCCAGCTCTTCATATTGCCGGGGCAGCGCAGCCAGATGTAGGGGCTGTTCTTGCCGCCGCAGTACCACACGCCGCACTCGTCCAGCGCGTCGGCCAAAACTTTCGCGTTGCGGCGGTAGTAATCGAGGTTGGCCTGAATTTCCGCCATGCCGCTCTCGGTAAAGACAGCGGCAGCCGCGCGCTGCACGAGATAAGGAACACCATTGAACTTGGTGGTCTGGCGGCGGAGCCAGAGCTTGTTGATGTTCATGCCCTCGCGCTCCAGCTCCTTGGGCACCACGGTGTAGCCGCAGCGGGTACCGGTAAAGCCTGCGATCTTGGAGAACGAGCAGATCTCGATGGCGCACTCACGGGCACCCTCGATCTCAAAGATGCTGCGGGCCAGCGCGCCGTCCGAGATGAAGCACTCGTAAGCGGCATCGTACAGGATGATGGCGTTGTTCTTCTTGGCGTAAGCCACCCACTCCTTGAGCTGCTCACGGGTGTAAGCAGCGCCGGTGGGGTTGTTGGGGCTGCAGATATAGATGATATCCGCCTTGACGTTCTCGTCCGGCATCCCCAGGAAGCCGTTCTCCTCACTGGTGCGGCTGTAGATGATCTTGCGGCCGTCGGTCACGTTATCGTCCACATAGGTGGGGTAAACGGGGTCCGGCACCAGCACGGTGTTGTCCACATCAAACAGGCCCAGGATATTGGCCAGGTCGCTCTTAGCGCCATCGGAGATGAAGATTTCATCCTCTTCGATCTTGGTCCCGCGGCTGGCGTAGTAGCCCTGGATGGCCTGCTTGAGGAACGGATAGCCCTGCTCCGGGCCATAACCGTGGAAGCCCTCTTTGGTACCCATCTCATCGGCTGCCTTATGCATGGCCTCCACCACGCACTTGGCCAGCGGCTGGGTCACATCGCCAATGCCCATCCGGATGATCTCTTTTTCGGGGTGAGCTTCCTGGTAGGCAGCCACCTTGTGCGCAATGTCCACAAAGAGGTAGCTGGCTTTCAGCTCCCCATAGTGATGATTCATTTTCATCGTTGTTCCCTCGCTTTTGTTGTTCCTCTCTTTGGCTCCCCTGACAGGAGAGCCGGCCGCGCCAGAGCGCAGCCTGAGAGGTTTCATTTCAAATTGATACTTCTGCTACGCCCTCATATACCGTCACAGCGGCTCCGGTCATGAGCAGTTTCCTGCCCGGGAGCACCCGGATGATGAGTTCGCCGCCCCGCAGTGCCACATGCACATCCTCCCCGGCCGGGCAGAGGCCCAGCTCGGTCAAGGCCGCCACCGTGGCACAGGTACCCGTACCGCAGGCCCAGGTCTCGCCGCTGCCCCGCTCCCACACCCGCATTTTCAGGTGGGTGGCGTCCACCACTTCCACAAACTCGGTGTTGATCCGCTCCGGGAAGTTCGGGTGGTTTTCAAAGGCAGGGCCGATCTCTTCCAGCTTCAGGCTGTCTACCTCCGGCACCACGGTCACGCAGTGGGGGTTGCCCACGCCGATGCAGGTCACCTGCCAGCGTTTGCCCTCCACTTCCAGCGGGCAGTCCACCAGCGGGCCCTTGCCCATGTTCACGGCAGGCAGGGCCGCGGCCATGGTGGTGTACTCGCCCATTTCCACCTGCCACAGCCGCTCTCCCATCCGGGTCACCGCCTTGCAGCCGGCGCCGGTATCAATGGCCAACCGCGGCTTTGCCACTCCGTGGGTGTACAGCCACTCGGCCACACAGCGGACGCCGTTGCCGCACATCTGTGCCTCGCTGCCGTCCGCGTTAAAAATGCGCATCCGGCCATCGGCCCCGGGGGTAACGGGGGCACAGATGCAGATGATGCCATCGGCTCCCACGGAAAAATGCCGCCGGGACAGGTCCCGCGCCAGCGGGACGATGTTCTCCGGCACGCCGCTTTCCCGGCAGTCCAGATAGATGTAATCGTTGGCACAGCCCTGCATTTTGGTAAAGGATAATTTCATGGAAAACCCTCGTTTTCATGGTGTTTGCCTCGGCAGCAGGGCACGGTATCCCAAGAGCCGCAGGCGACAAAAAACAACCAAAACCGGCCTGCCAAGGGCCATCCTCCCTCTGTCGCTTGCAGCGCCATCTCCCTCCGGCCGGAGGGAGTCTTTCCTGACAGGAAAGACGCCCCCGGTCGGGGGAGGTGGCACGAAAGTGCCGAAAGGGGAGTGGCTGTCCGCGAAGCAGACTGAGAGGTTGTTTGTCTTATATAATCATAAGAAGCAAAGGCCGTTCTGTCAAGCAGAAAAACGGACTTTCCCGCAATTTCTGCTGTTAAACTTTGCGGCAAAAGCTCCCAAACGTCAAAACAGGGCTTGACAATCCACAGTCCATGGGATATAAAAAAAGAGAGCGCTTTGCACAGTGTTCCACAGCCGGGCCCGCCAAGGGGCGCAACGGTCAAACCGCCCCAGCCCGGGCGGACGGTGCAGGGCCAACAATTTACTGCACAAAAAGGAGACCGCGACAAATGGATACGTTTGAGAAGATCCGCGCACTGCTGGCGGAGCAGCTGGACCTCGACCCCGCAAAAATCACGATGGAGAGCGACATCATGAACGATTTTGAGGCTGACAGCCTGGATATCGTGGATATGGTGATGACGCTGGAGGATGAGTTTGGCATCGAGGTGCCGGACGACGCCATCGAGAACCTGCGTACCGTGGGCGATGTAGTAAACTTTGTGGACAGCCACCAGGCAAACGGCTGAGTTTCAATTTGGCAGAAGCCCCGCTGCACTGGCTCTGCATCCGGCAGAATCAGGGCGGGGCTTTTAATATGGGTTCGTGCGGAACGCAGGGGAAATGAAACGCGTTTGGCGCACGGCCTTTGGAGGAAAAGACAAAAATGGCAAAAGACAACAAAAAGCTCGTACAGGCGATCACCAGCCAGGAAGACAACTTTGCACAGTGGTACACCGACATCTGCGTTAAGGCAGAGCTGGTGGAGTACTCCAGTGTCAAGGGCTTCATCATCCTGCGCCCCTATGGCCAGGCCATCTGGGAGCTGATCCAGAAAGACATGGATGCCCGCTTCAAGGCCACCGGCCATGAGAACGTGGCCATGCCTGTGCTGATCCCTGAGAGCCTGCTGCAAAAGGAAGGCGAACTGGTCAACGGCTTCGCGCCGGAGGTGGCGTGGGTCACGATGGGTGGTTCTGACAAGCTGGAAGAACGCCTGGCCGTCCGCCCCACCAGCGAGACCATGTTCTGCGATCACTGGTCCCGGGTGCTGCACAGCTACCGTGAGCTGCCCATGAAGTACAACCAGTGGTGCAGCGTCGTCCGCTGGGAGAAGACCACCCGCCCGTTCCTGCGCAGCCGCGAGTTCTGGTGGCAGGAGGGCCACACCATCCATGAGACCGCAGCCGAGGCTGAGGCAGAGACCCAGCAGCAGCTGAACTGCTACGCGGACGTCTGCGAGCAGGATCTCGCCATCCCTGTTGTCAAGGGCCGCAAGACCGATAAAGAGAAGTTTGCAGGCGCAGAGGCCACCTACACCATCGAGGCCATGATGAAGGACGGCAAGGCCCTGCAGAGCGGCACCAGCCACTACTTCGGCGATAAGTTCAGCAAGGCTTACGACGTGACCTTTACCGGCCGCGACAACCAGCTGCATCACCCGTTCCAGACCAGCTGGGGCGTTTCCACCCGTCTGGTGGGTGCCATCATCATGACCCACGGCGACGACGACGGCCTGATCCTGCCCCCCGCTGTGGCTCCCATCCAGGTGGTGGTCGTTCCTATCGCGGCCCACAAGCCCGGCGTCAGCGAGAAAGCCGCTGAGCTGGCGGAGAAGATCAGCAAGTACGCCCGCGTCAAGCTGGACGACAGCGACAACGCCCCGGGCTGGAAGTTCTCCCAGTGGGAGATGAAAGGCGTGCCTCTCCGCCTGGAGATCGGCCCCAAGGACCTGGAGAAGAACCAGTGCGTCCTGGTCCGCCGCGACACCCGTGAGAAGACGTTCGTCTCTCTGGACGAGCTGGAGACCGCCATCCCCGCCCAGCTGGAGGCCCTGCGCAAGGACCTGTACGAGCGTGCCCTCGCCAACCGCAAGAAGCGCACCTGGGCTGCCACCACCATGGACGAGGTCAAGGAGCTGGCCAAGGCCAACACCGGCTACATCAAGACCATGTGGTGCGGTGACCTCGCCTGCGAGATGAAGATGAAAGAGGAAGCTGGCCTGTCCAGCCGCTGCATGCCCTTTGAGCAGGAGCACCTGAGCGATGTCTGCCCCTGTTGCGGCAAGCCCGCCAAGACCATGGTCTACTGGGGCGTGGCCTACTAAGATTTTCCCGATAAGATGACCTGATTGCAAAGAACCACACCGTGTGCCAGCAAACCGGCACATGGTGTGGTTTTTTTGTTCTGACCGTCTCTTTTTTGTGCAGGGGTTCCGTGCTGTGGTGCCGAACACCGGAGCAGACTGCGGAATAAGCTGGCTCGAACGATTCTTTCACACAAAGGAGAGCATGAGCATGGCAACCGGAATTTTGCGCATCCAGGCCTTTGCGGCCCGCCAGTCCAGCCCGGTGGAAGGCGTGACCGTGACCATTACCGGGGACGGCTTCACCGTGACCCGCCGCACTGACGCCGAGGGCAGCGCCGGGGACGTGACCCTCACCACCCCGGACTGCGCCCTCTCACTGGACGAAAACAACACCACCACCCGCCCCTACGCGGTGTGCAACCTGACCGCCTTTAAGGAGGGCTGGCGCACTGTCCGCATCCAGGGCGTGCAGGTCTTCCCCGGGCAGGTCACATTGGCCCAGCCCGAGATGATCCCGGACACGGAGGCGGACCGGGACATCCCGGTAGAGCCCATCGTCATCCCCGCCCACGCCCTGTTTGCCGGGGGCGGCGGCAGCGGCCCGGACCCCACCACCAACTGTGACCCCAAAGTCCTCAGCCGGGTCATCATCCCCAAAAACATCACGGTCCACCTGGGCAGACCCGCCGCCAGTGCCCAGAACGTGACCGTCTCATTCCGCCGCTATATTGCCAACGTGGCGTCCAGTGAAGTCTACCCGACCTGGCCGGAACAGGCCCTCCGGGCCAACATCCACTGCCAGATCTCGCTGGCGCTCAACCGCATCTACACCGAGTGGTACCCAGACAGCCAAGCACCTTGTTGGAAATATCCTTGACAAGGGCTACCGTTTCAACATCACCAATTCCACCAGTTATGACCAATACTATGTCCACGGGCGGACGGTGTTTGACGTGATGGTGCGCCTGACGGACGACATCTTCAACACCTACATCCGCAAGAAAGGCACTGTGAACCCTTACTACTCCGAATACTGCGACGGCAGATCCGTCACCTGCCCGGGGCTTAAGCAATGGGGCACCGTCACGCTGGCCAACCAGGGCCGCAACGCCCTCAGCATCCTCAAATACTACTACGGGAACAACATCGAGATCATCCGCACCAACAACATCGAGTCCATCCCCCAGAGCTACCCGGGCAGCCCGCTGAAGCAGGGCGACCGGGGCACCAGCGTGTTCACCCTGCAGCGGCAGCTGAACCGCATCACCAAGGATTACCCATTCCTGGGCCTGCTGACCGTGGACGGCATCTTTGGCAGCAGCATGACCAGCACCGTGAAAAAATTCCAGAAGCAGTTCAACCTCACCGCCGACGGCGTGGTGGGGCGGCAGACCTGGTATAAGATCAGCTATATCTACGTCTCCGTCAAGGATCTGGCCGAATTGACCAGCGAGGGCGAGACGGCCAGCGGCACCCTCTCGGATGGCAGCTGGGGCGGCACCACCCTGCGGCAGGGCTCCACCGGCAGCGCCGTGGAGCAGGTGCAGTTCTGGCTGAATACGCTGGCTCAGTACGATTCCGCCATCCCCTCGGTGACGGTGGATGGTATGTACGGCACCGGCACGGCTAACGCGGTGCGGGCATTCCAGCGGCGGTACGGCCTGACCGTGGACGGCGTGGTGGGCCAGAACACCTGGAACGAGCTCTACGACGAGTTTCGGAGCATCCAGTCCGACAACGGCACTCCCAACGCCTACCCGGGCACGCCGCTGCGGCAGGGTGCCAGCGGGCAGAATGTCCGGTTCATCCAGTTCTGGCTCAAGATTGCCCGGACGGTGTATTCCTCGCTGAACAGTGTCACGGTGGACGGACAGTTTGGGGCCGCCACTACGGCAGCGGTGAAAAAGTTCCAGAGCTACTTCGGCCTCACCAGCGACGGTGTGGTGGGCCGCGCCACCTGGACCAAACTCTATGAGGTGTACAACGACATTGCCAACCGACTGCTCTCTCCCAGCCTGCGGCCCGGCGAGTACCCGGGCACCCTCCGCCGGGGCAGCACCGGCACCGCCGTGCGGGAGCTGCAGTTCTACCTCTACCTCATGAGCGCCTACGAGCGCAGCATCCCCACCGTCTCCATCGACGGCAGCTTTGGCGCGGCCACCGAAACCGCTGTGCGGGCCTACCAGCGCTTTGCGGGGCTCACGGTGGACGGCATCGTGGGACGCACTACCTGGAATTCTCTCTACCGCACGGCTTCCAGACTGCGGCAGTCCGGGCCTGTCGTCACCCTCAAGCGTCTGCCCTACCCCGGCACCCCTCTGACCGTGGGCACCAGCAGCCGGGCGGTCCTCTATTACACGCTTTTGCTGCAGCGCATTGCCTATTACTACCAGAGCGTCGAAAGCCCGGCCCTTTCCAGCGAATACACGGCAGAGACCGCTGCCGCCACCCGCAGCGCCCAGGAGCTGCTGGGCCTGCCCCAGACCGGTGTTGCCGACGCCGAGACCTGGACGGCGGTGGAGGCGCTGAGTTTACAGCTAGCCGCCTACACCCCAAACCCCGACCGGGATGGTGTGCAGGGCCTCGCCTACCCGGGCCGGGCGTTTGCCGAGGGCAGCACCGGGCCGGATGTCTTGCAAATTGAGCAGTGGATCAATGGCCGGGCCTGCCTCTACTGCGGCGAGGACTATGTGAGCGAAAACTCTGTCTTCGGCGCGGCAGAAACGCGTGCTGTCAAGGCCGCGCAGGCCCGGGCCGGGCTGGAACAGACGGGCACGGTCAACCGGGAGACCTGGGCCGCTCTGCGGGCCCAGAGCCGCGATGCCTGTGAATCGGAAACGGAGGAATGAGCACGATGGCACGGTTACTGGTCTACGACGCATACGAGAACAAAGTTTACACCTACGCCAACCTGCGCGAGAATGACCCCATGCCCTACAGCACCGGCACCACCCTGCGGGTGCGGGAGTTCCGGGGCAAATCGGGCAGCCCGGTGCTCTGGACGACGATCGCGGCCATGGAGGCCTGGAACCTGACCCGCCGCAAGTACGGCAGAGGCATCCCGGTA
>OGYX01002223.1_pt1 | contig 12742 bp, 9 predicted proteins | sample 1576601 | NCBI WGS metagenome assembly OGYX01 (sample SAMEA3541561, study PRJEB24748) | human gut metagenome | biome: human gut; feature: human-associated habitat; material: faeces | place: China | collected 2012 | reverse complement strand
GGCAATCGCACCCGCAGCATATTCCAATACTTCCTGTATCCCGGTCGTACCGCATGGCTGTGCGGCGGGTGACCTGCCGGATCATATCCAGCGTGATGTGCCGGGCACCCTCTTCCACCGGGGCCGCCGTGACCGCAAAATCCAGGCAGCCCAGTGCCTTGCGCAAATCGCCGCCCGCACTCTCGGCAAGATAGGCACAGGCGTCCTCGTCCATGCGCACCGGGGTGTTCCCCCCCTCCGACAGCTTTTTGAGGGCATTGTGCAGGCCCTGCTCCACGTCGGCGGCGGACAGGGATTTGAACTCGAACACCGTGCACCGGGACAGCAATGCATTATAGATGTAGAAATACGGGTTCTCGGTGGTGGATGCAATGAGGGTGACCGAGCCGTCCTCGATGCACTCCAGCAGGCTCTGCTGCTGCTTTTTGTTCAGGTACTGGATCTCGTCCAGATACAGCAGGATGCCGCCCGCCCCCGCCAGCGTGCCGATGTCCTTGAGCACCGCCTTGATGTCGCCGGTGCCGCAGGAAGTGCCGTTGAGCTTGTGCAGAGTCATGCCGCTGTTCTCTGCGATGATGCGGGCCACTGTGGTCTTGCCGGTACCGGACGGGCCGTAGAAGATCATGTTGGGGATGCGGCCGCTCTCAATGGTACGGCGAAACACCCTGCCCGGGGCCAGCAGATGCTGCTGCCCGCACACATCTGCCAGCGTTTTGGGCCGCAGGCGCTGCGCCAGTGGTTCGTTCATTGTGTCTCCCTCCCATGCCGGGGCATACCCCAGTGTTTTTCTATAGTATAGCGCATTTCTGCGCGGAGGACAAGAGATTTTCTGAAAATGATTCTCAGATAATTCCGGGCAGGCATTTACAAATCGGTCGAAACATGCTATGATAAGGAAAACATTTTTTGCCGAAAGGAGGCGACGGTATGCCCGCCCGTAAAAAGGAGCCGGAAGATCTCACTGCCAAAAAGGAACTGGCGCTGGAGGTGATCGACCGGCTCAAAAAAGAATATCCGGATGCCGGCTGCACACTGGACTACGATCACGCATGGCAGCTGCTGGTCAGCGTGCGGCTGGCGGCCCAGTGCACGGACGCCCGGGTGAATATCGTAGTGGAGGACCTGTTTGCCCGCTACCCCAGCGTGGCCGCACTGGCCGCTGCCGAGCCGGAGGACATCGAGGCCATCGTCAAGCCCTGCGGACTGGGGCACTCCAAGGCGCGGGATATCTCGGCCTGCATGCGCATGCTGCGGGACAAGTACAACTGCCAGGTGCCTACTACCTTTGAGGAGCTGCTGGCGCTGCCCGGCGTGGGCCGCAAGAGCGCCAACCTGATCATGGGCGACGTGTTCGGCAAACCGGCCATTGTCACCGACACCCACTGCATCCGTCTGTGCAACAAGATCGGCCTTGTGGACGGCATCAAGGAGCCGCAGAAGGTGGAAATGGCCCTGTGGAAGATCATTCCGCCGGAAGAGGGCAGCGACCTGTGCCACCGCTTTGTGATGCACGGCCGCGCTGTGTGCAATGCCCGCAAGCCGGAATGTGAGAAATGCTGTCTGAATGATATCTGCCGCTACGCCCGGGAACAGTCCGGCGCAGACACGGCGCAATAAGGAGGTACTTTTTATGATCACATTGACGATTCTGCTGATCATCACCCTGCTCTGCATTCTGGTGGGCTGTCTGATGGGCCTGTTCTCACTGGTGGGCGTGATCGCTTCTCTGGTCGCAGGCGTGCTGGTGGGTGCGCTGGCAGGCTATGTGGCCGGCCGCTTCATGGGTACCGAAACTTCACTCGGCCGCAACATCCTCATGGGCATCCTGGGCAGCTTTGTGGGCGAATTCGTGTTCGGCCTGTTCGGCATTTATGCCACCGGCAGCATCACGTCCTTTATCATTTCAGTCATCGGCGCCTGCATCTGCATCTGGATCGGGCAGAAGCTGTTCCATTGAGCGCTGATAAAAAACGCCTGACACTTGTTTTGGACGCAGTGTTGTTCTATCGTTATATCGAAGATACTCCTTGTGCAGCCGTATAGTTGCACAAGGAGTATCTTTTTTATTATATGGATTTCAAGAAACTGGGGCATCTTCCATGCCATGTTTTATCCTGTGACGTTCACCGGCGGAAAATCCATCCTTGACAGACATGCTGAAATATGGTAAAATATTGTCCGTTGCAGAATATGTGCAATGTGCTACTGTGGCTCAGCTGGTAGAGCAGCTCACTCGTAATGAGCAGGTCGCCTGTTCGAATCAGGTCAGTAGCTCCAACATGAAAGACCCGGAAAAGTGGCTTGTGGCCTAGCTTTTCCGGGTCTTTTTGCATCGTTTTTATAAGGCACTTCTGCGTGGAAAAGTGCGCTTATTTCTCCATTTTTCCGCAGATGGCCCTGAAATGGTGGCGCAAAAAGTGGCGCAAAAATTCGGGCTTATAACTCGCAACATGTCGGAATGCGCTGCAAACAAAAACAGCCCCATGGAACCGGAATCACCGGAACCACGGGGCTGTTTTCATGCTATGCGGCCTTTCGGCCTGCCGCCGGAGCGGCTAAGTAGTGCAGCGGCCTTACTTGTTGACCTGGCTCTTCTTGTCCTCCAGGTACTTGTCCGCCTGGATTGCGGCGGTGGTGAACGAGTTGTTGTTCCACCAGCTGATGAGCGCGGCCACGGTGGTGATGCCAGCGGTCACCAGCTGCTCCACGGTGGCGCTCTCGATGGGCAGCACGGGCTTGCCGCAGGCCGACAGGATCTGGTTGGTCAGGGCCAGCAGCAGGACAGCAGTGCGGGTGATGGTACCGGCGGAGATGGTGGGTGCGTTGTAGGTCTTTGCTTTCATAGTCAGTTCCTTTCTTTTTCTGCTTGTGACAGTTCTTTTGCTATCTGTTTTTCCCGGTCGCTCAGCGTCCACATGGTCATGTTCGCTCTTTCCGCTGCGGCCTTTTCCCGTGCTGCTCTTTCCGCTGCGGCCTTTTCAGCCGCGAGCCGGTCAGACAGCAGCAGGCCATAGCCGAAGATCTCTTTTTTGTACGGCCGCTGCGCGTCCAGTCTGCCGATTCGGACACATTCGCCGCGCGGCACCTTGAAGTCGATGCCATACCGCGCGTATTTCTGCATCAGGGCGCTGGTCACAACATGGTCGGGGTAGGAATATTTCGGCAATTCCTTGACGGTCTCCCGCAACTGCCGCTTGGCTTCCTCGTTGATCAGCCTGGTCAGCTCCGGTGCCGTCTGCGCTATGACATTCCCGCCGTAGCTGGTGACGAAAGAGGTGCGCACCACTGCGCCGTTTTCGTACACGATGTTCGCGTCGCAGATCAGGTGATTCGTCCCTTCCTCGCAGGTCCTTGCCGAAAAGCAGGTCAGGCTCGGCGCAAACAGAAAAAACGGAATGCCCCGCCCCAGATAAAACGCGGTGATCTTGGCCAGAATGGAAAACGGCGGGTTATCCAGCACCACGGCGCCTTCCGGGTAGTCGTAGTGCTCATAGTCACCGCCGGGGTAGAACGGCCGCACGATCTTGTCCGGGTCGATGCCGTACTCTTTGCACGCCCAGTCCCGGACAACGGCATAAATGCCGGGTGGAGTGTAGCAGTCGTCCGTGGTTTTCTTCGGCTTGAATTTTTCCACGAATTCCTCATATGATTTTTCTTTCATGCTTCTTTCTCTCTCGTGTTCGTTTGCTTCTAAACCGTCGGGCTCAGTGTTATGCGTCGCTGTCACGGATGGTCAGTGCCATCAGCGGGACAGCGGTGCGGGCGATGGTTGCGGTAGAGATGTGATACTTAGACATGGTTAGATCCTTTCTGCTCTGTAGAGCTTTCTGCTTTTTGCTTGAGAATATCCACGGCCTTGATAATGACCTCCGGGATCGGCAGCCCCATCAAGCCCGCATTTTCGATAATAGAGATCGTTTCATTGGCCACGAACGCGATAACGGCAGCGTCCCGCACGAAGTTGGAGCCCATCACGGCATCCAGACGGCAGGCAACCAGCACGATCAGCAGGGTCTCGCCCTTGCGGATCAGCCCCTTCCAACCTGCACGGCTTTCCAGCGTGCCGGTCTCGGTCTTGGGGCTTGCGTGGAAAACTCCCGCCACGATCAGACCGGTGATGTAGTCGATGGCCATAAAAATGACCAGCGTTTGCAGGGATGCGTCCCAGCCGCCGAAAAGGCTGGCGATCATGCTGCCGATCGCGCCGATGGCAAAACATACATAGTCTTTCACGGCTCGCCTCCTCACATCGTCCATCTGCTCTTTTTGGCGCGGGTGTCCACATGCACCCAGCCCTTGGTGCGTCCAGCCTTGACCGGATAGCGGCCCACGCCGCCCCAGCCGGGCAGCAGGCTCTCTGCGTAGGCGGCCACGTCCTCGACAGGCACGCCTGCCACCTGGATGTCCGCCGCCCGGCCCAGCAGGTGCTGGCTGCTCTTGGCTCCACCCACGGCGGTGTTGTGGGCCGCCGTGCGGTACCCGCTGGTGATGGTCACGGGCTTGCCAAAGTGCTCCCGGATGCACTGCAAAAGCACCACAAGGCTTTCGTCAATCATCACGACGTCGCTGCCGTCGCGGCAACGGAACTCGCGCACCTTAAAGCCCGGTGCCAGCTGCTTGGCACCGTCCTTGGCAAGACTATACTGTTTGATCGCCATGTCCTCACGTCCTTCCCGCCGGTCAGGCACCGGTCTTTTCGGCCAGCAGCTCGGTCAGCTCCTTATACTCGGCCTCGGTGATGCGGTTCGTGGCGTAGAAAACATCCAGCTTCTCCGCAAGTTTTGCGGTCTGGCCGCGCTCGATCATGCGCTTCAGGGTGCGATATAACATAGGTTTGTCCTCCTTATCAGTCCGTTGTGTTTGTGTCTGTGTCGTCCAGCCCCTGCTCCAGCAGGGTCAGGCGGTAGTCGGCGTCCACAGCCATGGCGTCCGTGTCCGCCTGCGCGGCCTGCGTTTCTGTCAGCAGGTCGGCAAGGGTGGGGTAGTGGTAGCCGTCAATCCAGAGTTCCAAAGGGAACACTGTTTTGTATGGAGAAACAACATGAAGGATGCCGTTTGTTTGGAATGTGATTGTAAAATTGATGTCACAGTCATAAGTTGTCGTGCCACCGCGTGCAATGCTTTTTTCAGTGTTATTATCGTAGCTGTTGTACTTGCCTTTGGTAATGCATATCTTATCAACATTGCCTGGAATCTGAACATCCCAAGTTGTGAATTTGTTAGGAGACGTCACATGGGTGTTCCACACCAGTCGCGCCTCCGACTTGACCGCCACACTGGCCGCGATGGTGTCATACAGCGTCTTGCCGCTCAGGGTGCCGTCCGCAGCGATGTCCAGATAGTCGCCCACCTTCACGCCGCCCAGCTGGTCTGCCGTAGCGGGCGGCAGGGTGTAAGGCGTGCCGAATTTGGCGTCGGCCTCTTTCTGGCTGTACACTTCCGTTTTCGAGTAGGTCTCCTCCCGGCTGTACACCTCCGTCTTTGCGTAGGTCTCGTTCTTGCCGTAGGCTCCCACATCCGCCGCCGTCAGGGCTGTGTCCTTTCCGGTTCCTCCGTGTTCCACGCCCAGCACGCCGGTCATCACATCCAGTGCCGTGGTGTCCTTGGTCTGCAGCGTCCGTGTGCTGCCGTCGCCCATGGTCAGGGTCATCACCTGCCCGTTCAGCTCGATGCGCTCCACATAGTCCGCACTGCCCGCTTCCAGCGCACCCACGTCCGCCGCCGTCAGGGTCACCACGCCGCCCTGGCCGTTCACGCTCTTCACCGGCCCGTCCGCCGGTGCCGTTTTCTCCGCCCGATCGGCTGCCGCCTCGGCCCGGGCTGCGCCGCTTTCTGCCGCTTTCTGTGCCGCCCCGGCCTGTCCGGCCGCCGTCACCGTTTCTGTCCGTGCTGCCTCGGCTCTCTTCGCATCCTTCGCGGCCGCACCTGCGCTGTTCCGCGCTTCCTGCGCGCTGGTCGCCGCACTGTTCGAGTACGCCAGCACCCGCGCCACAAAGGTCTCGTACTGCGTCGGGCTGATCTCCGCGTCGCCGTCGGTGGCAAGCGTCTCGTAGCAGTCGTATTTTGCCGGCCGTGTCAGCGCCCGGAATCCGTCCTCGCCCAGGGCCAGCAGCATCCAGCTGCCGCAGCTCGACGCGGTAAACTCCTTGCCCACCGCACAGCTGTGCGCTTCGTCCAGCAAAATGGGGGCAGGCAGGGTGCCGTCCTGCCGCTGGATGTGCAGCGTCACGCTCTTGCCCTGCCAGCTCTCCGGCAGGGTAAATTCCAGCCGCTCTACGTTCGCGCTGCTCTGCCCGCCCAGGTGCAGCACCTTCATCTCCGGGGCAAACTCCACCCCGCCGAATCGCTTTTCCACGATCCTTACCTGCATGGTCTTTTCCTCCTTCCGTTTTTCTCCCAGTCTACCGTCCCGCTGCCCCGCAAAAAACCGTGTACTTTTACAAAAGCACCCCGGCAGGTCTTGCCCGCCGGGGTGCTTTCTATTGGTGACAAAGCGTCACCGGATGGCTGCCACTTGGTTGCCACTTGGTTGGCATCTGGTCGTCACCGCAGCAGTGCATACAGGTCCTCTTCCGGTTCCGCCTGTGCCGCCTTTTCCGCCGCTTTTTCCCACTGTGCAAAGGTCTTTTCCGTGTACAGGGCCTTCCCGTCCGCGTCGGTCAGGGCCAGCAGCACGTCGGCCAGCTGCTGCTTGTCCGCATCGCTGCCCGCCAGATACTCCGGCTTTGCCAGCTCGGTCAGCTTGCTCTTCACGCTGCTCGGCGTCCGACCGGCCTTCACCAGCCGGTCGTACTCGGCCTGCACGTCCTGCGCCTTCCGGCTGTCCACCGCCTCGCTCAGGTCCGCGTACATGTCGCCCGCGTCGCCCTTCAGCAACGCATCTGCTTTAACATTGATAGCACCTTCGCTTCCCTTTCCGTCTCGGTTATCTCCTGTCACCATGTCAATAACTTTACTTCTCCTTTCTGCATCCTCCTTCACATTCTTCCGGATTCCCATCACGTCATACACATCACTGATGATTTCCTGTGTCAGCCTCACGCGGGTTTCATCGTCTCCCGCATTTCGTGCTTTTGCCGCAGCCTCCACTTTTTTGTCGTATTTTACCAGCCGCGTTTTCAGCTGCTTGTAGATCTCATCCTCCTTGCCCATGGCCACCAGTTTCTCCACCGCCGCCTGTGCCTCGTCCGCGTCGCCGCTGGCATAGGCGTTGTACAGCCGGTCATACTGCCCGGTCGCGCTCTCCGGCAGGCTGTTGAAGCTAAATTTTCCGCCCTGCGCCACGTTCTGCGCATCGTCCCAGTACCCGCGCACTGCGTCCACCATCTTCCGGCCGTTGCCGTAGGGCACACCCACGATCTCAAAGCCGTTTTCGATCAGGGCCATGCCCTTCTCCATCAGCTTCTTGTGGTGCTTTTCCAGCTCCGCCTCGTCCATCTCGCTGGTGTCCTTCTTCAACTCCGCCGTAAACTTCACCACATCCGACGCCATGTCGTTTACTGCGCTGATGTTCGTGGCGCTGATCACGTCGTAATCCTTGCCCTTGATGACATTGTCGATCAGGCTGTACAGCTCGCTGCCAAACAGGAAGTTTCCCATCGTGCTCTCGGTGGACAGCGAGAAAAAGCGGCTCACCATGCTCTTCGGGGTCACGTCGCCGTTCTCGTCCTGCTCCCGGTCCCACCGGTGCAGCAGGAAGTCCGCGCCGATCTTCATCATGGCAAACACCGCCACCTGCGCCGCCTGGCTCAGGATGGCCCGGTCCCGCTGCTTTGTCGCCCGCTGCAGCTCTGCCTTGTTCGCGTCGCTGGCGTCCGCCTTGTACCGCGCCGCCTGCGCTTTCCAGTCGCCCACCGCGTCGATCAGGATGCCCGCATTCTGGAAGCGCTGGGTCGTGAACATCGTAAAGGTCTTTACCATCTCGTTCGGGTCTCGCTGGATGCCTGCCCGCTGCATCACGGTGTAGTTCGGCTGGGTCTGCTCGATCACCTTCTGGTAGGTGCGGTTCACGGCCTCCCAGTATGCCGGGCTGCCGGTCTCGCCCGCTCCCTCGAATTCCGCCGCGTGGTTCTTCACATAGGCCTTGCTACCCTCCCACAGGGCCGCCACCGTGATCTCGTCCATGCCGTTGATCCACCCGGTCAGCCATCCGGGCACCTTGTCCATGCCCTTCTGCACCAGCGTCTCCCGCTTGCCGATGCTCTGCAGCTCACCTTTTCCGGTCCCGCGCTGCCGCCACTGCAAAATCACGTCTCCGTGCTCTGCAATTTCTGCTTCCAGCGCCGCCTTCTGCTTCGGCGACAGGTTTTTCACAAAGGGCACTACCGCCGCCATGGTGTCCCCGCCCAGCACGGCCGCCGCCGTCGGCAGGCTCGCCGCCTGTGCAATGGCCACGCCCGGGTTCATGGTCAGCACCGCCCCCGCGTAGTTGCCCCGCAGCGTGCTCAGCATCCGGCTCAGGCTGTTGGAGCGGTGCCGCTGGGTGGTCTGCAGGTCGGTCAGCAGATCGTCCAGGTAGCTCACGGCCTTCGTGCCCCACTGCTCCTTGATCACGCCGTTTTTCAGAGTCTTCACGCCGTCCCGGGTCTCCACCCCTGCGTTCAGGATCTTCTGCACGTCCCGGATGGGCGCGGCCAGTCCCGCATAGGCCGCCGTGTCCCGCAGGCTGCGCTGCACCACGCTTGAGCACTCTTCCAAAAGGATGGGCTTGCTGCTCTTCACACGGTTCTTCAAAAATCCCCGGCCCTCAATGGTCGCGTCCAGCTTCACTCCGTCGATCTCGGTCGCCAGTGCAGCCTTGTCCACCGCAATGGGGTAGTAGTTCTGCACGGTGGCCCGCTTGTAGCCCACCAGCTGCAGGCTCGTCTCGTTGATCAGCTTCGTGGTGTAGGTTCCAAAAAACTCCTTCATGTCCGCGCACCACGCCCGGTCGTAGTCGGTCATGGCCGCTTCCAGCGTGTTCAGGATGGTGTCCGCCATGGCTTCCCCGTGTCCGTCACTCAGCATGCCCAGCTGCACCAGCTGTCCCTTCTGGTAGGCCTGCTCCACGTCGCCCTTGCTGTACAGCTGCGCATCCGGCACCACCATGCCGCCGGTCATCAGGTGCTCCCGGCTGTCCTTGTTCTGCAGGTGCATGTACAAACTGCACAGCTGCGCATGGGTCAGCGGCACCGCGTTGTGGTCCGTGTCTCTCAGGCCCACGTCCACAAGGTCCGCACCCGGCCCGGCAAAGGCCTGCGCTTCCTCGGCGTGCTTTGCGCCCGTCACGTCCGCAAACAGCTTTTCGCCCTCGATGGTGATCTTCGTCTGCCGGTACTGGCCGTCGTTCAGCATCTGCCCGATCTTCTCCATCTGGCCGCCGTTCTTGTAGCCGCCCAGCATCCGCAGCACCCGCTCGGCCCCCAGCATGTCCAGGTTGTACTTGGTCAGCAGGTTCTGCAGCCCGTCCAGCGCCCCGCCGGGGTGGTTTCCCTTGCTCAGCGTCACCTCATAGGCCGCCTCGTCCGCGATCTTGCTCACCTCTTCGGCCTTCGCAAGGCTCACGGTCTTGTTTTCGTTCCGGATCACATGCAGCGTCGCGCTGGTGATGGTCTTCAGCATCCGCATCTGGTCCACCGTCATGGGCAGGTAGGTGCGGCTCTCGGTCTCCCGGATCCGCTTGCGCAGCCGCTCCTGCAAGGCCAGTGCCTTCTCGCTGTAGGGCAGCGCCTCGGCTTCCGCCAGCTTTGCCTGTAAGTCGGCCAGCTTTGCATCCTTCCACGCCGTCAGGTCGTTCTGCAGTTCCGTTATCAGGTCCGGCACCCCGGTCTGCTCCCACTCGGTGGTCATGGCCGTGGGGCTGCCCTTGCTGCCCATGCTCGCCTTGATGCTGTTCTGCAGCCGCGTCAGCCGGGCCACAGCCTGGTCGTTCAGCACGATCATGTCGGCGATCTTTGCCACCTCCACCGCCTGCTTGATCAGCCGCTGGCTCACATACTTGCCCTTGCTCGGCCGCAGCACCATCTGGTTCAGCGCCGCCGCATCCTGCCGGATGCCCCGCTTCAGCTCGTCCATCTTCCGGCCGTCCCGCGCTTTCTGCACCCTCTTCTCGGCCACCCGCTTTGCAATGGCGATCTCCTCATCCCGCTGCTGGCGTGCCACTTCGGCGGCCAGTGCGTTCCGCTGCGCCTGCTTCTGCTGCCAGGCCTCGGCCTTCCGCTGGTTCTCTTCCTCCCATTCCATGATCTCGTTTTCCTGCACGATCAGGCTGTACTCGGCCTTGTCCGCACGCCGCTGCTCGTCCCGCACCTGCCGGGCAAGGTCGGCGTTCTCGCCCCGCAGCTGCCGCACCTCCAGCCTTGCCTCGTCCCGCATCTGCTGCAGTTCGGTCCGCATCCGCTTGCGTTCGGCTTTCCATTCCCGCTCGTAGGTCTCCCGCAGCACGGTCAGCTTCTCGTTCAGATCGCCCACGTTGCTCACGTCCACGCCCAGCAGTTCCAGGTTCGCGTCCAGCTGCTTTTCCGCTTTCGCGTTCCGCTTCTGCAGCTCGCTCACATGCTGCACCTCGGCGTTCCGGCCCGCTGTGCGCTGGTTCTCGGCCAGCCGCCGGTTGAATTCCCGGCTCTGCACCTTCTGCACGCCCCGCAGGCCCTTTTCCACCTCGGCCGCCCGCGCCGCGTCTCCGGCAGCCGCCTTCGCCGCTTCCAGGTTGTGCCGCTGGATGCCCTCAAAAATAGCCTCGGCATCGGTCAGCTGGGGCAGCTGCATGATATCCCCGATGATCCTGCCCGCCAGCTCCATTCTGGCGTCCTCGTACTCGGCCTTGTCCGCAAAGCGGCTCATGGTCTTCGGCTTGATGGCGTCGTGCAGGTTCATCAGCACGTCCAGCCACTCGGTGCTCTCGAAGCTCAGACTGCCAGCCACACCGGCCTGCTCTGCGGCCTGCTTCCACAGCGCCTTGGCTCCATCGGTCACTCCGCCCACGGCGCGGTCATCGTTCACAAGGCTCTCATACTGCTCCGCCGGGTTGCCGTCCCGCACGCCTTCGGCCTGCCGCAGGGTCACGCCGTGGCGCCGTGCCTCGGCCACCGCCTCGCTCCAGCTTCCGTACCGCTTCACAAGCTCGGCCTTTGCCTGCCCGCTCTTGTTCACGGTGTACTCCAGCTTGTGCAGCTCCGGGTACTCGTCCCACAGTTCGCTGTTGCGGTACATTGCCCCGTCCTGGATCTCCCCTGCCAGCGTCTCGGCCAGCGCTTCGGCCTTGTTCATGTCCGCGCCGTCCGCCTTCAGGTAGTTCACCAGCACTTCGGTCTCCTGCGCCAGCTTTGCCCGGTCCGCCTTGCTGCCGTTGGCCTTCAGCCAGCGCCCGGCCAGCTCGTCCACCGCGCTCCGGCTCACGTTCACGCCCTTTGTCAGCCCAAAAAACTGGCTCAGTGTGTCCAGCGCCGCCGCCTTCTCCGCGATCACCCGGCTGGCCTGCTGCTGCTCGTTCCGCTTCGCGTCCCGGCTCGCCTGTTCTGCCAGCTGGTAGCGGAATCTTGCCAACTCGCTTTCCTGTGCCAGCTCCCCGGTCCTGTAATAGTCCCGGATTTCCCGCACCACTTTGTCTGCGTCCACGCGCCCGCTGTATTCCTTGCTTGCCGCCACGCGCCCGTCTGCTGTAGAAAAATCCAGCGTGAACTGCCTGCGCTCACCGCCCAGCTGTTCCACCATGTTCCGGATCTGTTCCAGCTGCTGTGCAGTCGGTTCCGTGTCTGCCGAAAGGTCAATGCCCGGTGCTTCTGCCATCACGCGCACATTGCCGTCCAGCAAAAACTCGTTCAGTGCTTCCGTGCCGGTCTTTACTTCCGCCGGGCCGAACACCTCCAGAATTTCCCGGTGGTCGGTGTCCCGGCTACGGTCATTCTGGGCAAAGTCCAGCATCTGGCCGTCCGGCAGAATGTACCCTGCCCGCCGGAATTCTTCCGTCACGCCGAACTGCTCCTTCGCCAACATCCGCCGGTACTCCGCATTGCCGCCGTACGCTTTGGCTCTGGCATTGTAGGCGTTCTGTGCATCCTTGGCCTGGGCGTCCTTCCGCTGCTGCAGACGCTCATTGGCTGCTTTCATCTGCTCCGTCAGGGCGCTGTCCCGCTCTTCCAGCGCGGCCAGGCGGCTGTTGTACTCCTTGCGCTTTGCAAGGTAGTCCTGGTATTCTGCGCTGTCCCGGTAGGCCTTGCCCTCTGCGGAAAAAACGCCCAGCGCCTTTTTCTTTGCCTCGATCCGCTGCACTTCGGCACTGTTCAGCCATGCACTGCGTTCTTCCTTCAGGGCACTGCGCTGCTTGGTCAGCTGCTGCTGTTCGGTGCGCAGCTTTGCCAGCTCATCCTGCTCCGCCAGCTGATAGCGCACATTTTTCTGCACAGCTGCATTGTTTTCCTTGCTTTTGGCAGAGGTTTGTGCTATAGTAGTGTCAGAAGATACTTCCTGAGCATCCGCAAGGGTGCTCCGCACAGCTTTCGGGAGCTGTGTGGGAGTATCTTCTTTTTTTGTCATATTTCCCTCAGTGTCAAACGTCACATAGCTTCCATCTGTCCAGCATACCTCATGAACATAGAAATTCTTCATGCCATTCTGCCGGGTGTATTCTCTTACAATCACGCCTTCATACAGCTTTGTTCCGTCAATTTCGACGGGCGCTGCAAAGACATAAGTATCATACCCTCGTCCCTGCCAGTTTTGCTCATACCCGATTTGCTTTCCTTTTTGAATTACTTCGGGGACT
>OGYX01002222.1_pt1 | contig 12742 bp, 10 predicted proteins | sample 1576601 | NCBI WGS metagenome assembly OGYX01 (sample SAMEA3541561, study PRJEB24748) | human gut metagenome | biome: human gut; feature: human-associated habitat; material: faeces | place: China | collected 2012 | reverse complement strand
GAACCAAGAAAAACAGGACCAGAATCTGTTGTGTTACCATTACACCATAGCCCAAAATCTATTGTTTTGTCAGCCTCATTTGATTTTGACGGTGCAAAGGTACAACTTTTTTATAATATACCAATATTTTGGAGCTTTTTTTTCAAAAAAATACAAAAGAAAAAGAGAATTAAGCCTCATTCCTTCGTGATATACAGAAAAGCAAGTATATTTGCTACATTAATTTATATATGAATAATAAATAAAAACGGAAACAATAATAATGGACGAAACAAAAGACTTAGTAAAGAAAATTACAGAAGGCATTCAAGAGAAAAAAGGAAGAAACATTGTAATAGCTGACTTAACCAATATAGAAGATACTATTTGTAAATACTTCGTTATTTGTCAGGGAAACTCTCCCAGCCAGGTTCTGGCAATCGTTGACTCAGTAAAAGAATACGTCAGAAAGACAACCGGTCATAAAGTATACGGAATGGATGGTGTGCGTAATGCACAATGGGTTGCAATGGACTACGGAGATGTACTGGTACATGTCTTTTTACCTGAAGTGAGAGATTTTTACAACTTGGAACATCTGTGGGCAGATGCCAAATTAACATCTCTCCCCGATATTGACTAATTTCATAAAAAAATTGTATGAGCGAAAATTTAAACAACAATAAACCTAAGATTAATGTACCCCGACCTAGTTTGAGTTGGCTGTACGTTATAATAGCACTTGTTTTTGGTTTTCTTTATTTCTCGAGCGAAGACGGAAGCGCTAGCAAGGAAATAACCTATACCGAATTCAAGGAAATGGTAAGCAAAGGATATGCAAGTAAAATCATTGCTTACGATGACAACACCGTAGATATGTTCATCAAGCCTGAAAACATTGTTGATGTGTTCGGAAAGGATGCTAATAAAGTAGGAAGAAGTCCTTCCGTAAATGTCAAGATAGGCTCAATGGAAGCACTCGATAAATTCCTTGACGAAGAACAAGACAGCGGAAACTTTACAGGTTCTATCAGTTACGAAAAGCAAACCAATTATTTTGGTATGATTTTCTGGAACATTGCTCCTTTCTTATTATTAATAGGAATATGGATGTTCGCCATGAGACGTATGAGTGGTGGCGGAGGTCCGGGAGGAGCCGGAAGTGTGTTCAGTGTAGGAAAAAGCAAAGCACAGCTTTTCGAAAAAGGAGCAAACCGCATCACTTTCAAGGATGTTGCTGGTCAGGCAGCAGCCAAACAGGAAGTAGAGGAAATAGTAGAATTTCTGAAACAACCTCAAAAGTATACAGAACTGGGAGGAAAGATACCTAAAGGAGCCCTGTTAGTAGGCCCTCCGGGAACAGGTAAGACATTGCTTGCCAAAGCTGTTGCAGGCGAAGCTGACGTACCTTTCTTCTCTATATCAGGTTCCGATTTCGTTGAAATGTTTGTCGGAGTGGGAGCTTCACGCGTACGCGACCTATTCCGCCAGGCTAAAGAGAAGTCACCTTGTATCATCTTTATCGATGAGATCGATGCTGTAGGTCGTGCCCGTGGAAAAAATCCGAGCATGGGAGGTAATGATGAACGCGAGAACACCCTGAACCAGCTGCTTACAGAAATGGACGGATTTGGTTCAAACAGTGGAGTTATTATCCTGGCTGCAACCAACCGTGTAGATATTTTGGATAAGGCCTTGCTTCGTGCCGGACGATTCGACCGACAGATTTATGTAGATCTGCCCGACTTGAACGAACGTAAAGAAGTATTTGGCGTACATCTCCGCCCATTGAAACTGGATAATACGGTAGACGTTGACTTGCTGGCTCGCCAGACTCCGGGATTCAGTGGAGCTGATATTGCCAATGTATGTAATGAAGCTGCTCTGATAGCTGCCCGCCATTCAAAACCGTCAGTGGGTAAAGATGACTTTCTGGCTGCAATCGACCGTATAGTCGGTGGTCTGGAAAAGAAAACCAAGGTTATGACAGCAGCAGAGAAACGTGCCATTGCGCTGCACGAAGCAGGACATGCTACGATTTCATGGTTCCTAGAACATGCTAATCCGCTGATTAAGGTTACAATCGTTCCTCGCGGACGTGCATTGGGAGCAGCATGGTATCTGCCTGAAGAACGTCAGATTACAACCAAGGAACAGATGCTGGACGAAATGTGTGCTACGCTGGGAGGACGTGCTGCCGAAGAAGTATTTATCGGTCACATCTCAACCGGTGCTATGAATGACCTGGAGCGAGTTACCAAACAAGCTTACGGCATGATAGCATATGCAGGTATGAGCGACAAGTTGCCTAACTTATGTTATTACAGCAATGACGAATACAGCTTCAACAAACCTTACAGTGAGCATACAGCTGAACTGATTGACCAGGAAGTGCAGAAGATGATCAACGAACAATATGCTCGTGCCAAGGCATTGTTGCAAGAGCATAAGGAAGGTCACAACCAGTTGGCACAGCTTCTGATAGACCGTGAAGTCATCTTTGCAGAAGATGTAGAAAAGATATTCGGAAAGCGTCCATGGGCATCTCGTTCGGAAGAAATCATGGCTGCTGAAGAAAAAGCTCTTCCTGCTCCCGAAAAAACAGAAGAAGCTGCTACAGTATCTGAACCGGAAACTAAGGAACAGACTGAAAACTCCGGAACTTCTGCTACACAAGATGAGGAAAAGCAAGCCTGACAATCATCTGATAAACAACAGATAACATAACTTTTGTCATTCAGAAGGCTCCAAACGAGCTTACTGAATGACAAAAGTATTTTTAATAACAAACATTAAAACCTTACTGCCGTGAAAAGCAATTTTCTTCAACGAGCCATCACAGGAGTGATATTCGTAGCCGTACTTGTAGGCTGTATTCTGGGAGGGCCCATTTCATTTACAATTTTGTTTGCATTGATCAGTGCACTTACGATCAATGAATTCGGAAACATTGTCAACCGAATGGAGCATACGCGCATGAACAAACCTATATCCATTCTGGCTGGTTTGTTTTTATTCCTCTGTTTCGGATATATCGGAGTAGTGCCGGGAGCGAATGAGATATTCATCCCTTATCTCTTCCTGATACTTTATCTGTTTATCAGTGAATTGTACAAGAAGCAACCTAATCCGCTCAATAACTGGGCATATGCCATGATGAGCCAGATATATATTGCCTTATCATTCGCTTTGCTCAACGTACTGGCTTACCACAGCAGCGCAACAGAAAGCGTATCTCAGTATAACCCTATACTGCCCTTGTCCATTTTTATCTTCAACTGGGTAAACGATACGGGTGCTTACTGTACCGGCATGCTGTTTGGAAAACACCGCCTGTTCGAACGTATTTCACCAAAGAAATCGTGGGAAGGTTCTATCGGTGGAGCCGTGTTCAGCATCATTGCAGCCATCGTCATGGCACACTTCTTTACATTCCTGAGCACCGGTGTATGGATTGGACTGGGACTGACTGTAGTAGTATTCGGAACATGGGGTGACCTGACCGAATCGCTGATGAAACGTACCCTCGGCATTAAAGATTCAGGCAATATCCTGCCTGGACACGGAGGTATGCTCGACCGCTTCGACAGCACCCTGATGGCCGTTCCAGCAGCTGTAGTATACCTGTATCTGGTAGGACTTATCCTTGCATAAGAGCATAAAAATCGCCCTTCATTTCTTCTATACGTTTCAGATATGCATCTTGCTATGCAATCAACTGATTCACAACGTATTGATAAATAGAAGAAATGAAGGGCTTATTATGTCTGAAATTCGTACAAAAAATAAAAAAACATCAAGAAGTTTTTCTACACTTTTGCTCTTCTTTCAACAAAGTCTCCATGTAAAAACAGAAGCCAATGGTATCAGGCTTTGTGATTCGACTTTAACAAAGCTGTAATCTGAGATGCAGCACGCTCCGATGCTCCGGGTTCTCCTAAAATTGCTATCAGCCGGTCGTATTCTGAAAGCATAAGCGAACGCCCGCTTCCTCCCGGTACAATCTTAGCCAATTCCTTTTTTATATTGGCAACCGTCATACCGTCGGCAACCAGTTCAGTTACCACTTCACGGTCGGCTATCAGATTTACCAATGAAATGTATTTCACCTTCAAGATATGCCTGCGAAGGAAAGAAACCAACTTGCCTGCTGCCGTATAGTAACATACTACCTGAGGTACACGGAACAAAGCCGTTTCGAGCGTAGCTGTTCCCGAAGTAACCAGTGCAGCCTCAGCCTGCTGTAACAAACGGTAAGTCTGCCCGAACACAATCTTCGTGCTGCTGTCGATATATTGTTTGTAGAAATCAGGCTCAATACCAGGAGCTCCCGCCACCACAAACTGATACTGCGGAAAACTGCGTGCCGCCTCAATCATACGCGACAGATTATCTTTGATTTCCTGCCGGCGACTTCCTGCAAGTAAGGCTATGATCGGTCTGTTTTCCAACCCATTGGCAGCAATAAATTCACTGAAAGTTTCCTCACCATTCTTCCGGAAATCATCCACAGCGTCGACACAAGGATTGCCCACATAATGCACCGGATACTGGTGTTTCTTGAAAAAATCGACCTCGAAAGGCAGGATAGAAAACAGTTCATCTACATCGCGCTTGATATTTTTGATGCGATATTCCTTCCAAGCCCAAATCTTAGGCGAAATATAATAGTAGACAGGTATCCGCGTATGCTGTTTGATATATTCGGCTATCTTCAGGTTAAATCCCGGATAATCAACGAGGATCAGCACATCCGGCTGCCACGCTTCAACATCCTTCTTGCAGTAATCCATGTTACGGAAAATAGTACGCAAGTGAAGCAGTACGGGAATAAAACCCATATATGCCAGTTCACGGTAATGCTTTACGCAAGTACCTCCCACCGCCTTCATCAGATCGCCTCCGAAAAAGCGAAATTCGGCCTGCGGATCTTCGTGCTGCAAGGCACGCATCAGGTTCGATGCATGCAAGTCGCCCGATGCCTCTCCTACTATCAAATAATATTTCATACGTTCCAGTTCCAGTGTTTCAAGTCTTCCATCAGCGAATATGCCGTCACATCAATTTGCGTAGGAGTAATAGCCACGTAACCGTGTTCCAACGCCCAGTGATCGGTATCTTCAGCATCAGGCTCGTTATTCTGATACTCACCTGTCAGCCAGTAATAATATCCGCCACGCGGATGATCTGCCTTAACAAATTCATTGGTCCATACCCCATCAGTCTGACGGCAGATACGCACACCTTTCAGTTCGTTTGTATCAGGGAAATTCACATTCAGACACTTACCTACGGGAAGTCCCTTTGCAAGCACTTCTTCTACAATGCGGCGCACATAAGGCAGCGTTGCTGAAAAATCAGCATCCGCACTATGATTACAAAGCGAAAATCCTACCGAAGGGATTCCTTTCAGGCATCCTTCTATCACCACTCCCATCGTACCAGAGTAGTGTACATTGACCGACGAGTTGTCGCCATGATTAATACCTCCTATCACCATATCGGGCTTACGGGGAACCAAAGCGTGCAAAGCAAGTTTGACACAGTCGACAGGACTTCCCGAACACTTATATACAATGAGTCCCGGCTCCTGACGCATCTTTGTACAGCGAAGCGGATGCTCGGAAGTAATGGCTCCCGATGAACCCGAACGCGGCCCGTCGGGCGCAACAACAATGAGGTCGGCAACAGTGCGTAACGCAGCGATAAGTTCTTGTATTCCTTTGGCATTCACGCCATCATCATTCGACAGCAATAAAAGAGGTCTTTCGTTTGTCATATATTTATCCATTAATAATCGCCGGTAAAGTTACAACAAATATTAATCTTCCCAAACCACGACGAATAATTACAGATAAATCGTTATCTTTGCCTCGCCGAAGTTATTAACAAAAGCCGTAAGTTATCAACATTTTCAAGAAATGTAGACATTTGCTGATACATAGTTTCGACGATTATTTGTTACTTCGCAATCAGATAAACTGATTAATATGGGAAAAATTATTGCTTTAGCCAACCAAAAAGGTGGCGTAGGTAAGACTACTACAACCATTAATCTGGCTGCATCATTAGCAACTCTCGAGAAGAAAGTGCTGGTAGTCGATGCCGACCCGCAGGCGAATGCTTCATCCGGTCTGGGAGTAGATTTAAAAGAAATAGATTGTTCTATTTATGAATGTCTTATCAATCAGACCGATATACGGGAAGCTATTTACACGACCGATATTGACGGATTGGATATTATTCCTTCTCACATCGACCTCGTGGGAGCAGAAATCGAAATGCTGAACCTGGAAAACCGTGAGAAGATTATGAAAAAGGCATTAGAGCCGATGAAAAGTGAATACGATTATATTCTGATAGACTGTTCACCGTCGCTGGGGCTGATTACCATCAACGCACTGACAGCTGCCGATTCAGTCATCATTCCGGTACAATGCGAATATTTTGCACTGGAAGGTATCAGCAAGCTGCTGAACACCATCAAGATAATCAAGACAAAACTGAACCCTTCGCTGGAAATAGAGGGTTTCCTGCTTACAATGTTCGACTCACGTCTGCGTCTGGCAAACCAGATATACGACGAAGTGAAACGTCATTTCCAGGAACTGGTATTCAAAACCATTATCCAGCGAAACGTCAAACTGAGTGAGGCTCCCAGCCACGGAATACCTGCCATCTTGTATGATGCGGATTCTACAGGAGCAAAAAACCACCTGGCTTTGGCAAACGAAATTATAAACAAAAATTAAGAAGCATAGAAAGCTGAAAGAATAAACAAATATGGCCGTACAGAAAAAATTTGCACTGGGCAGAGGACTCGACGCGCTGATTTCTACAAACGACGAGGTTAAGACTTCGGGCTCTTCTTCCATCAACGAAGTGGAACTGAGTAAAATCTCGGTAAACCCGAACCAGCCGCGCCGCGAGTTCGATCCGATTGCCCTGCAAGAGCTTGCCGACTCAATAGCTGAAATCGGCATCATACAACCTATCACTTTACGCAAGCTGAATGAGGATTCATATCAGATCATAGCAGGAGAACGACGTTACCGTGCTTCTATACAGGCAGGGCTGAAGACTATTCCTGCTTACATCCGTACAGCCGACGATGAGAATGTAATGGAAATGGCTCTGATAGAGAATATCCAGCGCGAGGACTTGAACTCGCTGGAAATAGCTCTCGCCTACCAGCATCTGATCGAACAATATGAACTGACTCAGGAACGTCTGAGCGAACGTGTAGGCAAGAAGCGTACTACCATCGCCAATTACCTGCGACTGCTTAAACTTCCTGCTCCGATACAGGTTGCACTGAAAAATAAAGAAATAGATATGGGGCACGCACGTGCCTTGCTTGCGCTGGATGACCCGAAGACACAGATACGTATTTTCAACGAAATAATAACCCAAGGGTATTCGGTCCGCAAGGTAGAAGAAATAGTAAAAGCCCTTTCAGCCGGCGAAAGCGTAGAGTCGGGAGGCAAGAAGATTGCTCCCAAAGGCGCCAAACTGTCTGAAGAATATACGATGTTGCAAAATCATCTGTGTACCTTCTTCGGTACAAAGGTGCAGCTTTCGTGCAGCAACAAAGGAAAAGGTAAAATCAGTATCCCGTTCAGCAACGAAGCTGATCTGGAAAGAATCATGGAGATACTGGACTCATTGAAACCAAAAGAATAAAAAGGACAAGTTTTGAGAGAACGATCGTTTACATATGTATTGTATATCGTACTGATGCTCTGTTTCGCATGGGGAGGAAGTACGGAAGGATATGCACAACGTGCACTCAAGCACCGGAAAGGCTTACTGAATGCCGATTCGATACGCGCGCAAAACGTGGCCGACAGCCTTGCTTTACTCGATACGCTGAATATACGTCAAAAGCGCATCGAGGAACTGGAAGCTCCGGTAGATACGGCCAGACTTATGCGTCAGAGTGACTCTTTGCAAAGCCGGAAACCTGTAACCATAAAGGAGAAAAAGAAATGGCTTCCCACTCCCAATAATTCTATCTGGCTGTCGCTTGCCATACCCGGAGCAGGTCAGATATACAACCGGAAGTATTGGAAACTGCCTATCGTTTATGGAGGTTTCGTGGGATGTACTTATGCATTGACCTGGAACAGCAAGATGTATAAGGATTATACACAGGCATATCAGGACATCATGAGTGACAATCCGAATAACGACAGTTATATGGATTTCCTGCCAGCCGGATATACCAAAGAAGATGTACAAAACAGACTCGATTATTATCAAGAACTGATTCGTAAACGAAAAGATGTCTTCCGTCGTCAGCGAGATTTAAGTATAATTGCTTTCATCGGGGTTTATCTGTTGTCGGTAATCGACGCATATGTCGACGCTGAGCTATCGAACTTCGATATATCGAACGATCTGGGAATGACACTGGAACCTGCAATATTTAACGATGCATACCGCAAGCTTCCTCAAGGAATAGGCTTGCAATGCAGTATTAGATTTTAAATTATGAAAAAACTATGTATTGGCATACTCGCCTTCCTTAGCTTTTCGCCCCTCTTTGCCCAACAAACGGAAAAGAGTATTGTCGTCCGCTCCAGTTCAGGTGTGGAGGCAGCTGCCGATTTGCCCGAAGGTATGCTTTCTGAAACAGACAGTTTATATCTGGACTGGATTTCGAAAAATTATATCAATCTGGGAGAAAACTGTACTGCGACTTCTACCAATCCGGAAGTAAGCGACTCTATCTACATGGATCGTCTGCAACGTATTCCGGCCATCATCGAAATGCCGTATAACGAAGTGGTGCGCAAATTTATCGACATGTATGCTACCCGCTTGCGACAGAAGATTGCATTCATGCTGAGTGCTAATAATTTCTACATGCCCATCTTCGAAGAGGCACTCGACTTGCACGACCTGCCGCTGGAGTTAAAATATCTTCCTGTAATCGAATCGGCCTTAAACCCGATGGCAACTTCCCGTCAGGGAGCCGTAGGCTTATGGCAGTTCATGCTGGCTACAGGTAAAATTTACGGACTGCAAGTAACCAGTCTGATAGACGAACGTCGTGACCCGATCAAATCTACTCGTGCCGCAGCACGTTATCTGAAAGACTTATACGATATCTATCACGACTGGAATCTGGTACTTGCGGCTTACAATTGCGGTCCGGGCACAATAAACAAAGCTATCCGACGTTCGGGAGGAGAAAAGGACTTCTGGAAGCTATACAATTATCTGCCTCAGGAAACTCGTGGATATGTGCCGGCATTTATCGCTGCAAACTATATCATGACCTATTACTGTGAGCATAACATCAGCCCGCTGGAAATGAGAATGCCGGAAGGAACAGATACTATACACATATCTCGTCCGCTCAACCTCCAGCAGATAGCCGCCGTATGCAACTCAAACATCGATGAACTTCGTGCCTTGAATCCGGAGTTTAAAAAAGACATCATTCCTGGAAATGAGAAGCCTTATGCGCTTCGCCTGTCCAACAAGATGATGAGCTGTTTCCTCGAAAACGAAGACAGCATCTATAACTATAAACCGGAGGTCTATCAGACACGACGCAGCAAAGTAGAAGTAGCCGATATTAAATCGTCTGCCAAATCAGGAAAAGCCGTTTATCACAGAATCAGAAACGGAGAAACCTTGGGAGGCATTGCAGCCAAATATGGAGTAAGCGTATCGCAGTTACGCAGATTGAACGGAATCAAAGGCAGTAACATACGTGCCGGAAGATCACTCCGCATCCGATAAGTATCATATTTTTACACCGAAATATCATAAAAACCATCCCGACAATCCCAAGATTTGTCAGGATGGTTTTTCATTTTTCTATCTTCCTTTTCCATAGCTTTGTAAGAAAAAACTTCATTCTACTTGTTAAATTCTTTATTTTCTTTATTTTTGCAATATAGATTAAGGGAGTAATACAATGACGGATGAAAAACTTACACAAGAGCAAGCAGATGAAAAGCAAATAAATGATGCCTTTCAAGAACTTTTAGATCGATACCTGGAAAGCAAGCACCGCAAAAAAGTAGAAATAATCACCAAAGCATTTAATTTTGCCAAGCAAGCACATAAAGGTGTACGACGCCGTTCGGGCGAACCTTATATACTGCACCCTATTGCGGTAGCACGCATTGCGTGTGTAGAAATCGGACTGGGGTCTACCTCCATCTGTTCGGCTTTGCTGCATGATGTAGTAGAGGATACCGACTATACGGTGGAAGATATAGAAAATCTGTTCGGACCTAAAATTGCACAGATTGTAGACGGACTGACAAAAATATCCGGAGGCATTTTCGGCGACCGCGCTTCGGCTCAGGCTGAAAATTTCAAAAAGCTCCTGCTTACAATGAATGACGACATCCGAGTCATTCTGATAAAAATAGCCGACCGTCTGCACAACATGCGTACCCTCGGTTCCATGCTTCCCAGCAAACAATATAAGATTGCGGGAGAAACCCTTTACATCTATGCTCCTCTTGCCAACAGACTAGGTCTGAACCGCATAAAAACAGAACTGGAAGACCTGAGTTTCAAATACGAACATCCGGAAACTTACAAAGAGATACAAGACAAGCTGCAAGCTACTCAGGCAGAGCGCGAAAGCGTCTTTACCGAGTTTACAGCTCCTATACGTGCACAACTGAATAAGATGAAAATACCTTATCGCATTCTGGCACGTGTAAAATCTCCTTATTCCATCTGGAACAAGATGCAGACCAAGCATATCACGTTCGAAGAAATCTACGATATCCTTGCTGTGCGCATCATCTTTACTCCAAGAAACGAAGAAGAGGAACTGAACGACTGCTTCGATATCTATGTAGCTATCTCGAAAATATACAAGCCTCACCCCGACCGTCTGCGCGACTGGGTAAGCCATCCGAAAGCTAATGGCTATCAAGCACTGCACGTGACACTGATGAGTAACAAAGGGCAATGGATTGAAGTGCAAATCAGAAGTGAACGCATGAATGACGTTGCCGAGCAAGGATTTGCAGCTCACTGGAAATACAAGGAAGGTGGAGGCAGTGAAGATGAAGGCGAACTGAGCAAGTGGCTGAAGACCATTAAGGAAATTCTGGACGATCCACAGCCTGATGCGCTCGATTTCCTCGATACCATCAAACTGAACCTGTTTGCATCCGAAATTTTTGTCTTCACCCCCAAAGGAGAAATCAAGACTATGCCGCAAAACTGTACGGCACTCGATTTTGCTTTCTCTATCCATACATTCCTGGGCAGTCACTGTATCGGAGCTAAGGTAAACCATAAACTGGTTCCACTAAGCCACAAGCTACAAAGTGGTGATCAGGTAGAAATACTTACTTCCAAATCACAAAAGGTACAGCCTTCGTGGATAAACTTTGCCACCACAGCAAAAGCCAAAGCTAAGATACAAGCTATTCTGAAGCGTGAAAAGAAAGAAATGCAGCAGAAAGGTGAAGATATGCTTACCGATTTCTTCCATCAGGAAAACCTGCCGTCAAATGATGAGAATATCAAGAAGCTCTGCAACCTGCATCACGTAAAGAATTACGATGAACTGACCTTAAATATCGGTCAGGGAATATTCTCATTAGGTGAAGCAGACAAAAACGAACTGAAGGAAAAGCCATCGCCTACCAACTGGAAGAAATATATCAGCTTTGCATTCGGAGGAACCAGTAAAAACAAGCAGGAAGAGAAACAAGCTGAACAGCCTGCACTGAATATAGACAAAAAGAAAATCATCAAGCTGACTCCTGATGCCATTCAGAAGAATTACATTCTGGCTGATTGCTGTAAACCGATTCCGGGGGATGATGTACTTGGTTACATTGACGATAACAACCGTATTGTCATTCATAAACGCCAGTGCCCGATTGCAGCCCAGCTGAAGACCAGTTTCGGTAACCGACTGCTTGCTGTAGAATGGGAAACAGGCAAAGCATTAAACTTCCCGGTCAATGTATACATTAAAGGTATAGACGGCATAGGAGTCCTCAATCAGGTTACACAAGTTATATCTCAACAGTTGAATGTAAATATTCATAAATTGAATATTGAATCGAACGATGGTATTTTCGAAGGTCGCATTCAGCTTTACGTACACGATGTAGATGATGTGAATGCCATTTGCAAGAATCTCAAGAGTGTAGAGAACATCAAGAGGGTTACCCGCATCGAAAGTTTCGACGATGTAATTGCAGACTAAAACAGTATAAATAAAGGCTTTCCTTCCTCAAGAAGAAAAGCCTTTATTATATAGTAAAATGGAATACTTTAAATTTCCTGCACTTATTTAAGTGAGATAATCCAACTCCCGTTTCATACTGAGTAATTCTTCCCTTACCCGTTTCAGCCGGTCCACTATCTCTGCTGTACTCACCACACTCTCCCTATTCTGCTTCAGGCGCTGCTTGGCACCGGCCAGTGTCATTCCCTTTTCCTTCACCAGATGATACACCAGTCTGACATTCTCGATATCCGCCTGTGTGTACTGACGGATATTTCCTCCAGCTTTTTTAGGAGAAAGAAAAGGAAATTCTTTTTCCCAATAACGCAGCAAAGATTCGTTTACTCCGAACATCTTTGCCACCTCTGTAATGGAATAATACAGTTTCAGTTTCTTTTCTGTCTTCAATGCCATAATCACGTATCCTCCCTCTATATTAATCGAATACCTTGCCGTGGTTGGCAGCAATCTGAATCATCTTGTCGTAATCGTCAGCACTCAAATCCATAAAGTAATAGTTGACAGGGTTCACTACCT
>OGYX01002220.1_pt1 | contig 12747 bp, 8 predicted proteins | sample 1576601 | NCBI WGS metagenome assembly OGYX01 (sample SAMEA3541561, study PRJEB24748) | human gut metagenome | biome: human gut; feature: human-associated habitat; material: faeces | place: China | collected 2012 | reverse complement strand
CCATGGACGATGTGGCCAAGGTCATTGAGCTGTGGACGGGCATCCCGGCGGTGAAAATCCGGGAGACCGAGTATGCAAAGCTCGCCAGCCTTGAGGCCGAGCTGAAAAAGAAGATCATCGGTCAGGACGATGCCGTGCATCTGGTGGCACAGGCGGTCAAGCGCAGCCGCGCCGACCTCTCGGGCCGCCGCCGTCCGGCCAGCTTCATCTTTGTGGGCCCCACCGGCGTGGGCAAGACGGAGCTGGTGAAGCAGCTGGCAAACCAGCTCTTTGACGGCCCCGACCCGCTGATCCGGCTGGATATGAGCGAGTATATGGAGAAGTACGCCGTGTCCCGCATGATCGGTTCCCCTCCGGGCTATGTGGGCTACGAGGAGGCGGGTCAGCTGACCGAAAAGGTCCGCCGCCGCCCGTACAGCGTGGTGCTGTTCGATGAAATCGAAAAGGCCCATCCCGATGTGATGAATATCCTGCTGCAGATCCTGGACGAGGGCAAGATCAACGATGCCCAGGGCCGCACCGTGGATTTCTCCAACACCGTCATCTGCATGACCTCCAATGCGGGCAGCAGCGACCAGACCACCGCAAGTCTGGGCTTCAACCGCAGCGAGGAGGAGCGGAACGAGGAGAAGAGCCGCAAGGCACTGAGCCAGTTCCTCCGTCCCGAGTTTTTGGGCCGCGTGGATGAGGTCATCACCTTCAAGCCGCTGAGCGAGGAGACCCTGCAGGGCATTGCCGCCCTGATGCTGGACGAGTACAAGCCCGGCATGGAGGCCAAGGGCATTGCCTACAGCTATACCCCGGCGGCACTGGCAGCGCTGGTGCACAAGAGCCAGGGCGGCAAGTTTGGTGCCCGCGACCTGCGCCGGACCATCCGCAAGGCTGTGGAGGACCCCGCCGCTGAAAAGATCATCGACGGCACCCTTGTTTCCGGCTCCACCCTGACCGTGGATGCTGAGAACGATGAGATCGTGCTGAAATAAGTAAAGATCCCGGAGGGCAGAAACGCCCTCCGGGATCTTTGTTCTTTGAAGGAGGAGAGAAGAATGAACTTGTATCACTACCGATCAGTGGAAAGCGCACGAAAGGAGATCGAGTGCCGTACATTCCGCTATGCGGACCGGAACGAATTGAATGATCCCTTGGAGGGCTATGCTCAGATTTACTGGAAAGGCGATTGTCCGGCGTGGGAGGGACTGTTCCGGAACTATATCTGCAGTGTATACTATGCTGTAGTTGGCATTCAATTGAATGCAAGCGAGGAACTTTTGGCAGAGAGGGCAGTTATTCCGGATATTCACTGCTTTGATGATGTTCCGCTGGGGCAGGTCTGGAAAGAATTATCGGATCGTTTTGTACAGACAGCATTGGTGCAGAAGCTGATAGTAGATCTAGGAAATACGGAGACCGAAATGAATGCCCACCGCTTGAGGCAAATTTTGCGGCTCTGCCATGAGGATGCAATCAAAATTTGTCTGGACGACATGCACAAACGGAAAACGTTGCCAAGGGAGCAGGGCGGGCCGGTGGTGTCAATCAGCGAAAAGGCCGACTGGGAAAAGATGGGAGGCTTTGGAAATCTTGAAAGTCCGCTGATAAAAATGATGAAGGCTGCTTTTGAGGTTTATGAAGAAACACTGGAAAGCAGTTTTCTGAAACTGGAACAGGAGATCGAGGCAAACGAACCAAATGCCCGGAAGCGGAGGCTCTGGCTGAAGGTGAGGCTGGGATTTCCGGCCCTTTATATTGCTGGTCTGCAGGAACTGCCCTACCCCAGAATGTTTATGATGTGCTTTTCCACCGACGGAACAAACTCGGCCATGTGGGGAAATTATGCGCAAAATCACTGCGGTGTCTGTCTAGTCTACCGTGCCAACGAAGAAAATGGAAAGCAGACTCTTCGTGTAAAAACAGCCGAAAGCTGGAGTTCAAGTAGCGGATATTCCTGCGGTTTTCGGGATGACCCGGTCTACCCAGTTCGTTATACGGACGAGCAGGTAAAGCGCAACTTTTTTGAATCATTGGGACGGCTGACTTTTTCGCAGATTGAATCCTGGATGGTTTCGTCCAAAGGTGAACGAAGCCGGATTCTAGAACTTTACGACAAGGATGCGTGGCGGGTGCAGTATTGGAAAGACCAGCAGGAGAAATATTTGACGAAGCTTCCTGCCTGGAGCCATGAACAGGAATATCGACTGCTTATGAATGACAGTTTTCATCAGCACACGGAGGCAGAGCGCTATGTGGGATACGACCCAGCAATCCTGGAGGGCGTGATCTTTGGTATCAAGACATCGGAAGCTGATAAGATGCAGATTTTCCGAACCTTGCGAAAATCTATGGAGGAAGCAGGGCGGGACCCGAAGGAACTGGAGGTGTGGCAGGCGGAATATGATGACGAAACGCGGAAGATCAGCCTGAGGAAACGGCATTTTCCCATCTGGTAAAAGAAAACACATTTCCGGACAGAACAAAACCTCCCTGTGCAGAAGAATAGCGCTGCAGGGGAGGCTTTTGTCGTTAATTTCTTAGATAGAGAAGCCGATGACTACTTAACAGACACTGGCTCCTCCGGCTTGTTGGTGGTACGGGCGCTCGTGCGGCCCTCGGGGAGGATCTCGCCTGCGGCGGTCAGGCTGATCTTGGCCAGGGTCGGGCCGACCAGCTCGTACACCAGCACCGAGAACAGCACCACGTTGCGCACCATGTGGCCATCGGAAAGCTCTGCAGCTTCGGCGGCCATGCCCAGCGCCACACCGGCCTGCGGCAGCAGGGTGATGCCCAGATACTTCTGGATCTTCTCACTGCAGCGGGTGGCCTTGCAGCTGACATAGGAGCCGGAGATCTTGCCCAGAGAGCGGGAAGCGATATAGACGGCACCAATGAGCAGGGCCATGGGGTTTGCGAGGATGTTCAGATCCAGCTCCGCGCCGGAGAGCACAAAGAACAGGATGTTCACCGGGCTTACCCAGCGGTCCAGGCGGTCCATCAGCTCATCGGAAGTGGGGCAGATGTTGCAGAACACGGTGCCGGTCATCATGCAGACCAGCAGCAGCGAGAAACTGCAGTGGATGGGGCCGACCTTAAAGCTGACCATGGAAAGGCCCACCGTCAGCAGCACAAAGGCCACCGAAAGGCTCATGCGCTTGGAGCGGGAGTGGAAGTAGACCTCCAGCTGGTTGAGCAGCAGACCTGCCAGCGCGCCCAGACCCAGGCTGAGCACGATCTCCACCAGAGGCTCCAGAAGGATGCTGATGGGGTCGATGCGGCCCTGTTCCAGCGCGTTTGCGATGCCGAAAGAGGCCGAGAAGAGCACCAGACCCACGGCATCGTCAATGGCGACCACCATCAGCAGCAGGCGGGTCAGGGGGCCGCTGGCCTTGTACTGCTTGACCACCATCAGGGTGGCGGCGGGGGCTGTGGCAGAGGCGATGGCACCCAGTGTGATGGCGGATGCCATTGAGATGACATCCGGCCGGGCAAAGTGCAGGGCCACCAGAGCGATATCCACCAGCACGGTGGTGATAACGGCCTGCAGGATGCCCACAGTGACCGCCTGCCTGCCCATGCTCTCCAGCGCGCTGAGCCGGAACTCGTTGCCGATGACAAAGGCGATGAAGCCAAGTGCCACCTGTGTGATGATGCCGTAGCCTTCGACCTGTGCAAGGCTTCCGAAACCGAAGCCCCAGCCGCTCAGGCCCAGCCGACCCAGAAAGAAGGGTCCCAGCAGAAGTCCTGCCACCAGATAAGAGGTGACGGCCGGCAGGCGGATCGCTTTCGCTGCACGGGATGCCAACAGACCCGCAATGAGCGAAAGAGACATGCAGATGAGCAATTGCTCCATAAAATAAGATCCTCCTCAGAAATTAAGATACGTTAAAAAGTATATCTTATCTGAGGAGGAAAAGCAACATTTGTTAATTGAATTTAAAAATCCTCTGTGCAATGCGGTAACCGCCCAGCACGAGCTTGTCGCCCTTGGGGATCTTCAGATTGGTCACGCCGCCAAAGCCGTAGCGGATGGAGCGGTAGACCCCGGCACTGGTGTGTGCCTTGAGGTAGGCCCACAGCTCGTTCTCCTTCTGCTTAGCGGCGGCGCTACCGTCCAGCAGCAGGAAGATGTCGCTGATGGCCATCATCATGGAAAGGTAGTGCAGCATATAGCTGCGCAGCTTCTTCTGGCCCTTGAGGGCATCCAGGTCCTGGCAGTCGATCATGTGGCGGGTCACCCGCAGCTGCTGATCCACCCGCTTGACCATCACACTCTCGTTCACGCTCTGGTCGGCCCGGCCGATGAAGTAGCGGTACAGATCCAGATCCATATAGTACATGCTCTTGACAAAGGGCAGGGGCTGGTAGACAAAGATGTTGTCCACATAGAAGGTGTGCTTGGGCAGTACCATGCCGCAGTCCCGCAGCACCTGTGTGCGGTACATCACCGAGTGCATCAGCAGGTTCTGGTCGGGCCGGAAGTGGCCGACATGCGTCCAGTTGAACAGCCGGTTCTGGGGGAACACGTTGGTGTAGCGCACGGTGTGGCTGGTGTTGTCCTCCACATGCTCGTAGACATAGTTGCAGATCATCAGGTCAGGCGCGGTGCCACGGGCAGTCAGCGTGTTCAGCTTGGCCAGCACGGTCCTGAGGGCGGCTTCGTCCAGCCAGTCGTCGCTGTCCACTACCTTGTAATACAGGCCGGTGGCGTTGCGGATGCCCTGATTCACGCCCTCGCCGTGGCCGCCGTTCTCCTGATGGATGGCCTTGACGATGGTGGGGTATTGGGCGGCATATTCATCGCAGATGGCCGGGGTCTCGTCCTTGACGGAACCGTCGTCCACCAGAATGATCTCGGCCTGCTCCCCGGCGGAGAGCAGGGTCTCGATGCAGTGGCGCATATATGCCGCCGAGTTGTAGCACGGGACGGCGAAGGTGATCAATTTCTGAGCCATACAAAATACTCCTTTGCTTTTTTCCGGCAGATGCACAAGGCAGGGGCCGGGATGGAGATATGTACCCATATTATAGCATTTTTGTGCAGGAAATGCTATGGAACATGGGAAATGTCAGAGATGTTTTACAATTATCCGGGGAGTTGTGGTATACTGATTGGGTTATAAACCTCTCAGGCCGCTTTGCGTCCAGCTCCCTTGGCAGGGGAGCCAAGACTTGCCTCTCCTACTGGGAGAGGCGGCATTGCGAAGCAATGACGGAGAGGTTTTGTACGGATAGGAGGAACCATGGAAAGTCCGCATAGTATTCTGAAAAAAGTCTTTGGCTACGACAGCTTCCGCCCGGGGCAGGAGGAGATCGTCTCCCGCCTGCTGGCCGGGCAGGATGTGCTGGCCGTGATGCCCACAGGTGCGGGCAAGTCCATCTGCTATCAGGTGCCGGCCCTGCTGCTGCCGGGCATCACCATCGTGGTCTCGCCGCTGGTGAGCCTGATGAAGGATCAGGTGGGGGCGCTGGTACAGGCCGGTGTGGCGGCAGCTTTCCTGAACAACAGCCTGACGGACAACCAGAAGGCCCTGATGCTCCGCCGCGCCCGGGAGGGGTGGTATAAGATCATCTATGTGGCTCCGGAGCGGCTGGAGATGCCTGGCTTCCAGCGGTTTGCTCAGGAGCGGGAGATCAGCATGGTCACGGTGGACGAGGCCCACTGCATCAGCCAGTGGGGGCAGGATTTCCGCCCCAGCTACCTGCGCATCAAGGCATTTGTGGACAGCCTGCCCAAGCGCCCGGTGGTGGGAGCCTTTACGGCCACCGCCACCGCCCATGTGCGGGAGGACATCCGCACCCATCTGGAACTCCACACCCCCTACGAGGTGACCACCAGCTTCGACCGGCCCAACCTCTATTTTGCCACCCGCAGGGCCCTGCCCAGCGAGAAGCCCAAAGTTCTGCTCGACCTTGTGCTCAGGGAGCGGGACAATGCGGGCATCATCTATTGCAGTACCACCCGGCAGGTGGACGAGACCACCCGCCTGCTGCAGAGCCGGGGGATCCGGGCGGCAGCCTACCACGCAAAGCTGGATGCGGACACCCGGCGGCAGAATCAGGACGATTTCCTCTATGATCGGGTGCAGATCATGGTGGCGACCAATGCCTTCGGCATGGGCATCGATAAGCCAAACGTCCGGTTCGTGATCCATTATAATATGCCCAAGGATCTGGAGAGCTATTATCAGGAGGCGGGCCGCGCGGGCCGTGACGGGGAGCCAGCCCGCTGCACCCTGCTCTATTCCGGCACCGATGTGCGCACCATCCGGTTCTTCATCGACAAGGAGATGGAGGCTGACAACGGCCTGCCTGCGGATGTCAAGGCCGAAGCGGCACGCAAGGCAGAGGAACGGCTCAAGTACATGACCTTCTACTCCACCACACCGCGCTGCCTGCGGGGGTATCTGCTGAGCTACTTCGGCGAGGCCGCACCCCAGAAGTGCGAGAACTGTTCCAACTGTCTGCTGGCAGCACAGGCTGCCGAACAGGTGGAGGAGCAGGCGGCACAAGCCCGCCAGCGCGCCGCGGCCAGTGCAAAGCGGCTGGCCTCGGCCTCCCGCCGCCGTGCCGACGAGGATGCCCTCAGCGAAGCAGACGAGAAGCTGCTAGCGGCCCTCTATGCCCTGCGCAAGCGGCTGGCCGCAAAGCAGAAGCTCCCTGCCTATATGGTGTTCAACGATTCCACCCTCCGCCAGATGGCGCTGAAAAAGCCCCTGAGCGTGGAGGAATTGCTCAATATCCCCGGTGTGGGTGAGAAAAAGGCCGCCCGCTATGGCCAGGAGTTCCTGGGTGTCATCGAGGATATGGTAAGTTCAAGGTAACATAAAACAGAAAGGAAAAACCGGAAATGCCGCTCTGGGCTGAAAAGCTCGGGCGGCATTTCTGGTTTCGTCACTCTTTGACGGCCTCACCCTCTCAGTCTCGCTATCGCTCGACAGCTCTCCCGAAGGGAGAGGTGGCATTGCGCAGCAATGACGGAGAGGGCCACCCCCCATCCCAGTCAAACTACACTAAAAAATAGACTATATTTGTAACATATTCCGAACATGACAAAAACACTTGATTTATATGTAGGGGGGGGGGGTATAATAGGGTGTGCAAGAGCACCCCCACAAAACAGAAGAATTGGCAAACCAGCCGGAAGGCTGCGACGCAAAGCTAAAGGGCCCAGACCGGGCAACCAGCTGCACTTCCCAAGAAGTACATCCACAGCGCCACACCAGCCTTTCGGGGCAGGTGCGGCGCTTTTTTACGTTTGCGGTGGGTGCAATACACATTTGGGGTAGACTCTAAAGGAGGAATCACAATGAAACTCAAACGACTTGTCAGCGCCATTCTGGCCGTTGGCATGGCTTTGACAATGCTGCCCACGGCGGCGTTTGCGGCAGATACGTCCGAGTATGTCACAGATTTGAATTTTGAAGCCAATGGTCAACCCGTTTTGGATGGCAAAACCACAACGGTGCCAAATACTTCTTCTCCTGAAAATCCGACCTATAAGGCAACAAATTCAACTTGGAGATGGAGTTACAGTGGCGGAAGCTATAAACTTGATTTTGTGAACAACACTATATTTGATCCAATCAATGGTTCACCCGAGACTGTGCCTTGTGCGGTTCGCAATAGCGGCACCATCGAGGGTGGCAATTTTGAACAGACCGTGTTCAACCTTTCAACTGGCGAAATAAAAGGTGGACACTTCACTAAAGTTGAGGGACGTACTACATATAACGGTAACGGCCAACCCACTGGCAGCGGAATTGTTACCGGCGGATATATTCACACTTATTTTTCCAATTCCGGTCAGTGGGGCGGTGCTGGTGCAAAGCTTAATGGCGGCATTGTCTATGGTAAAGTAGATATGCAGGAGGGCATCCTGCAAAGCGGCATCGTATGCAATATTCCTGATTCCTCGAAGGTTCAAGTCAGCGACTATCAGACCTTTACCGCAGAGGGCGGCAAAATCATCCCTGTTGTTGCAGGTGATACTGTACCAACAGATGTTCAGTTCAACGGCAAGGTTTATATCGTCGGTAATGAGAATATTATGACCCGGAAGTTCACGGTCGAACCTGCATCTCCCACATTCGTCAAATGGGATTTGAGCGAAGCTGGCAACGCAACCATTAACGAAGATTCTACTACACACGTTCTGACCGTTACCCTGCCGGAAAACAGCACCAGTGCCGGTGATGTGACCATTAAGGCGGTCGTGGAACCCGTTGACCTTGAAGTTGGTATTGTAGATGGCGAGAAGGTTCCCGTTTATGAGGGCAAATTCTACGAGGGCAGCGATCTGGACGGCTGGTTCTTTGACCGCAAAAACGAAACCCTGACTGTTTATAAAAACGGTTCTGTTGACCTTGGCAATGCAGAGGTTGACTGGGCAGTAGATAACTTCGGCAAAATCGAAGGCGGCATCTTTGATTATAAGGATGACCTGAAAGATGTACTGACCAACGAAGAAGGCGGCGTTATTGATGGCGGCACCTTCAACGTAAAAGTCCGCAACTACGGCACGATTGAAAACGGTACTTTTAACAATACTGTTTACAACAATAACATTACGAACGGCGGTGTCTTCGTGGGCCGCTTTGCCAACACTCCCACTCAGGTAACGCTGCCTGATACCAGCATTGCCATTACCGCACGAGGCACTACGAACGGTGGTATTTTCAGCCGTGGCGCAAACTTTGATACACAGGATGTAAAGGTCAGCTGGGTCACTCTGAACAACTGCACTGCCAACGGCATCTCCGGCTTGGTGGGCGTTGTGGGCAACCAGACCCTGAACGTGGAAGCAGATGCAACCTCCTGGACCGGCTGGGAAGTCACTGCCGACCTGAGCTATGAAGAAGCAATCACCAAGCAGGTGGGCAATACCACTGCATTTGACCTGACCTTGAACGGCGACGACGAGTGGAGCGTTACCCTGACCGCACAGGTCAAGGAAGGCTACTACCGGATGAGCCTGACCGATGGCACCGCCACCAATGCCGATGGCACAGAGATCACCTCTGCCAAGGCAGGCGATACCGTCAAGCTGACCGCTGCCGATGCCCCGGAGGGCATGGTGTTCGACCGCTGGGAGATTTCCCCTGCGGATGTGGCTCTGACGCTGGAAGAGGGCGGTTTTGATTCCCATGCCGCCACTGCAAGCTTCAAGATGCCTGCACAGACTTTGAGCATCCGTGCGATGTACCGGATGGCCGACCAGCCCGAGGAACCCAACGTTCTGGGCACCGTTGCCATGGTGGCAACCGCCGGTGTGGGCGCTGCTGTGGTTGGTTATACCGGCTACATGATCGGCACCGAGCTGTATCTGAACACTGTCCTGCCCGATGGTGTGGCCATCCCGCAGAACACCGCCGAACTGGCAAAGCTGGTCTGGACTGAAGCCGGAAAGCCTGCCCCTGCCGCTGTGATGGCTCCCGATGCCACCGATGAACAGAAGGCTCTGACTTGGGCCATCGAGAACCAGCTCATCTCCGCCGACAAGGCCGCAGACGCTTCTGTGAGCCGCTGGGAAGTTATCCAGACTTGGAATAAGGCGCAGGAGATGAAGGGGTAAGATATCCTTCGTACAACCTCTCAGTCGCCTGCGGCGACAGCGTACGGGTTGCGGCTCCCAGCGTCCGCATCGTGCAAAGTTTTGCACTCGCGTCCTGCTGGCCGCTGCCCCAACAACTCCTCCCTGTTTCCGCCACTGGCGGCGGTCGTCGTCGTTGCCCTAGTAGGGGAGCCCTTGGCATTCCGTTGTGTTTGCATCGTTACTCAGTAACTGTTCTAGTACATGCTCCCTTAACCGTGGCAGATCTATTACATGGATCCCCATTTGTTCCATCCGATACAAGACCAGAGCGGGGCTCTGGTCTTTTTTTGCGGCAGAAGCCATAACACTGCGTGTAAAGGCAAGAATTCTGTCCTTTTTGTAGAAAAAGATCAGCTGCACATGGCCGGTGAACAGGGCAAACAGGGCTGTGCGCAGCTCCCGGGAGTCGAAGAGGAGGAGCAGGTCGCTCTCCTCTAAAAAGAGAACGTCTGCCCGGTCAAGAAACTGCAGGGCGGTCTGGCACAGAGCCTCCCGCTGCGGCCAGTAGGGCGCGGCCTGCGCCAGCCGGGGAAGATAGCAGCAGAGCGCCCCGGCATCCCGGGCGGCGGCAAGGGCCTCGAGGTGGGCCAGCCGCAGGGGGCTGTCCACCAGCCCGGCGGAGGAAAAGCAGAAGGCAGAGGCTCCCCGGAACGGGGCGGCCTCCAGCTGTTCCGGCCCAAGGGCCAGCCCGGCGGTGTGGGCACGGTAGGGCAGAGCGGTATCCGCTCCGGTAAACACCACCGGCGTGGGGAAGGCATTCGTGAAGCAGAGCAGGGAGCAATCCACACCATCCCGGGCAAGCTGGGCCGCCAGCTTGCGGCCAAAGGGGTCGGCTCCCAGCTGGGCCAGCAGAGCCGCCTGTCCGCCCAATGCGGCGTACTGGCGGCAGAAGCCTGCACCCCAGCCGCCGGTCTGCGCCCGGAATGTCTCCGTCAGCTCCGGAGCCGCGGCAGCGTTCAGCTCCAGCCAGACTTCGCCCAGACACAAAACAGACATGTGCACCCCTCCCTCCGCAAATAAAAATCGGGTTACAGTATACACGATTTGCCCATCGGATGCAACCGATCCGGGACAAATCCTGACGGAGCGAAATGGTGCGGGCAGGAAGGATCCGATTTTACAAAGACCACCTGTTTTTTTACCAATGCCTGTTTTTCTTTGCCCAGGGTTTACCTAAGATTTTCCTCACCATGGTTTCCCCTCTTCCTCCGAACGGGTACAATAGAACCGTTCCCAGGAAACATTGCAACAGGGCCCGGGAGGGCTCAGGATAAGAGAGGAATTATCGCATGAAAGAGCATAAAATGTCCCGCCGCAGCTTCCTGAAAGTGGGTGCTGTGGCATCTGCCGCCGGTCTGATGACTGCTGCCCCTGTGGCTGCAAACGCTGCTGCTCCGGCCGCTTCCACCGCAGCTGACGAGGAGAACTGCTTTGGCCTGTTCCAGAAGAAGCCCAAGTACATCTTCCTGTTCATCGGCGATGGCATGGGCACTGCCCAGATCCAGTCTGCCCGGTTCTATCAGGGCACTGTCACCAACAACGGTGCCATCACCGAGGCAGAGCTGAGCTTTACCCAGTTCCCGGAGGTGGGCAGCGTGACCACCTACGACAGCACCTCCTTCTGCCCGGACTCCGCTTCCACCGCCACCTCCATCGCCTCCGGCAAAAAGACCGAGAGCGGTGTCATCAATATGTGCCCCTGGACCCGTGATGTGCCCTATGAGACCATTGCAGAGAAGCTCCATAAGCAGAAGGGCTACAAGGTTGGCATCGTTTCCACGGTGAACATTGACCACGCCACCCCTGCTGCCTTCTATGCACACCAGAAGACCCGCAAGAACTACTATCAGATCGGTGTGGAGCTGGCAAACTCCGGCTTTGAGTATTTCGCAGGCGGCGAGTTCCAGAAGGTGAACGGCGATGGCACCGGCCCCAACAACCACGAGGTGGCTGCACAGGCCGGTTACAATGTTGTCACCACCCAGGCCGGTGCGGCTGCCCTGAAAGCCGGGGCCGGCAAGACCCTGATCATTGCCGAGAACCTGGCCGACGGCAAGGCCATGAACTACGCCATGGATGCCGCTCCGGGAGAGTGGCAGCTGACCGACTATGTCCGCAAGGGCATTGAGCTGCTGGACAACAGCAACGGCTTCTTTATGATGGTGGAGTCCGGCAAGATCGACTGGGCCTGCCACGCCAACGATGCCGCTGCCTCCATCCATGATGTGATCGAGATGCACAACGCGGTGCAGGCCGCTGTGGAGTTCTACGCCCAGCATCCCGATGATACCTTGATCCTGGTGACCGCTGACCACGAGACCGGCGGCCTGGGCATTGGCTACAAGACCACCAACTACGATACCTTCCTGACCAACCTGGCCCACCAGAAGATGTCCTACGCAAAGTTCGATTCCACCTATGTGAACCACTACGTGAAGAATCAGACTCCCTTTGAGACCGCTATGCAGGACGTGAAGGCAAACTTCGGCCTGACCCTGCCCACCGACCCCGATGCCGCCAACGCAGGCAAGCTGCTGCTGACCGACTACGAGGTGGAGAACCTGCGCACCGCTTACGAGCGCACCCTCAGGGTCGGCTCTTCCAGTCAGAGCAAGATGAGCCAGCAGGATTACGAGCTGTATGGCACCTACATCCCCTTCAGCATGGCCATCTGCCACACCATCAACCACAAGTCCGGTGTGGATCACACCACCTACGCCCACACCGGTGCCATGGTGAACCTCTACGCCCGTGGTCAGGGTGCAGACAAGTTCCGCGGCGTGTATGACAACACCGAGATCTTCCACAAGCTGGCTGAGCTGACCGATGTGCAGTAATTGACCAGACCTTCTGTACCCCAAAGCCCTCCGGGACGAGACGCACCGGAGGGCTTTTTGTGTAGGCCGGAATTGTGCACCCCGCCAAAAATCTGCTCCGCGAATTGGGAAAGATGATGGGAGTTGTGGTTGCAATGGGCCGGAAAAAGGCATATAATAAGACCATCAACAGAGTAAGGCTATGCGCGTTAAGTGCCGCATCAACGGGGAGTTGTGCTGCGGACGAAGGTAAGACCCGCGGTGCATGGCCTGCATCCCGCTGCTGCATGGACTTGGGTGCAGACGGGGCCGTCTGCGGCCCCGTCTGGATGTGAACCGTTGAAT
>OGYX01002217.1_pt1 | contig 12771 bp, 18 predicted proteins | sample 1576601 | NCBI WGS metagenome assembly OGYX01 (sample SAMEA3541561, study PRJEB24748) | human gut metagenome | biome: human gut; feature: human-associated habitat; material: faeces | place: China | collected 2012 | reverse complement strand
GCGGACGGACCGGTGGCTGCGCGGTTTGTCCGGCCGGCCGCGGGCCTTTGCCGAGCTCGCGCTCGCGGCCGTGGCTATCGGCTTCGTGCCCGGTCTGTACCCCGTGGCCGTTACTGCCGCCTACTGCCTTTTGGCAGCTCTGTTCTATCCCTCCGCTCGGGCCATGTCCGAATGCGACGGCAAGGAGGTGGAGCCCGGACGGGCGGAGCCTCCCGCAACATCTGCCGTGCCCCATCGCTACGATCATCGCGCAGGGTTGCCGCATGATGCGGACGGCGGCAGCTCCGACATATCCGCACACGATTATCATCAATAATATCGACGAATATGGAAAACAAGAAAAGAATGCCGGCCACGGTGCTGGCACAAATGGAGGTTTTCGACTACCTCAAGGAAAAAGTCGGCGAACGAAAGACGAGAACGGAAGCCTACTGCGACCTGTTGGACAAGGCGATGGCAGGATTCGTCTCTTCGTATTTGAGGCGCCAGGATTATGAACTCCGGCCCTGCCAGTGCCATGTTACCGTTTCCGACCTGGCTGTGGAGTGGCGCTGGCACCGCGCTACCGTCCGTTCCTTTCTGGACACGCTGGAGTCGTTTGGTCTGCTGACGCGCATCCGTCTTCCCAAGAGCGTGGTCATTACCATGGCCGTGCAGTCCGGACAGCCTGCTCCGGCGGACGATGTACAGTCCGTATCCGGCCTTGCCGCGCAACTGCGGGAGGTACTGTCCGATTGGGTGGTCGGCTATGCGGACTCCTCCGCGACCGGCTCGGCGTGCGGACAGCTCGTCCGTAGCGCGATGACCGCATCCGGCGTCCGCGTCGATCCGGATAAGGCGTCGAAAGACGACGATCCGCTGGCGGTCGGAATCCATGCGACGGCTATGGGGTGTATCGCCCTGGCTGCCATGCAGCGCGTGCTGCGCCGGTCGAGGTTCGACGATCGTCTGGAGTTCATGGATTTCTTCCGTCTCGATCTCGGCGGGGAGTGGTCGTCGCTCATCGAGACCTCCAAGGTGCTTGCGGGGCTCATTCTCGATGCCGAAGCGGACGGGACGACCACAGAGCCGGACGCAACGCAAGAGGGCCTCAAATCGTTCCGCAAGTCCTTTCTGGCGCTTGCGGCACACGTACTGGAGGAGGCGGATTGACCCGAAGGCCGGAAACGGAGTTTGTATAACCCCGACAATCCGCCCCTGTTCCGGCCAGGCATTCTGCCGGTTGTAGCGGGCACGCGGGCTTGCCCGCCTGCCACCAAACGAAGGGTGGGGTAGCTCAATACCCCTACCGGCTGACGCCGGCGGGAGCGGTGTCCGGACAAGCAGCAAGCTGGGACACGGCGGATTGTCCGAATCAACGCGAAAAAGTATGGCAAAAGCAAAACAGGTACTCGATGTCCGGGTATCGAAAGGCATCACGACATCGCAGAGCAACGAACATCAGCGCCGTTGGACGGAGAAGGGATGGGAACAGGCGCTCGAAAAGGGCAATTACGACCCCAGCCGGGAACATCTGAACTTCGAGATCGTGTCCGGCAAGGTCCGTCCCGTCGACAAAAGCCGCAGTATTCCTGAACGGATGGCTGAAATATTGGACCGGCGCGGGATCAAGGACCCCAACGAGGGGCTGGACGAACCGAAATACCGCACGGTGGTCAATATCATCTTCGGCGGTTCCCGGGACCGCATGCGCGAACTGGCGTTCGGTTCGCAGAAGGTAAATTTCGATAAGGGGGCGGACAATTCCGACGTCGAGCGGAAGCGCGACATCGAACGCTGGGCGAAGGATGTCTATGCGTTTGTCAGCGGCAGATACGGCGAGCAGAACATCGCCGCCTTCATTGTACACCTCGATGAAATAAACCCGCATGTACACTGTACGCTGCTGCCGATCAAAGACGGCCGCTTTGCATACAAGGAGATATTCGCCGGAAAGGACAAGTACGAGTTCAGCCAGCGGATGAAACAGCTTCATACAGATTTTTTCACCGAAGTCAATACGAAGTGGGGGATGTCGCGGGGACGGAGCGTTTCCGAAACGGGCGCCCGGCATCTCACGACCGAGGAGTACCGCCGTATGCTTTCGGAGGAGTGTACGACCTTTGAGGAGAATATCGATCGCCATCGAAAGGTGCTTTTCTCCATCCAGTCGGACATCCGGCTGGCAGAGCGCCGGGTCAAGGGACTTACCACGATGGTCGATAACCTCGAAAAGTCGAAGGCTGAAAAGCAGGCGCAGCTATCGGCAGCCGAACGCGATCTGGCAGCCAACAGCGACGATGCGGCGGAGCTGGAGATGCTGATCGAGTCGTTGCAAAAGGAGCTGCAAGGTATCGACAGACAACTGGCCGACAAGCAGGGTAAACTACAGGCAGCCGACCGGCAACTCGCCGACCTCAAAGAGAACATGGATGCCGTCCAGCAACGCACGGAGGAGCTCCGGGCGGAAGCCTACCGGTACTCGCGAGATGTCCACTCCAAAGTGGACACGCTGCTCAAAGACGCCCTGCTGGAAGGTCTGGTCGGCGAATACCGGAACCTGTCGGCACGGCTGGACGCTCCGCAGCGGCAACTGTTCGACGACACGCTCGTACAGGCAATCGCGGAACAGGGCGCGGAGGTCATGCACTGCGCGACGATGCTCTTCCTCGGGATGGTCGACGATGCCACTACATTTGCCGAAACGCACGGCGGCGGAAGTGGCGGAAGCGACCTTAAGTGGGGGCGCGACGAAGACGAGGACAACCGCGCATGGGCACTCCGCTGCATGAGGATGGCCAGCCGCATGATGCGCCCGGCCATCGGCAAAAAGCCCAAGCGATAAACGGCATCATCTCCCGCAACGAATGAAAGTATAACAGGTAAAACGATTGGATAATGACAAAACGCATCATCTTTATCTTCGCGGCGCTCTGCTCGTTGCAGGCCCGCGCGAGTGTCCGGCCCGCACAGGCTGACACTGTACGGTACACATCCTTCACCGATGCCGCAGAGCTGCTCCAGCCGGTGCAGCCCACCCATCTCGACGGCGTGATTCTTCCGATGCGCGGAAGCGGCAACTGGTTTGTCGGTATCGCCGGAGGCTCGACCGCCTTTCTCGGTACGCTGCTCGGCTGCGAGGACCTGTTCGGACGCATCGAAACATCGTACAGCCTCGCCGTCGGCAAGTGGTTCACGCCCTCGGTCGGCGCACGGATCAATTACAGCGGATCGCGCTTCAAGGACGCCCGGTTGTCCACACAGAGGTACCACTATGTCCATGCGGATCTGCTGTGGAATGTTCTCGGCCGCGGGTATGCCCGGCAGGAGCAGGTGCGCTGGGGGCTCGTTCCCTTTGCGGGCATCGGCCTGCTGCATCATGCTACGAACGGGCACAACCCGTTTGCGGTCTCCTACGGCGTACAGGGGCAGTACCGCATCTCCCGAAGGGTAAGCGCCGTCGCGGAACTCTCCGGCACGACCACCTTTCAGGACTTCGACGGCTACGGCCGCGCCAACCGTTTGGGCGACCACATGCTGTCGCTGACCGCCGGATTCACGTTCCATATCGGCAAGACCGGCTGGAAGCGGGCCGTGGACGCTGCACCCTATATCCGCCGCAGCGAACGGCTTGCGGAGTATGTGGATTTCCTGTCGGAGGAGAACCGACGCTATGCGGGCCGGCACGACTGCGACCGGCGGACGCTGGCCGAGCTGAAGAAGATACTGGAGCTGAAAAATATACACAAGATAACAACAAAAGGTGGACTGTATATGGTAAGGGTAATATTGCTGGTTTTAACGATGTTTTTAAAAAAGAATTATTCGATTTCCTATCATGGGAAGATGAGGAACCAACTAATATTAAAGAACTTTTAGAAAATTGTGAGGTAATAGATGATGAATAAAATAGAAGAATTTAATGTTGATGAATATATAGATAAAGTAACGGAAACAAAAAAGATATTTAGACAATCGCTTGAAAAATATGGCAAAGAACCACAATGTAGACAAGCTATGGAAGAATGCGCTGAACTTATTCAAGCAGTGAATAAGATGCTACGCTATGAAGATAGGCCAGCCGAACCTGAGTATTATGCTAATTTAATTGAAGAAATAGCTGACGTTGAAATTATGCTATATCAATTAAAAGTGATGTTTAACATTGATGATGATCAAGTGTTTGCTTTTAAAGTACAAAAAGCTAAAAGAGAACAAGAAAGGTTGGAAAAGTTAAATGACAGCACAAGAAATGTTTGAATCAATGGGATTTAAAAAAGATAAATTTGATTATTTTGGATTAGATCGATTTATTTATAAAAAACCAATCGTGGACGAAGGAGACTACTTATACACATTTGTTGTTTTGTTTGATAAAGAAGAAAAAATAACGACAGTATACTGTAATGAGTATACTGAAGATTATGATGATTATGATGCACCACCTGCAATTGATATGGAACTTTTGAAAGCAATAAATCAGCAATGTAAGGAATTGGGGTGGCTTTGATGGATGATACATTATTTGAAATTGAAAATATGTGTCATGCTTTAGGGTTTGACCCTAGCAAAATTAGAAAAGGACAAAGAACTTATGAGTATTATAGAAACTTCTTTGTTGCTAGCGGAGAGTACAAAGATAGTTGGGAGAAGTTAGTCAAGTGGGGAGATGCTGCTAAAGCTTCTAATGCTATCGTAGGAAGTTACTATTATGTAACCCAAAAAGGAATAGATTTCTTAAGCAGTATTTATAAGATTAAATTGCAACCAAGAAAATAAGGCGGTGGATAGAATGAAAAAATCAAATGTCAAAAAAATGAAACTTTATAATAAAGCATTACAATTTTATTGTAAACAATTAGAAAAGGCTCTTGATAAGGCATGTGAAGAACTGGAAAAATGTGAAAAAGATTTTGATAAAATATATGGTACCAGCTATGCAAAAATAAAGAATAAAAAATATTGGAAAAAGGAGTTGATGGAAGATGACTAAATTTGAATTGGATCTATTAAAAGAATTCTCTGATGATGGATGTGGTGGAGATGACTTTGATGAAATCAGTACATTAGTCGGCATGAGGATGAGAGGCTACTTTCAAGATGCCGAAGATGATGAAACCATTGATGAATTGATTTGGAGGTATGAAGAATGTATAAGTCACCAATAGAAATAGTAATGGAAGAATTATTTCAAAAGATGGATGAGGATTTTGAAAATTCAGTATTTAAAGCTGTACAAAAAGTTGGCATAAATGTTGATAAAGAAGAACTCCTAAAAGCTCTAATTTATGATAGAGGACAATATGATGAAGGCTATGAGGATGCAATGAATGAAATCAAGCATCCTCAACCCCTTAAATTTGAAGATTTAACCCCTGGTATGTGGGTATATGATGCTCCTTATGAAGAAATTGTAAGAATTAAAGAAATAGAATCTAATGAATGGATATTTCTTGAATGTATAAAATCCAATGATTTATCTAATACATTTTTTCAAGAAGGAAGATTTTATCCAATTACTATTCCAAATATAGGAGATAAAAATGGGTAATCAGTATAGAAGAATGCAAACAGTAAAACATGCTTTGCAATACTATATCACTAGACCAGGAGCAAGTGAAAAGGATCTAGTAAGAGAAAAGAATTTATTAAAACGTGTTGAAGAAGATATTGAATGGTATGAAGAAAGACACCACATCAAAAAGAAAGAGGAGAGAAAATAAATGAAAAAAGTATTAATCATATTAGCAAGTGTATTTGTTTTAACTGGATGTTCAAAAGCATCTAGAGTTAATTGGAATATTAGAGAAGATGCAAACAACTTTAAAATCACAAGAAAAGTCGTTGCTCTTAATACTAGAACAAATGATCCATTATTCACTGTTGAGGGGAAAATTTCCCTTGATAGTGATGAAGATGGAGATTTAAACGTAACAATCAAAACTGGAAAAGGAAAGTACAAGCTGTTCTATGCGCATTTGTCAAATGATGTTACATACACTTGTATTCAAACAAAAGCTAAGAAAGAAAATCCTTATGCCTATGACATTCAATTCTTTCCGGCAAAAGAAGTTATTGAAAATGGTGTTATTGATATCAAATCAAGTGAGTAGGTGGTAAATAATGCAGAAGATTAAATTAGAAGCTGAAAATGATTTAGAAAAACGTTGCAAAAATTTAAAAGAACAAAATGAAGCATTGATTAGTGGATTGGATCTTGCAAATGAAACAATAAGCAATCTATACGGTTTGCTTCGAGAATACCGTCAACAAAAAGAAAAGCTTTTAAAACAAAATACAAAACTGTTAGCGATTTATACTGTAATCATCATAGCTCATATAATCACTGCAATCATTAATCAATCATATCGAAATTCACTCATGTTTTATTTTCTCTCGGTCGTAAGTATTGTGTATGGTATTGATTTATGTAGTCAAAAATTCAAAAAAAGGTGATTGAAATGAATATATTAATTAAAAAGCTTAATGATTGTCAGTTGACTAATCAAGAAATCAAATACGTTATTGGTCGTTTAACGTGTGCAACTAATTTTGATAAGGAATTGCATCTGAAAGCAATTAAAAAGCTCAAAATACAAAGAAAGTACCTTGAAGAAGGCAATGTAGAAATAAAAGAAGATGGTGATAAATAATGTACATTAACCCATTTTGGTGTGGAGTTGCAGCAACTATCCTTGCTGAATTGGCAGGAATAATTGCTTATGCAATTTATCAAGATCACAAAAATTAATAATTAATTATTTTGGAGGGCAAGGAATGAAGTATACAGATGAAGAAAAGAAGATCATTGATGAAGTTAAAAAATATCTTAGAGAATTACGCCTAATAAATATTGAAAAATTCTCTTTAACATTTGAAATTGAGGACATTCCAAGCCCTCAATCAATTAAATACAGTGATGAAGCTCCTGGAGGTTTTTCAAAACCTAAAGGAGAACAAATCACTTCTAACATGTTGCGCAGGGAACTTCTAACAAAGCGCCTAGAGCTCTTTAACAAAGAACTTGATAAATTTATGCCGTTAGTGTATTTGCTAAACGCAGGACATAGAAACATCATTAGAACGTATGTATGCTCAAGAGGGTACAATGAAATGATTGATACATTAGAAGAGTCGTTTTGTATCAGCAAATCAACTTACAAAAGAGAGTTTCCAAAAGCGTGTTTAGAATTATCCAAATATCTTGACATGGATAACCGCCCATCACTTGAAAAATTGAATAATATATTTTATGAAATGATAGGCGATAAATAATAAAATTTGCACATTTTTTCTATAAAAAACATCAAAATTATGGTGTTTTTTTGTGCTTTTGTATTCCTTTTGCTCACGTGTCTGTGATACAATATGAAGCGATATGAGACAATATAAGACAAAATAAGAAATAAGATTACATAATTTTTAGTATAATTTGACATAATACTTAATAAGTATATTGTATTATATTAATATAAAAAGAAAGGAGTTTGAACATGAAACTTCACATAGAAAATTTTGCTAAGATTGCAAATGCTGATATTGAAATAAATGGAATTACAGTGATTGCGGGTGAAAACAATACTGGTAAGAGTACAGTTGGTAAAGTTCTGTATAGTATATATTCTGCTTTTCATGATATAGATTTTAAAGTAAAAGAAGAAAGAAAAAAATCTGTAGGGACTATTTTATCTTCCTCAAATAAATTTAGAAGAGAACTTTTTGAAGCTTTTGATGATGAAGATAGTGAATTACAAATAAATGAAATAATCAAAAAAATTAATGATATTAGTCAAAGTAACGAAAATGATATTGAAAAGTTTGATTTACAAGTAAAATATGATTTAGATGACAGTAATATCGGTATTTTAAAAAAATATCTTTCTTTCAAGGAAGAAACATTGCTGTCTTTAGTTGTTGAAAAATATTTTGAAACTGAATTTTCTAACCAATTTTTAAGTTTATCAAACGAAAATAGTATGTATATTGATTTGAAAATAAAAGATCAACATATAAAATTATCCGAAATAGAAGATAGGCATGTGATGGTAGAAGAATATATTGATATTAAAAATGAATGCTTTTATATAGATAATCCTTTTGTTTTAGATGATTTGAATAATAGATTTAAATTTAGGAAACGCCATATTTCTGAAAGAGCTATGGATATGATTTTTGTCAGAAACGAAAGTTTAAAACACGCTGATTTTTTAGAAATTAAATTAAATAAATCTCTTTCTAAAACTTCAACAAATGATTTAATCGGTGATGCACTTCTAACTGAAAGACTGGACGAATTTAAAAATAAATTGCTTCAACTTACACAGGGTGATTTTTTAGAAAAAGATAATAAATTTGTATTTTTAGAATCTGCATCAAATCAGGAAATTGAATTAGAAAATCTATCTACAGGTATCAAAGCTTTAGCGATAATTTTAAAATTGATTGAAAATCATGACATTTCTGATAATTCTATGATTGTACTAGATGAACCTGAAATTCATCTTCATCCAAAATGGCAAATAATTTTTGCTGAGATGTTGGTTTTAATTCAAAAAGAATTTAATCTAAATATAGTTTTAACATCACATAGTCCATATTTCATTAGTGCAATCGAAGCATATTCTGCAAAGTATGAAATTGCAAATAAATGTAAATATTATTTAAGTGATTTAAACGAAGAAAATATGGCAGTTTTTGAAGATGTTACAAGAGATACAGATAAAATTTATAAGAAACTTGCCGAGCCGTTAAAAGAATTGGAAAAAATAATTTATGGGAATAGATAGTACAAAACAGCCAAACGAAAAAACTATTTTAGATGCATTTGGATTAGAATATTCTACATTAAGTAAAACGTCTTGTGATGATAAGAATGATGTAATTATGACTGATCTTCAAAATAAAGTTATAGATTTTGATCGAGTTAAGGAAGAATATTTAAAGCGTATGGAAAAAGGACCAAGCGAAACCCCTTATTCTAATGATGCACTGTTTAAAATTGAAGATACTTGGTATTTTATCGAGTTTAAAAATGGCACTATTAATCTAAAAGAAAATGTTAAAATTTTCAACAAAATTTATGATAGCATGCTTATCTTTTTAGAAACTGTAAATAAGCATATTGATTATTCAAGGAATAATATTATTTACGTTCTTGTCTTTAATGAAGAATCTATTGATAAGAAAAAAATATCAAATCTTTTCGATAAAAATAAGTATGAAGAAGACAAAGAGTTGTTTGAACTTGCATGTTCTGAAATATCACCTTCCAATTACCGTGCTGCGCTGTTTTATGGACTACAAAATATGAAGCCTAATTTAGATTCAACTACTGCACAATTTGGATTGGAAAGATTTGAAAGATTTATTTTCAAAAAGGTGTATACAATACCAAAATATGCTTTTGATAATTTCTTTAATAGATACATATTGAATAAATAGATTACATAAAATGTTCGTTTAGGACTGTGATGTTTAAAATGCATTACAGTCTTTTTTTGTGCTTTTTATCACGAATGATAAATTTTTATTAAAAGTGGACCCATTTTGGACCCAAACTGAACCCAAAGTGAGCCCTAATTGGACCCAAAGTGGACCTAGATTGAACCCTTATTTCCATGCTATTATGCTATTGTGGTTTTTAAAGAAATGAAACAATCCCATTTAATTTAAAATCACAGTTCAGACATATAGGTTAAACCCCTTGCTAAAAAGTTCCTTATGGGAGCTTTTTTCTTTTGCAAAAACAACGATGCAGTTTTAACTGCTATTTCTATAAATAAAAAAATGGAGGTGGTGACATGATTTGGAAAAACACGAGTTAGCATTCGAAGACTATAAAAATGGCATGAAGCAAAAAGAAATTGCTAAAAAATATGGTACGACAATCAATACTGTCAAGTCATGGAGCCGTCGCTATGAATGGTCAAAAAAGAAGAAAAAGGGTGCACCCCAAAATAAAAGTGTGCACACCAAAAAAGAATGCAAAAAAATAGCTGAAGAAATAGTAGAAACAAGTGAGCTGGATGAAGAACATCAGCTCTTTTGTATTTATTATTTAAAATATCACAATAAAGTCAAAGCATATCAAAAAGTAAAGCCAAACACTCCATACAATAGTGCTTGTGTGATGGCTTCTCGCTGGTCTAAACAACCAGCAGTAATAGAAGAAATAAATCGTTTAAAAAAAGAATTATATGAAGATGCTCTTCTTGATCCACATGACATAGTTCAAAAATATATTGATATTGCCTTTGCTGATTTGAATGATTATTTAGAGTATGGCCGAGAGGAAGTACCAGTAATTATTAAAAATCCTGATACAGGTGAGGATGAAGTTCTAAAGCGAACTGTCAATATGGTTAAATTCAAAGAATCGGCATTTGCTGATGGAACTATTCTAAGTGAAGTCAAGCAAGGTCGAAATGGAGCAAGCATTAAATTAGCGGATAGAATGAAAGCTCTTGATTGGCTATCTAAACACATGAATATCACTACCGAAGAACAAAAACTCAAGATTGAAGTATTGAAAAAACAATTGAATACGAATGATCAAGAAGATGATGGAGTTGAAATCATAAATGATGCACCAATTTAAGAAAAAACAGGTTCGTATTTCAGATATTGTCATTCCAAAATTTTTGACATGTTTCAACGATATTTCACATGTTCACAAGATTATGGACAGTGGTCGTGCTGGTACCAAATCAAGTTATGCTGCTATTCATGGGATTTATAAGATTGTAAGCGAAGATGAATGCTCCGTAATTGTTATGAGAAAGTTTCACAATAAGCTTTCTAAGACTGTCTACAATGAATTCAAACGAGCAATCAAACGTCTAGGATTGAAGAAAAAACAGTTCAAGATAACAAAGAATCCAATGAAGATTACATATCTTAAAAATGGTAATTCGGTTTATTTTACAGGGAACGACTCTATCGATGACACAAAAGGGATCATTGATGAAGAAAAGCCTATCAAACTTGTTATTTTAGATGAGCTGACCGAGTTTTTCGAACGTGGCCAAGGAGAAGACGAAATATCCAATATTGAAGCAACATTCGTTCGTGGGAATGATGATGAATTCTGCATGGAGTATTATTTCAACCCTCCCAAAAATCCTAATGCTTCTATTTTTAAATGGGTCAAAAAGATGGAAAAACGTAGTGACTGCATTCATATCCATGTTGATTATAGAGATGTTCCAGAAAAGTGGCTTGGTAAAAAGCTTATTCAATCAGCAATGGAAATGAAAAAAGTCGATGAAAGAATGTACAACTGGATTTGGCTTGGAATTTCAATCGGTTTAGATGAAATCATCTATTACATGTTCAATGAAAATCAGCATGTTCTTAATAGAGAACTTACGAATGATGAAATAAATGGAATTAACAGAATAGACGCATCTTGCGACTACGGTCAAATGAATGCAACTGTATTTGAATTTTGGGGACTTAATTTGGTACAGCAAAAAGCTTTTGGACTTGATGAATTCTATCATTCAGGACGTGAATCTGGTAAACAGCTAACTCCTAGTGAATATGCTTTCAAGTTTAAAAAAGCGTGTGAAAAAATCAAAGAAGCTTACGGAATGTATCCTCAAAATTTATATATTGATCCAAGTGCAAGAGGACTTGCTGAAGAAATAAAAAGAGCATGCCCTTTTATAAAAATAAGAGGTGCTCAAAATGATGTTAAGTTGGGCATTTCAAGGGTTCAAAAGTCAATTAGCTTTAAAAAAATACTTTTCAGTAGCAAACAAAGAATGCTCCTAAAAGAAATCGTAATATACAGCTATGACAAAAAGAGCATAGAAAATGGTGTTGAAAAGCCTGTTAAGGAAGATGATCACTGTATGGATGCTATGAGATATTACATTATGGGCATTTGGAAGTATCTCAGAAGATTTCTTCCTGATGTTGAGAAAAATGAAGGTGGTGAGAATGATTAGTGTTTTCAGCAATTAAAAAAATAGTAGAAAGGATAAAGAACAAGATGTTTCCTACAACAACAATAAAAAGAGCTTTTAATGTTGATGATATCGATATTGCAATATCAAGTGATATGATAAATTCTATTGAATTGTGGAATAATATCATGGAAAACAAACAGCCGTGGCTTAATAAAGAAAATGGTGTTAAATCTTTAGCATTGGCGCAAGGGATATGTGAAGAACTTTCAAAAACTTCAACTAGAGAACTCGTTTCAAAAGTTACTTCTAATGAATATGTAAACAAAGAATACCAAAAATTCATTAAAAGCTTGAATGAAGATCTTCAATGGGGGCTTGCTGAAGGTGGAATTGCTTTTAAGCCATATGTAGACGGCAATCAAATATATGTTGATGCAGTTCATGCTGACAGCTTTTTTCCAGTAGCTTTCAAAGGAAAGAAAATAACTGCAGCTGTCTTTGTAGAACAGATTTTCAAAGGCAAAAACGTATATACCCGTTTAGAATATCAAAAATATGAAAACGGAGTACATACATTTGAAAACTACGCCTTTGTTAGAAAAGATTATGCTCATGGTAACTATCAGAACTCATACGATGATTTTGGAAATCAAATAGCATTGGATACAGTTCCTGACTGGAAGGGAATGGAAGAACATTTTGAAATAAGTGGTGTAGATAGACCCTTATTTGGATACTTTAGAGTTCCAATTATCAATACGATTGATAAAAACTCTCCTCTCGGTGTTCCATGTTATGTCAAGGCAATTGATTTAATCAAGGATGCTGAAGAACAGTACAGCCGTTATATCTGGGAATTTGTTGGTGGAGAAATGGCGGT
>OGYX01002215.1_pt1 | contig 12780 bp, 13 predicted proteins | sample 1576601 | NCBI WGS metagenome assembly OGYX01 (sample SAMEA3541561, study PRJEB24748) | human gut metagenome | biome: human gut; feature: human-associated habitat; material: faeces | place: China | collected 2012 | reverse complement strand
GTAAAGCGGGTCCTGCACTGCGATGCAACAACAAGGGCGGATATGAACGTTTTTTTCATCAGATACTTTCTACTGCCGAGATATTTTCTCCCCAACAACTACAAATTTATACTCTCTTCATGCAGGTAATCGCCATCGCTCCCGGTCCAATATGGCATGCAATGCTCAGTGACAGCGGACCTTCTACCAGTTCGTAATCCGGAAACCGGGTCTGGATTTCATTTTTCCACTCATCTGCTTCTTCTTTGCTGCACGTATATGCCATTCCGAGAACCATCTGATCTTTTACATCTGCAAAACGGTCTGTCAGATCTTTTTCAATGGCATTGAGCATCGTCTTCTTCGCTGCCTTCCAGCCTCTGACTTTTGCAAATGCATCCAGCTTCTCTCCCTGGATCTGAAGAACCGGCTTTAAATTCAATACCGTTCCTATAGCTGCTGCTGCCGGAGTGATTCTTCCACCCTTTTTCAGATACTTCAACGTATCTACTGTGATATAGATACTTGCCTGCATTTTTTCTTTTTCCAGCACCTGTCTGATCTCTGCGGCAGATTTTCCCTCATCACGCAGCTTGATCGCATCGTAAACTGACTGTTCCTGCGTAACGGAAATTCTCTGATTATTTACAACCTGCACTTTTTCATCATAATCCTGTGCCAGTGAAAGAGCCGTTTCGCAGGTACTGCTCAGACCACTTGACATCGGAATGCACACAATTTCATCATAATCCTCTAAAAGCTTATCCCACAGATCCATGACATCTCCCGGCGATGGCTGAGATGTGGAAATTTCAGAATCAGCTCCCAGTTTTTCATAGAACTGTTCCTGTGAAAGTGTAATATCTTCTAAATATAATTCACCGCCAATGAAAAACGGCATCGGAAGCACGTAGATTCCCAGTTCTTCACCCCGCTTCTGCGTAATTCCGCTATTGCTGTCCGTTACTATTGCAACTTTACTCATTCAACTTCTCCTTCTCAAGCGGGCAAACCAAAGTGTCCGCATTCCTTTCTTTGCATCCCATTCCCGGGACTCTTGTATTTTAATTTTTAAAACTGTGGATCGGTGCAGGGATTCTTCCCTTTCTGTTAATAAATGCATCACAGCCAAACTCATTTACCGGCATGATCGGAGCATATCCGAGAAGTCCTCCAAACTCTGCCGTATCCCCTACATCTTTCCCGATCACCGGAATCAGACGGACTGCCGTTGTCTTCTGGTTCACCATACCGATCGCCATCTCATCTGCAATGATACCGGAAATTGTTGCAGCAGATGTCTTACCCGGAATTGCGATCATATCCAGTCCTACAGAGCATACACAGGTCATTGCTTCGAGTTTCTCCAGCGTCAGCGATCCTGCATGAACCGCATCAATCATGCCCTGATCTTCACTGACCGGAATAAATGCACCACTCAAACCTCCCACATAGGAAGATGCCATAACACCACCTTTTTTCACCTGGTCGTTCAGCATGGCAAGGGCTGCCGTTGTTCCCGGAGCACCTACCCGCTCAAGTCCGATCTCCTCCAGAATCTCTGCAACACTGTCCCCTACTGCCGGAGTTGGTGCAAGGGAAAGATCCACAATGCCAAACGGGATTCCCAGTCTTGCAGAAGCTTCTCCTGCCACAAGCTGCCCCACTCTCGTGACTTTGAATGCGGTCTTCTTGATTGTCTCGCAAAGTTCCTCAAATCCTTTTCCACGCACTTTTTCCAGTGCCTTCTTAACTACACCTGGTCCGCTGACTCCTACATTGATAACTGCATCTGCCTCTGTCACTCCAAGGAATGCACCCGCCATAAACGGATTATCATCCGGTGCATTACAGAAAATCACCAGCTTTGCACATCCAAGGGAATCATTATCCTTTGTGGCTTCTGCCGCTTCTTTTACGATCTGACCACAGAGTCGTACCGCATCCATATTGATCCCGGTTTTCGTCGATCCAACATTTACGGAACTACAGATCCGTTCTGTCTCAGCCAGTGCCTGGGGAATGGAACGGATCAGATTCTCTTCACTCTTCGTCATCCCTTTTGAAACGAGTGCTGAGTATCCTCCAATAAAATTCACACCGACTTCTTTCGCCGCCTTATCCAGTGTCCTTGCGATCGTCACATAATCTTCCGGAGTCTTACAGGCTGAGCCACCAACCAGTGAAACCGGAGTAATGGAAATTCTCTTGTTCACGATCGGGATTCCAAATTCTTTTTCGATATCCTGTCCTGTAGATACAAGATCCTTTGCAACTGTCGTGATCTTATTATAAATATTCTGATTTAACTGATCCAGATCAGAGTCAATGCAATCCAGGAGGCTGATTCCCAGGGTGATCGTACGGACATCCAGGTTCTCATGCTCGATCATCTTATTTGTCTCTGAAACTTCATACATATTAATCATAATCTTATCCTCATCTTCTATGTCTCTTCACTGCTGTACGGTAAATCCTATAATCTGTGCATCTTCTCAAAAATCTCTTCTCTCTGGCAACGGATACTTACTCCAATTTCTTTTCCGAGTGTATCCATTTCATCGCATACCTCTGTAAAGTCTTTTTTCAGATTTGAAACATCAACAATCATCATCATATTAAAATATCCCTGCACAATCGTCTGAGAGATATCTAAAATATTGATCCCGTTCTCCGCCAGATATGTACACACTCTCGCAATAATTCCCACCGTGTCTTTTCCAAGTACTGTGACAATACATTTTTTCATTTTCATTGTACCTCCGCTTTTTGTTATAAATCTGATCATACCGTAATGATCTCTGAAACTGAATCTCTGCTTGCAACAAACATATCAAGATTTTCTCCCTTATACTCATTATCCGCCAGAGTCACTTCCAGTTTTACTGTCTCATAAGCAAGCTTTGCATAATTATTCTCCTTGCTCAGATGTCCCAGCATAATATGTTTCAGATTATCATGTAGTATATCACAAAGGAGCTGTCCTGACAATTCATTTGATAAATGACCTCTGTCTCCGAGAATCCTCTGCTTCAGATAATATGGATATCCACCGACCTCCAGCATATGGATATCATGATTTGCCTCCAGCAGAACCGCATCTAGATTCTGTAAATTTTTCACTGTATACGAATCATACTTGCCGAGATCTGTTGCAACAGCAACGGACTTTGCTCCGCACTCCAGCCGGTATCCTGCCGGTTCGTTCGCATCATGTGAAATCTCAAAAGGATGAATATCAATATCCCCCAGCGTAAACGGCTCATCTGTATGGATCGGATGATATAATCCCTCCGGCATCTTTCCGAGTCCTGAATAACTTTTTATTCCTTCTAATGTACCTTTTGTGGCATAGATCGGGATCTGATACTTTCTGCTGAATACCCCCAGTCCCTGAATATGATCTGAATGTTCATGCGTGATCAGGATTCCATTCAGATCATTCCCTTTCAGATCCAGGGTCTTCAGTCCTTCTTCGATTCTTTTTTTACTGATTCCAGTATCCACAAGCAGATGCGTATTATCACTTCCCACATAAATACAGTTCCCGCTGCTTCCACTTGCAATGCTGCACATTCTCATTTTATAACTTATCTCCTATTTGTCTTTTTGTATCTTCAAAGTCTCCACTGTTATCAATCACTGCCTGACATGCCTGCCGGAATGTATCTTCCGATGGCTGTGAAGCGATCATATCTGTAATCTTCTCATCTGTATAATGCCTGGAGGCTTTCAGTCTCTGCCTGCGGATATTTTCAGAAGTATAAATATACCACATCTCATCGCACAGCTCTCTTCCTGTATCTGTCAGAAGTGCCGCTTCTACGACATACAGAGGCTTTCCCTGCTTTCTCTTCTCAACAATATCCTTCTGCACCCATTTCAGCACTGCCGGATGCACGATTGCATTCAGGCATTGCAATTTTTCCGCACTTGAGAATACCATTTTACCCAGTTCTTTCCGATCCAGTTCCCCGTCTTCTCCAACGACAGCATCACCAAATTCATCTACGATCTTTTTGAAACATTCTGTTCCTTTTTTCTGAAGCTGCTTTGCAACTTCGTCCATCTGACAGATACACGCTCCATACTCCTGTTCCATCCAGGCAAGTACTGCACTTTTTCCGGAGCCTACCCCTCCAGTGATTCCTATTACTTTCATATTATTTTGCCTCATACCAGTTCTTTCCTGTATGCATATCTGCCAGAAGCGGAACTGACAGACTCGCTGCATGTTCCATCTCTTCTTTTAAGATTTTTTTCACTTCGTCTACTTCCTCTTCTGCCGCTTCGATCAGAAGCTCATCATGCACCTGCAGGATCATTCTTGACTTCATATTTTGCTTCTTCATCTCATCACTTACACGGATCATCGCAATCTTGATGATATCTGCCGCAGTTCCCTGAATCGGTGCATTCATCGCCACACGTTCTCCAAAACTTCTCTGCATAAAATTGCTGGATTTCAGCTCCGGCACCGGCCTTCTTCGTCCGAATAATGTCACTGCATAGCCTTTTTCTTTTGCATCTGCCACACACTGATCCAGAAAAGTCTTGATCCCCGGATAGGTCTCAAAATAATGTTCAATATACCTGGCTGCCTCTTTTCTTGTAATACTCAGATCCTGACTTAAGCCAAAAGAACTGATTCCATAAACGATACCAAAATTAACTGCCTTGGCATTCCTTCTCTGAAGATCTGTCACCTCATCAAACGGTACATGAAATACCTGGGATGCCGTCATCCGATGAATATCCCTTGCCTCCCGGTATGCCTGAATCAACTGTTCATCCCCCGAACAATGGGCAAGAATCCTCAGTTCAATCTGAGAATAATCTGCATCCACAAATACGCAGCCTTCTTTCGGCACAAAAACTTTACGGATCAGACGCCCCAGTTCCATTCTCACCGGAATATTCTGAAGATTCGGTTCTGTACTGCTGATTCTTCCTGTTGCAGTAATTGTCTGGTTAAATTTACCATGAATCCTTCCATCCGGCCCGATAAATGTGGCAAGCCCGTCAGCATAAGTCGATTTTAACTTTGTAAGCTGCCGGTATTCCAGAATCTTTGCCACGATTGGATACTCCGGTGCAAGCTTATCCAGCACATCTGCTGCTGTAGAATACCCGGTCTTGGTCTTCTTGGCATGCGGCATTTCCAGTTTTTCAAAAAGGATCACTCCCAGTTGCTTTGGAGAATTAATATTGAATGTCTCTCCCGCCATATCATAGATTTCTTTTTCCAGTTCTACAATCCGGTTTCCAAGCTGGTCTCCATATGCCTTCAATGCTTCACCTTCCACATGGATTCCTGCCTGTTCCATTTCATACAGAGTAAATACCAGCGGCATCTCGATTTCCCGGAACAATTTCGTCATCCCGGTTTCTTCCATTTTCCGGTTCAACGGTTCTACTGCCATATATGCCGTATAAGCTTCGTAGCATGCCTTTGTACTTTCCTCTGTCTTTTCATCAATCAGAAGACCCAGTTGTTCTCTCGCTACATCCTCATAATCATAATCACTCTTTAATGGATTCAAAAGATAAGCTGCCACAATCACGTCAAAACTGTTCTCTCTCTTTGCCTGCGGTAAATAATTGAGAGATTCTTTCAGTCCACACATAGAAAATACTTTCACCTTCTCAGCCAGACCAGAAATCATTCCTGCCAGAGTTTCAAAATCCATCTCCATATCACACGGAATCGTAACCGTCTTTTTCTCAGTATAACAAAGTGCGATTCTGCCAATTCCTGATGGATGTGCAAACAGCGGCAATACATTTCCCTTATCTTTGGAAAATGCAACTCCGACCTTCTCTGCCTTCTCTGCCTCTTTAAATATCTTTTCAATCGCAGCTTTTCCTGTCACTTCACAAAAGGTTGCTTCCACATCATTTGCTGAAGTTTCTACATCGAACCGTCCCAGCAGATTCTTAAACTGAAGCTTCTGAAACAGCTCATGTGCTTCTTTCGTATAAGGGTTACCGTGTCTTGCTCCATTCAAATCAAATTCTGTCTCCGCATCCAGCCTAATAGTCGCCAGCGTCTTACTCATCTGTGCCTGCTCCCAGAACTCTTTCAGATTCTTGCTTGCTCTTGGCGGCTTTAATTCGTCTACATGCTCATATGCATTTTCAATCGTCTTATATTCCTGGATGATCTTTGTCGCCGTCTTTTCTCCAATTCCCGGAACTCCGGGAATATTATCCGATGTATCGCCCATTAAAGCTTTTACATCAATAAATTCTGTCGGAGTCACTCCATAACGCTCTTTCACATCAGCCGCAAGATAATCTTCGATCTCTGTCTTTCCCTGCTTTGTCTTCGGAATCCGCACCTTGATATGCTCCGTGGCAAGCTGAAGTGTATCACGGTCTCCTGAAATGATCGAGACATCCAGTCCCTCTTTTTCACATTGATGAGAAATCGTTCCAAGAAGATCATCTGCTTCCAGTCCTGCCTGTTCAATGATCTCGATATTCATTGCCTTCAGAACCTCTTTGATCACCGGAACCTGCTGACGCAGTTCCTCTGCCATCGGCTTTCTTGTTCCTTTATATTCCTGATACATTTCATGCCGGAAAGTCGGTGCATGCACATCAAATGTCACCGTCAGATATTCTGGTTTTTCCTCATCCAGTATTTTGAACATAATATTCAGGAAACCATATACCGCATTCGTATGAAGTCCTTCCGAATTTGTCAGATCCGGTACGCCATAAAATGCCCGGTTCAGTATGCTATGTCCATCGATCAGTACAATCTTCTCTCTCATCTGAAACTTCTCCTCAATCTTTGCTCTTTACACTGCTGATCCACTGCCCGTGAAACCCTCAGTTTCTTTATAACCCAACAATAAAGTATACACTAAAAACTATCTTTTTAAAAGGCTCATTTTATGGTATTATGTACGCATCATTAAAAATAAAAGAGGAAATAAATATGGATAGTATTATATTTGACGTAGATGGCACTTTATGGGATTCTGTAGATCCCGTGGCTGAATCGTGGAATCTTGCGATCGCCGAAAATACCGATATGACACCTGATCTGACACGGGACTCTCTTGCATGGCTCTTTGGAAAAACCATGACTGAAATTGCCGATGCACTTTTTCCCCAGATTCCACTCGACGAAAGAATGCGACTCCTTACGATCTGCTTTGATTATGAAAACCGATATCTCGAAACTCACCCGGGGAAAATGTATGATGGTGTTGTTGATACGATCAGAGAACTTTCCCTCAGATATCCACTCTTCATTGTCAGTAATTGTCAGTGTGGATATATTGAAGTCATGATGAAATCATCTGGGATCGAACCTTACATCAAAGATCACCTCTGCTTTGGAGAAACCCAGCTTTCAAAAGATCAGACACTTTTACAGTTGATTGGGAAAAATGGGCTGAAATCTCCGGTTTACGTTGGTGATACGCAGGGCGATGCTGATTCCTGCTCCAGGGCTGGTATTCCTTTTATTTTTGCTGAATACGGACTGGGCGATGTCCCGGATGCAAAAGTACGGATTGCACGCTTTGAGGAATTACTGAAGATTGCCGATAAATAAGGATAAAATACCACCAGCATTGAGGGAGCATCTTTCTTAACACAAAAAATCCCTGAACTCCTTGTAAACACTGGATTTACAGGAGATTCAGAGATTCTGTCTGATGCCGCTGGCCGGCTACCCTATACATATAAATAGGTATAAACACTGTAAAAATATTTGATTTTCACAAATTTCTCATGTATTTCAATACAAGCAAATATAATAACTTGCCCCCTATTTGCCCCCACTTAAGGTGATACAATATTCAGCCCCGGAGCGGATTGCTCTGGGGCATCTTTTCTACTCAATCCAAGCTTGAAACTTGTCAATGAATCTGTACTTATCTCCGGCATATCCATCCATGCCACTTGCTTTCAGTGTGTCGACCTGATCTGCATAGAAGTTAGGATTATTCTGTGCAGAAACTCTGTAATGGACCCTCTTGTACTTATATCCATCTGGGGTGATGTAATACAGCTCAACAGCAAGAATCTCTGACCCATCTCCGAGGATTCCGTTCTTCTTATCATTAAGATCATAACTATTACCGAATGTAAGGTAAGGAAGCCAACCGCTCTTTCTTGTGTATACTCGACAGCGAATACTTCTTTCTTTTTAACAACCTTTCTGCCAGATAACTCCGCAAAACGTTCTTCTGTCACTTCCAGTTCATCCCCCGGAGTCATACTCCGATGCAGACATTTATCGTAATAACTTTTAATGCACACCGCTTTCACACTCACACCTCCCTTCGTTGAAAAATACATATAAAAATGCCATCAGTTTCTCAGCCAATAGTTACTATTCTACGAAATCCGGCAATTCTTTTTTTATCTTTAGTGCTTTTTTTATATCCTTCACATAAGCTTTATAATCATTTTTTCCATATTCCAATTCCTCATGTCCTGAAGGAAAATGTCCAAACATTTTATAATATTCTTCTGATAATTGTTCCAACTCCGGGGTTGTTTTTCCATGATACATTATTTCATCATCCTCCTGATCCTTTGCTCAATTTCCTCGCTTGTCCTCGGAAAAATTTGTCTCGCCACCTCTAATGCATCGCCATTCATATAATACATTCGCCCATATTGAGCCCAGCTTTCTTTTTCCAATCTCCTCCTTTTTTTCCAATACTCACTTTTATGTGAATATCCCATGTATATTTCTCCATCAGACATCCCATGCAAAATATCTGAGATACCACGATATTCTTCTTTTACCATCATTTCCATTTTTTTAAACACTTCGGGATATTGCAAATATAACATTTCATGTATTGTTATTCCATACATTTTTGCATCTTCTTGCAATTTTTGATAATCTGCTTGAATACTGTCTTTTAACATCCCATTATCTGTCAGACCATATGTTTCATCAATTTCATGAAACAGCTCATGTGCTATAACATCTGTTCCTGCACTTTTAGAGAGATCTATCTGCACGTAACAAAGAAACTTGAAGAACAGAGAAATGCACAGATCAAAGAATTAAAAATTTTATAGTTTGCCCCCTTTATGCCCCCTTTTGATAATAAAAAATCTCTGAACCCCTTGTAAACACTGGATTTACAGGAGATTCAGAGATTCAGTCTGATGCCGCTGGCCGGACTCGAACCGGCACGGCTACTAACCGCTTGATTTTGAGTCAAGTGCGTCTGCCAATTCCGCCACAGCGGCTTATTTTGTCGGTTCATTATTCCCCGAACCGACTTTTTAATGATATCATATTTGCTTATTTATTTCAACCACTTTTTTATTACTCACCAAGTTTTTTGCCTATCTCAAAGCAATCAAATGTAGCGAAATAATCCTTCGGTGTCTCAGCACGACGGATCATCTGCACGCTTCCATCTTCTTTCAGCAATAACTCCGCTGACTTTAATTTTCCATTGTAATTGTATCCCATGGAAAAGCCGTGAGCCCCCGCATCATGAATCACCAGGTAATCTCCTCTTTCAATCTCCGGGAGCATTCTGTCAATCGCAAATTTATCATTATTCTCGCACAGAGATCCTGTCACATCGTATTTATGGTCACATGGTTCATTCTCTTTTCCAAGAACCGTAATATGATGATATGCTCCATACATTGCCGGACGCATCAGATTAACTGCACATGCATCTACACCAATATAATCTTTATAAGTCTTTTTCTCGTGAATCGCTTTTGTAACAAGGCAGCCGTAAGGTCCCATCATGTAACGTCCCAGTTCTGTAAAGATTGCTACATCACCCATTCCAGCAGGGACTAATACTTCCTCATAGACTTTACGCACGCCTTCTCCGATCGCATAAATATCATTCGGCTCCTGATCCGGTCTGTACGGAATACCAATTCCGCCTGACAGATTGATAAACTTAATATTTGCACCTGTCTCATTTTTAAGACGTACTGCCTGCTCAAACAAAACTTTCGCAAGCATTGGATAATAGTCATTTGTCACCGTATTGCTGGCAAGAAATGCATGGATTCCAAACTCTTTTGCACCTTTGCTTTTCAGGATCTTAAATGCTTCCGTGATCTGTTCTGTTGTCATACCATATTTGGCATCTCCCGGATTGTCCATGATATCATTGCTGATTTTAAATAATCCGCCTGGATTGTAACGGCAACTGATCGTCTCAGGAATATGTCCGATTGCACTTTCAAGGAACTCAATATGGCTGATATCATCCAGATTGATGATCGCACCAAGTTTATCCGCCAGGCGGAAATCCTCTGCCGGAGTATCATTTGACGAAAACATGATATTATGTCCCGTTACGCCTACTGCTTCTGAGAGCATCAGCTCCGTATAAGATGAGCAGTCACATCCACAACCATACTCTTTCAGGATATCCAGAAGGAACGGATTTGGAGTTGCCTTTACTGCAAAATATTCTTTATATCCCGGATTCCATGAAAATGCTTCTTTTAATGCCTTTGCATTCGCACGGATTCCTTTCTCATCATAAAGATGAAACGGCGTCGGGTAGGTCTTTACGATCTCTTCAACCTGTTCCTTTGTAACAAATGGTTTCTTACTCATCTTTCTTCTCTCCTTTTCGTATCTTTATCAGCTCAATTTCATTTGCAAGTGCATTTTTAAATACTGTCACAAAATTTCTCTGACCGGAATAGACACACGTATTCATGCTGCCCATTCCATATTCTCCTGAAAGAACATAGTGGGAATCTACAATCAGTCCGATCTGCTGTTCTTTTTTCCTGGTTACATAAACGATAACTTCTTTCATCGAAAAAGGTTCATCCGTAATCAGAACAACCTTTTTTCCTCTTCTCACCAGTTGCAGAAGTTCCTCTTTAAATTCCTCCAGGCATCCTTTAGAACAGGAAAAATAGACCCGTTCTTCTGCCCCGGTCAATAAATGATGAATTTTGTCTGCAATATTCTTCTTACCTTCAACCGTAATATATCCATCCTCTTCCACGGACTCACTGGGAAGATTCTGCTGAAGCCATTCCAGCTCTTTTTCAAGTCTCCGGATCCGGTTTCCACAAAACTCCTGTGGAACAATGGGGATATAACGCTTTGCATCGCCTTCTACCAGATATGCAGCACCTTTTTCCACCATTGCCGCAAGCGAAGCATAGGCATTCGACCTGGAAATCCCGGTATCTCTCGCAATCTCATACCCGGTCTTTTTTCCCCCTTCAAGAAGCTTTCTGTAAATAAGAGCTTCCTGCCTGGATAACCCGAAATGCATCAGGTATTCAATTTCTCTGCTTTCATCCATTCTCTGCTCTTCTCCATAGTAGTTCTTTACAGGAACACTATACAGCACTGCCTGTCTGCTGTCAATAAAAATACCTTTGAAAAGTTATTTTTTGAGAATATTTTTCATTTGCTTCATCTATCTATCACCGGCAGGTTCCTTACGGATGCATGCCATTTAAAATCATTCTGACAACCTCTTCCGGTGTCTCTGCAAGCCCGTCAGCTCCCGCTTCCTCCAGTTCTTCTTTCGATCCATACCCGTACAGAACACCAATGGCACGGATTCCTTCTCTATTTGCACCTTCCATATCATAGCACCGGTCTCCAACCATTCTGATTTTCTCCCGGTCTTTTTCTTTGCACTGTTCCAGAACATATTGGATCACTTCCTGCTTTTTTGTTCTTGCTCCATCCATGCAGGCTCCACCGATCAGATCAAAATACTTCGCAAATCCAAAATGTTCTGCAATCATTTTTGCAAATTTTTCAGGCTTTGACGTTGCCATTACAATCGTCAGTCCGGCTTCTTTCAAAGTCTTCAGCATTTCCATGACTCCATCATAGACCCGGTTATCAAAAATTCCTTCTTCCTGATAGTATTCCCTGTATAATACCACCATCTCTGCTGCCTCTTTCTCTTCTATCCCACAACATTTCATAAACTGTTCCTGCAAAGGAGGTCCAATAAATTTGCGTAATTCATCCTCCGGTGGAATTTTCCTTCCAGCCTTTTTCAGTGCATACTTTACTGAATTTATAATCCCTGATCCCGAATCAGTGATTGTTCCGTCCAAATCAAATAATACGGTACTGATCTCCATCACCGTTCATCTCTCCTCTCTCACAGTACTTTTCTTCTTGAAACTATCTTTTTAAAAGCTTCTGATATGATCTTCAGCTTCATCTTCTGTCTTGATCACTTTGCGTATCACTACATAATATCCAAAATCATCATTGACTTTTATATAAACCCGATCGCCCTCTTTATGTCCCAGTAACGCCTTGCCTATTGGAGATTCTATACTGACAAGGCCATTCAATGAACTTCCCCGGACAGAAGTGACGATCCGGTAAGTTTCCACTTCATCATCATCCTCACAATACAGTTCCACTGTATTATTCAGTCCGATTTCATCTGCTTTGGAATGATCTTCTACAATTTCCGCAGTCTTGAGCATTCTCTCCAGGTAACGGATTCTGCTTTCATTCTGATTTTTTGCTTTTTTTGCCGCATGATATTCAAAGTTCTCACTCAGATCCCCATGAGATCTTGCTTCTTTTACCGCTTCGATCAATTCTTTTCGTTCCACCAGCTTACGGTGTTCAATCTCGGCTTTAATTTTTTCAACGTCGCTTTTCGTTAATCTTTCACGCATAATGAGTCCTTTCTGTATGAAATTAAAAATTTGTATTTGTTGGGGTGAAAATGATTCGGTAGCAGGAAGGCTTTTTGACAGAAGAGCGTCCATATCCGCACTTGTTGTTGCATCGCAGTGCAGGACCCGCTTTACCTCAGCCCGTTGACAACT
>OGYX01002210.1_pt1 | contig 12794 bp, 9 predicted proteins | sample 1576601 | NCBI WGS metagenome assembly OGYX01 (sample SAMEA3541561, study PRJEB24748) | human gut metagenome | biome: human gut; feature: human-associated habitat; material: faeces | place: China | collected 2012 | reverse complement strand
CCGATGTCCTGGGTCATGTCCATCGGAGTTCCTTCGTAGTGGTCGCGCATGGCGTCGAAAACGGTCTTGGGATCGACTTTGGTGCGGGGTTTCACCCAGAGGGGCATCCGGTTGGACATGTTGTATCCCATTGCATAGTCCGTGTATTGATCCATGTCGTCCGCTACGGTGCGGAAGAACGCCCACACGCGGGCATCGCATCCGCGCACCGTGCCGAAATCGGCCGGAGCGTAGGCATCGCAGAAGCTGAACTCCTCGTCCGGGCCGTTGAAATAGCCCTTTTCACGGGCGAAGGAGATCACGTCGGGAGCGTAGAGGCAGTTCTCGGGATCGTCGAGCGGGAAAGTCGTGATGCGCGACTGGTTGGCGTGTGCCGAAACGTATCCGTCGGGAATGCGGCGAGCTACCCAGACGATGCCCTTGCGGGTGTTGTTACCCTCGGCATCGAGCTCGCAGCCCTTGCCGATCAGCTCCATGATCCAGGCTTCGTTCTGGTCGGCGATCGAGAAGGATTCGCCGCTCGAAGCGTAGCCGTAGGTGTTGGCCAGATCCACGATGATCCGGATCGCTTCGCGGGCAGTCTTGGCGCGTTGCAGGGTGATGTAGATGAGCGAGCCGTAATCGATGCGACCCGTCGAATCGGCCAGCTCCTCGCGTCCGCCGTAGGTCGATTCGGCGATGATGAGCGAATGTTCGTTCATGTTGCCGATCGTGGCGTATGTTTGTGCCGCTTGCGGAATTTCTCCCAGGTAGCGGCCCGAGTCCCAGTCATAGACCGGGAGCATCGTGCCGGGTTTGTAGCGCCCGGCGAAGGTTTTGTAGAGTGCGCCGTAGAGCTGGTGGGAGTCGGCGGCGTAGGAGACCATCACCGAGCCGTCCGAGGAGGCTCCCCGGGTGATGATGAAGTTGGTGCAGGCGTCTGTCGCCTTGAATGTCAGACAGCACAGGGCTGCGGCAAACAGGGTTCGGAATAGTTTTTTCATGCGAGAATTTTTTATTTTGAGTGAGAACGGCGCGTATTCCTTGAACGATGCGGTTCCGTGTTTCCGGAATACGGCCGGTCCGGGCAAAAGTTATTTTCGCAAAGATAGCATAAACCGGAAATAAAACAAAACCAGCCGCATCCCTTTTTCCGGAATTCAACCGGTATCGTAAAAACCGGGACGGGATGCGTCGGGAGCATTTATGCCGGATGTTGTCCGGCCGGTTCGTTCGTTTCGGATGCGACGGGATGTTTTTCGACGGGAGGCGGGAGCGGCTGTCCGCTGTGCTCCTGCCGGGGGGCGGATTCGGGCTCCCGGCTCGCCCTGAGGGGCCGAAAGGGACATTATTCTCCGAAAAATTTGAATTGACCGCAAGTTGAGGCACATAACTTGCCGTGTATTTCGAAAAATGCAGAAACTATGTGTTACAGATCGTCTTCAATTCCCTTTATCCTGCTCGCGCTCTCTTTGCTCGCGGTTTCCTGCGGTTCCCGTTCCGGACATACCGGGCAGATGCCGCCGATGGAGATCGAAATCGCTGTCGCCGAGTTCGATTTGCTCTATACGCGGCGGAGCTTCATTTCCCAGATCAACAGCGATAACGAAGTGGTGGTCGAACCCCGTGTGAGCGGGTTTCTCGTAGCCCGGCACTATAAAAAAGGTATGCCCGTGCGCAAGGGTCAGTTGATTTTCGAAATCGACGACAGTGAGTATTACACTGCCCTGCTTTCGGCTCAAGCGGCTCTGGAGTCGAGCCGTGCGCTGGCGCTCGAAGCCAAGAACAATTTCGACCGGGCGGTGCCGCTGGCCAAGATCAATGCCATCAGCGGTACGCAACTCGACCAATATACGGCGCAGTACGCCGCTTCGGAGGCCGACGTGAAGTCGGCCCGGCAGGCTCTGCGGAATGCCCAGCTCAATCTGGGCTACACGAAGATCTATGCACAGATAGACGGCATTATCGAATCTTCGAACGGCTCCGTCGGTGATTATGTCGGTCCGGGTACGCAAATTCCGACCCTCACCACGATTATGAATATTGATACGGTCCAGGTCCCCATTGCGATTCCGATGACGCAATTCCTTCGGTTGGACAGCAATCGGACGAATATCTACGACAACGCCGAACTGCTTTCGGAGATCGTGCTTTACGAGGCGGACGGTACCCGCTATCCGCTTTTCGGCAAGTACGATTACACCCGGACGGCCGTATCTTCGGCTACGGGGACGATCGTGCTGATCGTCCGCTTCCCGAATCCTTCCTACCGGCTCAAGACCGGACAGTTCGCGCGTGTCGAAGCCAATATCGGGGCGAAGCTGCCCCGTGTACTGGTGCCGCAGCAGAGTGTCGTGCAGACTCTCGACGTATCGTCGGTCTGGGTAATCCGGCCGGACAGCACGGCCGAATACCGCAAGGTTACGCCGGGCGAGACGTTCGGCGGAATGTGGGCCATCGAGTCGGGCCTGGAACCGGGAGAAACGGTCGCTGTGACCGGTTTGCAGAAACTTCGTCAGGGAATGCGGGTCGTTCCCGTTAAAAAATAGGCAGGTATGGGAAAATTTTTCATCGCGCGGCCCATTTTCGCCATTGCGCTGGCGGCAGCTATCGTGCTGCTGGGTATCATTTCTATATTCGACCTGCCGATCGAGCAGTATCCCGACATTACGCCTCCTGTCGTCGAAGTTTCGACGACCTATCCCGGTGCCGATGCCGAAACCGTGAACAATGCGGTCGCCACGCCCGTTTCGCAGAGCATCATGGGTGTCAGCGATATGCTCTATATGCAGGCTACGAGCGCCAACGACGGGTCGATGAATCTGCAGGTGACCTTCGATATCGGATCCGATCCGAACATGGACGCTATTTTTACGCAGAACAATGTTTCGACGGCCCTTTCGCAACTTCCCGCGTCGGTGACCCAGCAGGGCGTCACCACGCGCAAGACCATGACCGGCTTTCTGATCGTCTATTCGCTCACCAGCGACGGACGCTACACCGGCGATTTTCTCTCCAACTACGCCTATATCAACATCCAGAACGAACTGTTGAAGATCGACGGCGTAGGTAAGGTGGACATTATGGGCGCCGGTGAATACGCCATGCGTATCTGGCTGAAGCCCGACCTGTTGGATTACTACAAGATCTCGCTCGACGAGGTTTTTGCGGCTGTCGAAGCGCAGGGCGGCATCTTTCCGGCGGGCAAGTTCGGCGGGGAACCCGCTGCGGGCGACGTGACTTATACCTATACGGTGACCATGCCGCCCCAGATCTACGATGCGGAGCAGTTCGGCGACATCATTATCTCCACCACTCCCGAAGGCGAGCAGGTTCGGTTGAGCGATATTGCTGACGTGGCTCTCGGCAGCCGCCAGTACGGTGTCGAATCGCTCTTCAATAGCGACCCGACCGCCCTGCTTGTCATTTATCAGCAACCGGGCAGCAATGCCGTCGATGTGGGCAATTCGGTCAAGGCCGAAATGGAGCGCCTTTCCAAGCGCTTCCCCGATGGCATTACCTATACTTCGATGGTCGATGCCACGACCAGTATCGAAGCCGGCGTGAAGGATATTTTCGTCACGCTCATTATCGCTCTGATTCTGGTGATCGCCATCATCTTCCTCTTCCTGCAGGACTGGCGTGCGACGCTCATCCCGCTGCTGGCGATTCCGGTGTCGATCATCGGCGCTTTCGCGCTCTTCCCGCTACTCGGGTTCTCGATCAATATCATCTCGCTGTTGGGTATGGTGCTGGCCATCGGCCTGGTGGTCGATGACGCGATCGTGGTGGTCGAGGCCGTGCAGGTCAATATCGAGAAGGGGCTGAGTGCGAAGCAGGCGACCGTCGAAGCGATGCACAGCGTCTCGTCGCCGATCGTCGCTACGACCGTCGTACTGCTGGCCGTGTTTATTCCCGTATCGTTCATGGGGAGTATCACGGGTCTGCTGTTCCAGCAGTTCTCGATCTCGATCGCCGTATCGGTCTGCATCTCTTCGTTCAATGCCCTCACCCTTTCGCCTGCGCTGTGCGCGTTGCTGCTCAAGCCGCGCCCGAAGGTGCAGAAGGGATTCTTCGCCGCTTTCAACCGCTGGTTCGGCAAACGTACCGAAGAATACACATCGGCTACCACCCGTTTTATCGGTCACCTGAAGCGTACCGGAGGAATCGTCGCCGTAACCCTTGCCGCTATCGCCGTGATCTGGCACTTCCTGCCTTCGGGCTTCCTGCCCGACGAGGATCAGGGGTATGTCATGGTCTTCGTGCAGACGCCCGAGGCTTCATCCCTGCAAACCACCGTCAAGGCGATGCAGCGGGTCGATGAACTCGTCCGGCAGCGTCCGGATGTTGAGGCGACCTCCTTTGCCGCCGGCTTCAATATGCTGGCGGGCATCGCTTCGAGCAACAGCGGTATTATCTTCGTGAAGCTGGTCGATTACAGCCAGCGCAGCAAGACCTCTTCCGAGATCGCTTCCGCCTTGACGGAGGAGTTGTACGTGGCAGTTCCCGAGGCCGTCAGCTACGCTTTTATCTCGCCGTCGATCCCCGGTTTGGGCGTAACGTCCGGCATTACGTTGCAGGTACAGGATCTCGAAGGCCGGGGTACGGAGTTCCTGGCGGACGAAACCATGCGCTTCATGGATTCGCTGCGCAAGCAGCCGCAGATCGGCTCCGTGACCACCCAGTTCAACGCCGGCATCCCCCAGCGGCGGATCGAAGTCGATAAGGAGAAAGCGCTGGCACAGGGCGTGCCGCTCCAGAGTTTCTACAAGACGATGAGCACTCTGCTCGGCGGTTCCTATATCAACAACTTCAACCGGTTCGGAAAACTTTACCAGACTTATATCCAGGCTGCGCCCGAGTACCGCCGCGACAAGTATTCGCTCGAAAGCTATTTCGTGGACGACGGTCAGGGCAACTCGATTCCTGTTTCGTCGTTCGCGACCGTACGGGATACTACGGGTGTCGAGTTCGTTTCGCAGTTCAACCTCTACCGGTCGATCGAACTGACGGTCAACCCTGCTGCGAAAGTTTCGACCGGTCAGGCGATGGACGCTATCGAAGCGGTGGCCGCCGACGTGCTGCCCGAGGCGGTCGGAACCACCTGGAGCGGCTTATCCTATCAGGAAAAGACGGCTTCGGGCAGCAGCGGCGCCGTTTACCTGCTGGCTATTGTCTTCGTGTTCCTGACTCTTTCGGCCCTCTACAACAGCTGGGGGCTGCCGCTGGCGATCCTGTTGAGTGTCCCGCTCGCGGTGCTCGGCGCACTGTTATTTGTCGGTGCGGCGTACCTGGTCAGCCCCGAGTTTATCAATAATATCTACATGCAGATCTCGTTGGTCATGCTGATCGGTCTTTCGGCCAAGAATGCCATTTTGGTCGTGGAATATGCCGATCAGCTCTTCTTCGAGAAGAACATGGACCTGAAGGCCGCGACGATCGAGGCGGCGAGGCTGCGTATGCGGCCGATCATGATGACCGCCTTCTCGTTCATCCTGGGCGTCATGCCGCTGATCTTCGCCAGCGGGGTCTATGCTACGGCCCGCAATATTATGGGTATGGCTCTGGTGGGCGGTATGTTGCTCGCCACGATGCTGGGCATTTTCATCTACCCTGCTCTGTATTATCTGGTTGCCCGTGTCGGCAAGTTCGAACGCAAGCGGGAGTTAAAACAAAAAGAGTCATGAAACGATACTTTGCAATCATTCTGTTCGTTGCCGCACTGGCATCGTGCACTCCGAAACTCTACGACGCGCAGGTCGAAGTGCCTGAGAATTATCGCTTCGCGGGCGATTTTCCGCAGGATTCGGTGTCGCTGCCTTTCGCCTGGTGGGAGATTTTCGGGGATTCGACGCTCAATCGCCTGGTGGAGCACGCGCTCGAAAACAACCGCAATCTGGCGCAGGCGGCTTCGCGTATCTTCGAAGCACGCGCCAATATCGCTGTGGCCCGTGCGCCTTTTCTTCCCTCGGTGGGACTGAACGTCTCGGCGCAGGGAAACTATACCGAGCCGACCGGTACGACCCAACAATATACGATCGAACCGTCGATTTCCTGGGAAGTACCCCTTTTCGGAACACTCCGCAGCGCTAACCGGGCGGCTAAGGCAGCTCTCTACTCTTCGGAATGGGGCTACCGGGGCGTGATGCTGTCGCTGACGGCGGAAGTCGCCACCTCCTATTTTACCGTGCTTCAATACACCCGCGACCTGCGGATCGCCCGGCAGAGCTATGTGCTGCGCCGGGAGTCGGCGGCGCTCGTGGATTCGCTCGCCCGTTACGGCATGTCCAACGGCGTGGCCCTTCAGCAAGCCATGAGCCTCGTCTATCAGGCCGAGGCCGATATTCCGCAGTATCAGCGTGCCGTCGAGCAGTCGCGTCTGGCCCTTTGTGTCCTGCTCGGCGAGAATCCCTCCTATTTCGGGGACGAAACTTTCGACGATGCCTTGCTGGACAATTATCAGGTAATGGATATTCCCGTCGGACTTCCTTCGGAATTGCTCGAGCGGCGTCCCGACATCATGGAGGCTTCGTTCAACATGGATGAGGCGGCCGCGAACGTGGGGCTTGCCCGCAGCAAGCGTTTTCCGTCGATTACGCTGACCGGAGCCGGGGGTATCGTTTCCAGTTCGATCGAAGGTATTTCCGACGGTCATTCGTGGGCGTGGTCGGCCGTCGGGTCGCTCGTGCAGCCGATCTTTAATTTCGGCAAGCTCAAGCGGCAGGAGCAGGTTGCCAGGGAGCGATATTATCAGAGCGTGTTCGCCTATGAGGAGACCGTGCTCGAAGCGTTGGGCGATGTGGAAAAGAGCCTGCTCGACATCGCTACCTACCGCAGCCAGGCCGAGAATTACGCCCGGTTGCTCCGGGCCAATATCGAGATCGCCACGATGACCAATTCGCTCTACCGCAACGGTATGTCGGCCTATCTGGACGTGATCGACGCCGAAAGAAACATGTACCAGTCGCAGATGGAATATGTGAACCTCGTAGCTCAACAGTATATCAATTATGTGAATCTGTTCAAGGCGCTGGGCGGCGGCTGGTAGCCGTCGCCGGCTTACCGGCCGGAAGAGCGGTTGTCCCGCTCCGTGCTGTAGGTCTGCCTGTAAAAGAAAGAAGAATCAAAACAAATTTTTACTTCTTCTTTCTTTTTTAATATCGCAAATTTCACTATCTTTGTTATCGTATGTACTAATAAAAATCTTTTTTTAATTCTATTAATTAGTAAAAAATTATATTATGGAACTGCCTTTTGCTGAATCATGGAAAATTAAAATGGTTGAACCTATCCGTAAAAGTACGCGACAAGAACGTGAAAAATGGATCAAAGAAGCTCACTACAATTTATTTCAATTAAAAGCGGATCAAGTTTATATCGATTGCCTTACCGATTCGGGTACGGGTGCGATGAGCGACCGCCAATGGGCGGCGATGATGATGGGAGATGAGAGTTATGCCGGCTCTTCATCTTTCTTTCTGTTGAAAGATACCATTACCCGGCTGACCGGATTTGAATATGTAATTCCGACCCATCAGGGACGAGCCGCAGAGAATGTTCTTTTCAGTCATCTGGTGCATAACGGAGATATTGTCCCGGGCAACTCGCATTTTGATACGACAAAGGGGCATATAGAGAGCCGTAAAGCCGTAGCGCTCGATTGTACTGTAGATGAGGCGAAAGACACCCAATTGGAAGTGCCGTTCAAAGGCAATGTCGATCCTGCAAAACTGGAAACAGCCCTGAAGCAATATAAGGACAAAATTCCTTTCATCATCGTGACAGTCACCAATAATACCGCCGGTGGCCAGCCTGTTTCCATGCAAAACCTGCGGGAGGTGCGCGCCCTTGCGGACAAATACGGCAAACGTGTTATTTTCGATTCGGCACGCTTCGTGGAGAATGCCTATTTCATCAAGACCCGGGAGGACGGGTATGCGGACAAGACCATCAAGGAGATCGTAAAGGAGATGTTTTCTTTGGCTGATGGCATGACTATGTCCTCCAAGAAAGACGGCCTCGTAAATATGGGCGGTTTTATTGCTACCAGGCATGAAGACTGGTATGAAGGTGCAAAAAAATTCTGTATTCCTTTTGAAGGTTATCTTACCTACGGAGGTATGAACGGCCGGGATATGGCGGCTTTGGCCGTTGGTCTTGAGGAAAATACCGAGTTTGATAATATCGAAACACGTATCAAACAGGTTCAATATCTTGCGGCGCGTTTGGATGAATACGGTATTCCCTATCAAAGACCTGTCGGAGGTCATGCGCTGTTTGTCGATGCCGACAAGGTGCTCTCGAGTGTTCCGAAAGAAGAGTTCCCTGCGCAAACTCTCGCTATCGAGTTGTATTTGGAGGCCGGTATCCGTGGTTGTGAAATCGGTTATATCCTCGCAGACCGTGACCCTGTAACTCGTGAAAATCGCTTTGGAGGCCTTGATCTGCTCCGCTTGTGTATCGCTCGGCGTGTTTATACCAACAATCATATGGATGTAATCGCAGCGGCTCTAAAAAATGTTTACGATCGTCGTGACGAAATAAAACGAGGCGTTAAAATCGTCTGGGAGACGGAATTGATGCGTCACTTCACTGTAAAATTGGAGAGATTGTAGGATGTCGATAGCAGATCGGATATTGCGGGTCAAAAGCTCCTTGCCCGGGCAGGTGGAGCTGGTGGCCGTTTCAAAAACCTACCCTGCCCAGCGGATCATGGAGGCTTACGAAGCCGGCCAGCGGATTTTCGGAGAGAACCGGCCTCAGGAGATGGCTCAGAAGTATGAGGAGCTTCCCAAGGACATCGAATGGCACCTGATCGGCCATTTGCAGACCAATAAAGTGAAGATGGTCGTGCCTTTCGTGGCGATGATCCATTCGCTCGACAGCGTTCGGCTGGCCGAGGCGATCCAGAAAGCCGCTGCCGCTGCGGGCCGTACGATCGACGTACTGCTGGAGATCCACGTGGCTGACGAGGAGTCCAAATCGGGCTGGGAGTGGGCGGAATTGCAGGAATACGTTCGCAGCGGCGCCTTTGCACGGCTGCCCAACCTGCGGGTGCGGGGTGTCATGGGCGTGGCGACCAACACCGGCGACGAGCAGGTCATCCGGCGGGATTTCGCCGCTTTGCAACGGTATAAGAGCGAGTTGTCGCCCTATTTCGGGCCGGAGTTCGATACCCTTTCGATCGGAATGTCCCACGACTACCGGATCGCTCTCGAATACGGAGCGACGCTGGTGCGTATCGGTTCGCTGATTTTCGGCGCCCGCGATTATTCCAAATGATCCGAGAGCCATATCGAAACGGCCGTGCCGCCGGGAAGAATCGGCAGTAAAAAAGCGGGCCGCAGTAGCGATACTGCGGCCCGCTTATGTGGAAATAAGTCGGGAAAAGCCTTGTTTCGCAAAGGCTTTTGCCCTATTGTTTTTCCTCGTCCCGGTCTGCCCAGCGTTCGAGCGTCTGACGCACGGCCTCCTTATAGTCCTTGTCGGTAATCTGGTAGGTCCAACGGACGGCGTTCGGGCGGTCAGGAAACTCTTCGAGCACCCACGCCGACTGGTCGCGCGGTGTGCCGCTCATTCGGAATCATAGGTTCAAAGAAAAAGTAATGAGCGGATGTGCCTAATTTTTATTAGCTATTTGATAATTTGTTTCCGGAGTCGCATCATCCGGTACGGAGCCAGTTTCATACCACACCCCGCCCTGTTCCGGCTCGTCTGTTTGTTTAGCGGACCCGGAGCTTGCGTCCGAGCCGCAGGATCGTGGTCGATTTGATACCGTTGAGCGAACAGAGCTTCGATACCGTCGTGCCGTACCGCCGTGCGAGGGCGCCGAGCGTATCGCCCGACTTGATCGTGTGGTAAGTTACGGCGGCTCTTTCCGCAGCCTCCTTTTTGTCGGCCTTTTCCACTTCCGCCTCGTCATCGAAATCCTGTCCGGCGTTGGACCGGATGTCGAAGAACGATTTCTTGAGCAGGAATGTCTGACGTCGCAGAATGCCCGATTCGAAGTCGATCAGCCGCTCCGGGTCGAAAGCCTGTCCGTAATAACGGGTTTCGAAATGCAGGTGCGGGCCGGTGCTGCGGCCCGTCGAACCGCCCAGACCGATGATCTGTCCTGCCTCGACCCATTCGCCGCTTTGCACGAGCCGTTCGGAGAGGTGTCCGTAGTAGGTTTCCAGACCATTGTCGTGACGCACGATGATCAGGTTGCCGTAACCGCCCCGGTTGTACTCCGAGATGCGGACCCGGCCGTCGAAAGTCGCATAAATGGGATCACCCGTTTTGACCGGAATATCGACTCCCTGATGGCGCCGGCGATGGCGGATGCCGTATTTGGAGCGGATGCTGCCCTTGTGGGGATAATGATAGCACTTGAGCGAATCCACCAGATCGATCGCAAGCGAAGCAGGCATCTCCGACAGCGGATATTCCTTGTACGGGAACAGCGTGCTCGTGTCCCAGTATTTGGTATAGATCGAGCTGTCCTTGACAAACTCTCTGTCGCGGACGTATTTCCACGAATTGTCGTTGTAAATGACGATTTTCACCGCTTCGTTGATCGTTTGCAGCGTGTCCAGGGGGATGATTCCGTTCATGTTGGCGATGGGTTCCACGGGATCGGAAAGCAGTGCGGGTTTCTTTACGGCCAGGGTGTCCCGCCCCTTTTCGAGCAGGTCGAGCTGCCGTTGCAGCGTTTCGATCTGTTGGCGGAGCTGTTCGGCATTCGGTGTCGTTTGCAGGTTTTCACCGGTGTCTGGGGTCGTCTCCGTATGGCGGTCCTGTGCCGCTGTCGTCGTGGTGAGCAGCAGCAAGGCGGCAGCGATGATATGTCGGTTTTTCATTTCGTGTCGTTGTTTCTCTATTGATTCTTGAGCAGTTGTTCCGCAGTTTCGAGCGCTTTGTAGAACTCTTCGCCGAAGCGACGGATGATCGGCTCCCGAAGCGCCTTGTACACCGGGATCCCGAGCCGTTTTCCGCATTGGCGTGCCGGTTCGCAGATCGACCAGCGGTGGTAGTTGAGTCCGACCGTGCCGTTCGAGAAGTTCATCAGGCGGATCGGATAGAGATGGCAGGAGATGGGTTTGCGAAAAGTCGTTTTTCCCTCCCGGAACGCCTTTTCTATGGCGCAGAAGGTGATCCCCTCTTCCGTATAGGCATAGGCGCATTCGGCGTCGTCCACCAGCGGCGTGGTGTAGTCCCCGTCTTCGTCCACGACCATAAATCCCTGCGCTTCGACGGCCCGGATGCCTTCGGGCGTCATGTAGGGCTTATAGTTGGGATATTCCTCTTCGAGCGTATCGACTTCGTCCATTTCGAGCGGTGCGCCCGCGTTGCCTTCCACGCAGCAGATACCCTTGCAGGCCGCCAGGTCGCAGGCGAAATATTCGCGCAGCAGGTCGGCGCTGACGATCTTATCGTCTATCTCGATCATAAGTGTCTTCGATAATCAGGTCGTACAGTTCCCCGAGCGTCATGCCGGCTTCGCGTACCTGTTTGGGGACGATGCTGCCGCCGCTCATGCCGGGAATCGAATTGATTTCGATCAGGTAAGGCTTGCCCTCGGGCGTGACGATGAAATCCACGCGCACCACGCCCCGGCAGCGGCAGGCTTTGTAGGCCAGCGCCGTCAGGCGGTTGAGTTCGGCCTTGATTTCGGGCGCGATGTCCGCCGGGGTGATCTCGTCCGAGCAGCCGGCGGTGTATTTGGCTTCGTAATCGAAGAACTCTTTCTTGGAAACGATCTCCGTGATCGGGAAGATGTACTCCCTGCCTTTGGCGATCAGCATGCCGCATCCCATCTCCCGACCCCGGATGCACTCCTCGATCAGGATTTCGTCGCTCTCGGTGAAAGCTTCGGCGACGGCGGGCAAGATATCCGCCTCGCTCTTTACTTTAGTTACGCCGAACGAACTGCCGCTGGCATTGGGTTTTACGAATACGGGAAGGCCGAGCGTGCGGACGATCTCCTTCGGATCGATCCGACTGTCGCGGCTGAAGAAAAAGCCCCGGGCCAGCGGAATCCCGAATTCGGCTACGGTACGTTTGGTCGTGATTTTGTCGAAGGTGACCACCGACGAGGTCATCGAACAGGAGGAGTACGGAATCTCCATCATGTCGAGGTAACCTTGCAGACGGCCGTTCTCGCCCGGTGTGCCGTGAATCAGGATCAGGGCGTAGTCGAAAGTTTTGCGGTCGCCGTCGATGGTGATCGAGAAGTCGTTTTTATCGACCTGCCATTGCCGTCCGTCGGGCGACGTGTAGTGCCAGTCGCGGCCGTGCAGGTCGATGAGGGTTATGTCGTATTTCGCAGGATCGAGCGCCGATGCGATCTGTGCGGCGCTCTGGAGCGCGATCTCCCGTTCCGAGGAGTCGCCGCCCGCCATCAGGGCGATGTTGAGTCGTTTCATATCAGGGGTTGTAAATGTCCGTATGCCGGAACGAAAGAATTTCATAAGTCATCTCCACGAATTGTCGGGCCTCCCGGTGGTCGGGATCGATTTGCAACGCCCGGTTGAAGTCGTTGAGGGCTTCGCCCCATTCGTTGCGACGGTAGTGCCACTGACCGCGTTCGACGTAGAGGGAGGCGTCGTCGGGAGTAGCTTCGAGGCGTGCGGTCAGCGATGCGATGTAGCTGGCCGGACTCCACAGGTCTTTTTCCCGGATGTATTGCATCACCCCTTCGGGGAGCATGTTGCCGACATCTTCGCCGCGACCGAGCCGCTCGCGGATCTCGCTCGACGAGTACGGATACAGCGGTGCGCCTTCGAGGACGGAGCTTCAGATGCCTGCCAGCGACTATTGATATTGCGAGTATA
>OGYX01002197.1_pt1 | contig 12843 bp, 8 predicted proteins | sample 1576601 | NCBI WGS metagenome assembly OGYX01 (sample SAMEA3541561, study PRJEB24748) | human gut metagenome | biome: human gut; feature: human-associated habitat; material: faeces | place: China | collected 2012 | reverse complement strand
ATTTTGGAACCGAATCAGTGTTATACTTATGCTGCAGATAATGCAGAAGAGAAACTTGAATCAGTAGATGTTTCTAATTACATATCTTGGATTGATGGACAGTTGAAATTTGAAAAGGAAGCTCTGAGTAATGTTATTAGAAAACTGGAAAAAATATATAATGTGAAAATTGTGCTAAAAGATAAAAATCTTGATGAGATGTTGATTTCAGGGAGGTTGGATTTGAAGAACCCATTAGTAAGTATTTTAAATTCTTTGCTTTTTACCGTATCTTCAGGAGAAGTGGAATCGAAGTATGAAATAAAAGCTAACGGAAAATAACATATTAATAAAATCTGGTATTATGAAGCGTTTATTAAATTATTCTCCTCAATTGTTGATGAGACAAAAGTCTATTAGGCGAGTTTTAACAATTGGGTTGTGTAGTTGTGTTTCAGTTGGAATGTATGCAAATATTCTTGCTGATGAAGTTTCCTTAACTTGTAAAAACAAAACTTTAAAACAAGCCTTAGAAATAATAGAAGAACAGGCCGGTGTAAGTATTGTTTATTCAAACAATGTATTAAATGATGAAGCTAGAGTGACATGCAAGACAGAGAATGTAACTTTGGAAGAAATGTTACATATTCTCTTGAAGGATCAAAACTGCTCATTTAAAGTAGAAGATGGCCAAGTGGTTCTCTACGCTTTAAATGATAAAAACACAGAGGATGCTGGACCGACGGTTACTCAGGAAGGTTTTAGAGTGAAAGGACGTGTTTTAGATGCAAATGGTCCTTTGATTGGTGTGAATATTATGGTGAAAGGAACGATGACCGGTGTTGTTTCGGATATGGATGGTAATTTTGAAATTATGGCTCCATATTCTGGTGCAAGTTTGGTATTTTCTTATATCGGTTATCAGGCTCAAGAGGTTAAAATTAATGGTCGAAGTGATTTGACCATTAAGATGGTGGAAGACTCGAAAGCTTTGGAAGAAGTGGTTGTTGTCGGTTATACGACACAAAAGAAAGCAACCATAACAGGTTCTGTATCTACAATTACTACCAAAGACTTGAAACAAAGTCCAACAGCCAATTTGAATAATGCATTGGCTGGTCGAATGCCTGGTTTGATGGTCAATCAGTTTGGTGGTGGTGAACCAGGTGTAGATAGAGCTGATTTGAGAATCCGTGGTATGGGTACTTATGGTGATAAATCACCAATTGTTATTGTGGATGGAGTAGAACGTGACATGAGTTATCTGGCTCCTGAAGAAATCGAAACATTTACTATTTTGAAGGATGCTTCAGCAACGGCTCCTTATGGTGTACGTGGTGCCAATGGTGTTATCATCATTACAACAAAACGTGGTAAAGCTTCTGAAAAGCCAAGTGTGAATTTCAAAGCTTCTGTGGGAACAAACTCTCCGGTAAAATTCCCTAAATATTTAGGTTCAGCTGATTATGCGACTTTATATAATGAGGCGATGATCAACAGTAATCCGACAACCGATCCAAGTAAGTTGGAATTATTTACTGATGAAGCAATTGCCAATTATCGGAAGGCTAAAGGCGATAATTCAGATGGATTAGGTTATAATTGGGATTATTTCGATTATGCTTTCAAACCCGGTATGCAGCAAGATTATAGTTTGTCAATACGTGGTGGTTCTGAACGTGCCAGATATTATGTGATGGCTAACTATTATTCACAAGGTGGAAACTATAAGCATACGGATGTAACAGAAACAGATACTCAAGCTAAATTTAAGCGATATAACTTTAGAGCGAATGTAGATGTGGATATTACCAAAGATTTTTATGTTCGCGTAGATTTGGGTGCTCGCATTACAGATAGACGGGCTCCTGGAACATCTGCTTCTGAAGTAGTTAAATTGTGTAATACTCTTCCTCCTTATCTGCCAATTGTTGTAGAAAGTAATGGTAATCCTGCCAATGAAACATATGAATTGAACAATCCATATGGCATGTTGTATGGTGATTATAAGCATAGAAGAAATATTTTGGGTGAATTGTCAAGAAGAGGGTATTTGCAGGAAAAGAATACCTATTTGAACGGATCGTTTGCTATTGGACATAAATTGGATTTTATCACTAAGGGATTAAAAATCGAAGGCGTCTTCTCGTATGATGCTTCTGAAGGTAACTGGATTAACCGAAAATTAGGGGATCGAGAAGATGGATACATGAAATTCTCAAAATATGCGACTTTCCAACCTGCTGAAGGCAGTTATGGTTCTATTTATATGAATAATCCGAATTATACAGGTGCTTATATTTTAGGAAATCCGTGGTATGATCAGGATGAAACGATAGAAAATGGATTTGATCATAACGCAGCCGAAAGTAAAACTTATTATCAGTTAAAGTTAGATTATTTGAGGACTTTTGGTGATCATGATGTTTCTGCGATGGTCTTGTTTAATCGTTCTAACAGAAGCTATGATAATCGGGTAGCTTATCGGTATCAGGGTATGACGGCACGTGCTACTTACGCTTTCCAGAATAAGTATTTAGCAGAGTTCAATATTGGATACAATGGATCTGAAAACTTTGCTCCAGGTAAACGCTATGGTACATTCCCCGCAGGGTCTATCGGATGGGTGATTTCTCGTGAACGGTTTATGCAGGGTGCAGAAAAATGGTTAAGCAATTTGAAGTTAAGAGCCTCTTATGGTTTGGTCGGTAGTGATAAGATCTCTGATAACAATGATGACCGTTTTGCTTATTTGCAGTTCTTCCAAGGAGGTGATGGCTATTCATTTGGTGTAAATGAATTTGGTAATGGTTATTCCGGATTAAAAGAAGGTAATTTTGCGAATCCTAATCTGACTTGGGAAAAAGCTCGTAAGTTGAATGTCGGACTTGATGCTTCTTTCTTTAATGAACGATTAACCTTCTCTGCAGATTATTTCTTCGAACATCGCTATGATATCATTACGAACCTGAGTGATGGGAATAAACTGGGTTATCCGGGAATTGTCGGAAAAGACGCTCCTTTCATTAATTCAGGTATTGTAGATAATCAGGGTATTGATTTTGAAATCGGGTGGAATGGAAATATTGGTGAAGATTTCAGATATTACATCAAGCCGAACTTTACATTCGCTAGAAACAAAATCAAGTTTATGAATGAGGTCTCTTATGAGAATGAATGGAGAGCCAATACAGGGAAAAGAATTGATGAATATTTTGTTTATGAATTTGATCACTTTGTATATGACCAGGCTGAAGCAGATAAGTTGAATGCCATGAATGGAGGATCAGGTTTCCAACCATGGGGTAAATTGTATCCGGGTGATGTAGTGTACAAAGACCAGAATGGTGATGGTAAGATCGACGATGAACATGACCGCCGCGCCATGGGTAATCCGCGAACACCTGAAATCCAGTTTGGTATTCCGGTAGGTATCCAGTATAAAGGGTTTGACTTGAGCCTATTGTTCCAGGGTGCTGCTAATTCCAGCATTTTGTTAAATGGCGCTGCTGTATGGGATTTCCCACAGTTTGACCAAGACCAGATTGGTAAGGTGAAGCCTATGCATTTCAATCGTTGGACTGAAGAAACGAAAGATGTGGCAACTTATCCACGTTTGACGATTGGTACAAATGACAATAATAAAAATTCGAATAGTAGTTTGTACTTGTATAATGCTTCTTACCTACGTTTGAAGAATGTGGAAATTGGATATACATTACCGAAGCATCTTATCCGTTTTGCCGGATTACAAAATGTACGTTTTTATGTTCAAGGTATGAACTTGTTGACATTTGATGGATTGGATGACGTAGATGTTGATCCGGAAACAAAAAATGGCGATGGTTCATGGTATCCAATTCAGCGTATATTCAATTTTGGTATAGATATAACATATTAATTAAGGAGGAAGAAAGAATATGAAAAGATTATATATATTGGCGGGTTTGTTAGCAGGTCTGTTGAGCTTTACTTCTTGTGAAGACTATTTGGATCGTACACCGGACGACAAGACAACAGAACAGCAAGTTTTTACTCGTTTTGACAAAGTAGAATCGTTAGTTACAGATTTGTATGCACATGCAAAGTTTGCCAATCGTCCGTTATTGTATTTAAACCATTTTAGTATATCTAGTATTTCGGATGAGTGTAGTGCTAGTAGTCATGAAAGTGCCATTCCTTATCAGTTTTGGGTAGGAAATTATGGTCCGTCTCAGGGTATGCCTTCCAATAGTAGTTATTGGCAATATTGGGATGACTTATATACGACCATTCGTTCAGCTAATATTATATTAGAAGGTGTAAAGAAATATAATACTCCGGATAATCCGCAAGATGGCCGTGAAGGTGATTTGCAGAGAAGAATTGGTGAAGTTTATTTCTTACGGGGTTATATGCATTATTTATTAATTCGTGCATATGGTGAAGCTGTTTATGTAAACCGAGTCATCAATCCAGGTGATGATATGACTTTTGAAAAAGAATCATTTCATTCGATGGTAGATAAGATCTGTGCAGATGCTGATTCTGCTTATGCACGGGTAGATGCATGGAACGGAGGCCAATATTTTGGACGTGTTGATAAAGGAGCTTGCTTAGGCTTAAAGGCTATGGTTCGCTGGATGGCTGCAACTCCGATGTGGAATGGTGGAAACTTACCCAATGATACACGTGTATTTAAGTCTGAATATGGTTATGATCCGAAGCGTTGGGAATTAGCCAGAGATGCTGCTAAAGCTGTATTAGAATGTAAGAAAACAGATGGTTCGCTTCGTTATAAATTGTATGAAACATACGATAAGGACGACTTCCGAGATGTAGATGGAAATGCTGAAACAAATAATAAGAAAGTTCAACAGCGTTTGTGGCAGATGATGTATGACATGAATGCTATCCAGGATGAGTGGGTTTGGTTCGTAACAAAAGATAAGGATACAGGTTGGTCTGGTGACGTATTGCCTCCTTCTCAGGGTGGACATGCTCGTCAGCGTCCGTTGCAGGAACAGGTAGATGAATATGAATATATCGGTCCGGATGGATATGGTTATCCAATTTATTGTGACCATGCTGTGAAAGATGGCTATGATGATGGTAATCCATATGAAAGTGTACAAAGAGACCCTCGTTTCTATCGTGATATCCGTTATCATGGTTCTTGGTATGGTGGTGCACAATTGAATACAGCAGAAGGAAACGATGCTGTAAGTGGCAGTTATTTGGATCAGGCTTCTCATACAGGATACTATCTGAGAAAATTCTATAAAGATGGTTGGGACAGAGGTCATGGTGGACATTCAATAAGCGGTCCGGCAATTTGGCGTTTACCTGAATTTATCTATATCTATTGTGAAGCTGTCAATGAATTGAGTGGTCCGAACGAAGAAATTTATGATTTGATCAATCAGGTACGTGCCCGTTCATTTATGGCTCCGATGCCGCCGGCTGTTAAGACCGATAAAGAGTTGATGAACGAATATATCCAGCGTGAACGTCGTGTGGAATTGTTCTATGAAAACAATCGTTATTGGACTTCTCGTTTGTATCTGGAACCGGAGAACTACGGTACTGAATCGAATGTTGATCCTTCAGGCTGGCCTTATCCGAAGAACCAGCGTCAGTCTCATGGTATGAAACCGGTAGAAGATCCGAACGGTAAGATTGTTGTAAACGGTAAGACGTATCGTATGGAACGTTTCACGGTAGAGGATGGACGTGTATTTGTTTCTCCGAAGTCTTATCTGTATCCGATTTTACAGGAAGAATTGAAGAGATGTCCGTCTTTAGTACAAAATCCGGGTTGGTAATGCCAATGTATAAATATTAGTGCTAATTTTGAGAGGCTGTACAAATCGATGGAAAAAGTTGCGTCGCTGACGCCTGTTAGTGTCTCCCTATTGAAATGAAAAAAGCAGGACTATGTTCCTGCTTTTTTCGTTTACGTATATTTGTTCTTTTATTCGTATTCCGGATAGAACGGTTAGGCATTGGTGTCGCTATCAGAAGTAGAGCTATCGTCTGCCTTCTTCGTTTTCGGGGTCAATTCCTGTTCCTTGTAGTGTTTGATCTGAGCGTTCAGTTCGTCGATTAGTTGTCCGTATTCGTCGGCATTCACTTCATCTACGATCGCCAGGGCGTTGATCTTCATGATGATCTTGTTGTAGATTTCGTCCGTTTCGCTGCGGGCTGTCAGTACGGCGGCCTTCATCTTTCCGGCACTTCGGGCATCACGGGCTTGCAGGTTGGCGTCGACCGCGGTGTTGCCCTCTTTCATCATAGTGACGAATGGCGTCAATCCCAAAGAGGTGACCTGCGAGGTATAAGTCGTCTCCAGATCTTCAATGAGATTCTTCATCGCACCCGTCTGCTTGATGAGCGACATGCGGGGCGACAAATTGAAATCAGACAAATGCTTGTCCAGCTTTTTGGCCGCTTCATATTGCTCACCGCTTTTCAAACATAAGAATCCTTTCAGCACTTGGGCATATCCGCTCAACCCGTTGTCGCGTTGGTCGTCGCCCACCTCGATCTCTTCGGTCAGATCGTTTTTCCTCGATTGTACCAGCACTTCGTTTTCATTGTCCAGTTTTTCTTTAAAAATTGGGAGTTCTGTTGTCAGTTTCTCTCCCAAAATAAGCAATGAACTCATGTTTTTATACACAACATCCATATAATTGTAATGTGCGTAATTGGAAAACCTGCTAAGGGCGATGGTGTCAACTTGTTTTTCCATATTCATAGGCGTTTTAAAAATTAACAACTAAAAAACTGTGTGATAGACTCTTGTTGTGCTTCAAAATTTTCGTGCAGGCTTGCATGAATCTGTCGTAGCCCTACAAAAACCCCGTGTAGCCTGCATGAACCCGTCGTAGGCCTACGGAAACGCCATGCAGCCTGCAAGAGACTTTTGTAGGCCTACGGAAACGCCGTGCAGCCTGCAAGAAGCTTTTGTAGGGCTACAAAAACGCCGTGCAGCCTGCATGGGACTTCTGTAGCCCTACACCGACTTCGTGCAGCTTACACGGAAACTTTGAAGCAAAACAAAGATCGCTCACGCCGATAAAGGTATAATAAATAGGGGAAAAGAAGAAGGCTTTGGAAATGTTTTTTGAGGGAGAAGTTGATTTTGTCTATTCTTTATTTCCATTTTTTACAAAATTTAAAAGCCTTTCAAATGATTCTTTTTTTAATCTTTGAACTTCTTCTCCTGAGGAATGAGACCAACCTTCTACTGTTCCTATAGGATCAGACCAACGGGGGTGGATTGATTTTTTACTTTTTGATATTTCTAGATAATTCTTCTTATATATATCAAAAAGGCAAGTTCCATTATAATTCCAATGTAATATTGCTCTTGTAGGGTCACTTTTGTATTTCCCTTTAAATTTTTCATTATAAATTATTCGAGTTATACTAGTTAGATTATCTTCAAGCCCATTCCACCTTACTTTGTTTTTAGAATCAACCACTTCTGCTTTAATGTTTTCATCTGCTTTAAATTTTAGCATAGCACCTAAGGGTATCTTCATTTCGCTAAAATTATAATTAGGATTTTTGGTGGCAAAATCTTTCTTGTTCCCCATATTATCTCCATTTATTCTGTCATTTGTACTTTTAATAGATTTCTTCCATAACTCTTCAAGATTTTTTCCATTATAAGTCCATAAAGGAGTTGGATGTGTGTATCCTGTTATTTTTTTTGTTATATTACTTAAGGTAACTTCCTCATTATTATATCTAACTTTATTGTGAGAGTCGATAACTTCAACTTCTATATTTTCGTGTTTCTTAAATTGAGATTGTAATTTAGCTCCAACGGGTATTCCCATTTTAGCAAAATCATAACTATCTTTTTTTGTGTTCTTACTTCTATTTGATATATTATTAGAGAAGGTATTATGCTTCATATCATCATCTCTAGTGATAATCTCATTCACTGTATCTTGCATATTATTAGGCCCTAACAATTCCAAAATGCCAACTACTTTATCAGGTTCTATTTTAAAAAATTCTCTATTAGATTTTACTCGGAAATCTTCAAAAGCTTTATGCAATGTTTTTTCTACTTTCTTTACGTGGGCAACTTTGCAAGCATAAAGACATTTAAAAGGATAAGGAACACCTGTTGTAAACAACTGCGATAATCGTTCATTCATATCTTGTTTACTTGTCATTCCGATCTTGACCAATCCAGGCATAGCTTCATTTATTAATGCATAGACGATCCCGTAATCTTCATTTTTTTGCTCACACATAGTATTTGTTCTTAAAAACTCAATAAAATAGAACCTTTTAGTATTAGTATTGAATACTCTATTTGTTTCTTGCGAATAGGACAAAAATACTATATCAATTTATTCCGTCAAAGTTTCATTGAATTTTTGTATCGATTCTATTTATTCCCCTTGTTAATAGTATTATTCTATGTTTATGCTGTCTTCTGGAATTTTTCTCTTTTATGAAATAATCTAGAGTTCTTCAAATTAATATTCGTAATATTGCACTTGTTGATTGATATTGGGTTTAAGAAGAAATGATATTAATCTCATAAATATGAAAACACATACATTACTTGGTTCAATTATTTTGGTAGGTGGTTTGCTTTCTTGCCAGGGCAAACCCCAGTTGGAATGGGTCGCTTCTACGGAAACGGCTTGCTGGCAAACGGAAGAACCGCTTCCGGTGGCAGAGGCGAGTGTGGAACCTTTGGTCACGATCAAGACAACCGATATGCAACAGCAGATCGAAGGCTTCGGGGCCTGTTTCAATGAGTTGGGCTGGATGTCGTTGAATAAACTCAAACCGGCCGATCGGGAAAGGATACTCGAAGAGTTGTTTTATCCCAACTTCGGGGCCAACTTCACCATCGCTCGTATGCCGGTAGGCGCCAACGATTTCTCACGCGACTGGTATTCGTATGATGAACAGGCGGGCGATTTTGCCATGGAGTCGTTTACGATAGCCAATGATAAACAGACGCTGATTCCGTTTATCCAAAATGCCTTGAAGTATAATGCGGATTTGAAGCTGTGGGCTTCTCCGTGGTCGCCACCTTCGTGGATGAAGCATAACCAGCATTATGCAAGTGTTTCGATTCCGAAAACGGCGGACAGCCTGAACAAGAAACTGCAAGAGGGCGAAAGTACGTATATGACAACCATTGTGGATAATGGTTTGCCGGAAGATCGTCAGGGGCGTGAAGGAACGGATATGTTCATCTGTGAGCCGGAATATTTCTCGGCCTATGCGCTTTATTTCTCCAAATTCATCGATGCCTATCGGAAAGAAGGTATTAACATCTCGATGGTGATGCCGCAGAATGAATTCAATTCGGCACAGATTTTCCCGAGTTGTTGCTGGACGGCAGCCGGACTGGCCGAGTTTGTAGGCAACTATCTGGGCCCGGCCATGGAAGAGAAAGGTATCGAAGTGATGTTCGGAACGATGGAACGTCCGAATGCCGCCTTGGTAGATACCTTGCTGAATGATCCGGAGAGTAGCAAGTACATCCGTGGCGTCGGTTTCCAATGGGCCGGGAAAGGAGCCATCGCTTCCATTCACCAGCGTTATCCAGGGCTGAAGTTGTATCAGACGGAGCAGGAGTGTGGCGACGGAAAGAATACCTGGGACGCGGCATTGTACGCCTGGCAGTTGATGCAGCATTATCTGAACAACGGAACTTCGGCTTATCTGTATTGGAATATCTCGCTCGAAGACGGAGGCATCAGTCGCTGGGGCTGGGCTCAGAACTCTTTGGTAGTAGTCGATGCAGAGCGGAAATCCTATCGCTATACTCCGGAATATTATATCATGAAGCACGTCAGTCACTATGTGCAACCGGGCGCTTTCAAGCTGGCTGTAGATGGTGATGTTAAAGGCTTGTTGGCATTTGTTAATCCGGATCAGAGTATCGTAGTGGTGGTATCGAATGAATCTGCCGAACCGAAGGTGTATCCATTTTCTGTAGACGGACAAGTCTATGCACCGCAACTGGCTCCACGTTCGATCAATACCTTTCTCTGGCAAAAATAAGAGGGAAAACCGGATAAGGTTCCTTTCCTAATAAGAGATAATCACCCTTAAAAATTAGGGTAGGAGAAAGAAAAAGTAGTTGTTTCATAGGAAGCAACTACTTTTTTTGTGTACATTTGCTTCAAATGATTCAACTTTAATTCTGATATATATGAACAATACGAGGAGAAAATTCTTCAAACAGAGTTTGGCAGGCGCCTTGTTGTTGGGTACATCAGCCATGTCGCACGCCGAAGAAAAGTCGCGGATTATTCCGAAGGCTCCTAAGTCAGTCAATCCGTTCCAATTGGGAATGGCAGGTTATACATTCGTCAATTTCGACTTAGATACGACGCTTCGCACGATGCAGCGACTGGATGTCCATTATTTGTGTATAAAGGATTTCCATTTGCCTTTGGATAGTACGGACGAACAGATCAAGGCTTTCCATGCCCGTTGTGCCGAATTCGGCGTTACCGGTTATGCCGTGGGACCAATTTACATGAAGAGCGAGGCGGAGATCGACCGGGCTTTCGAATATGCCAAACGGGTAGGAGTGAAGCTGATTGTCGGTGTTCCTAATTATGAGCTGTTGCCTTATGTGGATAAGAAAGTAAAGGAATATGATTTCCATTATGCGATCCATTTGCACGGACCCGATATCAAGACTTATCCGGATGCAACCGACGTCTGGGAACATACGAAGGATTTGGATCCGCGTATCGGTATGTGTCTGGATGTAGGCCATGACTTGCGTAACGGCTGTAATCCGGTAACTGATTTGGAGAAGTATCATACGCGTGTATTCGATATGCACATCAAGGATGTGACCGATTCGACTAAAGCCGGACGCGGCATCGAAATAGGACGCGGAAAGATTGATTTCCCAGCCTTGATCCAGATGATGAGGAAGGTGAATTATACAGGTAAATGCAGCTTGGAATACGAGAAAGACATGAAAGATCCTTTCCTCGGAATTGCCGAGTCGATCGGGTATTTCAAGGCTGTAAGTGAATTAATTTGATGACAGTGAAGGCAAGTTACCTTCAGTAATTGGGTGATATATGAAAAAGGAGATATACTTAGGAGGCTTGTCGTTCTTGTTGACAGCTTGTGGAGGAATCAATTATGTAGGGATCGAAACCTGTAATCCGGGTGAGGTTACTTTTCCACAGGATGTCCGGAAGGTATTGATGGTGAATAATGCGATGGCGCAGCCCGAAAAGTCGGGTTATACTTATTCCCTGTTGGGAGTAGTTCAGGATACGGCACAGGCAAAGGCCGACAGTGCTTTGTTCGATTTGTGCGCCGCTTGTGGAACCTCTATGCTGGATGCTTCTTATTTTGAGGATGTTCTCCTTTTTCACGATCCGTTGCGTGATTCGGGAAGCAGTTTGATGGATCGGAAACTGACGCGCGATCAGGTGGCATCTTTATGTCGTTCAAATGGAGCGGATGCTATTATCTCGCTAGATAAGATGCTTTTCGCGATGGAACGTGAGGATGTGAATGTTGGTGCCGGTTTTTTGAGTGGAACCATCACCGTGAAGATGCAAGGAATCATGCGGGCCTATTTGCCGGGGCGTGATAATGCCTTGGCTACGGTACTGATAGAAGATTCAGTCGAGTTTCAGCAGGCTGCCGAGAATTTGCGGATGTTGAATTATTATCTGCCAACGGCCAACGAGGCATTACGGATAGCGGCTTCGGCATTGGGCGGTAAAGTTTCGGGTTATTTCGTTCCTCATTGGAGTGAAGAAACCCGTTGGTATTATAATAATGCCAATTCACGTTGGAAAGAAGCGGCCGCATTAGCTTCATCCAGTAAGTGGGAACAAGCCGAGGCAATTTGGAAACGGGTCTTCGAGGTTACATCTTCGAAAAGCCAGCAGGCCAAGTTAGCTTCCAACATCGCGCTTTGCTACGAAATGCAAAGCCAATTGAAATCTGCACATGAATGGGCACAGAAATCGTATGAGTTGTTTCTGGCCTCCGAAGGCGAAAAGAACCGGAATACAGAATTGTTGAAGGCATATGCCGAGGTACTGAAAGAACGAATTCTGGCAGATAAGAAACTAAATACACAAATTGGTAGCAGATAATCCAAATTATTACTACTTTTGGTAATTCAAATGAATAAAATAAAGAAAGGATTATAATTATGGCAGCAAGTCCGTCGCAAATACAATCGGTTTTAGAATCATTTCTGACTTCAGCCATCCAGAAAATGGTGGAAGATACCAAACTCAATGACATCAGTGATATTTATCTGCAGGCTGATGCTGAAAGTGGAGAACTGCAGGTGTATGATGAAGCAGAGAATCTGGTTGACAAAACCATCATTTTTGATTGGGTAAACAACTCGGAAGAAGAATCCGTTTTCAATAAACGTGTTGCTTCGGCTGTGAAACAAGCCTTGTCTGCTTTGGCTTCCAAAAATGTATTTGAGAATTCGCACTTTGTCAAACCGTTGTCAATTAGTCTGACCGACGAATCGTTTGTAGTCATTGAAGAACTGTTGTTCCTCGACGACGATACCTTGCGTCTTGACGATCCGCTTCTGAAAGATTTGGATGCAGATTTAGATGATTTTTTGGCTAAACTTCTTTCAGATGTCGAATAGAGTTTATATCTTTGCGGCGGTTTAAGAAAAATCATTGCCGAAATGGCTCAGTTGGTAGAGCAACGCATTCGTAATGCGTAGGTCACGGGTTCGAGTCCCGTTTTCGGCTCTAATTATAAAGCAGTTATCTTTTTGAAGGTAACTGCTTTTTTTATGAATTTATCTTTGGTTTTAGCTGGTTTACATGCTTCATGTATCTTTGTGTAAAACAACACAGATAAAGAATTATATAT
>OGYX01002192.1_pt1 | contig 12862 bp, 12 predicted proteins | sample 1576601 | NCBI WGS metagenome assembly OGYX01 (sample SAMEA3541561, study PRJEB24748) | human gut metagenome | biome: human gut; feature: human-associated habitat; material: faeces | place: China | collected 2012 | reverse complement strand
ACGAACTGGGATTTGGACGAGGATCAGAAGGACCTGCTCGAATTCGTATCGAAGCTGATCCATTTGAGGCTTGAGCATCCTGTGCTGCATCGCCGCCGCTTCTTCTCCGGTCGCGAGCAGGGAGACGACAGCACTGCGATTCCGCAGGTCGAATGGATGGATCATACCGGCTCCATTATGGATATGGACGACTGGTCAAACACACACGCCTTCACTGTGATGATCTATCTGAACGGTTCCGATATTCCGGAAACCGACTGGTACGGCAACCAGATGGTCGACAATGATTTCATTCTGATTTTCAACGCGCATTACGAGCCGATCATGTTCACCCTGCCCGATGAGCAATATGGCAAGAAATGGCGCTTAATTGTCGACACGCATAATCCAAAGGGGCCAGAACTCAATTATGAGGCCGGTTTTGCGATTACTGCGCAATCAAGAAGCTTCCTGCTGTTGATGAGCGACAAGAAGCCGTCCAACAAGCACTACAACTTCTGACGGCGCACTCGCGTTATGCCGTCAGAATCCAGTGGGGTGGAGTCGTCGCCAATGCGATGGCTCCACCCCACTGGTATGTATATGTTGAAATCCGGCGGTTGCCGGTCAGCCTTGCATCAGACTTGTGCGGCGAGCCTCGAAACTGTGTCGGGAACAGTTTCGCTGACTTCCGCAAGATCCTCGACGGAGCGTGGTCTCTCAGATTGCGCCAGTATCAGCTGCGTCTGCACGCGATCCGCTTCGATGGCGGCGATTTGACGCGAGAAAATGATGAACCAGCCAAGGAACATCATGCCGGCCAACGCCTCCACATTCGTCAGCGTGTTATGCCCGCTCAGCCATTGGAATCCGGCATAAGCCCCAATCGCAATCGCAAGATCGGAAACCACGTATACGACCTTTGAGAGTTGCGGGGCAAGCCAAGGCAGGGCAATCATCAGCACGCTCATCAAACATGGTAGGCCGCGGGCGAACACGTTGTGCAAAATCGGATGCGGCGTGTAACGGAACATGCCGATACCTACGAAAGCGATGCCGGCCAACGTCAACATGATTGACAGCAGCAGAATCCTCGTACGAAAATGCTTCGGCGTCTCATTGAGGGCATTGGAATCCAGATACTGCAATTGCAGACGATACGTGGTGATGAGCTCGGAAACGGCGAAATAGCTGATGATCACAATGCAGATGCCCGCGAGCGTCAGCGTCGAATTGAACATACGCGCGGCGAACGTCGTACGGTCGCCCAATTGAGAGAAATTATTGTTGTACCAGTACGGATCGTCGGACGTCAATCCTGCGATACTCACGCCAGACACCACGAAAAACGGCAGTAGGGAAGCGATCGTTTTGGCATTCATAAGTTCCGCCTGCACGAAAGTGATATAGCCTACAACGCCTGCGATGGCCGCGCATAGGATCGGCAGATAGCCTTTCAGCGTGCGGATGCCCATCATGTTGTTGACGATGGACAGCATCATGAACGATGTGACGAAAATGGTCGAAGCATACACCACGGAAAGCGCGAGGATCTCGAAAATACGACGGACCGGAATAGCCCAACCATGTTTGAGTGTCAGCGAACGTGATTTTCGTGCGTAACCCAAACTGAATGAAACGACTCCGCATCCTGCCACGATTCCCGCGCAGACGGTGAACAGACGCTGCGTGACACGCCAGATGGCCGGGGCGAACTGCATGTATGCGTTCATGGCGAACCAGGCGATAACGGCGCATGTCACAAAGGAGATGATGCCTGACGATTCGGCCTGCTGGTGACGTCCCATGCCGTTCTCCCTTCCGAAATGCTATTGTAAGCCTGTCGTTGTCCAACCATACGCTATAATAGAAACTCGTGTTCACATGATGCGATTCCGCGACGCGGGTTCGCTGAAAGCGAGCAGGAACGGGCTGTAGCGCAGTTTGGTAGCGCGTCTGCTTTGGGAGCAGAATGTCGCAGGTTCAAATCCTGTCAGCCCGACCGGAGCCCTTGGAAACATTAGGTTTTCAAGGGCTTATTTTTTCCGTCGAAAACAATCCGCATACAAATGCATACAAACGCCGCGGTACCTCCACGCCTAGACGCCCTTCAGTCGCTCGGCGCGCAGCTCTCCGATTGTGTCCGCCACGTGTTCGTACACAGGTTCCCGCCCCTCTCGGTGCGAAACAGCCAGTCGTCATCGTCCATGCCATCCATCTGCTTTTCGAGGTGGTGATGTTTTCTTGGACTTCCCGACCGGGAGGAGAGCCCTTTTATGGCGGAGTACAGCAAGGAGCAGCGGGACAGGAGGATCAAGACGGAGTTCGGCATGAGCATCATGGCTCGTCGAGGCGTGCTCGGTCTTGCGACATGATCGGTGGTGATGGAATCAATGACGAGTCCAACAAAACGTCACCAGCCCTACTGCGGAAAAATAGTGCAGAAATTGCTTAAGGAAAATTGAAGCAAAACACCGAACGACTCAACGAGGTCGCCGACGCCGTGGACCAGATGCGCTCAAAGCCATCGACACAGACAAGCCGACCGAATTCGCCGCTGTGGCGTAGGCCGACCGGAACCGCATATAGTAAGCGCCCTCAAGAATGAACCTGAGGGCGCTTCGCTTTGAGGGCCGTCCGCCATGCCACCGGCTCCTCCATGGTGGCCGGACTGCCTTAATCTCAATCGCAACCTATGCGCAGTCCTGCAATGTCACCTGAACCGTTGACGGATAAATGAGGTGTCAAGGCAGCTACGCTGACTCCATTTCGGAGCTAACCAATACTTTACAGACCTTGAACGCGCATGTCACAGTCGCTATCAGGCAGCACCGCGCGTAACCGTTGACCGTTACAACAGAACCATTGGAATACCGCCGATTGATGAAGGCTGTAACACATGTAACCGATGCAACCTACCCCATCCACCCTCATTCACCGCATGACTCCCATACTTCACCTACTACACCCGTTACACCTGTTACGGCGGGACATATAAAGTGCAGAGAAGCCAAGACCGACAACGATTACTGTCTGTAACAGGCAAACCAACAGTGCCGTTACCACCGGTAACGGATCCCGTCATATCGAATATCTAGTAGACGCAAGGCCCTGTGGAACTTGCGCGGGAAGTGCAACGTGGCGAAAATGATAGTGTTGCCGTTCAATGCAAGGAACACTAAGGCAGCCTTCCAAGACTTCCCTTCGCCCTCGCCGGCTTTACTCCTTTCTCCGGCGGGGCATATTCATGCCCACGGGTGCCGTGAAGCCCACCAAGTCTCACGCACAATTGGAGATTCCGCTTGCGATACAGGCATCACGGTGCTCACCAAACACCTAGGTCAACCAGTATGACCCCGCGGCAAACGTTACAGGGATTCCACGGAGCATCAACCGTTAGGCCCGCAACCTCGCCAGACAGCGAGTGCTCGCACAGCAACTACTCTGTGCCATCTGCGATAGGCCTATAGACGACGCGATTGCTTGGTCTGATCCAATGAGCGCCGAAGTGGATGAAATCATTCCGGTGAGTCGCGGTGGAAGCGCGACGGATCTGCGCCATCTTGAGAAGGTGCATCGCTGTTGCAATCAACTCAAAAGCGACAAGAGCCTTGCATGGGCAAGATAAAAGGCCAAAGGCGCTACGGTTCTCAAGCCCACCGCCGTGCCGTTCAGCACTTCGGATTGGTAACTGGTCTGGGGATGGTATCCTCCCGGCCCGGCGTTCGGCTACCCCGGAGTATTGGCCAAATCCTTCCCCACGATTTCCCAAATGCCTAATTGTTATAACCATGAGGGAAAAGGTCCTTGCCGCATCTCAAAGATCCCAAGGTTTCCATCCACCAATGTTCTCGATTGATGATTACATCCTTTGGCGTCTGCATATCGAAAATTTCCAAGATTGAGTAGTGGAAGTATTGTTCTATATGCTGCTTGGCATTCGGGATTGCTTGCAAAAGGGCGTTGCCGCCGGTGTGGTCCCCATAGGCGTACTCTCGCCAACGAGAAAGAATGCCAGTATGCTCCCCATTCTGGCTGTATGCCGATCCGACGTAATGCCACCCATTAGACATATCGGTTTGCAAGTAGATGCCTTGAACGTTGTTTAGAGCAGTTGACCACTGTTCATCATTAATCACTGCAGCAAGTTCGGCATGATTGAGACGCACATTTGCATATCCAGGGAAAGAGCGTGCTGTGAGTGGGGAGGCTTTAATGGTATCAACTACCATTGCGGTAGCATCACCAAGGAAAAAGTTTTCCCACTTCAAATCGCCGAGATTGAAATCCATGCCTGTATATCCAGGAGTGCGTTGAACCCTCACAATCAACCTGCCGACAAAAGGACGGAACTCTTCTACTTCGCGACCATGCCATTCATATACTTCACGCGTATCCACGGTGATGATTTCCCCCGGATGGAAACCACCTACAAATACATATTTGGAGGAGTCAAGCTGCAAAAACTGAAGAACCGTTTTCCCATAAATGGTATGGGCGCGTCCCATGCCTTGTCCAGCATCTTTGGGCCACTTATAGCCAAATAAATGGTTGTTTAATACTTCAGTGGATTGAGGGGTTCGGTCGAACAACAGCGATGCCGGGTCAAAACCCGGAAGGTTCTTGCTGAGCCTAATACTGTATTCTCCGATGTTCTCTCTAGTTATTCCCAGCACGGGCAAGGCTTTAATCTCGGCACCCATTGCATCCTCCAGTAATCGATATACAGGTCCATTCATTTTATCCAGCAAGGACGCAACCTATGGCGAAATCATCGAGTTACCTTCATCTGTTGAGAAAACTTTGCACCGTCTTGAGGTTGCGGTGTTTGACGAGGGTACGCCGCCGCGTTGAAGCACCTGCCCGACGAAGCCCAACCCCCAACTGGCGGTGGCGATGGCGGTGGCGAACACGACTACGAGGCTGATCGGCAAAAGCGGCGCTTTCGGCTGGAATAAGGCCGGATCCGACATCGACATCTCGCCATTGTCCTCATGCACGATGGCATTGCAGGGAGCGTGGACCACACGACGCAATTCGAACAGACGACAGCACGTCATGCACTAGAAGAGGAAAAACTCATGACAGGCGAAGGCATCTGGAGTGCTGCGGTCAAACGCCCGTTGGACGTGAACAGCCTGGGCGTGGCCGGCATCGACGGCGTGGACGACGAGGATATGCCGACGATCCGCGCATTTTGCAAGGTATGGCGGGCCGCTACCCCTACAATCTGATTCGCGGCCGCTGCTACTTCGTCCGATACCGGTTCAAGGACTTCGACATCAGCATCCCCGACCGGATCCGCACGAACGTGAGCGCATGCGTCGAATGGCCGTCCAAGGCCGTCAGGACGCTCGCTGACCTGAGCGTGTTCGACGGATGGGATCTCGGTGGCATCGACCCGTATGGCATCCGCGGGCTGGCTGACAAAACCTCATTGGAATTGGTTATACCGCAGACCATCGTTTCCGCGTACATGCACGGATGCGCATTCCTGACTATCACAAAGGACGCGGAAGGCGTCATCGTCACGCCGAGCGGAATTCAGTGCCGCCATCTGGTCGGCCGGCACAACCGGCTCGCCGCCGTATTGACCATCAACGACGTGACCAGCAAAGGCCGTATCACCGCGTTCAACGTGTTCTTTCCCAACACGCTGTTGCCAATCCAACTTGGAGGCATTGGCCACCGCGATGATCCGCGGCGACTACGGCGACGGAGAAACCCGCAAGGAGCGATTGGGGGAGAACTACGAATTGGTCATGCACATCGTCACCCAGCGGTTCAACGAATCCGCGGCATGCGTGCCTGCCGTTTCCGCCCGAAGCGTGAGCATGACTGTGCGCAACGGCGACACCATGTCCGGTATCGCCAGACGAACCGGCCTGTGGCCGCTGTCCACATAGAGTGCGCCATCCGGCAACAATCAACCTGATCTATCCGGGCAACATCGTCACCTACCGGGGCACACCAACCGCTGTCAGCGGATCCGCAGCCACGGGTGGCCGCGTGCATATCGTCAAACGTAGCGAAACTCTCATCGGCATTTTCGGGGCCAACGGATGGCAGCGCGTCGCACAGTTGAACAACCTCGCCAACCCCAATCTCATTTACCCCGGCCAGCGGCTCCGCTACTGACCACAATCACCGTGGCCTTCGGCACCCATGCCGGGGACCACTTTCATCATCTAAGGAGAAACCTATGGGTATTTCCACCGCAACCACCTTCGCATCCGGGCTCGTCGCACTGATTGTGCCCGCATTCGTGCAGGCGTTCAAGAAGTACATCCCCAGCGGATACGTCGGACTTGTATCCCTCGCGGCATCCATCCTGTTCGGCACCATCGCCATCGCCGCCACCGGCGGATTCGACGGCACGTACGCCTGGGGCATTGTGCTCGCCGGCGTGGTAGGCGTTGCGCAGACTGTGTACACGCTTGTTAATCAGGCGTTTGATGGCAAGCTGAGCAAAGACTCCGGGACTATTTAGATGAAAGGGTTACCGGGTAGCATGCGCGCCATCCGGCAACCCTTTCATCTCATATGCCAGATTCCACCGTCTGATCTATATACTTCTTCCAAGTGGGAGCTTCCATGAGATCTCTTTGCGCTTCGCACACCTCAATCAGCTCTTTGATTTTCTCGTGTTTGGCACTTTCGTTGCTCTGGAACAGTGCGATGAAGCATTTCTGGAATTGCGCAAGTGTCAAAGGCAGTATGTCTAGTCGTTGCTTGACATCGCCTTTTGCATACCATACGCCGTGGCGGAAAGTCTCAGCGGTGTTGGTGTCGATCTTGACTGCGATAAACAGTCCATACACTGGAATGTCGTTTTTCCCGTACTTCAGTACCGCATCGGATACGTGCCGTCTTACAGGCTCGCCTTCCATGGATTCCTGGCGGGAGCCTGTGGACATAGTAACTTCGGTCAGAATGGTGAATTTATCGTATTCGCAGTACAGGTCGCCTTGTCCGCCGCCCGCTGCCGATACAGGAAGGAAGTCCGAGTCCAATCGGAAACCTCTCATATCGCTGGGATGGTTGACGAGGTTTCCGAAAGCGAGCGCGGCACGCCATAATACCCATTCGAGATATGCCGGAGTTTCATCTTTCGGTACTTCGATGCCGTTGTCCTCATCGGCATCATCGATCTTCTTGCCGCCGCCTTTGATCAACAGTGTCATGTAGTCAGAGATCTCTTGCCACTGTTCTGACTGTTTGGCGGCGTAGTTGATTTCGTCGGTTTTCTGCCAGAGTTCTTCGAGATGGAGGCGCGCTGCATTGATCTCAGGTACCGTCAATACCGGGCGATTCCCAAGATCGTAATACACGTGGTTCTTCTTCAGCTGTGCTTCCATATCGAGAAGTAAAGCCTTGGCAGTCTCAAGATCATCCATAGGCAAGGACGCACCATGGCAGAGCTCCTTGTATACGTCCATAATTGGGCGACGGCTCATTGTCGTTGAGGCCAGCTTTTCCGCTAGGAAGTGCTTGGCCGGAACGATGACAAGGCCTCGACCTTTCCTTTGGACGATTCCGCTGATGCGAAGGTAACGCATGTTCATATCGCTGTAATCAGTGAAATTATCGCTCTTCTTGTTGTAATCCTGACCGCGCTTCTTGATTTCGTCGGCGTCGAACCTACGTTTGGCTGTTGCTTTCTTGCGACGCTCTCGCAGATCGATGATATGGTTTACGACATCGTTGATGTCATAGCTGGGATCGGTGGTATGACCCCACAGCGAGAATTCGATTCGGCTGATTTCACTGGTGCCTGTACGCTTTTCAAGTTCCAGCATCACCGCCAATATCCACCTTAGTGGGGAGAAGAAGCCGAGATCTCCGTGAGCCTTGGTCTGTTCAAGACTCAGCGAACGTAGGAAGCATTCCTGCTGTGCAGGATAGGTGTCGGCTTTGAGGAAGGTCTCGCCGAATGGTGTCACCTGGTCTTGGGGGCCGAGATCTTCCTGTTTGCCGTCCTTCTTTTTGACTTGCGGGTAAATGAACCCAAAGCGGGCGAACATTAACCGCCATTTTCTTGCGTAGCTGCTGGTGTCTTCTGCTTCGCCGGTCGAATTAACCAAGCCGGCATGATTAAGCAGTGTTTGGAATCGTTCTTCGTTGCTTCCTCGCAGGTTCCCATTGAACGGGGACTCGGCGAACAGCTTCAGGCCCTCCCAGATGCGCATCGGATTGCGTAATCCAGTGTTGCCCAGTTGCCAGATCGTTATAGGTTTGCCCATGACTTCAGTTTACAGTCAACTCAGCGTCATGGGCATTAGCCTTATGATTTACCAGCCAAGGAAGAAGTACTCTTCGACCTTGTTTCTATTTGCCGCACCTTTATGCTGGGTGCCAATGGAGTATCGGTAGTCAACGGGAACGACTTCGACGTTCTTCTTATGCCGACCAAGGATCCTCAGCATCTCTTCTTTTGTCGGCTGACTGTTGGAAGAGTAGGAGATGATAAGGATACTATCCTTGAATCGCTCGATCAATTTGTCGAATGCGTCCGCAGCTCCTGTCCGTGAAGAGAACGGGGTCGGGTAGGACTTGAATTTCTTGGTCTTGGTATGTTCCTGCATCGTGACGCCCTGCCAGTCGCATGCAAGCCCCTCGACGAAATGGTAGCGCCGTACATATTCGTTATCCGACAATGGCGAGTAGTAAGGAGGATCCATGTATACGAGGTCAGGATGGTTTGTCTCAAGCAGTAAAGCATCGCCGCGAATGGACTTATTCGGCTGATGATTATCGAAGACGGCGTTGTTCACCGCCTCAATGGCTTCAAGGAACTGCTCGGCAAGTGTCTTCTTCAAATCCTTGCGTCCATCATCGTACCGGTGTCCGGTGTAGGTGAAGATGCCACGCGGGCGTTTTTTCGTGCAGGCGCGAATCAATGCGGTCATAGCGATGGCCCGTTGGTAGGGATATTCGATGTTTTTGATACGCGTGCGAAGAACGTCGATCAGATGATTTTCTTCGTCCGTGTAATACAGTCCTCTGAAGGTGTTCGACACGAAATCGTCGGTCGGGCAGTCTTTCAGCAAGGCCTTTGCCTCTTGCAAAGGCAGAGTCGTGTTCTGGTTTTCCACCATCGCTTTGGTGAAGGTGGCGCTCATGGCCATGTAGTCGTTGCTTATGACTTGCTTGCCTTGCGCTTTGAACATGTAGCTGACGATGCCCGATCCGGAGAACAGATCCACGACCGAGTTGAAGTTGAATCTGGATGCCACGTTCCATAGTTCAGTGAGCAGTTTCTGCTTGGAACCCATGAAACGGGTTGGCGGATATAGCTCAACCTGCTTGGATAGGTTTTTCTTTTCCGGCAGAGCCGCCAGGGTCTTGGGCTCTGGTTCGGCAATGATCAGTGTGTCTTCCCCTGTGCGGCTGCTTGCCCTGCAGGCTACGGAACGTTTTGTAGGAATGACCTGAATCTCGTATTGCCCATATAGATCATGGACCAGCGGATGATTCGAGTTGGTCAACATAAGATGGCATCCCAGCGAATGCAGGCGGGAGAATTCAACTGCAAGCCGTGAATGGTCTGAGATCTCGAACTGTTCCTTCGTGTAGCGCTTGAAATCCGAGTATTCGGAAACCGGAATGTACGGCGGGTCAAGAAACACGAAGTCATCTGGTTCGGCGTATTCGGCAAGCACGGCGGCATAGTCGCCGCAGACAATTGTGGCATTCTGGAGCGCTTTGGAGGCTTCACGCAGGGCCTGAGTGTCGCAGATTTTCGGGTTCTTGTATTTTCCGAATGGAGTGTTGAACTGTCCCTTGCGATTGACTCGATACAGGCCGTTGAAGCAGGTCTTGTTCAGGTATATCGTTCGCGCCGCAGCTTCTACCGGTGACAGCTTGGTCCAATCGAGAGAGCGAACCTTGAGAAACTGCTCTTGCTCGTTCTTGTATCCAGTGAGAATGGCGATCACTTCTACGACATGATCCCTTACTTGTGTATATAGGTTCACAAGTTCGGGATTGCTGTCCGCGATCACAGCGTTCTCGGGACGAAGCGCGAAAAACAGTGCACCGCCACCAAAGAATGGTTCGATATATTTACCATAGTGCGCCGGAACTTTCGGAAGAAGCACGTCAAGCATCTGGGATTTGCCGCCAGCCCACTTCAGAATGGGCTTCACTCGGTCATTGAATACCCTAGCTGATGCTTGAGCGCCATTTGTTTTCGCACATGGTCGGCCGGCTTTCTTAGGAGAAAGCATGCGCTCCAGCACGTCAGAGAGGAACGGATTGCCGCTATCGGAACGCAACGTGCCACGTCGGACCAGAGTGGCAACTGTGGCGTTCTTCACGTCTAGTATTTTTGCGGCCTCTGCCTTGGTGATGGTTTTATCCTCAATCGGCATGTTTTGGGCAGTGTAATTACCAAGTGGCGTGCGCCACCAAGACGGATCCTTCTCGCCTTTTTCGATGAAGACTGTACAGACTTTCTGCCACTTCGGTTCTTTGCTCAATTCAGAAAGAGCATTAGCTGATTGCTTAATCTGAAGAATAATATCTCCCGCGTCGATGCCGAACATGGGCATCATGTCGAATAGTCCTTGTGATTCGTTGAGGAACTGAAGCGTCGCCTCTTCGAGCAAGGTAGTCATTGTTCCTCACCGACCCTTGGATCACGTCTTTATTAATGTCTAAAAACTAGTTTGACATTTTCACTGGACAGATCCAATTAATGTCTGATGTCTGAGGCGTGTCCTACGATCGATCAGATCGAGCGTAGGAAGACCAAAGCTTTCACTTCAGTCTGGACTCAAGATTCCAACCGTGACTAGCTCAATAATTTGATGTTGGTTCGCTGCTAAGCTTGCTTATATCTCCGATACCGGTCTAGAAGTAAGATAATGAAGAATTCAGGCGGATGAGTGAGGTATACGGTAGCTATGGTCGATCACATTGAGACTCAATCTGTTGCCCGCGGCGTGGCCAAAACTGAGCCTTTGATCATTAGCGAAACTTCTAGGACTAGGATCGTCTTTGAGCCTACTGTCCATAATGGAGGCGTTCGGGGCTCCCTTAAGCGTCAAAACAAAAATTCTTCTGGAGAATGGTCGGATGCGAATGGCGTCGATTTCAGAAATGCAGACCCTGACACTATTGTTTCTATATCGCTAAAAACAGATGATCTAAGGAAACTGTATGACTTTCTAATAAAGCTATACAAGGTGCAAGAGCACGGGGTTGAAAAGGGGACGCAAGACTATATTCTTGCGAAGAAAGATGACTTGATCATTACAAGCTCTAATGTTGCTCAAGCGATTCGAGAGCTAATAGACCAAAACCATTCTAAGGAATTTTGGGATGTTTTGGTTAAACATCAAGCAGAACTTGCACTGCGGTTAGCGGAATCGCAAATTCAGAGAGAACGAGAATTGATAATTAATCAATTCAGACAAGACCTTACTGCCTATGGTTCTGATGAAAGTCATTGGCAGATGTTTTTTGAAAAACATCCATGGATTCTTCAATCAGCTTTTGCCTTAACTACTTTTCAACTTCAGGGTGAAACTTTTCTTGGCGGGAAAAATACAAAAGGTAGAAATGGTCAAGGCGGAGTTGCCACTGATTTTCTATTCAAAGATGAAAGCACGCAAAGCTTCGCTGTTGTTGATATTAAAACCCCTAAGGCAGAGTTAACGAATAAGACAGCATATCGAGGAAGAAGGAATGCGGGTAACTCGAATGTCGTTTATCCTATGCATTCTGATCTGTCCGGTGGAGTTGTTCAGGTTCGCACACAAATAGCAGAGGCGATTGATTCTTTCGATTACTTGCTTCATAAGTCTTATCCTGATCTCAACAGAGTTCACCCCAATGGGGTCTTGGTCATAGGAACCTATGACTCTTTAAGTGAAGAGCAAAAGAAGTCTTTCAATCATTTTAGGCATGGGCTTACAGGTTTAACTGTTATCACCTTCGATGAATTGCTGCGTCGATTGGAACAGTTGTATTGCTTGGATGAAGTGAATAACGATTCGCCGGAGTCGAACGACAACTGGATAAATGATTCATTTAATGATTCCGATCCATGGGCGAATGCGACAGCATGACCTGGAGACAGTTATTAAATGCGTATTCAGCGTATTCAACACGCCAAACGCCACCAGCGCCACGATGGTAGATTCCAGTAAAAAACCAGTAACAATGACCGTCACGGTGAGTCAATCCCAGTCGTCTCAACAAAGACAGCCAAAAATCAAGAACCGCCATTTTCCAAGGATATTTGGTACCATCAAAGCTCAGTCAGATAAACAAAGAATGGTCGGGCCAAAACAGAATGTCACAGGTTCTAATCCTGTCAGGTCGACGAAAACCGTTAGAAACAAAGGGGTTTCAGTCGGTCTGAAAAATCCTGTTTCCGGTTTCGGTGCAAAACGGTATAAACATGGCAACGCAGAAAAACCTCGTGACCTTTTGCGATGTTCACATGGTTTCGTCCGTCTGGGTTTTCAAATGGAAATGGTATGGACGGAGTCCAATTGCCGAGATCGAGCAAGATACGCACGTTACATGGCGAGATTGAAGCGTTGTTTTCCACGGGTTTTGGATACGATAAACCCTATGAACGCATCTCAAGAGAATCTTTGGTCGGCGCCGTTTGCCGGCAAGCCGCTCGACGCCACCGTTGTGGTGCCGGGCAGCAAATCCCTGTCGAACCGTTATCTCATTCTTGCGGCTCTCGGGCATCGTCCTGTGCGATTGGTCGGTCTGTTGCGCTCGCGTGATACCGAGCTGATGATGGACGCGCTGCGTTCGTTGGGAGTGCGCTGCGAAATCGATGAGCAGGTCGACACCACGGTTACGGTGGTGCCGCCGTCCGACGGCCGGTTCCACGGTGGTACGAAGGTGTTCTGCGGTC
>OGYX01002190.1_pt1 | contig 12866 bp, 12 predicted proteins | sample 1576601 | NCBI WGS metagenome assembly OGYX01 (sample SAMEA3541561, study PRJEB24748) | human gut metagenome | biome: human gut; feature: human-associated habitat; material: faeces | place: China | collected 2012 | reverse complement strand
AAAAATGTTCTGTGTCAGCTTCACAAAACGTATGAAGAGCCGGAATCTTCGGAAAAGAACAATCAAAAATAAACTATATGAGTCAAGCTGAAGTAGATGCAGCTAACAAGCTGATAATAGATTCAATCACGAAATACAAAGTCATCATAGCAGGATGCCGGGACTTTGCAGATTATGAGTTACTGAAAGAGAAGTGTGACTTCTACCTACAGAATAAGAAGCCGGAAAATATCGTGATCGTCTCCGGTCATGCCAGTGGTGCTGATTCCCTGGGTGAACGCTATGCCCAAGAACGAGGTTACGAGACCGAGATATACCCGGCAGACTGGAAAGCCCATGGTAGGGCAGCCGGACCGATTCGGAACGCTCAGATGGCAGATGTTGCCGATGCTCTCATCGCCTTCTGGGATGGCAAAAGCCGAGGAACAAAGAACATGATAGATACGGCTACCAAGCGAGGCTTGAAAGTGGCTGTAGTTAGATATTAACATTTAAAGTAAAACGACAATGAAACAGAGTAAAAACAAGATAGATTGTACTCCATCCAAGCAAGAGGAAGGAGTAGCAAAGTGCTTAATACAGATGTGCAAGGACTCCAATGCTGCTATTACTTCCTTTAGTATGAGCTGCGAAGATGACTACGAAGTAACGATTTCTGCTCGCAAGAAGGGAAAGAGGATATATAACGAGTTCTCTCTAGAAGAGTTCGAGGCAATCAAGGCTATGGCAGAAGAGAAACTTGCCCAAGCTGAGGACAAACAAAAGCTCCAGGACATCATCGATGTTTGCGAAAGCAATATTGAAGATATCAAGGAAAATGAGCAGGAGCAAGAGAACCTTGATGATGAAGAAGATAAGGATGCTTTAGATACTTGGGCACATTATTGTAAACAGCATGAAGAAGAGGCAGGCTAAGAAGATTATGGCTTATTCTTTCTTAAAGATTCTCAGGCAGAACCTTCCTTGTGATGAAGAATTAAAAGCTTTAGACCTTTTAAATTCTAAATCCAAGTATTGGTTTGAAAAACATTGGAAATATGCTCCTGTAGAGACTGTTATAAGAGAAAGAAGAAATTTACCTTCTGTTGACTGGTTCTGGAAAAGAGACCATCGAATTACCCAAGCTGCTAGAATCACCCATATACATTATGGGAAATATGCGGTTAAGTTACATTCAAATCATAAATGATTGAAATATGGCAAACAATAATATCAATCTCCAAAACGCAAAGGATTTAAAGAAAAGCTTTGCAGAAAGACTGCATAACGCTCGATTGATGCGAGGATTGTCTATGCAGCAGCTATGTGATATGATGGGCAACATTATCACCAAACAGACTCTATCCAAATATGAGAATGGGGTGATGCTGCCTAAAAGTGACATTGTGATAGCCCTTTGCGATGCCCTGGAGATAAACCTGGATTATCTTTTAAGCTACAAAAGCTCTACTCCTAAAAACATACGCTATGGTAAGCTGAAGGGATTGAACAAGAAGAAAGAAATGGCTATCACCAGTATCATAGAAAACACAATAGAACGAACTGGTGAGATAGAAGAAATCTGTGGAATAGAACATTCACCATCCTGTTTCATAACAGAACTGGCAAAAAAGCAAGGAATGTTTGAATGCCCTTGGTGTCATAACGGTAATCTGAAGGTCGTTAAGGAAGGCGAAAACGGCATTACTCATTGGAGATTATATGGATGTACTAATTATACTGCTGGCTGTCAGTATACATTATTCCTTGATTATTGCGATGAAAAAGAGATACAGGCAAAAATAGATACCATCATAAATAGGAAGTCCTTCCCCTAAGACATCCTCCTTCTCCTATAAAATAAGAGGTGGAGAACATTCTCCACCTCTATCTCAAAGTTTGGCGATTTTCAAAGAATCAAAAATTTGTCTTATAAATCCTCCCCATTGGCACGATTGTATTCGTTATCATAGAACAAACCAATATAGTACTCTCCATTAACTCTTGCAATTTTGAACCAAACAGATTTCATGAGCATCAATTCCGTGCCTATTTTTATTGCTGTATTTTTAATTTCCTTCTTTATTTCTTCTGACGGATTTATTAATTCAGCCGCTGTGTATTTGCTTAACAACTCATTACGTACTTTCTCTTGTAAAGCCAAAGTGTCGGCTTTCTCCATATCGGGAACTTGATAAAAGTAAGCTTCATAGTTCTTATTGTGAATAGTCATTTCATACGATATATCTTCTTCATCAGACAAAGTGTATTTATCAAGCGGAATGTACCGTTTGTTATTTTCAAATTGGCTCACAAGGTTATTGAAACGAATTTTTATTTGGGCTTCATCCACAGTATTTTTATCGGCAAGCATGATTCTATACACTTTATTGTTGTTTGTTCCTATGTGAACATGAACATCAGTTCCATTGAATTCCCCTTCCAAGAACTCATATGTACCTACTTTCTTTGGAACAAAACCTTTACTTACCAGTTTTTGTTTCATACTTGAAACGGTTCCATCAACTGGTAAGCCGAGGAACGTTGTCACATCTTTGTTTTGTGCAAATGAAGCAAATGATATTGTCATTGCTATCATCATTAAAATAATCTTTTTCATAATCAAAGACTTGACCGTGTTGTCGAGGGCTTAATTTGATTAAACAAACTTGTTTTCTTAAATTATTTTTTAAACGTTATTTCTTGCTTGCTTTTTTAATCTGCTTAGGAAATTCTTTCTGAATTTGAGAGATCATTTCAATTACTTCTTGATTGATTCGATCGAAGTTCTTATAAAGAATGCGCTCTTTAGCATCAACAGTACCAAAATCATAGAACTTTGGCAAAGGATAATTCTTATAATCTGCTTCTTCTTTTTTAATATCGTCCATATCAAAATTCGTTTTACAGAAGAACTTCGTTGTCTTGAACTCATCGGCTTTGAGGATATCCATGGAACCTTTTCTGCCAGTTTTGGTTACAGTAAAATCTCGTGCCGTCTGACCACAGAGCCAACCTGATGCCATGTCGGAAATCTTAGATGCAGGAACCAGACTGTCGAGGTTCTCATTCAGATTAATGGAGGTTTTATCTCTGTCAATGGTAATGCCTTTTTTCATCTGAACTACCTTTCCGAAAATATCACCCGATAACCAATCAAGGGTTTCTTTGGATCGGGCAGAACCGCTCACTACATTACCTACGGTTGTGATAATCTTCTGCATACCGACCTTTCCATAATCCGCTTCTAGCTGAGGAAGTTCCTGGAAGCCTAACGTCACTGCAACCTTATTACTACGAGCTGTACCGATAAGACGATCTATTTTATGGAAATATAATGTTGGAAGCTCATCAACTATAATACTTACCGGTACATTCTTTCCCTGTCCACTATTTACTCTGGTAACAAGTCGGTTTAGAATCAAAGCATTCAATGCTCCAATGATACTTTCCATTTCCGGATCATTGGCAATGAGCAGATAGCTTGGATTTTTAGGGTCAGATACTTTCAAATCGAAATCGTCTCCACTGAAGACCCAATAAGCCTCTTTGGTTGCCAGACGTGAGGTTTGTACACGGAGTGTACCAATCATACCTTCCAACTGCTCCATCGCTCCATTTTCGTAAGCGGTCTTGAAAGGACCCAGGAGAGGAGACACTTCCGGATCAGTAATCAGTACTTCGAAGATTTCCTCATAGCTATGATTCAAGAAGGAAAGTACATGCGGCATATCTGAATATTGCCCTTTCCAGTAGGCTGGCTCTACAATAAAGTCATTGTCGTTCTTATGTCCTTTGGCAAAAACCTTACCTGTTAACCTCAAATGAGGTGTACCTGCAACAGGTGCATATCCTGCCTCTAATTCGTTTCCGTCGGCATCGTATGGTTTCTTTCCATAGTTGACGAAGAAATAGATACAGGCGGCAAGGAAGTTGGTTGCAGAAGTCTGAAAGAACTGGTCACTACCACCACCGTTTCCTTTCTGCCCCTTCTGAAGAGACTCAATAAGTGTCTCTGCTGTTTCCTGGGCAGCTGCTAAGTTGGTAATATATTTCTGCTGTATAGGATTGACTCTCCTTGAATATTCTACATCCACGAAGTTAATGATATTGAACTTACATCCTTTTGGGGTAAGACCCTTCTTAAGGTTTGTCTTGTAATGATAGTACAGCTTCGTTGCCAAGGTAGGGAACTTATAATCATAAACTACCATGGCAAAACCTTTTGCACTATGTTGCCTGATATAAGGTTCTATCACGGAAAAGGTCTTACCGGAACCTGGGGTTCCTACAACCCACGTACCTCTGAATGGATTAATGATGTTTATCCATCCGTGCCGGAATTTACCACCATAATAATAACGCATCGGTATATTGACCGAAAATTTATTTTCTACTAGGTCTTCCGGCTGTTCAAAACTTTCATTCTCCAGGTTGAAACGGTCTTTCATAAGTCCGTTTCTGAAATACTTCGATACGTTATCCAAGGCAATATGTATAGCAACTACACCAATGAGGGAGAAGACCATATATACCCAGACATTTGCCTTGAAAAGCCATATCCTGCTATGCCAGTCCCAGTTATAGATGAATACTGACAGTATCACAAAAAGCAATCCTAGAGTTATAGGCCAAAAAACCATTTTTCGGGCATCAAACTCTAATTGCTTTTTGTTTTTGGTACCGATACAGGTGATGATGACCAGCATAACAGTAACCATTTTGCTATAGGGCAGGAACTGATACACTGACAGTAATTGCAAGCGTGAATGTATGTTGGTTATCAATCCCCCAAGGAAATCAAGGGAAGATGGATCCAATGCATACATGAAAAATTCAAGCAACAATGAAATATAAATTGTCGCTCGGAATATGGTATATAATCCTTGTAACTCTTTTGACTCATCCATTTCTATTATTATTTACGTTTCCATTTTGAGGCATTGTTTGCCCACCGTTGCTGACAACTCTTACAGATGGCATGCATACTTTTAGGTCTGTAATATTGCCCCTTCAGGTCATACCAGCAGTCCATAAGTGTTGTATAGCGGAGAAGAAGGTTCATCTTTCTGATTTTCCTGTTCATCTCCCTTAAACTCTTTCTGACGTTACCGATGCATTCCAGACGTTCTTTCTCAGACATCTTTGCATTTTTCTCCTTGTCCTTCTTTAGAGGAAGAAGTTTCTCGATATCCAAAGCTATCTGTACTCCATTTTCTACGACATCTTTATAAATGTAGTTCCTTGACCTTAAAAGGGCTACGGCTATAATGTTGGTAGGAGAGGAGAAAGCCACAGATTTCAGTTCGCTGAGGTTCCTGCCAACCTGATCCACTTCATAATAAATAGCATAGATTTCTGCTGCATAGGTAAGAATGTTGTCAAAGTTGGTGAGATAGTTGTTGAACTGGGTTTGGAATTTCACCATCTTTTCGATTTCTTCCCTAGACATCATGTGTTCTCCAGCATTCACGGTAAGTACAGCATCAGATGCTTTGAGAGCTTTTGTGGCAGATGTTGCAAAAGTCTGAAACATGCCTGCTCTTACCAGGTCTTCTGCAACACCAATGGCACTTGATGATACAGGAACCAGGAATAAAGCCATCAGTAGGAAGATATATCTGATTATTTTAAAATGTTTCATTATTACCACCCCCATGTTTTATGTGTCTGTCTTTCCCGGTAGAACCTGGCAACTACTTTCATGGCTCGCTTTTGACGGTTTAGAGCCTCTTTTGCCAGCACCCTATTACTCTTTTGAATCTTACCGGCAATGGCTTTGTTCCATACGTCTTCGAAAGTATACAAGCTGATACTCAATGCCAGGCTCCGAAACTTCCTGTTAAGCTGTTCCAACTCTGTATTCAGCTGCCACAGAATTTTTGTGCGTTCCGAACCTTTAAGCATGTTACCTTCACCGCCTTTAGCTACAACCGTCTTCAAAATGCGATACGTCTTGACAAGTTCTACAGCTGTTTCGGCATAAAGCGTATTCATGGAGACAGAAGCAGCGATACCTTGCGGATTGATCTTACAGGCTGTATTGATTTCCCATAAGGCTGAAAGCGTCTGCATGCCTTCCATATAGAGGGTACAGCCAGCTTTGATGGCATCTGCATACCCTTGGGCTGTTTTCAGGTAGCTGTTATACTTCTCTTCCCATTTTTTCATCTTAGTTTCTGCAGTAACCATTCCACCATGAAGCACGCTTAAGGTGTCCAATATTTCATTCTGCTTGCCGATGATTTCATTGATGCGTGATTCTCCCTCACCAATAGCTGTATATTCCAGAGGGTTGGATTGGGTGACGCTTTGCCCGAAGCATGAAACTGCACCTAAAATAAATAACAGAGAAAAACAAGTTCTCCTAATTTCTGTTTGTAATTTCATAGATACTTTTGTGTCGTTTATTAAATTCTACTCTCATCCTTATGTCGGCAACAATATTGTTATTGGCTTTAATGCCTATCATGTCCAACTTCGAATTATTCCGGTCACCAGAGAAGATGGTTACGGTCTTCAGCCCGAAAATCTGCTGTGGAAGGCTTCTGTGCTGCTGATAGTCTACTACTCTATACAACTCGACGTAATCGGTTGAATGAGACAGAACGCCATGCATGATGATAATCTGTTCCCCTGTTATCACATATTCCATCCTTGCCAGATATATCAGTTTGAACAGCAGATAGAGGAATAAAGCTATGCCAACGTATTTTGCCAACTCGTGGTATTGGAAACTGCAAAATTCCCATACCCAGATGCTGCCAAAAAAGAAACACAACGCTACGAACTCATTGATGACATACTGAAACCAATGAGGACGTAACGTTACTGTTCTAAAGATATGTACTGTATCGTTCATACATCTATTCTGTTAGATATCAAATCTATTATCTACCTAAACCATAACCTTCTGATGGTGCTGGTCCATTATTCATAGACTCGTAAATGGATGCTGAAACTTCAGCAGCAGAAACAACACCTGGCTTTGAGAACACTGGTCCGCTTTCAAATACCACCGGACGGTGATGCGGACGAGACTCAGATGCGATTGCCATGACTCCCACGCCTGTTGTCACGGCAGCAAGAAGGGCTGCTCCAAGGTTGAAGCGGTTTTCTGGCTTCGTCTTCATTTCGACCTCTGGGAAGATCTTGTCAAAGAGCTTCATTCGCTGGAGGTTGTTTACGGTCATAAACTTGTTGTATTGCTTTTCCGTAATTTCATGGGAGAAGACATTGCCATCGATGACAGCTGTCATCTTGTATTTGCTTTCTATTTCCTGTCCTTTGGCATCCTTCAGCTTTTCTACTACGATATCTCCCACCTGGGTATCACGTCCATGTTCGCCACCTCGCTTCCATTCCTTGCTTGCTTTCAGGTTTTCAAGTGACTCTCCATTCACGTAGGCATCGCCAAGAAGGTTGATCTTAGTCTGCTCTCTAATATCATTGAGGTTGTATCTGTCCTTAAGAACGGAACCTTTGTCAATCTTTGAAAAATCCTGTTCCTTCACTATTTGCCAAAGTTCTGCATCTGTCGGCAACTTTACTTTTTCACCGTCTTTGGCTTGATTCTGCTGCTCCTTTAGAGCTTGCTTCAAGCCATTGAAACGTTCCTGGTCTGTTGCGTTAGGGTCAACAACTGCCTTGTAGTTGATATTGGCTTTATCCAAGCCTTCCAGCATTTTACCCAGTTCCGGGGAGATATTGGCATTCTGCTCCCTCATATAGCCACCCTGGTAGATGTTGCTGGCTGCTACCACCTTTATCTTCTCATTGCTTTTGGCATCGGTAGGAAGAAGGGAAGAGAGCAGATTGGCTCTTTCTTCATCCGTGGCATACTGGAACTTGTTATACTGCTCCTGACTGATTTTGAAAGACCACATACCGGCATCCTTGTTGGTTCTGAGATTGATAAGATAATCACCGGATATCTCGTTCTTCCAAGCCATAACAGCGGTAATGGCTGCGGAAGATTTGCCGCTTACCAGGCAATAGTCACCTTTCAGAGATACTACACCTTTTGCCGAATCGATGTTTCCAGAATACACTTTGTCTTCAAGCTGTCCATTTAATGCGCTCTTAATCTTGACTTCATCGAACACCTTGTCAAACAATTGGAAACGGTGCTCATCATCGTAATTGAGGAACCTGTTGTAGTCATCCTTGCTGATTTCACGGCTCATCAGCTGATTGTTAACAACGGCAGTCATACGATAAGAAGTCTTTTCACCATCATTGGTAGGGTAGGCTTGAATCTCTCCTACAGTCACTCTACGACCCTTATTCATAGGTAGATAGAACCCCATATTTTCCGGGAGCATTCTGCCATCAATAACTCCGATGGAGTTCCACTTATCAACAAAACCAGTCTTATAATCTTGTCGCATATCCTGCATGTTGAGTTCCAGGACATCGACATTCTTGTTATACTCGTTGGCTTTTGCTTCCGTCAAGCCCAGAGCTGCTTCTGTCTCAGGCTTCAGCTTGATGTTGATATAGTCTTTGCTTTGAAGATGGTCAACAGTAATCTTGTCGGCAAAGTCATTTGCGATAACCTTATTGATAACATCCAGACGCTCACTGATGTTAGGGGCATTCTTGTTGTGAACATGCTTTTTCTTGCCTCTGGTATCTGTAAATCTCAACTTATCATTCAGTATGGTATTGAGTTCTTCGTCGGTAAGAGTATATTCCAGATTTTTGTTTACGCCGTCTGACTTGATGGTGAGGGTCTTCTTGTCTTTATCAACCACAATACCATGGGATGAAAGTACCTCTGCAAAACCAGCACCGCTAAAGGTCAGAAGGGTACTGTACCCATTGATATAGTCCTTCAGAGGCAAGGCTTTGCCTTTTGGTCGCTCTAGAACCCTAGGCTTGACATTCACTTCTAGATTGGAGAGAGCATCCTTTTTCTGATTTCCCTTATCATAGAAGCCATAACTGCCCGATTTCAGCTCACCGGGTTTCAGTCTACCATCAGGACGTTCTACCACAACAGGTGCGCTGTTAGCAAAGTAAGGTCTCCCCTCAACTCTTCTGATGTGATATCTGCCACCACCGAAGAGGAAGCCAAGAATAGAATTGTCAAATTTCCCAAATCCCGGACCGGCAAACGGACGGAATCGTGGGTCTCGATACCCATATTCTCCATCCATGATAGTGTGTCCCCACAAACCGTGGTTTACCGGAGAATTGGCATTTTTGGCTGCCACCCAGGAACCAGGAATATAATAATCGTCTTTCACAATGGAAACAAAGGTGTTATATGCATTTTTGTTCCATGTATTCGTGCCACCATTGACCAAGGCATCCAACTGCTTCTCGTTGAGGTCATAATAACGAGGTTGAGAAGAGTTGTGTGAGATAGTCACGAGTTGGTAGGTTCCAGTCTCTGACAATGAGATATGGGCTTGCATACCATTGGCATGCAATACACTTTGAAGCTGCGGAGCAACATCGGTTGCTCGTGGATTGGTATTTTTACGTATGATAGTCATGACAATATGATTTGAATGTTATTTATTTCTTGTTTCCGAAAATTTTCAGAAGATATAGGAACAGGTTGATGAAATCCAAATACAAAGTTAATGCTCCCAGGAGAGCTAACTTTTGGGACTTTTCGTCAACTTCATATTGCATCTGCAAGAGCTTTCTGATTTTCTGAGAATCCCAAGCTGTCAATCCAGTAAAGATGATGACTCCTGCATAGCTCAATAAATAGTCCAGTGTGGAACTCTTCATGAAGAAATTGACAACGGTTGCAATGAATAAACCTAATAGTGCCATGTAGAATATTCTACCGAAAGAGGACAAATCTCTTTTTGTCGCATATCCGTAGGCTGCTGTGATACCGAAAGTTCCAGCAGTGATGAAGAAGACTTTTGTAATGATCATCGGCGAATATACATAGAATATCGAGGAAAGCATGCATCCATTGAGAACAGAATATACGATGAACATTAAGGTGGCTACACTTAAAGACAGCCGATTGATAGCTGCACTCAATGCAAAAACCAATACCAGTTCTGCTATAACCAGTCCCCACATCATCTTTCCCATGGTCATAAAGAGTATGGGGGTTGTAGCAACTCCATAGGCTGTAATGCCTGTGATGGCTAGTGCAAGCGTCATCCACACGTATACTTTACTTATCAGGGATGAAGACACGCTGTTGATGGAATGATAACCTTCAATCCGTTCATAAAACTTTTCTTCCATATTACAATAAATAACGCCCTCTCCCTTTCGGAAAGAGAACATGGGTTGTTACTGCTGTTCCTTATAAACGATTACGCATGTATGGCGGTTTGCGGTATATGGCTTGTAGATGTTAATACCGCCTCTGCTGAAACCACGCATCTTACTCTTGTCAACACCTGCTTTCATGAGCAGCTTGGCAATATACCTGGCTCTGCGAACACTGAGCTTCTGGTTGTGCTTCGGTGTTCCGGTCTTGCTGTCGGCGGCTCCATAAATGTTGATTCGAAGATCGTTTTCATTTATGGCTTTTGCAATCTCCTTAATGTTCACAAGCTGTTGCTTGTCAATGAGGGTGGTGGTATTAATCTTGAAGAAGAACAGAATCGGGGCATCCAGTTGAATACCGGAAGATGCCAAGGAACCATCGTCTCCCTTGCTCATTCTTTCCTTCAAACTCTTAAGTCCTTCAAAATCATTTTTAGGGAATTGGCTGCCGTCATACAGAAGGCTAGTATGATCACCGTCATCACCCAACACTTCAAGAACCGGTTTTCGGTCAAAGCCCTGTTTGCCAATACCGATGGTAACACCCAGGGACGCATGAAGGATATTATCGCCAAAATGCTTGTCCTTGCCTATGCCGTCAAACCTCTGAAAAGTACTGGTTCCACCCATCTCGGCTGTTACGTGGAGACGGTTGGTTGCTCGGTAGCTACAAAGGAAACCATGACTCACTGCAAAAGGAGCTTTATGAATGGTGGTGTTCTTGATAGCACCAGCTCCCAGATAGAGAGCGAAATCCCATCTTGGAAGAGGATTATAGCTGCTACGCACGAAACTGGAGAGATTCAGCATCAGATCTCCATGATAGTTTTGGTAGTTCATAGCCTTGTTGTCGGCATTGGTGAAGGTAAAACCCTGATAAACCAACCGGGTTCCAAAGAAACGTGAATGCCATTTTCCGAAACTGACAAGCATCGTTGGGCGTGTATGACCAAAGAAATCGGTACATCCTACAGGAGCACCAGTGAAAGTTGACATTCCTGCCTTCACGCTGCCAAACCAGTTATCGCCGACGGCAGAGAGTTTGAACTTCTCCTGTCCCGAAAGATAAGGCTTGGCATCTTTCTTTGGTTGTCTACCACTGGAGAATGAGGTACTTTTTACAAACTCCTTTTCATTCTCTCCGAAAACTACTTGTGCATTGGCATAGCTTGCCATCAGGAAGGTTGCCAATAAAAACGTTAATTTCTTCATTTTTTATCTTTTATTGTTTTATTTTCTTATTTTGTTTTTTACATTCTTTGTGCTTGCTGGTCATAGAGATACAGTTTATGTTGCCGGATGATACGCTCGCACACCTTTACATAATCCCTACGTGTGGCATAACCGGCTGCCTTGATAGACAAGAGCCAGTTATGGTAGTCGGTGGGCTTATATCTCCAGCACCTTGCATATCTGTCACTCATCAGCAATCGGGAGTGATATTCTATACTTTCTTCCGGTGACAGAAAGTTACAGAACTTCTCATTGGGGCGGTCATCATCGTGAATGCTATAAGGGAGACCGCTGTTCAGCCAGCTCTGGTTGGCTTTGATACCGAAGAAGTTATAACCCACCTGTGCCAGGTTGCTGTTTCCCCATTTGCTTTCGAGAGCCATCTGAGCCAAAATAACGGAAGATGGAATACCATATTTCCGCTGTTGTCGCATCGCTGCTTCCGCATAGTGCTCTATAAACTCAGCTGGAGAAAACAGATGTCCGGAGCCGTTTTCGTGGACGATGCTTCGGTGAATAATAGGATTGTTTGCATGCTTCTTCCACGGACCGTAAGGAGACGTAGACGTAGCATATCCCACAGCATAATCTATATTCTTGAAATGATTGGCAGAATAGAACAAATAATATAAATCATCGAGTTTGACAACAGTAGGACCTTCCATTACTGGTGCCGATTTATAATTAGGCGTTCTTTCCCATGCCTCCGTATTATCGAAACACTTTTTCAGAGTTTCGGGCTTAATACAGCCTTTCTGCAAGTCAAATTCAGCTACCCACAGATAATTTCCTTTGTTGAAACGTACATGATACAAGTAGTACTTTCCATCTGAATCTTTGAATAAAAATGAATCGATATTTTTGGCCGTCTCGTCAATAGGACGTATGGAGTCTTGTCTGAATGGACCATATACAGAGTTGGAGGATGCCAGTGCAGTATGTTCATTAGCCGTATATGTCAGATAATACCTATTTCCTTCCTTAAATAATTGCGGAGCCCAGAATCCTCTTTCACCATAAGCGGAATCTCCCTTGCGTAGTATCAACTGAAGAGTATCTCCATTAGCAGTCTTCCATTCCTTCAAATCTGTAGATTCGAATATAGCAAATCCATTAGGTTCTCTATTGCGCGTACCTGTGAGATAATACTTGCCATTTTCTACAAATATAGTCGGATCTGCAAAGGTAATTTCATTCAATTTATCGTCTGTTTTTTCTTCTTTTGCAGTCTTGCAACATACACAAGCTAAAATGGTGAATGTCGCCAATAAAAATTGGATGAGTGTTTTCATATGATTCTAAAAAGTTAAACGTTATTTATGTATGATTGTGATGCAGCAAAAGTAAAAGTCCTTTCTTGCATTTTCATTGTTTTTGCAATAAAGTTCAGACAGAAAATCAAT
>OGYX01002187.1_pt1 | contig 12870 bp, 6 predicted proteins | sample 1576601 | NCBI WGS metagenome assembly OGYX01 (sample SAMEA3541561, study PRJEB24748) | human gut metagenome | biome: human gut; feature: human-associated habitat; material: faeces | place: China | collected 2012 | reverse complement strand
CGTCGCTCATGAATGCTTCCTCTTCTTGGGTGCCTCGGCAATATTCGGCAAATTCGGCAAAAGTTTGGCGATCTTGGCGATGTTGCGTTCGGCAGTAGTGGTAGGTGACGCGCCTATGGTTTTTGGTATGGCGCGTCTTCCCCGATTGTAGCTGTAGCGCGTGGATTCGGTTTCATAGTGTTCAATAGTTCGATAGTTCAATAAAATGAAGGTTTTGGGAGCAATGGTTGGTGCTGCTTGAGCGCTACGGGCTGGAGGTCGTCATGGCATTCATCAAAGACATGGTGCGTATGTGGTTGCATGCGTGGAAGCGATTCATCTCCATCGCACTGATCTCGTTGCTGGGCGTCGCCGTGCTTACGGGCATTTACGCGGGCTGCCGAGACGCTTTTCTTGCGACGGATCGTTTTTTCGACACCCAAGGATTGCACGACATTCAGGTGTTGTCGACGGCCGGATTGACCGATGACGATATTGCCGCGCTCCGTAAGGTTTCTGGTGTTGCGAAAGTGCAGGGCGAACGTTCGCAAACCGTGACGGTCGATCTGAACGGCAAAAAAACCGTGACCATGCAGGAGATCGGCACGAATGGCATTGACCAGCCGTATCTGCAAAGTGGCCGTATGCCTGAAAAGTCCGGCGAGATTGCGGTGACGCGCAAATTCATCAAGGATTCCGGATATAAAAAGGGCGACCATATTACGGTGACGCCGCAGGATTCGGCTTCTTCTGCTTCTTCTGTGTCCGATTCTGGAGAATCGGACACGCAGGATGGCAAAAGTGCCGCACGGGTGACCGATTCTGGTGAATCGGACAATCAGGCACCGAGCTTCCCCACCGAACTGACTATTGTGGGCGTGGTGCTTGACCCGCAGGATCTCACCAATCCAGACGGCTATTCGGGTACGAACGCGTTCCGTTCCTCCGCCACCAGCGACTACACGTTCTTTGCGCCGTCCGACGGTGTGACCGGCAGCATGTACACGGCCGTCACCATTCTCGTGAAAGGCGCCGCCGACAAGGACTCGTTCAGTGACGTGTACGACGACACCGTCAGCGAAGTAGCTGACCGCATCGACGGCACGGTGCGAACCAATCGCCAGAAAGCGCGTCATCAGGAACTACTCGACGCTGGAACCAAACAAATCGACGAGGCGAAAGCGCAAACCGACAAACAGTTCGCCGCAGCGCAACAGCAGATCGACAGCAATCGCAGCCAGCTCAATCAGCAAATCGACCAAATCGTCAATATGCAGGCGGGCGCGGCTGCAGGATCCCTCGACGAAACAACCCGTGAAACACTACGTGAAACGGTAATTGCCGCAAGCCCGCAATTAGCGGAAGCCAAAGCGCAACTCGACCAGGCGCAATCGAAATTGGACCAGCAGAAAAAAGACACCGAACGGACACTGCAATCCAAGCAAAACGAGCTGGAAGACAGCATTCCGCAAGTGCGTTGGTATGTGCAGGACCGGTCGCAAATCGGCGGATTCAGCTCGCTGAAATCTGATCTGGAATCCATCCAATCGCTGGGCAACGCATTCCCGATCGTGTTCTTGCTCGTGGCGGTGATGATGAGTCTGACCGCCATGGCGCGCATGGTCGAAGAGGATCGCGGGCTGATCGGCACATACACAGGGCTCGGCTACGGGCGTCTTGCGGTCGCCTCACGATACCTGTTGTTCGCGCTGTTCGCCTGCCTGATCGGCGGTGGACTCGGCCTGATCGCAGGCTTCCTTGGCATTCCGGCGTTCCTGCTCGTCGTATTGCGAGGCTTGTATGTGATGCCGGACGTACGCTTGGCATACGACTGGCTGTACGGAACGGCCGGAGTCGCGCTGTTCGTGGTCGGCGTGCTTGCCGCAACCGTGTATGCGTGCGCGCAGGAAATGCGACAGAAGCCGGCCAGTCTCATGCGTCCGAAAGCGCCGCGTGCAGGATCGCGCATTCTACTGGAGCGTATCAAGCCGTTGTGGAATCGCATGAGCTTCCTCGGCAAAGTCACGGCGCGCAACATTTTCCGTTTCAAATCGCGTCTGATCATGACGGTCGGCGGCGTGGCCGGCTGCACCGCGCTGATTGTGTGCGGACTTGCGATCAACGACACCGTTGCCGCATTGGGCGCGAAACAGTATCAGGACGTGTATCAGTACGATTTGATGGTGGTCGCGAACGATGATGACGCTGATGCGATGCGGCAGAAAGTCGCTTCGGATGGTCGCGTCACGTCGAGCATGGACGTGCGCGTTGAATCGGGTGATTTGACCGGCGATTCGGGGAGCGAAAGCATTCAGCTGGTTGCCGTGCCCGACAGTGAACGCAGCGAGTTCGGCAAGATGGTCACGTTGCAGCCGGTGCGCTCCAGTTGGGTGGATGGTGCGGCCGATACGGTAAGTCTGGGCGATGACGGCGTGATCGTATCGCAGTCCGCGGCAAGCGCGATGGGCGTCAAAGCGGGCGGTATGGTAACGCTGACCAACGGTGACGATATGCAGGCCGAAGCGCATGTCAGCGCGGTGATCCGCAGTGTGATCGGATCGGACGTGTATGTGAGCGAAACCTATTATCGCCAGCTGTTCGATACTGCTGCATCCGGCACGTCTTCCGCATCTTCCGCGTCCGATTCTGGAGAATCGGACAATCAAAACGGCGAATCCGGTACCTCGAATGGCGCATCGTCAAACGGCCAACAATTGGTGTGGAACGCCATGTATGCGAAGCTCAAAGGTTCAGGCGAATCCCAGGCCGCCTATGCGGAAAAGCTGGAAGACGACGATGCGGTCATGAAAGCCGTGAGCTGCGCGCACATGGCGGAAAGCTTCAAATTCGACCTGATGGGCGCGGTGGTCGCGCTGATAGTGGCGCTCGCGGGCGGGCTCGCGCTCGTGGTGTTGTTCACGCTCGCCAACACCAACGTGTCAGAACGTGAACGCGAGATGGCCACGCTCAAGGTGCTCGGATTCTTCGACAAGGAAGTGCATCATTACGTAAATCGCGAAATGATGGTGCTCACCATGATGGGCGTGGTGCTGGGCTTGCCTCTCGGCCGTTTCGTCGGCGGATTGCTGACGGCCGCGTTGAATATGCCCGCACTGTATTTCGAAGTGGAATGCACGCCGTTGAGTTATGTGATTGCGGCCGGCGCGACCATGGCTTTCGCGCTGCTCGTGCAGTTGTTCGTGAATCCGGTGTTGGATCGTATCGACCCGATTAGTTCGCTCAAATCCGTCGAATAGGCGCATGTCTGAATGTCCGATTCTCCAGAATCGGACAACTAGACGGGTAAAAGTGCGTTACGGTTGTCCGTTTCTCCAGAATCGGACAAGTAATGTGGCGAAAGTGCCCTGTGGTTGTCCGTTTCTCCAGAATCGGACACTTAGAGTGCCGGAAAGGCTCGGATTCGCGTTTCAGTTCTTCGGATAACGGTAGTTGTGTGGCAGTTGCGTGGTGAGCTGCGGGTCCAGGCCGAGTTCCTTCAACTGCCGGTCGATTTCGCGGCGCGCACGTTTCACAAGTTCGGCTCGATATTCATCGCCATGTCCGGCATTGCTATGTGCCGCATCGCCATGTCCCATCGTTCCCATCTTCTCCAGTGCGTCCAATGTTTCCGCCATACGCTTGAGCCGGTCCTGATGGTGCAGCAGCGCACGCACCTGCGCATGTTCGTGCACGATCGTCCGCCAATCGGATGGTGTGTGTGCAATCTCCCGAACCGCGGTGACCGGATGTACGTCGGCCACCTGATATGTGATCGAGCCAAGCAGTGGCATTAGGAACACCGTAATCGCGCCGGCTGCGACCAGTGTTGACGCGGTGTCGCCTTGCATGGTGCCGACCTTCACCGCCAGTGACGTGACGGCGACGATGATCGGCAGCGCGGTCGTGCAATACAGCGCTACGGTGACGCGATGATGCGATGACAGCGGATTCTCGCGTTTGTCGAGCGATAGCGCAACATATACGGGCACCGCGCGAATCAGCATGAGCATTACGATGAACGCGACGAGCAGCGCGGGTCGGCCTGCCACGGCGCGCACGTTGATCGCGGCTCCTGACACCACGAAAAACACAGGAATAAGGAATCCGTAGCCGACGCCTTCCAGCTTCATTTCCAGCGACTTGCTGCCGTCGGGGATGATGTAACGCAGGATGAAGCCTGCGGCGAACGCGCCGAGCACCGCGTCAAGTTCGAACAGTGCAGAAATGGTGACAAGGAAGATGAGCAGGAATGTGGTCAGTCGCATGAGCGTTTGCGATGACGTATTCGCGTTTTCCGTAAGGAAACGGTACAGGCGATGGCCGGTTTTCAGTGCTTTCGTGGGTAGCATTGCGCACAGTAGACAGATGGTAAGGAACGCGCCGAGCACGAGCATGGTCTGCCAGCCGGTTCGGGTGGATAGCAGGATGGCCATGGCAAGGATTGGGCCGAGTTCGCCCCACGTTCCGTACGAGATGATGGCGTCGCCGATGGGGGTGCCTTCGAGGTTGCGTTCCTTGAGAATCGGCATGAGTGTGCCGAGAGCGGTGGTGGTAAGTGCTATTACCGTGGCGATGCCGTTGATGCCTTGCTTTGCGAAGAATGGAAGCAGGGTCACGACGAGTCCGGCGAGCCCCAAGGTGATGATCCATGTGACAAGGCCGACTTTGCCTTGATGTCCGGCGAGTCGTTTCGGGTCGATTTCATAGCCGGCGAGCAGGAATAGGAACGCCATGCCGAGCTCGCTCAAGAGTTTCACGGCGTCGTTCACCTCGATTACGCCCAGTCCGTACGGACCGAGTGCGGCTCCGGTGACGAGCAGCAGCACAGTTTGTGGAATGAACCTTCCTGGAATCAGCTGCGCCACAATCGGGCTGACGGCCGCCACCGCCATGATGATAGTCAATGAAACGAGCTCTTGCGTCATGTTTCTAGCCTAGTGAGTCTGCATGACGGTGTTCAAGGACGTGATGCCCCATGATGAGCCAAAGGGCACTCTGGGGCAAGGTTAAGTTTTTGTAAATTTTATGGGGGGGGGGGTAATTCTATGAGCGTTACTATCTGTGCAAAATGGCGGAACTGTTTTGTTTTGAAGATGGAACTCCTTCTTTTCATTGGGGGAAGGGTGGGCTTTATTCGAGGGTTTTAACGAGGGTACCAATGGGGAAAGCTCCGATACGATTCTGAACCAAGCTGTTTAGGCAATATAGGGGGAGGGAAGAATGGTTGATGGAAAATTCACCGCAAAGGAGCGCGCGTATTTGGCCAGTCTTCCCGCGGTGGAAAGCGTGAGCGCGTCGCGTATTCGATATTCAGACCGTTTCCGAGTGGAAGCGATGTGCCGTTATAACGCCGGTGAATCACCGTCAGCCATTTTCCGTGAAGCGGGGCTTGATCCGAAACTGATCGGCTACAAGCGTGTGGAGCGGTGCATCGCGCGCTGGAAGCAGCAGGAACGTGATGAGCGTCGAAAGGGAAAAGGGCCCGCGAACCATTATCTGCAGGATGTCGAAGATGATTTATCGATCGCCGAACTGCAAGGGACTACGCGCGAAGAGGAGACGAATGATCCAACTGAAGCCGACGAATCGCAGAATATGGCGGCAAAGCTTGCGCAGGCGCAACTGACCATCAACAAATGCGACATGCTCATCGCCAAGCAAGCGTTGCGTATCGACGAGCTTGAACGTGTGCTGCGGAAGTTCATCCAGTGATGGACATGCGGCAACAGCAGGCGGAGCGCTATCGGGAGCCGTCTTTCGAAGAGGCGGTCGACATTGCCGATGAGGTGCGGCAGTGGCGCAGAGAACGTAGGAAAGTCATTGCCATGCGGGTGGTTGCGGCGCTGTTGATCATTCTTGCGATAGGCATCGGCGGGTTTCCTATGTTTCTGCAGTATCAGTCGGCGCGGGAGCTACGGAATACGTCGGATCGGTCCGCGCAGGCGGTCGCCGGCTGGCCTTACCCCCAGGCTGATGAGGCGTTTGCCGCGGCCAAAGCATATAACAGGCGGCTTGCGGCTTCGGGGCAGCCGATTCTCGGCGAGGCTCAAGACCCGTTCTCCCGAGTGCAGGGCGGTTCGCAGTCCAGTGAATCCGGTGCCGCGGAATCAAATAGCGCCAGCGCCAAAGATAAGGAATATCAAAGTTTGCTCGATTCGGGCAGTGGCGTGATGGGAACCATCCGCATTCCGAAGATTTCCGTACGTCTGCCGATCTACCATGGCACGTCGCAGTCGGCGCTCGCTTCCGGCGCGGGCCATCTGTATGGCAGCAGCCTGCCAGTGGGCGGGCGGAGCACGCATGCGGTGATCACCGGCCACCGTGGGCTGGTCGAGGCGATGATGTTCACGCGCTTGGATGAGATGCGCGTCGGCGACTACTTCTACATCGAAGTGATGGGCCGTACGCTCGGCTACAAGGTGGATCGCATTTCGGTGATCGAACCGAATGACACCTCGAGGCTGAAGATCGTGCCCGGTGAGGACCGGGTGACGTTGATGACCTGCACGCCGTACGGTGTGAACACCCACCGGTTGCTGGTTTCGGCGGTGCGTGCGCCGATTCCTGGAGTGGTTCCCGAGGAGCGGAATGCGGCGAAGGATGCGCGGACGATTGCGATTGCGGTGTCGGCTGGCGTGCTCGTGTCGGGGATGCTGCTTGCCTGGCTGCGTAGACGGCCGTGGCATATTCGCAGACATGCGACTTGGTGGCCGAAACGTGACTAGCTGTTGCGTTGGCATGCTGCGGCGACATCCGTACGGTTACGGACATGTGAATAATGTTGCCCCGTCGGACGTCGGGCTTATGTGAATTTCGGGTAGCGCAGATAGCTGGAAACGTTGTTATCACTTAGTTTCGAAGCTATTTCATACCCCCGAATCTCCCGCGCTTAGGGTGTATATATCCATTCCCTTTTCCTTTTATTGTTCAAAATTGGAGCGCCGGAAGTGTATCCGCGTCGGCTGGATGCGTGACTGGTGATGAAGATGCGAATCGTGCACATGCACACGGTGTGTAAGGGGAGGTAGCAGATGAGGCATACGCGAATACAACAGGCAAAGCCCGAGAGGAGCTTTGCTGAACGAATAGTCGCCGTCATCGTTGCGATCGCCATGCTCGGCGGCATGGGCTACGCCACCACTTCCGCCGCGATGGCGGATGATACCGAACAGACCACGGAGCAGCAGGCCGGCATCAGCCTGGGATTGCATGATTACGATCGTAATGCCATCAATAAGGGTCATGCGTTGAAATTCAAGAACGCTGGTCCAGAAGAGTATAACAAATATGTCGGTAATGACAATGGCGCATACACCGGTATTGTGAATAAGACCCTGACAAATGATGGCTATCCGACCATGGCGGCTGATAAGGAATCAGAATCATTGGACTATCTCTTTGGCGGGAAGCCTGATGATGAAGCCGTCACCAGCTACGAGCCGGATGGCGGACTGCTGACATTGGACAAGGATGGGTATTACGGTTTCGACGCCGATTTCCAGAAGGCTACATATGACACGGTGTCGAACAAGTTCACGCGGATCGACTGGACTTGTACGGACCAGGCTAGTACTCCTTGCTTCGCTCCATTTGGAGACGATAGTGAGAATAATAAATATTCTTTCGGCATGAATCTTGGCGCCGAGTTCTACATGCCGGAATACGGCAAGGTTAACAATCAGGACATGGTGTTCGACTTTACCGGCGACGATGATGTGTGGGTGTTCATCGATGATGTGCTGGTGCTTGATTTGGGTGGTATCCATCAGGCGTTGGATGGCAGCATCAATTTCGCCACCGGCAAGATCACCTATGACAGGACGCAGAGTCATGGAAACCATCCTGCCGGAACAATCGACCAGGCATTTGCCAATGCGGGAAAGCGATGGGATTCCACGCCGTATAAGACACATCATCTGAGTTTCTTCTATCTGGAACGCGGCGACGGCGGCTCCAACTGCAAGATCAAGTTCAATCTGCCGGTGAAGCCGTCCAAGGCCATCGATATCGAGAAGGAAGCCCTAGGCACCATCGACGCGGACAAACAGTTCCAATTCCAGCTGTTCGTCGACGATTCCCTAACCCCGTACCAGGGCGAATACAGCGTGTACAATGCGTACACCAATCAGGTCGTTCAATCCGATAAGTCGATCGGAGACAACGGTGTGATAACGCTGACCAAGGGTCAATTCGCCCGCGTGCAATCCGACAGTTTCACCGACGCTACCTCGTATAAGGTGCGGGAGTTGGACTCTAGCGGCTACACCGTGTCCGCGAACGGTTCCCCGATGACGCAGCAGGGCAGCAATGATAATGCATACGCCGAAACCGGCTTGTTCACCGTGGGCAAGACGAGTCATGTAACCATCGTGAATTCCAATGTGAAGCCGTCGAACAACAAAAGCATCGTGAAAACCGATGGCGGCGACGGTGATCAGTACACGCTGTATCTGACCGCATCCGGCGATAGCACCTCATCCACGGTCACCACTGCCACACCGGCCGACATTGTGCTGGTCATGGACAAGTCCGGCAGCATGAAGGGCGAACTCGACAGCAATGCGAAAAAAGCTGCCAACGCGCTCGCTAAGAAATTGCTGACTACCGAGAATTCAACGTTGTCGGATGATCAACAGGTACGTATGGCGGTAGTGACATTCAGCACTAACGCTTTTCTCAAGCAGACGTTCACCACGAACGCCTCGGAAATCAACAACGCCGTGAAGGGTAACCCCGACGGCGGCACCAACTGGGAGGCCGCGCTCCAGCAGGCAAACGATCTGAAAGGCCGCTCTGGTGTGAAGAAGCACATCATCTTCCTCTCGGATGGCAATCCGACATACCGTACGACCTCGTACAGCGGATGTTATTCGTATTCGTTTTGGGATGGGCGGACTGCTCATCCGGAATATACGACCCCGGAGTCCTGCCAAGCACAACGGTACATGTGGGGTGAAAATCCTGATGGTAGTTCCGATGGCGCGTACGGTGCAGGAAATAGCGATACATACGGTTTCAACTATGCTGCCGCCCTGGCTGAGGCTAACAAACGTGGCGATGCCGCACTCTATGTGGTAAAGACTTCCGCTGATGCGAATAAGATGACCGATCTCGCCACTGAAGCCAATGCAGTGAATGGCGAGGAATTTGACGGCACGAACGCTGAGAATCTGACGAAAGCATTCGACCAGATCTATTCCACCATTACCTCTTCCGCGAAGATCAAGGTCTTCTCCATCGCCGACACCTTGTCCCAGTGGGTGGATCCGGTCGAGTTCGCAGGTGTCGCCAACGGTGCCAACATCACGCAATATGTGACGGTGAAGAACGGCAGTACCAAGCTGACGAGCGGATATACGGCCATATACAGCGTCGACAGTTCCGGCAATCGCACCGTGACGGTGACGTTCAACGGTACTGACGGTACTGATGGCATCGTCGCAGAAAAGGCTGATGACATCGACGTTTCCTTCAAAGTCAAGCCAAGCGATGCCGCATATACCAACTATGCGAGCGGCAACAACTATCCGGATATGGGAGACGCGGATACCGGAAACGTATCCGCCGGGAAGCAAGGCTACTATTCCAACGTGGATGCAAAGCTGAACTATTGCGTGCTCACCGAGGTCAACAACGCGACATCCTGTGAAAGGACCGAAGCCGAATATCCGCATCCGGTGGTGCAGGTGAAGCTTGGCAAGATCAACATCACCAAGCAATGGAAGGGCAGCGGTGAGCATGCCAATTCCGTGACGGTGCAATTGCAACGCAAGGCGATTGGTGCGACTACTAATGCGGAGAACGTTGGTGGTGATTCGATCACGCTGAACGCCGCCAACAATTGGACCACAACGGTCGATAATCTGGCGCCCGGCTACACATATTCCGTGGTGGAAACCACCGGCGATGACCGATATGACGTCACCTACAAAGTCAACAATGCCGCGAATAACAATGCTGATTTGACCAAGCAGATGGTGTGGTCTTCCAATGCCGATGAGGGAACATTGACTGCGACCATCACCAACACGCTGAAGACGGTATCACTGCAGCACCTAATCTCGGTACGGAAGAATCTGACCGGTCGTGGGTGGAAGGATTCCGACCAGTTCGACTTCATGTTGGAGGCGGAAGGCAACGCCCCGTTGCCGACCCGCTGCAAGGATCAGCAGTCATGCACGGTCACGGTGAAGCGTGATTCGACCGACCACACCGAGTCCTTCGGTGATATCACCTACAACGCCGGTGACGCCGAATACACGTACTACGTGACGGAAAACCTGGGAAAAATCACTGCACTGCACTACTCACAGGCGAAGTACAAGGTCGTGGTGACCGTGAGCAAAAACGCTGCCGGCAAGTGGGGTTCTGCCGTGACGTCCGTGACCAAGGTGCTGGACGACAATGGCAAGACGGTTCCCGAATCGCAGAGCGTCAGTACGCAACCGGTCGCTTTCACCAACCACTACATCGCAGTGTCGGCGCTGCCGTTGACGGGCGGGATGACGGATCGTCAGTGGCTGTTCGTCGGCGGTGCGGTCGGCGGGCTTGCGGTGCTGCTCATCGGCGCTGCCGGTGTGTGGAACGGCAAGAAGCGACTCGTCTGAATCGCTGTGCGGGGTCGGAACGTCTGCCAACTTGAAGGCGTTCCGACCGATAATCCAAGATTTGCGGATTGCGGGAGCAAGTTGGGTTCCCGCCTCCCGCGATCGCAGAAACAAGTAATCAAACAATAAGGAAGAGAGGGTTTTCATGAAGATGAGGAAACTTTTCGCCGGCATCGCCGCCGCTGCGACGCTGCTCGGTGGCATGGCTTTGGGTGCAGCCAGCGCGCAGGCCGATGGACCGCAGACGACTACGCCGTTGCTGCAGGTCACCAATGCGCAGGCTGGCCACAAGTACACGCCGTACAAGTTCGCCACGTTCGCGAACGCCGACAGCGGTTCCGTCGAAGTGAACACGGTCGAGGCGTGGAAGACCTTCGTGACCACGGCCGCCGATGCCGCCGACAACGATACTGAGAACAGCGTTCCGTCGGAATATAAGGACAATCCGGCCGCATATGTGGCGACGTTCAACGCGGAGCAGATCCGCAAGTTCGCTGAAGAACTGGCCAAGACCAATCCGCTGCCGACCGCCGATGGCGCAGGCCTGACCGTGACCGCGGAGCAGGCGGGCACGGCCCAGCCGGTCGCGGTGGATGGCGAAGGCTGGTACCTGGTGACTGACACCTATAACGGCAAGGCCGGCACTCCGGCCGTTGTGGCCACCACCGTCAATGTCCTGGACAATCTGCGGATCGTTGCCGACGCGAAGACCGGCCAGGGCGGCATCACCACTGTGGGCCGGTTCAATGCGAAGAACGAGAACCCGCTCACCCCGCCGAGCAAGACCGCCAAGGTCGGCGATGTGGATGTGAACGGCAAGACCGTGAATGTCGGCGACACCGTCGACTTCACCGTGTCCGCGGCCGTCCCTGCTTCCGCAGCCAACTATGACGTGTATCCCTTCACCATTACCGATACCGCGTCCAAGGGCCTGAAGGTCGCCGAGACGAACACCTTCAAGGTGCAGGTCGACGGCAAGGACGTGGATGCCGCCCTGTACAAGGTGGAACAGACCGGTAGCGCCGCCGTCGGCACCACTACGACCATCACGTTCGCCAGCGCGAAGTCCCTGGCGGGCAAGACCATCGTCGTGTCGTACACCGGCGTCGTCACCAAGGATGCGCTGACCGGCCTGGACGGCAGCGTGGACAACAAGGCCACGATCACCACCAATGGTGGCACCAGCGGCGAAGGCAAGACCGAATCCAAGACCTACGGCTTCCAGTTCAAGAAGATCGGCGTCGACAACGATGCCAACGCTTTGGCCGGCGCGCAGTTCGTCGTCAAGAAGAAGGATGGCAAGTTCCTCAAGCAGGATACTGAATCCAAAGCTTGGTCCTCTGTTGACGATCAAACGAACGCCACGGTGTTCACCTCCGGCGCTGATGGTCTGGTGCAGTTCAAGGGCCTTGCAGCTGGAGACTACACGGTCATGGAAACCAGTGCTCCAAGCGGCTACGCCCAGAACTTCAGGGTCACCTTCGACGTGAGCATTGCAGAGAACGGCACTGTTACCTTCAAGCAGGATCTCCTCCATCAGGTCACTTTGCCGGCCGACGACCAGATCGCCACCGTGAAGAACGTGAAGTCCATCACCCAGCTGCCGCTCACCGGTGCTGCGGGCACCACGCTGTTCACTGTCGTGGCGCTGCTCGTGGCCGGTGCCGGTGTGACCGTTGCGGTTAAGAGCCGTCAGCGCATGCACTAAACTCACAAGGCGGTAACGCCAAAAGCTATGCAGGGGTCAATCCAACCGGGTTGGCCCCTTTTGCGTGCGCCCGCGACCCGACTATCCTACGGTCCGACCCAGCCCCGCGGGAACATCTGTGGGGTGTCATCCACATCAGATGAGGATATTTTTCGAGGGGACAGTGCGGATTGGTGTGACGTGTTGCAACAAGCTGAACCGTGGATGCGAGGCAGTCACAGACAGTCTCCGAAGAGAGGGGAAAAACGAGGGTATCGTACGGCAAGCGGGCCATAGAATCATAAAGCATATCCACGAGAAGTGAGCAATGGAGACACAGGACGGGAGGTATGCCGTGCGTGGCGGTGGAGTATTCAGCGATGAGGAGATTCAGTTGTTGCGGGAATTACCGGCGGTGGCGAATGTGACGCGTAATCGTATCACCTATTCCGATGCTTTCAAGCAGGTGTGCACCATCCGATATCTTGCGGGGGAATCTCCGACCAAAATCTTCCGTGAGGCGGGATTGCCACCGGAACTGGTCGGGTACAAGCGCATCGAACGCAGCGTGGCTCGTTGGAAGGCCGCCGCCATCAA
>OGYX01002177.1_pt1 | contig 12932 bp, 7 predicted proteins | sample 1576601 | NCBI WGS metagenome assembly OGYX01 (sample SAMEA3541561, study PRJEB24748) | human gut metagenome | biome: human gut; feature: human-associated habitat; material: faeces | place: China | collected 2012 | reverse complement strand
TCACATCCGTCAGATAGGCAAAATTTACCTGTGTATACCATACATCCGAAGTTTCTACTCCGTCCAGCCCACAGCCCAGATAAGCCGACTGGCTGTAGTGCAGAAACAGCGGTTCTTTCAGCCGGAACGTATACTGGGCGATCAGACCCGCCAGCAGACAAATAAGCGCCAGCACCAGCCAGATACGCACGATCATCCGCTCCGGATGTTTCCGAACTGTTTTTGCCTGTTCTTTTACTTCCATGAGTTCCCCGCTTTTCTCATTTTTCTCTATCATAAAAAGGCCACCCACCTGTCTGTATAAGTTGTTCTCTTTGCAACATTATACCTTTTTACAGGTGGGTAGTCTTTTCTATTTTCTTACAATTTATAGCCTTCTTTTTGAAAATTGCAAAAGAACGCAATTCGTAGCAATTTGGCATCCGCATTCACTGCCTTAACTTCTCGCCTGTCCCATCGATAACATTCGCAGCGCTTTGTTCAATTCAAGCACAGCCTATAACCATATCGATCCGAAAGACCTTCCAGAAAGAGAAAGCCGCCGCTGACAGCCTTGATGAATCGGTATCGATCCACTCAGCCGCCTGCGGCGGTTTTCTGCTTATTTATATAAGAATATCATATTTTTGACCGAAACGGTAAGCACTTCATCCGCCATTATTCAGCTTCTGCCGCTCTCGCCTCCACTTCTCTCTTCTGTACATCGCCCGGAGCCTGCTCGTAGCGGCTGAACTCATAGGAGAATTCACCGATACCGCCGGTCATGGAACGAAGGTCGGTGTTATAACCAAACAGCTCGGACATCGGGATATCTGCCTCGATGATCTGTTTGCCGTGATGGTTGGAGTTCATACCGAGAACACGACCTCTTCTGCGGTTCAGATCGCCCATGACGTCGCCGGTGAATTTATCCGGAACGGTTACTTTCAGAGATGCGATCGGCTCAAGGAGAACTGGATTCGCTTCCATGAACGCTTTCTTGAATGCCAGCGTCGCTGCCATCTTGAATGCCATCTCGGAGGAGTCAACCGGATGATAGGAACCATCTAACAGGGTTGCTTTCACACCGACAACCGGATATCCAGCCAACGGACCCTTCTGTACGCATTCCTGAATACCCTTCTCAACTGCCGGGAAGTAGTTCTTTGGAACGGCACCGCCAAATACCTTCTCTTCAAATACATATGGTGTCTCCAGATCGCCGGACGGCTCGAAGGACATCTTAACATCGCCGTACTGTCCATGTCCACCGGACTGTTTCTTATATTTGCCCTGTGCTTCTACTTTCTTGCGAAGTGTCTCGCGGAATGCAAATTTCGGTTTGCTGAGCACAATGTCTACTTTATATCTTGCCTGCAGCTTGCTGACAACAACTTCGAGCTGCTGCTCGCCGATGCCGTAAAGTAAGGTCTGACGGTTCTCGGTATCGCTGACGCTTCTGAGTGTCAGATCTTCGTCCATCATCTTCGCCAGTGCACTGGAGATCTTGTCCTCATCGCCTTTGGTCTTAGCTGCGTATGCCATGTAGGTATACGGGGTAGAAATCTTCGGTTTGTGGTATACAATCGGAGCCGTGCGGACTGCGATGGTATCGCCGGTCTGAGTAACGTTTAATTTGGCAACCGCGCCGATATCGCCAGCCTTTAATTCCGGAACCTCGATGACATCCTTGCCGCGGAGAACATATACTTTCTGAACTTTCTCTTCAGCATCTTTGTTTACATTGTAGATAACGGTATCCGGTTTTAAGGTACCGGTACAAATCTTCATCAGGGAGTATTTGCCGATGAACGGGTCAACCACAGTCTTGAAAACACGTGCCGACAGGGATACATCGTCATTATATTTAGCGGTAAAGCGCTCTGCGGTCGATACATCGACACCGACACACTCGAACTTGTCCGGTGACGGGAAGTATTTATCGATCGCCTGCAGCAAATATGCGAAGCCCTGTGCATTGACACCGGAACCCATCATAACCGGAACGATGTTGCCCTCACTTACGTGCTCACGCAGCGCCTGTGCGATCTCTTCCTGTGTGAATTCTTCACCGGAGAAATAGCGCTCCATATATTCTTCACTCGTCTCTGCCACTGCCTCGATCAGCGCATCACGGATGATGCCGAGGTTCTTCTTGGTGTACTCCGGAATCTCGCATTTCTCATATTCGCTTAAATGGGTGAAACGGCGGCCTTCCATCTTTACCGCATTGACAAAGCCGACAAATTTTTCATTTTCACGGATCGGCACCTGGAACGGCGCGATCTTACGGCCAAACTGTTTCTCCAGTTTTAAGATCAGCTCACGGAAGCTTGCCTGATCGTCATCCATGTTGGTAACGAAGAACAGGCGCGGCAGGTTGTACTCTTCACAGAGTTCCCATGCTTTCTCGGTTCCGACTTCGATGCCAGCCTTGCAGTTTACAACGATGATTGCTGCATCTGCTACACTGATAGCTTCCTCTACTTCTCCCACAAAATCAAAATAGCCAGGGGTATCTAACAGGTTAATCTTGATCGGTCCATCTTCTCCCTGATACTCCAACGGAATCAGCGTGGTGGAGATAGAGAACTGTCTCTTGATTTCTTCTTTATCATAATCGCTGATGGTGGTTCCTTCTGGAACTTTTCCCATTCTCTTGGTAGTACCTGTTACCAGTGCCAGCGCCTCTGCTACCGTTGTCTTGCCGGCACCGCCGTGCCCCAGTAACACTACATTGCGGATTTGTTTTGTCCCATACACGTTCATAGTTAAGTCCTCCCGTCTATTTATTTTGATGTTTTCTTCTTGTATTTTAACCTCTGTTCATATTGTACAAGAAAATAGAGAAAATTTCAAGTAAAACAACACCTTTATACAAAATTTATTCGTTTTATTTTGAAAAGCATTGAAAATGCGACAATTTCCCTGTTCAAAGGCGGTGAAATCAATCGCATTTTCGCAAATTTAGTAATAAACAGATGCAAAAAAATTTCTTTTTCACTTCAACGCGTAAAATCGTTGACAAGTGACTTGTTCTATTCTACAATAATTTCTAGTTTCATTTTTTTACTATACTACTTATGAAAGAGAGCGTAATTGCTATGAATACACCGATTAATCATCTTACCGCCGGTTTCATCGGACTCGGTCTGATCGGCGGCTCTATCGCCAGAGGTTTGAAACGCAGTGCCCCGGATATTCAGATCATGGCTTATATGCGGACCCGCGAAAAATTGGAACAGGCACATGCAGACGGCATTGTTGACCTGATTCTGGACGGCGTGGACGAGCATTTAAGCGAGTGCGACATCATTTTCCTGTGCACACCGGTTGAATTTAATGAATCCTATCTGCGCCAGATCCGACCGTTCTTAAAGGAAGGCGCGATTGTGACTGACGTCGGAAGCACCAAGACCAGCATTCATGAGACCGTTGCCGCGCTTGGCATGGAAAGCTGCTTCGTCGGCGGACACCCGATGGCTGGCTCGGAAAAGACCGGCTACGAGAGTTCAACCGACCATTTGCTGGAAAATGCATACTATATCATTACCCCGACACCGCACACCCCAGCTTCCCACACTGACCGTATGGTGGATGTGGCAAAGGCGATCGGTGCGCTGCCCCTGGTGCTGGATTACCATCGTCATGATTTCATTGTCGCGGCGATCAGCCATCTGCCGCACCTCATCGCCTCCAGCCTGGTCAACCTGGTACACGACTGCGACAGCGAGGATCAGATGATGAAACGGCTGGCTGCCGGAGGTTTCAAGGATATCACCCGTATTGCCTCCTCTTCTCCGGTCATGTGGGAACAGATCTGCATGACGAACACAGGCAATATCACTGAGGTGCTGGATCGCTACATTGATTCCCTGACGACATTGCGGGAAGAACTGTCCGACCACCAGTCCAGAGCCATCTACCAGCTGTTTGAGTCCTCCCGCGACTACCGGAATTCGTTTGCAGAAACTCCAAAAGGATCGATACAGCCGGAATACACCTTCTCCGCCGACGTGGTGGACGAGCCAGGTGCTATCTCCATCATTTCCTCGATCCTCTCTGGTAAAGGAATCAGTATCAAAAATATTGGCATCAGCCACAACCGTGAGCATGGCGAGGGCGCGCTGCGGATCAGCTTCTACGACAAGGCTTCGATGGAAGCGGCGTGGGCGCGTTTGAAGAAATACAATTACACGCTGTTCGCGTAGACTGCAATGTATGTTTCAAACTTAACTTTCAACATTAATGTTTAGGCAGGTACAACTATGAACTCAATGAAATTTACCCATACATCTTCTCTCCGGGGCGAACTGACCGTTCCGGGAGACAAGTCCATCTCCCACCGCAGCGTCATGTTCGGCGCTCTTGCGGACGGACTGACCGAAATCCACGGCTTCCTGCAGGGCGCAGACTGTCTCTCCACGATCTCCTGTTTTTCCAAAATGGGAATCTCGATCGAAAATCAGGGCGAGACCGTTCTCGTCCACGGACGTGGACTGCACGGGCTGACTGCCCCAGACTCCGTTTTAGACTGCGGCAACAGCGGCACCACAACGCGCCTGATCTCCGGCATTCTCTCGGCCCAGAAATTTGACACAACACTGACCGGCGACGCTTCCATCCAGAAACGTCCGATGAAGCGCATCATCGATCCTCTCTCTCAGATGGGCGCAAAGATCGAGAGTGTCAATGGAAATGGCTGCGCGCCGCTCCATATCACCGGCTCACCGCTGCACGGCATCCATTATAATTCTCCGGTTGCCTCCGCCCAGGTCAAATCCTCGATTCTGCTGGCAGGTCTGTATGCCGACGGAGAAACCCGCGTGACCGAACCGTACATCTCCCGCGATCACAGTGAACGGATGCTGTCCGCATTCGGCGCAGACATCCACACAGAAGGAACCACCGCGATTTTACAGCCGGCAAAACAGCTCTATGGACAGAAAATTCAGGTTCCGGGCGATATCTCCTCCGCTGCCTTTTTTATCGCAGCCGGACTCATCGTACCGGATTCAGAAATCTTAATTAAAAATGTCGGTATCAACCCGACCCGCGACGGCATCCTGCGCGTCTGCAAGGCGATGAACGCGGACATCGAACTTCTCAATGTAAACACCGCCTCCGGCGAACCGACCGCCGACCTGCTCGTCCGCTCCGGTAAGCTGACTGGAACCGCGATCGAGGGTGCGATCATCCCGACTCTCATCGACGAGCTTCCGGTGATCGCTGCGATGGCGTGCTATGCCGAGGGAACCACCGTCATACGCGATGCCGCGGAACTGAAGGTAAAAGAGTCAAACCGCATTGCTGTCATGGTAGAGAATTTAACCGCTATGGGCGCGGATGTGACCGAGACCGAAGATGGCATGATCATCCACGGAGGCAAGCCGCTGCACGGTGCTGTGATCGACAGCAAGAAGGATCACCGCATCGCCATGACCTTCGCCGTTGCCGCACTCGGCGCTTCCGGCGAGACCGAAATTCTGGATGCAGACTGCGTGAACATCTCCTATCCGGGATTCTATGGGGATCTGAAACGGCTGTGTAAATAAAATGTGACTATGCATATTTGAGACAAAAAGGGCAGGAAAAGCTTCAAATCGCTTTCCTGCCCTTTTCTTTTGTCCTACTGCCCATATTTCGCAAAATACCGATCCAGCACCTGTCTTGCGATCGGCGCAGCGACCGCACCGCCGGAACCGGACTCTTCTGCCAGCACGCAGATCGCCACCTTCGGCTTGTCCGCCGGAGCGAAACCGACAAACCAGGAATGTGTCTCCTTACCTGTCTCAAACTCGGCGGAACCGGTTTTTCCGGCCACCGTATAGGATGCCCCCCGCATCGCGGAACCTGTACCAATCTCGACCACCTGGCTCATGAGATGTGTCAGAAACTGTGCGTCATTCGCAGACATCAGGGCTCCATAGGCGGACGGAAGGAACTTCTTGACCGTCTGACCACCCACATTTTCAACATGATCGATCATATATGGCTTCATCAGCGTGCCGCCGTTGGCGATCGCCGATACGATCATCAGGTTATGCAGCGGCGTAATCTGGGTTTTTCCCTGTCCGATCGCGGTCTGAAGCTTTTCCCAGTCATCCGAACTGCCGTCGAGCGAAAACGTGCTCTGGTTGTACGGAAGTGTGTACGGAAGCTCCGAATTAAAGAGCATCTGATTTGCCAGCGCCCGGAATTTTTCTGAATTAATCTGCATTCCAATCTCCGCAAACGCACCGTTGCAGGAATTGGCAAATGCCTGAATCAGGTTCTGCGCCCCATGTGCCGTCCCGTGGTAACATTTAATCGTATAATCGCCATTCTGGTAAGAGCCATTACAATTATACACATAGTCCTGCCAGGTATTCGGGTTCTCTTTCATATATTCCAGCACCGTCAGCATCTTGAACGTCGATCCCGGCGGATATAAGCCCTGCGTCGCGCGGTTGACTAACTGCGCCTTCGTATTGTCCGGCGATATCAACTCTGCCCAGCGCTCATCGACGAGATTCGCATTGAAATTCGGCTGGGAAACCATCGTTAAAATCTTTCCCGTATCCGGTTCCATGACGATCACCGCGCCCCGGTGTTTTCCGATCGCGTCGGATGCCGTCTGCTGCAGATCCACATCGAGCGTCGTAATCACATTGTCGCCCAGATTTTTCTTCCCCTGAAATTCATTGATCGTTTTCTCAATCAGATTCACATGGGAGGAAAGCAGGTAGAAATTCGCCAGCGACTCCAGACCTGTTTTTCCATTTTTGCCGGAATATCCGACCGAATGGACAAACAGATAATCATACGGATAATAGCGTTTCTCGCTTCCATCACTTGCAACGTTCGTCTGCGCCAGCACCGTTTTATCATTGCTCATAATCGAACCGCGGGTCACCCGGTCTGAGAGGAGATCGAGCCTCGCATTATAAGAGCTGCCGATCACATTTTCACTCTTAAACTGGATAAACCAGCCAAAATAAACGGCCATCGCGATAAAGAGCGCCGCAATCCCATAGGTCAGCCACAGAATATGACGGTTTGAACGCGCTCTCGCATTTTCAGTTCTTTCCATTTCATCCTTCTGCCTCATCAAACTGCTGCTCCTCCTCTTCTTCCTCATTCCGTTTCAGGACATATAGTCCCTGTATCACGCCAAACAGGATAAATGTGCTGAGAATCGAACTGCCTCCGTAGCTGACAAGTGGCAGCGTCACACCGGTGGACGGGATAAACTTGGTCACGCCGCCGATCGTCAGGAACACCTGCACCACATACTCAATTCCCAGACCAAACGCGATCAGCTTGTAAAATAATGCCTGCATCCGGGTCGCAATCAGCATGAACTGCATGAAGCAGCCCAGACAGATCAGGAGAATACAGAGCGCATAGATGCCGCCCAGCTCCTCCGAGATCGCCGCGAAAATGAAGTCCTTCTCGACAACCGGGATCTTCTTCGGCATCCCCTGGTAAAGTCCCATGCCAAACCAGCCGCCTGTGCCGATCGCAAAGAGCGCCTGCGTAACCTGATATCCTTTTCCTGCGATGTCACTCCACGGATCCTGCCATGCTTCCACGCGGACACGCACATGCGAAAACAGCTTATACGCCAGCATCGCAGCCGCACAGCCGCTTCCAAGACCGCCTGCCAGATACAGCCAGTTGGAGGTTGCAATAAACAGCATCAGGACATAGGCGAGGAAAAAAATCAGCGCACTTCCCAGATCCTTGGATAACACCAGAATCAACACGTGCGCCGCCGCCACGCCGGTCGTGATCGCCACATTTTTAAACTCCGTTGAGCGGTAAAACATCGTCGCCACGAAGAATACAAAGCTAATCTTGACAAACTCGGACGGCTGGAACGAGAATCCACCGATACTGATCGAAAGCTGCGCGCCGAAGCTGGTATTGCCGATCACACAGACAACCAGCAGCAGCGCCAGACCTATCAGGCCGTACACCCACGGTATCTTAGCGAGCTGCCAGGTTCTATCTATCACATATGGTATAATCATTGTGATAATCGCCGCAACTGCCATGATGATAAACTGGCGGACCGCCTTGTCCATCGAGATGCGCGTCAGCATGATAAAACTGGTGCACAGAAGCATACACGTGTTGTTCAGCAACAGTCTCGACGCATTCCGGTAAAACAGCCGGTATAAGAGCTGGTACAGGACAAAAAAGACAAGCTGCGCGCCGAAAAACAGCACAACTGCCTCATCCTCGGTTTGTAGATAAATGATCGTACCCGACAGAAGAAATATCAAAAACAGCGGTACATTCTGCAGACGACAGAGCCGGAGTTTCGACTCGTCATCCGGCAGTGAAAAAAAGCGGAAATTGTAATATGTATAAATCAGTATCAGCAATATCATCAGATACCTGGACATCGTTGTCACAAGATTTATCATGGTGATCCTCCTTTTCATGTGTACCCGGAAGATTCCCGGTACACACGCTACTCTACGCCCCTCTTAAAATGACCTCTTGTAAATTCGCCCTCCAGCTCCACCGGTTCCTGATGGAGGAAGGTCTTCACGTAGGCATCCAGCACTTCCCCGGTCTGTGCCGCACTCTCCGACGTAAATGCCAGACGCAGCACCTCCGGCTGCAGGCGGTCTATCTGCTTTTTATCCTTCAAAAGCGACAGGGGGCTGGAATTGTAGATCGTATTGCAGCAGAAACGGCACTGGTTCCTTACCGGAAATACCTTCTTTTTGCGATCCCGCAGATACAGATATTCCGGACATTTACTGCATCCTTCCACTGTTTTCCGGATGCACTGGGCGGTTACCATGACCGGGATCGAACCATATACGAGAAGTTCCCGTTCCCGGCTGTCGCGCGCCTCCAACTCCCGGCTGTTGAGCTCGACCGGAAGGGTAAAACGCATCGAAAGCTCCGGCGCCATCTCCCGCACAAAATCCTCCGCCCGGTGATTCATCGTATAAATACCATAATCCATCACAAGCGGGATGGAAATCTTCCACTCGCGCACCAGTTCCAGCTCTTCCCATGCCCGGATGACAAGACCGTCAAATCCCGCCGATTCCAGCCTGGAACGATGTGTTTCAAAATATTCCTTTGCCCGATCGCGGAAAATATGCGGCATTACCAAAAGACACTGCTTGTCTGCCTCATGGCAGCGCGATACCCATTCGTTCCACTGTTCGACGCCAAATTCAGCACTATCCAGATAGATGGCTCCGACTTCCGGTACGGATAACGCCACTTTTAACTGTGCCGGGTGTTCGACCGAAACGTGGATGTGGTACAGAGCTGTTTTATTCCCTTTTTTATTCTCAAACAGCATTTTCTGGCTCTGTACAGGTAAACCCGCTGTGAGTTCAACGTCCTGAGCCGGGCTGGTTTTTTCTGATTCCGAACCTGTCTGGTTATTTTCTTCCAGATTCTTTTCTTCCGGATTTTGCCACCCTTTTCCTGTCCCGCACGCCCTATTTTCCGGTATCTCCCGGCGGTATGGACGCAGTATCTCCTCGGTCAGTTGCTCAAACGCAGAGCGGCGGAGTTCATTTAACTCCTGCACCGGCACAAAGGGGCTGCCGCCTGTCTCCACTTCCAGATTTTCAAAATAATACGGCGTATTTCCCGTTTTTCCGAGCTGTTTCTCAATCCGTTCCTTGCTCATCGGCTGTTTCACTGCCGTCTGGACAACTGCTCCGATTCCGCCTGCCATCCGGCTTTCTCCCGTCAGCGGATCTTCGTATTGAAGCGTCAGCTGCAGCGGTTCGCCTTCACAGACACGCGCAAACCCCTGAACCGGTTCTTTCACCTCTGCTTCCACATACGTTTTGTTCAGATACTGGTAAAGTTCCCGGTTTTCCTGGCGGAATGCCGGTTTCTCATGGCAGACCACCATATCGCGTCCATTGTGCTCGGTATAATAGCCTAACGTCTGACCGCCGCGGTCAAACAGATCCAGCAGCTCCTTCCGGTCTTTCGGGTCAACCCGGTAACCTTTTCTGCCATTCTTTAAATATAAATCTACATATTTCCGGTACAGGCGCACCACGCCTGCCGTATAGCGCGGACTCTTCATGCGCCCCTCGATTTTCAAGGAATAAACGCCTGCTTCCAGAATATCCGGCAAAATATCCAGCGTACAAAGATCCTTGAGACTGAGCACATACTTGGAATCACCCGGATTTAACACGCCATTTTCTTTCTTTTTGTTTTTGTTTTCATTCGGGTTGTTCTCATCCAGCCGCCGAAGGACATCAAACGGAAGCCGGCAGGTCTGAGCGCATCGTCCCCGGTTGCCGCTCCTGCCGCCGATCAGGCTGCTGAACAGGCATTGTCCCGAATAACAGTAACAGAGAGCCCCGTGAACAAAGCTCTCTATCTCCACGCCCGTCTCCTGATAAATGCGGCGTATCTCTTCCAATGAAAGTTCACGCGCTGTAACGATGCGGACCGCGCCCATTCTCGTCATAAGCGCCGCGCCCTCCGGTCCGGTAATCGTCATCTGTGTGCTCGCATGAACCGGCAAATCCGGAAAATGCTCCCGGATATAAGAAAATACCCCCATGTCCTGCACGATCACGGCATCCAGTCCCGCCTGGTAATACGGAAGCAGATAGTCGTATAAGTCATCCATCTCGTCTTCCTTTACCAGCGTATTGACCGTCATATAAAGCTGGCGCCCATGCAGATGCACGTAGTTGATCGCTTCCAGCATCCCCATTTCATCCGGATTTTCCGCATATGCCCTGGCTCCGAAACGGCTGCCGCCCATATAGACTGCGTCCGCCCCCGCAGCAACCGCCGCTTTCATGCTATCGAAGGAACCCGCCGGTGCCAGAATTTCCACCTTTTTTTTCATATCATTTCACCCATTATAACCGCAGAATTGCATCTTTCAGTTCCACCGTTCCCTGTCTCTTGGGAAATGGCTTCCGCTTCATATATGCCTCCACCTGTGCCTGACGGACAGCTGCCAGTTCCTCACGTGCTGCCCCTGCCTCCTGGAGGCTCTCTTCCAGATCTTTCTTTATCGTCTGTTTTTCCTGCTCCAGCTGGCTCAGCTGCTCTTTTACACTTTGTTTTTCCTGTTCCGTCTGCATCAGACGTGCTTTCAGCTGCGATTTTTCCGTCTGCACAGCTGTCGCCGCCTGTCTTGCTTCTTCAAGCTGTTGTTTGAGAATCTCCAGCTTGTCCTGCAAAGAAGCGATTTCACTCTGGGATGACTCGACCGCCAGACGCTGATCTTCTGCCTCCTGCTTCCAAACCTCTGCTTCTCCACGGAAATCGTTTGCTTCCTTCTTTGCATCCGCAATCTGTTCCAATGCCTCTTTCTTTGCAGCTTCTGCCTGCTCCCGGGCTGTCTGCTCCGCCCTGGCAGCGCGATCCTGGGCTGCTTTTTCCGCGGATTCCACGCGATCCTGTACCTCTCTCTTCGCACGTTCAATCTGCTCCTGCGCTTCTTTTCTTGCAGACTCAACCTGTTCCTGTGCTGTTTTCTTCACAGCCTCGATCTGTCCCTGCGTTTCTTTTCTTGCAGACTCAACCTGTTCCTGTGCTGTTTTCTTCACAGCCTCGATCTGCCCCTGCGCTTCTTTTCTTGCAGACTCAACCTGTTCCTGTGCTGTTTTCTTCACAGCCTCGATCTGCTCCTGCGCTTCTTTTTTCACACGCTCAATCTGCGCCTGTACCTCATTTTTAGCAGCTTCCGCCTGCTCAGCTGCCTCTTTTGCCGCCTTCTTTGCTGTCTCCAGTTCTTCCTCGCTGACGGTGCGCTCATTGCGGAGACTCTCGAGTTTCATCTGGGTGCTGACCATCTCATGTTTCAGACGATATGTCTCTTTTTCCATGCTCTCTTTGTCGGATGCAAGTGCCTTCGCACTCTCTTTTTCTTTAAAATAATCATCCGCCAGATTCAGATAAGTCATAATACTCTGGTAGTCTTCCGGCATTTTCAAAAATCCCGGCTGCGCCTTGAGCTGGAAAATCTTCCCATTCAGATACGTGGCAATCTGCTGTACATATCCTTCCGTCTCACTGCCGCCCAGGCTATACACTTTTCCATCAATTAATACATCTATATACTGTTTTGCCATCGCATTCTCTTCTTTCTATCTATAATAAATATGGTTCGACGTTGTCACGTCACCCACACAGAAATACCACCTTCAAATCAATCAAATATCAAATCTCAGAAATACCGTTTTTTGCTTGATTCCAGGCATACCCGAGATGCCGATACGCTGCTTCGGTCGCCATCCGCCCACGCGGAGTCCGGTTGAGCAGACCGTTCATCAGAAGATATGGCTCATACACATCTTCCAGTGTCCCAGCATCCTCGCCCAGCGCTGCCGCCAGCGTCTCCAGTCCGACCGGACCGCCGGAAAACTTGTCGATAATCATATGTAAGATCGCACGGTCGTTGTTGTCAAGTCCCAGCTTGTCCACATCAAGGATATCCAGTGCAAAATCCGCGACTTCTTTCGTAATCACGCCGTTGTACTTGACCTGTGCAAAGTCCCTCACACGTTTTAACAGACGGTTTGCCAGACGCGGCGTTCCTCTCGAACGTCTCGCAATCTCATAGGCGCCCGTCTTATCAATCTCCACATTCAGAACTCCCGCCGTCCGCAGGACAATCGTCTGCAGCTCTTCAGGCGTATAAAAATCCATCTTCTGCACGATGCCGAAGCGGTCGCGCAGCGGCGCCGTCAGAAGCCCCGCGCGTGTCGTCGCGCCTACCAGCGTAAATTTCGGCAGATCCAGACGAATCGAGCGCGCCGTCGAATCTTTTCCCAACATGATATCGATCGCATAGTCTTCCATCGCCGGATAAAGCACCTCTTCCACCTGGCGGTTTAAGCGGTGAATCTCATCCACAAAGAGGACGTCTCCCTCCTGGAGCCCGTTGAGAATCGCCGCAATCTCCCCTGGTTTCTCGATTGCCGGACCGGAAGTAACCTTCATAC
>OGYX01002149.1_pt1 | contig 13068 bp, 10 predicted proteins | sample 1576601 | NCBI WGS metagenome assembly OGYX01 (sample SAMEA3541561, study PRJEB24748) | human gut metagenome | biome: human gut; feature: human-associated habitat; material: faeces | place: China | collected 2012 | reverse complement strand
TCCAGTAACCGATGTTGTGGCGGCAGGCATAGCCCGGTCTGGCATAATTGGAAATCTCATACCGCTCATAGCCCCGCTTCGCCAGCGTTGTTTTCGTATGATGGTACATATTCCGGTCTGTCTCCTCATCCGGCAGACATTTGCAGTCTTCATACTTCGTCTGTAAACGCTTTGGCATCGAGGCATAATCGCCGTATTTCTCCAGATCCGCGCACATCTCCCCGTACTCTTCATATAACGGCGTGCCTTCTTCCACAATCAGGCTGTACGCGGAAATGTGTTCCGGTTCAAGGCTGCAGACGAACCGCAACGTCTCCTGCCAGCTCTCCTCCGACTGTCCCGGAAGCGCCGACATCAGATCGACATTGATATTGTCAAATCCAGCGTCCCGCGCAGCACGAAAGCTCTGCAAAAACTGCTCCCGCGTATGAATCCGCCCTAAAAGCCGCAATTCCTCCTCCGAAGCCGACTGCAGCCCCAGACTCAGGCGGCTGACCCCTGCATTCCGGTAACCGGCTGCCGAATCTGGTGTCAATGTCCCCGGATTCGCCTCCATCGTGATCTCCGCATCCGGCTCTACCCGAAAGACCTGCCGGACGGCTGCCAGAATCCGCTCAACCGCCGATGGCGGAAGCAGAGACGGCGTTCCGCCGCCGATAAAGATCGTCTCCACCGTCCGCCCTGCCAGATTTAGCCGCGGCGCCGCATTTTCAGGACACTGCCCTGCATCCTCTTCCGGAATGCTTTCAATCTCCCGGATCAGCTGATCCACATATTTCTCCCGCACGCACGCATCGGACGCAAACGAGAGAAAATCACAGTAGCGGCATTTGCGGACGCAGAACGGGATGTGTATATATAATTCCATTATTCCTCGTCCAGCTTCAGGACGCTCATAAATGCCTTCTGCGGAATCTCTACGTTTCCGATCTGACGCATACGTTTCTTTCCTTCCTTCTGCTTCTCCAGAAGTTTTCTCTTTCGGGAAATATCGCCACCGTAGCATTTTGCCAGAACGTCCTTCCGCATTGCCTTGACCGTCTCGCGGGCAATGATCTTTCCACCGACCGCCGCCTGGATTGGAATCTCAAATAAATGACGCGGAATCTCATCCTTGAGCTTCTCGCACATTTTTCTGCCGCGCTCATATGCCGAACCTTCGAATACGATGAAAGAGAGCGCGTCCACTTCCTCGCGGTTGACGAGAATATCCAGTTTTACCAGCTTGGATTCCTCGTAGCCCTTTAACTCATAATCAAACGACGCGTAACCGCGGGAGCGCGATTTCAATGCATCGAAGAAATCATAAATAATCTCATTTAACGGAAGTTCATATTTCAGCAGCGCACGGCTCGCCTCAATATACTCCATTCCCAGGTAAACGCCGCGGCGCTCCTGGCACAGCGTCATGATCGCACCGACAAACTCGGTCGTAACCATGATCTCCGCCGACACGATCGGCTCTTCCATATAGGCAATCTCGGACGGATCCGGGAGGTTTGACGGGTTTGTCAGCTCAATCATATCGCCGTTCGTCTTGTGCACCCGGTATACAACACCTGGCGCCGTTGTCACAAGATCCAGATTGTACTCGCGTTCCAGGCGTTCCTGGATAATATCCAGATGGAGAAGCCCCAGGAAACCACACCGGAAACCAAAGCCCAGCGCTACCGATGTCTCTGGCTCAAAATAGAGCGCTGCATCGTTGAGCTGCAATTTTTCCAGCGCGTCCCGCAGATCCGGATATTTCGCACCATCCGCCGGATAAAGACCGCAGTATACCATCGGCGTTACCTTCTTGTAACCCGGAAGCGGCTCTGCACATGGGTTGTCCAGATCGGTAATCGTATCGCCCACGCGGGTATCCTGCACATTTTTAATACTGGCAGTCACATAGCCAACCATACCGGCTGAAAGCTCTTCGCACGGAATAAACTGACCTGCGCCAAAATATCCAACCTCCACAACCTCGGCAGCCGCTCCGGTCGCCATCATTTTCATGCGTGTGCCTTTTTTGATCGTACCGTTCTTCACACGGCAGAATACGATAACGCCCTTGTAAGAATCATACAGGGAGTCGAAAATAAGCGCCTGCAACGATGCCTCCGGATCGCCCGCCGGTGCCGGGATCTTCTGCACGATCTCCTCCAGAACTGCCTCGACATTTAAGCCGGTCTTCGCAGAAATACGCGGTGCATCTGACGCCTCCAGACCGATCACATCCTCGATCTCCGCTGCCACGCGCTCCGGATCCGCACTCGGCAGATCGATCTTATTTAACACCGGAATGACCTCCAGATCATGATCCAGCGCCAGATATACATTCGCCAGCGTCTGCGCCTCGATTCCCTGTGCCGCATCCACAACCAGAATCGCACCGTCGCACGCCGCCAGGCTTCGGGAAACCTCGTAGTTAAAGTCCACATGTCCAGGCGTGTCGATTAGGTTAAAAATGTACTCCTGACCGTCTTTCGCCTTATATACCGTGCGGACTGCCTGCGACTTGATGGTAATACCTCTCTCCCGCTCCAGATCCATGTTATCAAGCACCTGCGCCTGCATCTCACGGCTCGTTAAAAGTCCCGTCATCTCAATAATACGATCTGCCAGCGTTGATTTGCCGTGATCGATATGTGCAATGATGCAGAAATTTCTGATTTTGCTCTGATCTATAATTGCCATCCGTTCATTCCTCTCTCTGTATCACTTTGTTTGGCAGCAACATGTTTGCTGCGATATCTTATTTTTTATTTAAAATCATCTTTTATAATAAATAACACCTGATCTAAATGAATATACCATTTTTTCAGGTACGCCGCAAGTCCTGAAATAGAAAAAGCCTTGACTAAAAGCCTTGCCATTAGCCTGTCAGCACCTGATCCAGAAGCTGCGCCAGCGGATCCATCGCATTGACCGCCTCTTCATATGTATTCGTCTGTGCTCCGACCTCAATCAACGCCGAGCGCGGGCGTAAATGTAGATTGTAACGAAGCCCCTTTAAATAAATCGTCCGCGTAAACCCAGGATATATCTGATCGGCATTCCACTTCATCTGAAAACTGAACGCCAGATTTTCCTTCCGGCAGGGATTTGCCAGATACTCAATCGGTCCGTCCGGCGTCTCGCTGGTACCGTTGAAAAACATGATCTGTGCCGTTGGTTTCCCTTCTATCTGCGTGACTAGATGCGTCTGCTCGCTGACACCGTCCCGGTGCACATCTAAAATCACCTGAATCGACGGGTATTTCTGCAAAAGGTTCGTGACACCCTCGCAGGCATATGTATAGGCACGGCTCCGGTCTAGATGCCCCGACTTCATATCATAGGCAGTTGTATCGTGCCAGACCTGATATCCTTTCGCCCGCAGCCGTTTTGCCAGCTCTTCCCCCAGAGACACCACCGCGCCCTTTCCGTCGCTTCCCGCATAATCTCTATAATTTTCCTGCGAATGGGTATGATAAATCAAGATCTGTGGTCCGTCCGCCTCGTCCTTCCTGATTGTCAGATCCATCGACAAAAATGTCTCTGCGTTCATCAGGCTCCGGTCAATCGACGCCGTCGGGTGGATTGTAAAAAAATGCTGGATCAGATAATCATAATCTTCCAGCTTTTTCCGCAGACGCGGGCTGTCCACCAGTGCGGCAGGATTTGCCCTCTCTGTCTTTTCTCCATTCTTTCCAGCACTATACAGCCTCTCTTCGTCCGTCTCTCCGCCGCCCTGTCTCCCACTTTCATGAACAAGCCCGTTCCATTTTCCAAGTAAAGTTCCATCCACCAGCCTACTCCCGGAAAACTGTGCCAGGAAATCCGTATACTCCTGCCGGACTTCCTGTTCTTCCAGATATTTATAATAGGACGGATCGGCTTCTCCCTGCGTCTGTTTCTTCCACCCGGCAAGTCTATGCCTTTTCCCATCCTCCGAATCTGGTATATCCCGCAAATTAGTCCCCCAGACCGGATACCAGGACCTTACCACCGCATTCTGCACAGCTGTCCAGATGAATGCACGCATCTTCCAGCCGACTGTCAGCAAAAACAGAACCATCAGGAGCCCGGCTGCCCTCTGCCACCACCGCACCGCATTCATCTCCCTTCTTTCCTGTTCTATCCTATGCGGTTAGCAAAGTGTAGTTTCCTGTTTGGTTCTGTTTTTCAATCTGGCATTTGTTCAGTGTTATCTTTCTTCCTCCAGCCGTTCCATTGCCCGCCGGATCCCCTCGGCGATTGCAGCGCTCAGCTTGCAGATACGCTCGTCCATGTCCTGCGGGGTCACAAACATCGCTCCAAATTCAGGTTCCAGAAGTTCCCGGATCAGCTCATACTGGCTGTCCGAATCCAGTTCCCGGATGTATTCACCGTACCGGCTGCCCTCTTTTGAGGCGGTTAGTGTCCGCACTAACGCATTGACCGTCCCGTGAACGATCGCCGCCGCGCCCACAACCGTCGGAACGCCGATCGCGATTACCGGCACGCCGAGATTTTCCCGCGTCATTCCCCGGCGGTGGTTGCCGACGCCGGAACCCGGATGAATTCCTGTATCCGTCAGCTGAATGGTGCTTGCCAGACGGTGGACGTTTCGCGCCGCCAGCGCGTCGACCGCGATCACCAGATCCGGGCGGCTCTCCCGCACGACGCCGCGGACAATTTCTGCCGTCTCCATCCCTGTCTGTGCCATCACCCCTGGATGGATACCGCTGAGAACCGGATGCACCGTCCGCCCCGCTTTCTCAGCCGTATAGAGGTATGTGCCATTTCTTCTGCCTGGCTCCGTCCGCAGATGGCGGTTCATCGAAAGCCCATCCACCACGCGCGGTCCCAGCGAATCCGGCGTCACCTGCCGGTTTCCCAGTCCCGCTACCAGAATCGAAAGTCCGGCCATGGTTGAAGCACAGTTTTTCCGGATCAGGGACGCCAGCTGCCGTCCTAACTCCCCGGCAGCCGCCTCACAGTATACATCCTCTGTCTCCGACAGACCCGGATCTTCCATCGTCAGGTAGGTTCCCATCGGCTTTCCCATTGATTCCGCACCTTTTTCGTTCAAAATCGAGACTTCCGTCATCCGGATCGAACTGCCATGACAGCGCCATTCCCGCAGCGCCACACCGCCGATTTCGCCCCCATCCCCCTCAAAACTTTCTCTCTCCTCCAACGCCAGATCCGTCCGATTTTCAAACATGGCTGCTCCCTTCTATCTCACAACTCAATCACAACCCGCACCACCATAAGGCTTAAATTCCATCCTATCACTTTTTACTTCAAGATAGCCTTATTATTTTTCTCAATTCGTAACTGTTCAGTACCTTCACAGTCACGCGCAAAAATCCATTAAAACGCAGTAAATGCGCAGACCTACTGAACAGTTACCTCAATTTTTATATTTTCCAGAAATATATATTTTATTCTCTCAAAAAAACCTAACGCTTTTTTGTTTCATAGGACGCAATTTCCTGTGAAACAAAAAACTGCGCCACCCAGCCCAGATATTTGACATCGCCCGCAAGGATAGGCGCCGCCTGATATCCGGTCAGATACCGCAGTTTATATGTTTATTTTTCGATTTTTTCTAAAACTCTATTCTATTTCTCGCCGTCCGCACTCTCCACCGGCGTTACTGTTCACACATGTGTGCTCAGCAACGGGATTTTGCCGATGCTACGCATTCCAAATCGGCAAAATCTGCTGCCGGAACTGTATCGTACGGAATTTTCAGTTCAGAAAATTCCTACCTGTGAACAGTTACCCACCGGCATCTATTCCCCCGGATGTTCCACCTTCCAGATCTCCGTCTCCAGATAGTTCCAGATCTCTTCTCTGCCCTGTTTTGTCTCGGCGGAGAACGGAATCATCATCACTTCGGTGCCGACTCCCAGACCTGTTCTGAGAATCTTTAACTGTTTCTGGAGCTGGCTGCGCTTGATCTTGTCAGCCTTGGTCGCAATCAGGATCGGCTGGAAGCCCTGGGAAACGATCCAGTCGTACATGAGTTTGTCGTTTGAAGACGGCTCATGACGGATATCAATCAGCAGGAAGACGCAGCGAAGCATCTGCGATTTGTGCAGATAATTCTCAATCATCTTGCCCCACTTTGCCTTGACCTCGACGCTCGCGCGCGCGTAGCCGTACCCCGGCAGATCGACGTAGTAAAACGCGTCGTTGATATGGTAAAAATTGATCGTCTGGGTCTTGCCCGGCTGCGAGGATGTTCTCGCATAGGATCGGCGGTTCATCAGCGCATTGATCAGGGACGATTTGCCGACGTTTGATTTGCCTGCAAATGCGAATTCCGGCTGTGTATTTGCCGGCAGCTTACTGGTGATACCGCAGACGGTTTCCAGATTTACATCTTTTATAATCATATTTTTTCTCCTACTAAACCGCTATTTCTCCGGTACAAATGCCTCTCGGATGACTTCGTTCATCTCCTTGATGTATACGATCTCCATTCCTTTCGTGATTTCCTTCGAAAGTTCCTCGACATCCGGCTGATTTTTCGCCGGTACCAGTACCTTTTCCACCTGCGCCATGCGGGCTGCGAGCAGTTTTTCTTTCAGACCGCCGATCATCAGCACATGACCGCGCAGCGTTACCTCGCCGGTCATCGCCACACGCGGCAGTACCTTCCGTCCTGTCACCGCCGACAGCATCGCCGTTGCCATCGTGATTCCGGCCGATGGACCATCCTTCGGCACCGCGCCCTCCGGGATATGCAGGTGAATATCGTGTTTCTCGAAATAGTTCTCCTTCACGCCGTAATCAGATGCAACCGAACGCACATAGGTCAGTGCAATCTGCGCCGACTCCTTCATGACATCGCCCATCTGACCCGTCATCTGCAGCACGCCTTTGCCCGGCATGACATTGACCTCGATCTGCAGTGTATCGCCGCCGACGCTCGTCCACGCCAGACCGCGCACGATACCGACCTGTGCCTCATTTCCGGCTGCATCGAAGAAGACTTTCTCGCGTCCCAGATAATGATCCAGATTCCGCTCTGTCACGCGGATCGACGGTTTCTTCTTCTCCAGTACCTCTCTGGCTGCCTTGCGGCAGATATCGCCAACCCGGCGCTCCAGATTCCTGACTCCTGCTTCCCTGGTGTAGCTGTGAATCATTTTCTCCAGCGCCGGACCCGTGATATTTAACTGTTCCTTCGAAAGACCATTCTTCTCCAGCTGTTTCGGAACCAGATAGTCTTTTGCAATGTGATATTTTTCATTTTCCGTGTAACTATTGACTTCAATCAGCTCCATACGGTCCAGCAGCGGTCCAGGGATCGTCTGCGTTGTATTCGCCGTCGCGATAAATAATACCTCCGACAGGTCAATCGGGATCTCCACATAATGGTCGCGGAATTTCACATTCTGCTCGCTGTCCAGCACCTCTAAGAGCGCCGAGGATGTATCTCCCTTATAATCGCTGCTGACTTTGTCGATCTCATCCAGCAGCATCAGCGGATTGGCAACCCCTGCCTGCTTGAGCCCTTCCACGATGCGTCCCGGCATCGCGCCGACGTAGGTCTTTCTGTGACCGCGGATCTCCGCCTCGTCGCGCACGCCGCCCAGGCTGATGCGGACATATTTGCGTCCCATCGCCTTCGCAATCGAGCGGGCGATCGAAGTTTTACCGGTTCCAGGCGGTCCCACCAGGCAAAGGATCGGGCTGGTGCCCTTCTTCGTCAGGATGCGGACTGCCAGGTATTCCAGCACGCGCTCTTTGACCTTTTCCAGACCATAATGGTCGGCTTCCAGAATCTCTTCCGCATGCTTCAGGCTCGCGTTATCCTTCGTCATTTTGTTCCACGGCAGTTCCAGCACCGTTTCCAGATATGTCCGGATCACATTCGCATCCTGGCTGCCAGCCGGCATATTCTGGAAACGGTTGATCTCCTTGCGGATCCGCTCCTTTACTTCCACGCTGGCTTTGATCTTCTTCAACTGTTCCTTCATCTCATCCGCATCAGAAACCGGATTTTCCTCTCCCAGCTCCTCCCGGATCACACGCAGCTGCTCCCGCAGAATATAATCACGCTGATTTTTATCCAGCGCCGCCTTTACCTTCGTCTGAAACTCGCGTTTCACGCGGTAAACCTCTAATTCCGTCAGCAGAAGCTGCAGCTCTGTCTCATACATCTCCGTCAGCGTCCGGCATTCCAGCACCGACTGGCGCGCTTCATAGTTCCACGGGAACTGGGCTGATATCTGATTCATTAATTCGGTCAGATCTGGCTGTGCGATCAACGGACTTAATACTTCACGTCCCGCTGCCACATTTAATTTTCCGTATTCTTCCAGCTTTTCTTTCAGAATCCGGAGCATCGCCTCTTTCTGAATCGTGTCCAGATCGTCCTCGACCGGATCCAGAATCTCCACGATCGCAGTGCAGCATGCCTCGCCCTTCTCCATCTCCAGAAGCTCGGCTCTCTCCTGCCCTTCCACCGTGACGCGCACCATGCCGCCCGGCATCTTGACAAGCTGTTTCACGTAGCCAATCGTTCCTACCTGAAAAATCCCGTCAATATCCGGGATCACCTCATCCGGCTGCTTCTGCGTCGCCAGAAATACTCGCTGATCGCCCACCATCGCCTGCTCCACCGCCGCGATGGATTTATCCCGGATGATATCGAAATTTACCGTCATCTGCGGCAGCACGGTCAGTCCGCGCAGCGCGATCATCGGCATTGTCAGTTTCTTATCTTCCATAACACCTTTATCTTTCTTAATCAAATGTATCGTTATTTCCTGTGAAAAGAAAAACAGGGGTCTGCCTATGGCAGTTCGCCATCTCACAGACCCCATTAACAGCCGCCATTCTCAAGCTGCTGCATTTATTTTCCTTTACATTTACGCAATCTCGCCGGTTCTGTCTTTCTTAGAACGTCCTGTAAAAGACTTGCGGGGCACCGTATTGTCGCGATATACCAGCTCCGGCGCACTCTTTCCCTCGACTACGTCTTTGGTAATCGTGCAGATGCCGATCGTGGAATCGGACGGAATCTCATACATGGTATCCATCATCAGGGACTCCATGATAGAACGAAGTCCTCTGGCTCCCGTCTTTCTCTCGACTGCCATGTGGGCGATCGCCATCAGCGCATCATCCGTGAACTCCAGCTTCACGCCGTCCAGATCGAGAAGCGCCTGATACTGCTTGATCAGTGCATTCTTCGGCTCTCTTAAAATGCGGACCAGCGCCTCCTCATTGAGCGTCTGGAGCGATACCGTGATTGGCACACGACCGATAAACTCCGGAATCAGACCAAACTTCGTCAGATCCTGCGGCATTACCTGTTTCAGAAGCTCATCGATATCCTGATGCTTGCGATCCACAATATCGGAGTTAAATCCGATGGAACCGGCACCTAAACGGCTGTCGATGATCTTCTCCAGACCGTCAAATGCACCGCCGCAGATGAACAGGATGTTGGTCGTATCGATCTGAATCAGTTCCTGCTGCGGATGCTTTCTGCCGCCCTGCGGCGGAACACTGGCAATGGTTCCTTCCAGAATCTTTAAAAGCGCCTGCTGTACACCCTCGCCCGATACATCGCGGGTGATAGATACATTTTCAGACTTCTTCGTAATTTTATCAATCTCATCAATATAAATGATGCCGTACTCTGCCTTGCTGACGTCGTAATCAGCCGCCTGGATGATCTTCAAGAGAATGTTCTCTACATCCTCGCCGACATATCCAGCCTCGGTCAGAGTGGTCGCATCCGCGATGGCAAACGGTACATTTAAGATCTTCGCCAGCGTCTGCGCCAGGTATGTCTTACCGGAACCGGTCGGTCCGAGCATCAGGATGTTGCTCTTCTGAAGCTCTACATCCTGCGTGGACTTGGACATAACTCTCTTGTAATGGTTATAAACCGCTACGGAGAGCACCTTCTTGGCGTCGTCCTGTCCGATGACATACTCATCGAGAAATTCTTTGATTTCCTTCGGCTTCAGCAGGTTGATTCCGCTGAAATCCGGTCCTTTTTCCTGATCGGCAAATTCCTCTTCCAGAATCTCCGAGCAGAGTTCGATACAGTCATCGCAGATATATACATTATCTGTGCCAGCGATCAGTTTTCTAACCTGATCCTGTGTCTTGCCGCAAAATGAGCAGCGTATTTTGTCGTCTGTTCTGCCTGGCATACTTCCACCTTGTTCCTTTCTATTATTCCATCCAGAAATCTAATTAGTGGTTGGTAATGACACAATCAATCAGACCATACTCTTTCGCCTGCTCTGCTGTCATGTAATTATCACGCTCTGTATCACGCACGATCACGTCATACGGCTGGCCTGTATTGGCTGCCAGAATCTCATTTAATTTCTTCTTGGTACGAAGAATATTCTCCGCTACGATCTGGATCTCGGTTGCCTGTCCTCTCGCGCCGCCGGATGGCTGGTGAATCATCACTTCTGCGTTCGGAAGTGCATATCTCTTTCCTTTGGTACCGCCGGAAAGCAGGAATGCGCCCATGCTGGCTGCCATACCCAGACAGATGGTAGATACATCACATTTGATATAATTCATCGTGTCATAGATCGCCATACCTGCGGTAACAGAACCGCCCGGGCTGTTGATATATAAGCTGATATCCTTATTCGGATCCTCTGCCTCCAGGAACAGAAGCTGTGCTACAACCAGGCTGGCTGTCACATCATTTACTTCCTCTCCCAGGAAAATGATACGATCTTTAAGCAAACGGGAGTAAATGTCATACGTCCGCTCGCCGCGGCTGGTGGATTCAAGGACATAAGGTACTAAACTCATGATTCTTCCTCCTATAATTGAGAATGAATGTTTATGGCAAAAATTGTTACAGTTCACACGCGTGCAAACTGTAACAGGATTTTGCTGATGCTTCGCATTACAAATCAGCAAAATCTGCTGCTACTATGTTATCGCACGGCACTTTCGGTTCCAAAAGTGCCTGCCTGTGAACAGTAATACAAAATTCTATGATGCCTTAGGACACCATAGAATTCTGCCTTATTTCAGTATTCGCTTTTATCGGTTTGATTAAGCAAGCTTTGCCTGCTCTACCAGTAAATCGATCGCTGCCTGAACTTTCAGGTCCTCACGGATCTGCTCTTTCTCACGCTCACCCATCATTTCTTTCAGCTTAGCGCCTTCCAGTTTGTAGGATGCTGCGATCTCGTTGATCTGCTCGTCAAGCTTCTCATCGGAAACTTCTACGTTCTCAACTTCAACTACTTTCTCAAGAACCAGTCTGGTCTTGATTCTCTTCTCTGCTTCCGGACGCATCTGCTCCATCAGCTTCTCCGGTGTCATGCCGGTATATTTCATGTAATCGTTGATGTTTAAGCCCTGGCTCTGCAGACGGCGAGCGTAGTTCTCTACCATCTCTCTTGCCTGAGTGTCAACCATCGGCTGCGGCAGTTCCATCTGAGCGTTCTCAACTACTTTTTCGATTACGTTGTTCTCGTTCTCTACTTTAGCATCCTGCTCTTTCTTCTCCTGCAGTTTCTTGCGGATGTCTGCTTTGTACTCATCCAGAGTATCGAAATCAGATACTTCGCTTGCGAACTCATCGTTCAGCTCCGGAAGCTCGTTTCTCTTAACTTCTTTGATGGTTACAACGAACTTAGCCGGTTTGCCAGCCAGCTCATCTGCATGGTACTCAGCCGGGAAAGTAACGTTTACGTCACAGGTCTCGCCTTTTTTCTTGCCGATTAACTGATCCTCAAAGCCCTCGATGAAGGAATGGGAACCGATTACCAGCGGATAATCTGTACCAGCGCCGCCGTCAAATGTCTTGTCATCAATGTAGCCAGTGAAGTCGATGATCGTGTTGTCGCCGTCCTCGATTGCGCCGTCTTCTACGTCGATCAGTCTGCCGTTTTTCTTACGTGCTGCAGTCAGCTCGTTCTCTACATCCTCGTCTGTCACAACAGCTTCTGCCTTCTTAACTTCTACGCCTTTGTACTCGCCCAGAGTTACTTCCGGTTTCAGAGCTACGGTTGCCTCGTAGATGAATGCCTTACCTTTTTCGATCTGAGTTATTTTGATCTCCGGAGTGGAAACGATCTCTTCCTTGCTCTCCTCTGCTGCCTTCGGATAAGATGCGTCGATCACTTCGTTTGCTGCATCCTCATAGAAAATGCCAGCGCCATACATCTTCTCCAGCATAGCTAACGGTGCTTTACCTTTACGGAATCCCGGGATGCTGAATTTGTTTTTGTTCTTGTTGTACGCATTTTTGATTGCTGCATCAAACTCTTCAGCCGGAACTTCGATGGTCAGCTTTGCCATGTTCTTCTCTAATTTTTCTACCTGTAAACTCATTTTAAGGGGTCCTCCTTGCTTCTATATGTGAACCGCCATTCTACCGGGCGTTACACTTCAAGATAGCATTATAGCATATCTGCGTGCTAAATACTAGCGGAAAATATAATTTTGCGTTCACTTTTTGCGGGTTTATGAGTGGTTTTATGTGGGTTTTATGCCATTTTTGATGTATTTTCTGTGTGTTTTTTAGTTGAAACTACACCTGGTCATACTGAATTGAATCTTTGACCTGTAATGCTACCGGGCGATCGACTAAGAGCGATGCCAGCTCAATTCCCAGATCCAGCGCATATCCAAGTCCACGCGCCGTTGTGATATTGCCGTCCGTCACAACGCCCGCACCCGTCAGCTTCGCACCGGTCAGGGCATCCTCAAAGCCCGGATAGCAGGTTGCCTTCTTGTCCTTCAAAAGCCCCAGCTGCCCCAGAATGCTCGGAGCCGCACAGATCGCTGCCAGGCGTTTTCCAGCAGCATCTGCCTGCACCAGTGCATCGCAGAGCGGTTTGCACGCCATCAGATTTTTCGTTCCCGGCATACCGCCCGGAAGGAACAGAAGATCCGCTTTCATCGGATCAATCTCATGCAGCAGGGTGTCTGCATGAATGCCAAATCCATGTGCGCCCTTCACCTCTTTTTTACCCGTAATCGAAACCAGTTTTACCTTCACACCCGCGCGGATCAGCACGTCTGCCGTCGCCAGACATTCCACTTCTTCCAGTCCATCTGCTAAAAATGCGTATACTACAGCCATGATTATTTCCTCCT
>OGYX01002131.1_pt1 | contig 13181 bp, 10 predicted proteins | sample 1576601 | NCBI WGS metagenome assembly OGYX01 (sample SAMEA3541561, study PRJEB24748) | human gut metagenome | biome: human gut; feature: human-associated habitat; material: faeces | place: China | collected 2012 | reverse complement strand
GCCTGTACGATCAGGCGGTGGGTGTTGATGCCGTAGGGCGTGCAGGTCATCAGGGTAACGTAGTCCTGCCCCTCTACGGGCTGTAATAGATCCGTCTCGGTGGGGAGGACAATGGAGATCCGGTCCACCTCATAGGTCAGCACCCGGTCCAGCACCGTGATGGTGAACGTGTCGCCCGCTTCCAGCTCGTCCAGATTGGTGAACAGCTTGGCGCTGGGCAGGCCGCGGTGGGCCGAGATGACCGCATGGGTGCCCGCCCCGCCCACGGGGAGGCTGCTGCCCTCCAGATGGCCTGCCGCCACCTGCAAAACACCATCGCTGGTGCCGTGGTAGACGGGCAGCTCCACGCCGATCCTGGGGATGGTGATATACCCCATAATGCCCGTGCCGGAGACGTCCAGCGTCTCGTCATAGCCGGAGACCTGCTCCGGCGTGAAGAACGAATTGGGCGTGGCCGCCAGCCGCTGGTTGTAGGCGTCCGCCGCCTCAAAATAGGCGGTATAGTCCGCGTCCGACATCTCGTTGACCGTCTCGTCATAGCTGGCCAGCGCGCGGGACTGGTGGCGCTGGTTGACGTAATCGCTGACGGTGGGATATAACATCACGGATAGACCCACGAGAAAGATCAGGATCAATATTATGGTACTGCGGTTCTTTTTCATGGGCTACTCCCTAATGTTATCAGGATATTTTTTGCTTTGGGGTTTGGTTTAGCGCTTGTTCTCCATCCGCTTCTTGGTCACCAGCAGGACCACAGCCACAGCCATCAGACCGCCGCCAACGACGTAGAAGACCGTGGTACCCATGCCGCCGGTGGAGGGGAGGGTGGTACCGGCGTTGTTGATGACATCCGTTGTCAAGGCTCCAGTGCCCTTATCAGTGGTGAACGTAATTTCACCAGATGCTGCAGTTCCAGAGAAACTTGTCAGAAGATCGCTACGATTTCCTGCACCATCCCAGCTGATCTCGTGATTTGCTGTAACAGTAAATTCAATCGGAGCAATCGTATTATATCCCTCCGGTGTCTTGGTTTCCGTTAAGATATACTGGCCATCGTCAAGCCCTTTAAAAATAAACTGTACGCCGCCCTCAGACTTCACAACAGCAATGCTCTTCGTTGTGCCATCTTTCAGCTTTTTGGTCAGAGTAAATTCTGCACCTTCCAATTTATTGTTCTCTCCAACAGAGTTTGCATACTTGTTGACAACAACCTTATAGGTAAAGACAACAACGTTATCCCAAACGGTTCTGTCTGTGTCCGTCTCGCTTCTGGGGTTATTAGAGTATTCCAGTTGTGCCTTATTCAGGTTACCATTACCACCAATCACTGCATTCTGATTCAGCTTAGAAGCATACTCTACACGGATCACACTGCCTGCATGGACTCCAGAAATCTGCTTCAGGTCATTAAAAATGACTTCAAAGGTGCAATCTTCACCCTGCGCAAAATTAGAAGTTTTAACCTCAAATCCGGTTGTGATCTCGTTATCATCAAGATAAACCTTAACCGAATTTTTATTAAACGTCAGCCCTTGTTCTTCTTTATCATGGAATGCAAAATAATATTTACTATACTCTGCATAGTCATCCGGAACCGTACCCTCCAGCTTGAACGGGATTTCATCGCCAATATCATGGTCTGCAACATCCTGCCAACCTGTAGTCGTACCCTCTGTGTCATTGGTGTCTTTCAGTTTTTTCTCAAAACCCGGGACATTGGAATTTTTGGCTTTGATTGTAACATCACCAACCACTTCCGTAATGTAAACTTCATTCTCTGCGGTTGTAGTTGTATCTTTAAATAGATAATAACCAGGAGCAACCTTGGCAGAATTACTGTGAGTGACAGTCGCAACCTCCTTGCTGTCTAGGTCAGCGTATTTTTTAATCACCGCAAGTTTATCTGCATCTGTTGCTTCTGTGGTATTCACAGCAGCTAATTCGTCCAGAACACTCTGAGCCACTTTGGTATCGAAATTGACGCCATCACCACGGTTCTTACTATTCTGGCCCCACTTGACATTAGACAGCTTACCAGCGCTATAATCACCCGTAAAAATTTGGTAAATCTTGTAAGTGTGGTTACTTCCCGCCGGGACAGAAATTGTATACTGATTTGCTCCATCCGCAAACGCCGGGACGGCCATGGCCAGCACCAGCGCAAATGCGGCCAGGAGCGCCAGCATCCGTTTTACTTTTTTCATCGTATCGCTACCTTTCTTATGTCCCCTCTCTGAAGACGCCAGAGAGGGGATTTATTTTCCTACGTTCGGTTTGTTGCCGGGGTCAGAGCTGCAGGAGTCACTCTTCCCCCCTTTTCCGCTTGCGCCTGGAGTTATATCCGCACAGCACCGCGGCCAGCGCAATGGCTGCGCCGCCTGCCGTGTAAGGAACTGTGCCGCCGGGGGAGCCGGTGGAGGGGAGCTCGTAGGTGGGGGCCTCGGTGTTGGTGATGGTCACCGTTGCGCCCGGGAGTGTGCCTGTGGTTTCGATCGTACCATCCGGGTAAATATACGAAACCGTGTAGCCGCTTACGCAGTCTTCCTCCACGACGTAATGGGCCGTGGGATCGAGGTTTGTAAAGGTGTATTTCCAACCGCTCGTTTTGGTCATCGTAACAGTATCTTTGCCGTCCACTTGAACCAGAGTCTTTCCTCCCATACTCTCCACCTTAAAGAGTTTTAACTGGATGGAATCCGGCTCTTTGTCACTTGGCAATACACTGCCATCCTGACCATTCCACTTTTTGACTACAGACAATTCCGTTGGCTTAAGCTGGTTTACAACAACAATGGTATCACCGCTTTGGTAAGCATCATTCGCAGAATGTTCTTTTCCAAAACCATCCATATAACTGATGATATAATTATTACCATCCTGCTCTTTTGCTTCAAACTCTGTGCTACTCTTAAGATCACTACAGTTTGCCAGGTTTACCTGAGCTGTCCATCCGTTGTCGCTGTTCAAAGTCACCGTATCAAATGCTGTGTTGTCACCTTTTTTGAAGACATCCACCTTGATTTCGCTTTGCCTGTTTTTCTGGTCCTCAGACATAATCGTCCCGTCTGCATTCTTCCATACCTTACGGACTGTCAGCTCCAGCTTGCTGTTTTCCACCTGCAGGACCGTTGTTTTTCCATAAGTTGCAAATGTCACATCCTCCTGCTTCGGAGGTGTAACACTCCCAGCATTTTGTGTTGCAGCCTGATATGCACTTGATTCTGTTTGACCCGCTTTCAGCATTATGAAATAAGAGGTATTTTCTTTCAGCAGATAGCCATCAGGTGCTTTTATTTCCACCAGCTTATAAAGCGTATCGTATTCCACCTGAGCCGAGTTTGGGTTCTCCATTGCAGCCTTTGCAAAATGGATTTCGCCTGTCTGGTCTGTTACAAGGCTGTTCTTGTAGATTGTCCACCCATTGCTGTCCAGTTTGGACAATGTAAACTCCGCACCCGCAACATCCTGAGATTCAAGGTTTTTCTGAACCTTATGCAGCAAAAGCTGTCCGTTGGAGTATGCTCCTGCGCTGATATCTTGTGCTTGGTACTGGATTTCATCGCTCTTCGTCTCTTTGCCAAACAGTTTTGCTTTATTGTTCAGTTTTACATTTTTCTTCTGCTGCGATGTAAGATTAGACGTGTCAATCTTATACTTATAGGAGAAAACATATGCCTGATTATCTGGGACCGTCAGCTCAATGGTATACTTACACTCACTCCCACTTTCATCGGCCTTGGTCGTGAGCCCTCGGATATCTTCGTCCGCCAGTGTCGTCCCATCTTCTTTGTAGAGGTGAACATCCTGCAGGACTGCTGTAGCCCCCTGCGAAGTTGTGAACGTATCTTTTAGCGTGATCTGGTCTGCCGTACGGATCAGATCTTTGCCATCCGGATTGATCTTTACCTGATAGAATACTTCTTCCAGATATTGATTCTCACTAATTTTTAGTTGCTCACCCGTTTTTTCCAGATACGATTTGTTTCGTTCGACTGTAACATCTACATCGTCATTGTGGCCGTTCCATCCAACCGTATTTTTGTAAGTATTTTCATTCATACTTGCATCTGCGTTCCACTTTTCCTGGTCCGCCAACTTGACACGGAACATGATTGCAACGGCTGAATAGTCCTTATTGTTTTTTTCAATAGAAGTGAGGTTGCTCAATGTAAATGTCAGTTTATTATTTGTATACTGTATCTGTACATGGCCTGGATTTGGTTTATTCAAATTCCAACCTTCATAATATGCTGCAATCTGTTGTCCATCACCCAAACCAGCTATTCTACTATTGGAAAATGTAATCACATATTCTCCAGTGTATTCAATTCCCTCCTGGAGTTCATCTGTGATCACTGTTCCATCGAACGCAGACAGATCTTTCGGCGAAATCCAGAGTTTATACCAGAATGTAGTGTCTCCGCTTTCATTGTATCCGATTTTTTCACTGCCAAGACTATCCCGGAAATGATGCAAATTTGATTCCACCGCTACCATCTTATCAAAGGATTCTTCTTTTTCAACTGGCTTTTCCTTTGTAATGGTGTAATAAGCATTTGTCTCGCTGTTCTCAACAACCAGATTGTTCTTAATTGTCCAAGTTTCACCTCCCGACATGACATCATAACAATCCACATGTGTGCGATAGTTGTTTACATTGATCTGGCGTAGCTTGTTTCCGGAATAATCTTCTCCCTCTTTTACAAAGATTTTAAAGCTTCTGATTTTGACATTCTGATTCTCAGGAGTATTCTCTACTTTGTTGTCGCCCATCTGATCAACGGAATTATAATAAATGATTTCCGTTTCAATTCCTTTGTTTTTGGCCTGTTCTACAGTCAATCCCTGAGTCCAAGTATCTCCTACTCTGAAAACACGAATGCCGTTTTTCAAATCCTGATCCAGTTCTCCAAGAAGTGCATAATGTGTATCTTCTGCTCCACTGAGGGTCTGGTCGCTACTGTTTACAGGGTCAAAGAACCGATCACAAAGTGTGATACTACTTGCACTTTCCGGCGATTTTGCGGTTGCATTCCAGCGAGCGATTTTCTGGTTGTCTGCAGCACCATTTTGCAGGTCACTATACACCTTACTCTTTACGGCTTCCCATCCCTGACGTACTACTTTACCGCTGCCAGTTGTGCCGTCCTGCTTTTTATCACCTTTGTCGATCTCAGCATCGTTTTTCAATAATTCGTTATCCTGTATGCCATCAGGAACTGTGGTGTAATACTCAATCAGATAATACATTTCCGTTGAACCTGCCGGGAATGTATATGTAAATCCGGTTTCCTGCTCTGCCTCATTTTTGGTGATCGTTACTGTGCCTTTCGACGAAACCATTTTGTTGATGCTGTCCCAGTTATCGCCAGAGCCACCATATTTCACCTTGATTCCATCTGTGCCGCCTACGATCGTTGCCCCTGTATACCGCAGAGTATCCTTGACCGTATACCCATTTAAATCGCTTTGCCCTACATTGTTAATTTTGATTCTCCAGCGCATCTTACGGTTCACAGTATCATAATTTCCGCTCTTTTCAATAAGAGAACCGCTATACCATTTACTCCACGATACCGAAACGGGCTCCTTTTTCCCCTCATAAATCGCAGAGGCTGTATTACCGATTGCACCTTTGGGCCATGTATCCGCATCGTTCAATTTATAGTGGTAGGTCAACGTATAGCTTTCGCCTGCCTCCAGTGCGTCAAGATCACTGATTTCAAAGCATGGTTTTCTTGTTGTACTATCCGTACCAAATTTCAGGTTTGTTTCCTTTGTCAGCTCAACAGAGGCTTCTCCTTTCTTCAAAGAAAAACTATTCTCATCATAATTTCCTGCAATTGTCGTGCTTTTTCCAATAATATCTGAAATTTTTACTTTCTTTTCATCCGTTCCCAGTGTAGAGCTTACTGTCACCGTAAATTCCACATACTTATTCCCGCTTGCATCCAGTTTAATTTCACTACCGCTTTTTTTCGTCTGAATGTCCGTCGGGTTTTGCAGCTTGATCGTGGTCTCTGTTCCTGGGAAACTTACTTCTCCGGAATTCTGATTTGCTTTTTTACTGGCAACCGAATCGACCATGAAGTATGCATTGAAAGACTCGTTTTTCATATTAGGTGCATTTTTAAAATCAAATACCAGCTTCACCAAGCCGTTTTCATCCACTGTGACCTCACCAATATCAATTTCCGAGCCAGGATCATCAGGTTTTTTATCAGGGTTTTGCGCCATAATTCGGCCGGATTTTAATTCCTCCATGCCATATGGAAGCTGATAGGTCAGCGTCTTTCCATTTTTGAAAGTATCTGAATTTGTAGTAAAATCCACTTGTGTCCGGATATTATCTCCAAATGTAATTACATGGTCTTCATCAATCGGGGTCCATGCTCCATCCTTGTGCTCTGAAACAGTAACAGAGGTAATATTCGTTACGGTGTTAAGTTCCTGTTCCATTTCAGATGCAGTCGCAGTATCCGGGTCCTCCATCATATCATCCACATCATACCCATAGGCCGCATTGATGGAGACCACGCTGGTGACATCGCTCAGGGCAACTTCCACCTCGGCCACCTGGTCGATGGTGGTCTCGCCGTCGGACTCGCAGCCGGTGGCGACATCGCCGGAAATGACGGTGAGGGCCGTGGTCAGATCGGTCTCCTCGTCCACCGCCGCGTCGGACACCACGCCAATGGTCTCGCGGCCCTCAGCATTTTTGTACATGACGATATCACCCGGCAGGATAGAGGCAAAACCCTGCGGGTCATCGGTATAATATTCAGAGTTCATGCGGGCAAGCTCGCCACGCAGGGCGCTGATGCTGGCGTACTGAGGGATGACGTCCTGCGGCACGCCCGCGTGGTACAGGCAGTAGGCCACAAAGGTGCAGTCCCAGTCAGCATACACCATGGGCTTATCCTTATAATACTGGTCGGCATACATGGTGTAGCCGTTGCCGTCCTCGTCCACGTCGGCCTTGCTCTCGGTATAGCCGAGCTGGCTCTTGGCTACCAGCACCATGTCCTGGGCCCAGTCCGCATCCGTGCGGGCAGGGGTCTTGGCGTCGTACTCCGCGTCGATCTCGGCGTTGGGGTTGACGAGGCAGGCGGCAGTATGTTCGTGCTCTTCCTTGCCGCAGATCAGCACCTTGCCATAGCACTCGGCGGTGTGGTGGTGGACGGTATAGCCCGTGTCGATCTCGTCGTCCGTTTCGGGTTTGGTGGCTTCTTTTTCGGGTTCCGGGTCGGCTACCGTCTCCGGTTCCTCGGCAGAATCGCTCTCCTCCGCGCTGTTTTCGTCCGTGTCGTACAGAGCGGCGCCGTCATCCGTTTCCTCCGGCTCGCCCTCTTCCTGGCCGCAGACCAGAACCTCTTCGAGGGTATAGCAGTCGTCGGTGTGCTCATGCTCGGTGCAGAGCAGTTCGCCGGTCTCCTGGTCGTAGCAATAATCCTGATGGACGTGGTCGCTCTCGATGCCGCAGGTCAGCACCTCCTGCTCCTCGTAGCAGTCGGCCGTGTGATGATGCAGCACAACTTCCGGCTCCGGCTCTTCCTGCGTGGCGGGCTCACTTTCCGGCTCGCTTTCCGGCTCGCTCCCGGCTTCGTCCCGGTCCGCAGCGCTGGAGTCACCGTCCCCTGCGTCATCAGCCGAATCCATCGTTTCTTCAACGATTTCGCCCTCTTCATAGCCGCAGATAGGCTCGGTACCCTCGATGTAGCAATCGTCGGTATGCTTGTGTTCTTCCTTGCCGCAGTAATAGCGCGTGTCATCGGCGGTAAGCGCGATGCCATCCTGATGCAGCCGCCAGCTGACGCTCATGGCGGTCAGCATCGCCAGCACCAGAACCATTGCCACCGAACGCCGGGCCAAATGACGCTGCCGCTGGACGTTCTGAATGGCTTCCTGGAAGCGATTCTTCATTTCCATAATGGATTCCTTTCCTCAGTGGATCAACGAAAAACCGGACAAGGGCCAGACGCGTAAAAAGACCTTGCCCACGATTTGACTTTTTTCGACACAGCCGATCACCGTACTCCGGCTGTCGATGGAGGTGACGCGGTGGTCGCCCATCACAAAATAGCGGCTCTCCGGCACCTGATAGGGGAACTCGATGTCGCACTCGCCCAGCGCCAGCTCATCCACATAGGGCTCGTCGAGCACCTCTCCATTGACGCTCACGACACCTTTGGTGTCGATGGAGATGACATCGCCCGGCCCGCCGATGATGCGCTTGAGCAGCAGCTTGTTCTGCCAGTAAAAGCCACACAAGTCGCCCGTCTTCCAATCGTCCGTTTTTACCAGCAGGATCACGTCCCGGTCCTGCAGGGTGGGGTTCATGCTGTCGCCCGACACCTGCAGCACAGGCAGCAGCAGCGTGGCCAGCAGCACCGCAATGGCCGCCACCACGATCAGGGTGCTCACCGTACCGCGCAGCACCCGCCAGAAACGCCGCCGTTCGGTCAGGCGCTTCCGTTCCGCATCCACCCGCCGCAAAGCCTCGGTGTCCTGCGGCGTTTCATCCTGCCGGAGCGTGTCGATGACGTCGATCAGCTCCGTGCGGCTCATCCGCCGCAATTTCCGCTCTGACATACTTCCTCCGCAAAGTCTTCCGCAAGGCTTTGTCTTTCATTCCATTCCCAATTTATCTCAATCGCCGTCCTCTGCAAAGCACGGCGCAATCCACGAAAACATTTTCGTTCTTTTTCCACGAAAAAATCTTTATAAAGATAAGTGATTTCAATAACAGTATAGCACCAATATTTCCTGTTTTCAATCAATTTTCCTAAGATTCTTTACCACGACTCCTGCTTTTCATGATTTATTCCTTTTGCAAAACATCTTTTTGTATTTTTACAACAAAAGAGCACCCCAGGGCAGGAAACCCGGAGTGCTCTTTGATTACACGGTGTTGAATTGCGCGTTTTATTTACTTCTTGGTGCTTCCCATATCGGGGACGAAGCTATTGATTTTCTTGACGGTGTCCACGATGGTGACCACGTTATTGATGATGGAGCTGCCGGCGGAGAAGACACGGGCAATGTAATTGAACAGGGTGCCGATATCCTTGAACATCTGCCAGCCGGTGGTTTCACCACCAACCAGATAGGTCATCTCCTCCGCATCAATGGCTGCGTAATTGGCGGGCATTTTGAGCTCATAGTTCGTCATAGTAATTTTCCTTTCTTCAGTAAACTCAATAGAAAAGCAAATTCATCAGGAACCCTGTGCGGCGACCACGGTAACCACGACAGCGACCACCGCTGTGACCACCAGCACCGTGCCGAGGTTGTCTTTCAGCTTCCAGCTCTTCTCTGTGTCAGCGGCTGTCGGTGCTGTCGTCGTTGTCTTGGCTGCAGTGGCTGTGGCTGTATTCTTTTTGGCCGTCGGCGTCCAGTGCGCATAGATGGTGGTATCGTCCTTGAAGTTGTACCGCGTGGTGATCTTGGTGCCGCCCACCACATCGTCGTACCAGCCATCAAACTTATAGCCCTCCATGGCGGGGGTGGGCGTACTGGTCAGCCGGTAATTGGAGCCGTACTTGTAAGCATACAGCTGCATGACATCACATGTACCGCCCTGTGCTTCCAAGTAGACGTTGTAATAGCTTGCGTCCGCCGCAAACGCCATGGGCACCAGGTTGCAGCACAGTGCCAGCGTCAGTACGCAGAGCACGAGCTTTTTCCAAAGCTGCTTCATAGACCGCGTCCTCTCTTTCCAAGCGTATTTCCCCGGGCGCTTTCCGGTGTTCCGGGAGCGGCATGTTCCACCCAGCCGCCGGGCGGTTTTCCAGCGCTCTCCCTTGGAACAATTATGAATCGGAACTGGTGCCTTGTCAAGCCCGGATCGCAAAATCGAGGTGGGAATTTTTATGGCATTTTCCGTCATTTTCCGCGTTCCCGGACAGATGTCGCGTTTCCGCAGCCATTTCCCGCCGGTTTCCCGTTTTCGCGCCCCTCTCTGCCGTGCAGGAAACAGCATGGAGGAAAAGCTCACAGCCGGTTCTTTTTCATCAGAAATATTTTACCAGAAATGCCCGTGTCCGCGCAAGTGTCCAAATGGACACAAATCACAGATTTGCGCCTGTTTTATTGGGTTCTGCACAAAGCCGCCCCCAAAAGTTCGTGAAGAACGCACAAAAAACACGGCATAAAAATCCACCGCAGCCGGGCAGGCCCTCGGCGTACTTGTTGGTCAGGATGCTGCCCATGGCCGCCATGACGGCAGGCGAGACGATCCCAAAAAGCGCGGCCCCGCATTGGGCCGGACGGTTTTTTCTCTGATAACAAAATGCCAGCCTTTCTTCAACCGCAATTTCGACAAAAACGCTTGCTTTTTGAGCCCGCATTGCTTATTATATTACTATAAAAATGCTGGGTGGTTTTTGTGCGGATCGTCTGCATGGGCACCGCCCGGAAGAACGGAGGAAACCGCATGACCCTTGCGGAAGAGAAACAGGTTCAGCGCAAAGCGGGCATTGCGGCCCGCCGGGCACTGGCACCGGAAACCCGTGCCGCTGCCAATGCAACTCTCTGCGCCCGGCTGGCGGCGCTCCCCTGCTTCCGGCAGGCCCGGACCATCCTGCTTTACGCAGCCTTTGGCGGCGAGGCCGATCTGGCCACCCTGGCCGAGACGGCCCGGGGCCTGGGCAAAACGCTGGCCTATCCCGTCTGCGGGGAAAATTTCAGCCTGACCGCGGCTGTGCCCGGCGAGGATGGCTGGGAGGCAGGGGCCTACGGCATCCGCACCCCCATCCTGAGCCGGGCAGAGATCCTGCCGCCGGAGGCACTGGATCTGATTTTAGTGCCCTGCACCGCCTTTGACGCCGCCTGCGGCCGGGTGGGGATGGGCAAAGGCTACTACGACCGCTACCTGCCCCGCTGCACCCGTGCGGTGAAGCTGGGCATTGCGTTTGAAGCACAGCGCGTCCCCCACGCCGCTCTGGACGAACACGACCAGCGGCTGGACGCGTTCATCACCGAGGGAGGGATTTATCGTGGAACTGACAAAATCGAGCTGTGAGGGCTTTTTGGAGAGCCTTGCCAGCAAAACCCCGGTCCCGGGCGGCGGCGGGGCTGCCGCCCTTGTGGGTGCGGCCGGCGTGGCCCTGGGCAATATGGTGGGCAGCCTGACCGTGGGCAAAAAGAAGTACGCCGCCGTGGAGGAAGAGATCCTTGCCCTCAACGCCCGGGCGAAAGTCCTGCGCAGGCGGCTGGAAGCACTGGTGCAGGCCGACGCGGAGGCGTTTATGCCGCTGGCTGCCGCCTACGGCCTGCCCAAAGAGACGCCGGAACAGCAGGCCCATAAGGCCGCGGTGCTGGAGCAGGCGCTGGACGGGGCCTGTGCCGTGCCTCTGGAGACCATGGAAGCCTGCTGTGAGGGCATTGCGCTGGCGCAGGAGTACGCCGCCAAGGGCAGCGCGCTGGCCGTCTCCGACGCCGGGTGTGCGGCGCTGTTCTGCAAGGCTGCCTTACAGGCTTCGGGCCTGAATGTCTCCATCAATACCAAACTGATGGCAGACCGCGCCCACGCCGAGGCCCTGAACGCCAAGGCAGACGCACTGCTGGCACAGTACGTCCCGCTGGCCGATACGCTCTACGAAAAAATGGCAACACAATTGAGAGGGGAAGTTTAAATGGCAACGATCTTAAAAGGCGCGCCCGTGGTGGCGGCCATGAACGAGGCAAACGCCGCCCGCTGTGCGGCATTGGCCGCCAAAGGCATCACCCCTACCCTGGCCGTGGTCCGGGTGGGTGAGCGGGAGGACGACCTCTCCTATGAGCGGGGCGTCATGACCCGCTGCGGCAAGGTGGGCGTAGCCGTCCGGCAGTTTTTGCTGCCCGCCGATGCCACTCAGGACGCCCTGCTGGAAGTCATTGAAAAAATCAACGCGGACAAGTCCATTCACGGCTGTCTGCTCTTCCGCCCTCTGCCCAGGCAGTTCGATGACCGCACCATCCGCGCGGCACTGGCCCCGGAAAAGGACATTGACGGCATCACGGACGGCTCGCTGGCCGGCGTGTTTACCAACACGGCGCTGGGCTACCCGCCCTGCACCGCCCAGGCCTGCCTGGAAATTCTGAAGTATTACGATATCCCCCTCTCCGGCAAGCGGGCCGTGGTGGTGGGCCGAAGCCTTGTGGTGGGCAAGCCTGCCGCCATGATGCTGGACCGCGAAAACGCTACGGTCACGATCTGCAACTCCCGCACCCAGAACCTGCCCGCCCTCTGCAAAGAGGCTGATGTGGTCGCGCAAAGAATTTGGAAAATCCCAGCGCAGCGATCTCCACGGTACGGAACATCACAAAGGACATCCGCAGATTGCGGGAGCACAGTCTGATTGGCGCGTCCCTGTCCTCGATTGCCGATGTCGAGAGTGACTATCGTTTCCTGGTGACCGGCAGTTACCTCACTTTTTACCGAGTTCTTGACAACGATGTCTATGTGGATCGTGTGCTCTACGGCCGCCGGGATTATCTTCGCATTCTCTTTGGAGATGTGCAGGACGACGAAACAAACGAATAGAGACAATCTTCTCCATAGGGAGAAACGATTTGTCACCGGAACCGTCTGCAGAGATGCAGGCGGTTTTTCTATGGCAGGCATATCAAAATCTGGACCGCAATACAAAGATAAAATCCTGCCCGCAGATGATAACTTTCTGAAAATAGTTGCAGTTGGGGGTAGCTATTGGAAGGAAGTTCGGGTATTGTGTGTTGCTGACAAAGGAGGCGGCACACATGCGCGACACACTGGAAAATCTGTACTTTGGAAACATCACCCCCAATGATCAAATTGTCAAATCGGGGACTGCCCTGAAAAAGGCTATGGAACAGTCAGCAGAGTGCGAGGAGAAACTCACCGCCCTGCTGGAGGACAAAGAAAAAGCGCTGCTGCTCCGGCTCATCAACGCAGAGAATGAGATCGGCAGCACCATGGCCCTGGAGAACTTCATCCTGGGTTTCCGGCTGGGAGTGCGCATGATCCTGGAGGCCCTGGACGAGGACGACGGCAGTCTGCTCGACCCAAACAAGGAGGGATAGCCTATGGCAAAACGCAGGCCGTCCGGCGACGGCATGGTCCGAAAGCGGGAGGACGGCCGCTGGGAGGGCCGGTACACAGTCGGTCACGCCCCGGAAACTGGCAAGGCCATCATCAAGAATGTTCTCGGCAAGACGCA
>OGYX01002129.1_pt1 | contig 13183 bp, 5 predicted proteins | sample 1576601 | NCBI WGS metagenome assembly OGYX01 (sample SAMEA3541561, study PRJEB24748) | human gut metagenome | biome: human gut; feature: human-associated habitat; material: faeces | place: China | collected 2012 | reverse complement strand
CTTCGAACGATGACTGATTGCCATCCGGTCCATCGCTTCTTCGATACGGCGTTTCCGTTCGTTGGCAGGAATACCCATATACAAAAGCGGCAATTCGATGTTCTCATAGACATTCAATTCTTCTATCAGGTTGAAGCTTTGGAACACAAAGCCGATGACACCTTTCCGCAAGTTCGTTCGCTGCGATTCGGTATATTTCGAGACTTCTATGCCGTCCAGATAATACGTTCCGTTGGTCGGATTATCCAACAAGCCCAGAATATTCAGCAAAGTGGACTTACCACATCCCGAAGGTCCCATAATAGCGACAAATTCGCCTTTCTTTACTTCTATACTTACGTTATTCAACGCCCAGGTTTCCACCTCGTCTGTACGGAAAACCTTCTGTAAATTTTCTGTCTTAATCATATCTTTTCAGTTTTTAAGTTTGTTCATTTCTTTGTTTCTATTTAATCTTTCACTCAACTTTCAGGCACTTCACCGGATCAACCTTCATCAAAACATACGCCTGAATACCTACTGTAATGACAGATACCAGCCAAATTACCAGGAAAGGCAACAGCCAGTCAAGTATCGAGAAAGATACATGATAAGCAAACTGCTCCAGCCAGTTGGAAAGGAGTCCGTATGTTATCGGAAGAGCGATCAGATAAGCTATCACAGCATACACCATAAACGGCTTGTTCAGGAGCCAGACAATCTGCCAACGGCTGGCGCCATGTATTTTCCGGATACTGATTTCCCGTATCCGTTGACGCGTAGCATACCACGTAATACCAAACAAACCGAATAAAGTCAGCAACAATCCGATCACGGCATATACAGTGATGACCTGCGCAAAAGAGACAAACCGCGCATTCCGTTCCATAAACAAGGCGTGCATATCCATATATTGAAAGGCTTGCTTCGTATTGATCTCTTCCCATATCTGAGCTATCTGACGGATCGTCTCTTCTCTATCTTCCGGACGAAGTTTGATATGCAATACATTCGCATTACCCAAGGCAGACGAAGCAGGCAGGTGAATGGTAATCGGTGTTATCTCCTTCTCCAACGAATTGATCGGAAAGTCTTCAACGGTGCCATCGATTACATATAAAGAATCGGCATAGGTATCAAATTCCTGTAATGGACGACCAATCGGATCTACTCCTGTCGGCACCAACTGACGCACGAAACTTTCATTGACCAATACCGGATAAGCATATTCTTGCTGAAGTTGTGCCGGCGAATGTCCCGTCAATTGCCGGATATGCATCGTCTTCAGGAAAGAAGAATCACTATATAACGTCAGCATATAAGTACGCTTTTCCGTACCGTCCGGTTGGGGAATCTGCAATTCCCGAATGGGAGAATTCAGCACAGAGCCTAACGACAAAGATATCGATTCGATTCCCGGCACCCGCTTTTCCAATTCAGCCTTCAAAGGTGCTGCCGGAGGCGAAAACATATCTCCCGTTTCGATCAATCCTTCGTAATGAGACGCCTGTTGCAGAATCATACGTTGTTGCTTTTCTCCGATGCAAGTGGCCAATACCAAACCACAGGAAATGGCAAACTGGACGACAACCAATACCGCCATCAGTACATGTTTTCCCTTTCCGGTCGAAACCATTTTATATTCGGAATACGACCAACGCATCAAACGCCGGCTGGCATACCAGGCCGGAACAAGAGCCATCACCAATAAGAAGCCAAGTAATAACGGAAGTACTTGTCCGCTGAAGAAGAAAGCAAACGTCATCCGCGACTTCAGTATCGTATTGAACACCGGTAATACATCTGCAATGATCAACAAGGAAAGCAAGAACGAGATCACAACCGTCAGCACCACATCACCCAATAACTGCATCCGGATTTCACGAAGCGTTCCACCCATTAGTTTCTCCACATGAATCATCTTTAACTGCTGCATCAGCCGGCTCAAGTTCATATTGGTATAATTGCAGCAGGCAATCACCAAGATCAAAATAGCAGCCAGCAAACCGATATATAATAACTGCACCTGGCTCTGCTGGATAAACGGAAGCTGTTGCTGACTCGTTCCTTGCGACTGGACAAAATAAAGATCTGACAACGAATCTACATAATATTGAGTCCGATCCGGCATCATCGTCTGAATCGACTTGTCTGCCCGAATCGCCTTTTCCACCTGTTCTGCTGAAACATGCGGCAATAACTTCAAGAACGTGGCTCCACCCCAATAATCAGCCGTCTTACTTGTTAGCACATCATACTTCAACAACGACTGAGTTTGTTCGGCCAATACCGCAACCACTTCATAAGCCGTTTTCTTTCCTTCCGATTCTGTTTCCAAGGTCTTGCCCAACGGATCCTCTTTTCCAAAGATTCGTTTTACCACAGATTCCCGAATGGCTATCTTATTCGGACTCGTAAGAGCTTCTTTCAAGTCACCTGAAATAACTTCTACCGGGAAGAAAGTCGGTAAAGTAGAATCAGCCCCAATCATTTCCAAATCAGAATATGTCTGTCCTTTATATATAATAGAAGCAACATATTCCTGTATCTGCATAAAACTCTCCACACCGGGAATCTTCTTCTGTACATCCGAAGCCGCTTCAGGAGAAGCAAAAGCCACTTTCTGCCCGTCATCAAACGGATTATCCTGCCGCAAGCAGAAGATCCGTTCCTTATCCGGATTATCCCGTTCCATAAAATAATCATGGATAAAGTAAGTCAGCAACAAGTTCGTCCCTGCCAATCCGATCGACAAGCTGATCACGGCGATGAGGAAAAACACTTTGTTCCGCCACCACCCACGTAAAACCATTTTCAGTATAAAACTGTACTTCATAAAACTTCAAGTTTATCATTTTACTCTTCTACTTCTTCTACGTGAGACGTACCAGATCAGGTACGTCATACGTACTCGCCTTGGTACACCCAAAGTACACGACCAGGTACGCCACGCGTACCTTACTTATTCACTTATTCCCGCTTGATTACATCCGCCGGATTTAAACAAACCACTCGCCAGATCTTGAAACCAGTTACACTGACCAGCAAGAATGCCATAATGATGAATAGATAGAACATCCAATTCCAACGGTAGATACAAGTTATCATGCCGTAGAAAGCTTCATCGAAAGCAATCTTCAATAACGGACAGACAACAATAAATGAAAGGAAGAAAATGAATATATATACTTTCCCAAACAGTAAGACTATATCCCATGACCTTGCCCCGTTGATCTTACGAATGGCGACTTCTTTCCTTCTTCCTAATGTGTCCATTGATATGGCCGAATAAATACTCAACACAACCAAAATCATACTGATCAGTGCTAACATAAGCAAAACCAAACGCATGGTTTTGATAACAGAAAGAACCTCAACTTCTTGTTCCAATGAATAAATTTCCAAAGGTAAAGTGATCGGGACAAACTCACGGCATACAGCAGTAATCTGATCCGTTAAAAGACTGACATCCGTTCCTTCACTCAGTTTGATATAATAATAACCGGCAGAAGAAGAAGGCATAAAGACCGAACCCATAAATCTGGGATCTTCTATCTCTCCATGCAATGCTTTATAAACACCGGCAATCTGATAATCCTTATCGTCCAAGCGGATAGTACCTATATTGCCTTCCTGATCCAGTACTTGTTTTACCTTTTCACTCACATAGATTTGTCCGTCTGCGGTCACATCGACTTCTTTTCCATCCATCGGGATATGAAAGAAACGAAAATAGTCCGTATTTCCGGAGCCCATCTGAACAAGCGAAGTTCTTCCGTCGGCATGTTTATAATTCATATACGTGTAACTCTGCAAATCAGATAACATTGAAATATAAGTAACCTCCTCTACTTCCGGCATTTTACGTACTTCTGTAATGATAGGTTCTATATTTTCTTTCAGCCGAGAACTATTCAATGGAAGCATCACGATCTGATCTTCTTCCTGATCAGATAGCGGCATATACATTTTGTCGAATATCAGTTCATTCCACGACATCCATATCAAGATCACGCCTCCTACGAAAAACATCGAAATGATCCATTGTATTCCGATCATGATATTGCGCCATATATGCTTTTTCCGACCCGTCAAAATGAAATGATTCATCGACACCCATTGCAACTTCAATACGGGAGAAATAATAATAAGCAAGCTGATCCCTATGACAAGTATATAAACCACACATTGAATCAGAGACACATGCTTCCAAGGCAACGCAGAAAGCATCTGATCCGGCAAGTAGTTCTTCAGTAATAATAAAGTCCATTCTGAAAATAATAATGATAACAGCCATGCCAACGTCATCACAACAAATACTTCGGAAGCCAGGAGCATGAAAATCCCCTTTTTATCTGATCCCATACATTTACGCAAAGCAAGCTCCCGCTGACGAGTGAAAAACAACTGAATAACAAACTTCAGAAACTGGATCATGCCTGAAACAAGAATCAATGAAGAAAGCATCAGTAAAAGGAATTTGGCTATATTTTTCTGCACTCCATCCTGATTATTAAGTTGAGGCCTCAATAAGATCTTTCCGCTTTCCCGCTGAAAAGACATTTTTCCAACAACATCTTCGAATGCCTGAGGCGACATACCGTCCGGCAAGAACGATTCAACACATACATTATTCATCCGAGGCTGTACTTCCACAGAAAAATAACAATCCGCCTGTTGATAACCCATTTGTATCTTCGAATCATCTACAACACTTCTTATCCGATAGATTTTTCCTTCGTCCTTTTTACCGGCCAGACGCAATGTTTCTCCTCTCGGGTCTTTGTCTCCGAATACCTTACGGGCAAAGGCAGCCGACAAAACAACTTCATCAGGTTTTAATTCCGGTAAATCCAATTCCGAAGTCATATCATAATAGTGAAAGAAATAAGCATTGGCATAACTGTAACGGAACAAATAAGGAGTAACTTTTCCTTCTGAATCCAAAAACTCGACTTCTCCTTCATTTGCAAATGTATAAGCCGCCACATGAGAGACGCCCAACGGCTTCAGTTCTTCTTCCAACCGTAAAACCTCATCGAAAGAAAACTTCGTACTCAATTGATTTTCCCAAACAGCCTGTATCAAAACACGCCGGTCGTAACGGGATAGTTGATCAGACTTATCTACATTCGATACAAATAAATAGACATAGCTGAAACATACAATCCCGACAGCCAAACAAATAGCAGAGATTAAACTCTGCATCTTATACTTCATCAGACTACGTACAGCAACTTTCAAGTAATGTAATATCATATTGCTTCTCAGTTGAAATATCTACAAACACATAAACAAAACGTATGCCAAACAGATAAACGCTATGTTTACAACAACTTAACAAACTACTGACTGATAATCACCTGTGCGTCTTCGCACAAATAACGTGCACGAACGCACACTCTTTATCGTCCCCGTTCGAATAACTGCTTAATCCCCGCGAACCTTCCATGTCAACAATCACACCATACACCTCATTCCGGTCCACACAATGTGTATCAACCGTCAGTTCCCGATGGATATACCTTATTAAAATCAGGCAACAAGCCAAACTGAACGACAATCCCAAGATATTGATTATCGTATATGCCTTGGACCGAGCCAAGAAACGCCATGCATACGTAAGTGTTTTCATTGTATCTATTTTTTAATTCTTTTTCCTTTTTCTAAATCCTCGGACGATGCTTCCGCGGCCCAGGAAGCATCGTCCGAGTGTCCGACAGGCCTTCCGCAGCCCAGGAAGCATCGTCCGAGTGTCCGACAGGCCTTCCGCGGCCCAGGAAGCATCGTCCGAGTGTCCGACAGGCCTTCCGCGGCCCAGGAAGCATCGTCCGAGTGTCCGACAGGCCTTCCGCGGCTCGGGAAGCATCGTCCGAGTGTCCGACAGGCCTTCCGCGGCCCAGGAAGCATCGTCCGAGTGTCCGACAGGCCTTCCGCAGCTCAGGAAGCATCGTCGGAGTGTCCGACAGGCCTTCCGCGGCCCAGGAAGCATCGTCGAGCTATTCCCGCTTGATGACTTCCGCCGGATTCTCATGCGCGGCACGCCAGACACTTCGTCCGGTACAAAGTCCGATAAACAAAGCCAAGATTACCATAATCAAACCATACAGCCAACCATTTATCGTGGTCTGTTCAACATATTGTTCCAACCAACGTCGCATCACCAGCGTCCCTACCGGAAAGGCGATGAGGCAGGAGAGAAGTAACATCCAAGCATACTGTTTCAGGAAGCTTTGCATGATAAGCCAAGCCGTTGCCCCGTTTACTTTTCGGATAGCGATTTCTTTCCGCCGCCGTTCACAAGCAAGCGTTACATGCGAATACACACCAAACAGAGAGATGACCACGCAGACCACCGCCACGAACGTGAGCAACTTCAAGAGCGACCGCTCGGAAGTGAGGTATTTCTCGTAAGTTTCGTTGGCTGTTTCGAGCGTGTAGTCGTGATGACCGTCCAGTTTACCGATCATCGTGCCTATCGCCTTGCGCAGGTCGGCTACGCGCGCCTCATCGAAACGAATCACCACATCTCCACTGTCGCGAAACCCTTGCGCATTATTCCCGATCAGCATGACCGGCTGCACCGGATCGGTAGGGGCCGAGACGTGATAATCCTTGAACACGCCCACCACCGTATATTCACGGAACCGTTCGCCCTGCGGGTTGACATAACCAAAGTGTTTGCCCAGCGGATCGTCCCAACCAAAGCGCTTCGCGGCCGTCTCGTTGATCAACACCGGGTTTTTCTCCGTTGTTTGTTCCGAAAGCGGCGTGCCTTGCAGCAGGCGAATCCCATAGAAATCCATAAACTCCTGTCCTTCGGATATAGTCTGTATATCGAAAGCGTCCTCGCCGTCCTGATTTCCATCCCACGTATTAATATGCGAACTAGCCCCTCCGCTGCGTGGCAATAATGAATAAATCTCCTTTACCTCCTGCACGTAGGGAAGTTGTTTGATTTGGTCAAAAACACCCTCTTCCCTAGGATAAAAACCGAAAGTAGCCCGGCCATCGCGTTCGAAACCCAAATCGTCGGTATTCGATAAATAATTCAGTTGCTTAAACAAGACAGACAAGCCGAAAAGGATGCCCAAGCTGACGGTCAACTGCAACACAATGCAACCTTGCTGAAAAAATAGTTGTCCGCGGACATTTTTCGCCGTGTGGCTCAAGCCCTCGGCAATAGATTTGCGGCTATAATAACGAATCAACAAAGCCGATACGGCCATCGCCACCGCAAAGACAAGGAAGAAATAACCCAGCGAGGGAAGATATAATCCGCCCTCTACCGAAGAAAGTTCGCAGAACTTATCCCTCGTCGCCTCCAAAAGAGCCATCCCCAACAAGCCACTACTGAAGAAAAGCAAGAACAACTCCGAAGCGAACAAGCGGAACAGTCCGCCCATCGTCGAACCGCACATTACGCGCAGCCCGATCTCCCGACGGCGGATACGGATGCGCATCACCATCATCGAGAAGAAGTTAATCAGCGCCACACCAATAATCAGCACGCTTACGACAGAAAACAGGCGGATATACTGCAAGGCCACCTGTGTAGTATCCTGATAAAGCGTATAACGGCAGCGTGTCAGTTGTTCCATCATCAAATCCCTGAAATACTCCGTTGCGCCGGTTCCCCACTTGACCTGCCGCCCCAGCTTATCGGCAAACGCCTGCTCATCTGTTCCCTCATGCAGACGGAAACAAACCTCTTGTCCCAACCATTGCCAATTCGCCTTTGTTTTCTCATCTTGGCCCAACATCACGTCATAATAAAAGTTCGAATGTTTGCTCCACGAAGAAACCAAGGCCGTCACTTTATGAGGCTCTCCATAGACATATAATTCCTTGCCCAATACACCTTCGGTAGTCCTGAAGATACGGCGGGCACCTTCTTCCGTCAGCGCAACCTCTTTTTCGGTATTATGTAGGAAACTCCAGCTACCTTCCAGCAAGCGGACATCAAACAGCCGGAAGAAAGCCGAGTCGGTCTCTACTTTCCACAACTCGATCCGTTCTTCCCGGTCTTTCCCCACAGGCACTTTCCAATGCGAGAAAGCGGCGGCCTCTTCTACCTCTGGAAAGATCCGTTTGAGATCTTTAGCCAAGGGAAAAGTCATGGAGGTCGTAATACCGTCCAGTTCCAATCCGCTTTTCGCACATAAGACATACATTCGTTCCACTCCCCGATGGAAATCATCATATGTCAACTCGTACCGAATCCAAATCATGGAAAAGGCCAAGCATACAAAACCAACAGCCAAGCCGACAATACTTATTGCCGTCTGCATCTTATACTTCATCAGGCTACGCACAGCCACTTTCAGGTAATGTAGTATCATATCTTTTCAGTTTATCTGTTTCTATATTTGAACTTAACAAGGCTATCAGACTTTATTGCCTTACCTGTTTGTCTTCCTAATCTATTCCCGCTTGATGACTTCCGCCGGATTCTCATGCGCGGCACGCCAGACACTTCGTCCGGTACAAAGTCCGATAAACAAAGCCAAGATTACCATAATCAAACCATACAGCCAACCATTTATCGTGGTCTGTTCAACATATTGTTCCAACCAACGTCGCATCACCAGCGTCCCTACCGGAAAGGCGATGAGGCAGGAGAGAAGTAACATCCAAGCATACTGTTTCAGGAAGCTTTGCATGATAAGCCAAGCCGTTGCCCCGTTTACTTTTCGGATAGCGATTTCTTTCCGCCGCCGTTCACAAGCCAGTGTAACATGCGAATACACACCAAACAGAGAGATTACTATACAAACTACCGATACAAAAGCGAGCAGTTTCATCAACGAACGTTCAGAAGTGAGGTATTCATCATAGGCTTCACGAACGGTCTTCAATCCGAAATCATGATGACCGTCCAAACCTTGCATGATAGATTCAACCGCCCGATGCAAATCAGCCGTACGGGTTTCATCGAAACGAATCAGGAAATCTCGACGGATACGGATTCCCCCGACACCATAACCCGCCAGCAAAGTGGGTTGTACCGGATCTGTCGGAGCTGAAATATGGAAGTCTTTAATCACACCTACCACGGTAAACTCACGACTAAACGTCCCTTTCGGATCCACATATCCGAAATGTTTTCCGACCGGATCTGCCCAACCCAGGCGTTTCGCCGCCGTCTCATTGATCAAAACCTGATAACCATCTGTCTGTTCCGACAACGGTGTGCCTTGAATCAACCGAAGACCGTAGAAATCCATAAATTCTTGCCCCTCGGGAATATATTGCATCTCGAAAGGTTCATCATTCTCCGACTTTCCGTCCCATGCATTGACAAGCGTGGCTGCCATGCTTCGCCGGGGGAAGAGCGAAACCAGCTCTTTCACTTCCTGCACATACGGTATTTGTTTGATTTGTGCAATCACACCTTCTTCTTGTGGATAAAATGCAAACGTTGCCCGTCCGTCACGTTCGAAACCAATATCGGTATGCGACAAATGGTTCAGTTGAAGAAACAAAACCGACAAGCCCCATAAAATACCGACACAGATTGTCAACTGGATAATAATGCTACCTTGCTGGAAGAACATCCGCTCCCGTACATTTCCAATCGTATGATGCAAAGTTTCCACGATGGATTTCCGGCTATAATAACGGATAATCACCACCGAAAGTAACACGGATACAAGGAAAAGGAAAAAGAAGTAACCCAAAGCCGGCAGATAAAGTCCACCTTCCACCGCCGATAGTTCTTGAAACTTTTCTTTAGCGACCTCCAGAAACACCAGTCCTAAAAGTCCGCTGCCCAACATAAGCAACACCAATTCGGAAACAAACAAACGGAACAGCCCACCCGTTGTCGAACCGCAAGCCACACGTAACCCGATTTCTCTCCGGCGGATGCGGATGCGTGTCACCATCATGGAAAAGAAATTAACCAGTGCTACGCCGATAATCAACATACTCACCACCGAAAACAACTGGACATATTGTAAAGCAATCCGGTTTGTATCTTGAAACAGGGTATAATGGCAATCCATCAGCCTCTCCAACATCAATCCACTCACAGAGACACCACCTTTCGGGTTTAGGTTTGTTTGCTTCAACTTCTCGGCAAACGCTTCCCTGTCCACGCCTTCCTTCAAGCGCAGACAGGAATAAAAGCCACTCATATTCCAATCATCATTGGCTTTGTCTGGAACACCTTCTATAATCTCATAAAAGAAATTGGAATGTTTACTCCAACCCGATAATAAAGCCGTTATCTTCCTCGGTTTCCCATACAAATACAACTCTTTACCCAACACATCCTCTATCGATCCGAAGAAGCGTTGCGCCGCTTCCTGTGTCAAGGCGATTTCCTCCTCCGGCTTATGCAAGAATCCCCAACTTCCCTGCAACAAACGGATATCAAACATCCGGATAAAAGCCGAGTCTGTTTGTAGATATCCAAGTTCCATCCGTTCATCTGCAGTTCGTCCGGCTTGGGTCTTCCAATAGGAAAACGACGTGGCATCTTCCACTTCCGGGAAAGTTTCCCGTATCACCTTGCCCACCGGGAAAGCAGAATGGGGAGAAAAGCCTTTCAAATTAAGCCCACTGGTTTGATACGGTACATAGATTCGTTCCGCTCCCCGGTGGAAATCATCATACGTCAACTCGTACCGAATCCAAATCATGGAAAAGGCCAAGCATACAAAACCAACAGCCAAGCCGACAATACTTATTGCCGTCTGCATCTTATACTTCATCAGGCTACGCACAGCCACTTTCAGGTAATGTAGTATCATATCTTTTCAGTTTATCTGTTTCTATATTTGAACTTAACAAGGCTATCAGACTTTATTGACTTACCTGTTTGTCTTCCTATTTATTCCCGCTTGATGACTTCTGCCGGATTCTCATGCGCGGCACGCCAGACACGCCAACTAATACTCAACCCGACTACCAATAACAAGACAAGAAAAACGCCCAATGCCGGAGCAATCGGAATCGACATCTGACGCGTGTAGGTTTCTATCCAATGTTTAACCAAGATATAAGCCAATGGAAATGCCGGCAATGCCGCTAACAGTAACAACACGATATATTCCCGATAGAATAGCGAAAGGATATTCCGTACCGTAGCACCGTTGACTTTCCGAATGGCTATTTCCTTACGACGTTGTTCGCAAGTAAGCGTCACCAACGAATAGATGCCAAAGATAGCTACCAACATACAAATCAACGAGGCGAATGCCAGCAAACGGGCCAGCATGGCTTCGGATTGCAGGTATTTATTATAGGACGCTTCTTCATTGACAAGCGTAATTTCTTTATCCGAAGCTTCTTTCCGGCAAAGCTGTTCGATCGCTGTGCGGCAAGCGTCCCATGTTCCTTCCTTGAAACGGAAAAGGATGCCATTTTTCCAGAGCATCAATCCCATTTCATCCCCAATAATAAAACCTGTATTCGGCAATTGTTCGGTCGGAGCCTTATATTGGAAATCTTTCACCACACCTTTGATCTTTTGGTTAGCAGTTTGTAGTCCCATCCGAATATGCTTCCCAACAGCTTCTTCCGGTGTATATCCCATACGCCGAGCCAACGATTCATTGATCACTATCTCTCCATAGCCGGAAAATTCGTTCAGCCATTCACCAGCCAAAAGCGTAAGCCCATAAAAGCGGGCCAACGTTTCATATCCTACAAACAAGTTGATCGGCATCGGTACATCCAGCTTCTGCTCCAATCCTTCCCATTGATAAATCTGCCCAACAGTTGCCCCTATATCCGACACCAAGGGACGATAATCGGCCGGAAGGACTTCGGTTATCATCGGTAGTTGTTTCAACTTCTCAACGAAAGGTGAAGTATTTTCTGTCCTGTCAAGGGCAAAATAACCCCGGTTGTGTAACTCCATCCCTAAATCATGTTGGCGTAAATAATCCAACTGACGGTTCATCCATTGTGTACCCGTCATAAAAAGCATACAGATAAAAAGCTGGAAGACAATACTGCCTTTCCGAATCCACGTACGGAAACGACGTTCGCTCTCTCCATTTCCGGATCCCTGCAATTGCCTGCGTTGGATACCATAAATCACACCGATTGCCACACCCAGCAACAAAACAGAAATAAGTATTAAGAAGAGCAAAGCTTCTCCATACAAAGAAGTTCGACCGGCATCCGTTCCCGTCAACTCCAGGAAAGTCGGGAAAAGGATTTCCATACCTAACATCCCGATCAGGAACGAACCCATCAACAGAAGCAAGAACTCCAAACCCAACAAACGGACTAACGACTGGATCGATGCTCCATGTACGAGACGAAGTTTCATTTCCCGTTTCCGGACTTGCATCCGGTTAATAAACAAGGTCAAATAATTCATCAGCGCACAGAGAATCACCAACAAACCGGTTACAGAGAAATAAACGATGTACCGGAAGGTAATGCCACCTTCACTTTGATCACGGAAATCTTTCGCATAGCGCAATTCCGTTAAAGGCGTAAGATATAAACGTTCGATACCAGTATTCCTTGTCTCTGACGGATGAATGAGTTCATAGGGCAGATTTTCGCTTATCTTGGCTTCCAATGCCGGAATATCCGTTCCTTCTTTCACCTTTACCAACATCTTCCAACTCTGATACCACCATGTCCGTCCATTCCGCGCACCCATCAAGGTAATTGGGAAATTGGTATGCCGGTTATTCACCCGAACAATCGCGCCAATCGTTCTTTTATCATCAGTCCGTATTTCCAATTCCTTACCTAACGGATTCTCATGGCCAAACCAAGCCTTAGCGGTTTCTTCCGTAATTGCCACTTCCTTGGAACGTTGCTGCATAAAGTTCCGGTTTCCGTCTACTAATTGGACATCCATCATCTGTACCCAAGCACTGTCGGCCGACGATAAGAAAGCTTGTTCGTATCTCCCTTCTACTTGGACCCGATATTCATAAGAAGAGAAATGAGCAAACGATTCTATCTCCGGAAAGTGTTCTTGCAGATACGCCCCTAATGGAACCGGCACACGCCACGTAATCCGTCCTTCGGCGAAACCATCATTCACCCGCACCAAATAAAGTCGTTCGGCATCTTTCCGGAACTGATCGTAAGTCATCTCATAATGAATCCAAAAAGCCGATAAGACGAAGCAGATAAAGCCTGCCGCCAAGCCCAGCATACTAATTCCCGTCTGCACTTTATACTTCAGCATGCAGACGCCGTTCTTGTACTCGTGGCCCAGAGGGGC
>OGYX01002127.1_pt1 | contig 13189 bp, 10 predicted proteins | sample 1576601 | NCBI WGS metagenome assembly OGYX01 (sample SAMEA3541561, study PRJEB24748) | human gut metagenome | biome: human gut; feature: human-associated habitat; material: faeces | place: China | collected 2012 | reverse complement strand
CAGATAGTATAACAGGCAAATGTCCGAGAATTGTTACAAGGACAAATATATTTATTATTTTACAGCTTTTTTCTGTGTACTGCAATTTTATATAAAGAAAGGACAGCAGTGTCAAATTGCTGTCCTTACGGCTTATTATAGCTGGTAGTGTATAAGCGTGGGTTCATCATATTTGGTGTGGTATCTTTAACTATGGGAAACTCCCGGCACCTATCTGGTAGAAAACTTCAAATCGCTGGTTGCCAACCAGAATCTGGGGCTGGCAATGGCAAACTCCTTCCGCAACGCCATCCTGATGACACTCATCACGCTGCTGGTCTGCTCCATCGCGGGCTACGGCTTTGAAATTTACCACGATAAGGCGAAGGACGCGCTGATGAGCGTCCTGCTGCTGGCGATGATGCTGCCGTTCGTGGCCATTATGATTCCCCTGTTCAAGATGATGTCCCACTGGGGGCTTGTCAACAGCTGGGCGGCGTTCGTGCTGCCGTCCATCTCGACACCGTTTATGATCATGCTGTTCCGGCAGGCATCGCGTTCCTTCCCCAATGACATTATTGAAGCGGCGCGTCTCGACGGTTTGAGCGAGATCGGCATCTTCTTCCGGATGTTTGTCCCCATCATGCGCTCTACCTACGGCGCGGCGATGACTGTCACGTTTATGAACGCATGGAACAGCTACCTCTGGCCGAAGATCGTATTCCAAAGCAACGCATCCATCACAATGCCGATGCTGGTCGCAAACCTCAAGAGCGGCTACAGTGTGGACTACGGTATGCTGATGCTGGGCGTTCTGATCTGCACACTGCCCACTGCGATCATCTTCCTCTGCCTGCAGAAGAGCTTTGCCAACGGCATCACGGGTGCAGTCAAGTGATGGACGAACGAACCTACTGCCTGACACCGGAGCAGTGGCGTCACGCCAAAGCCTGCCTGACGCTGGCAAAGCGCTGGGGGCTGATCGGCGACGACAGCCCCGAGGCGCTGGAACGCCGCCGGGCGGCCAAAAACGCACAGGCGGAAAGAACGGAACAGGACGGCAAGCCCGTGTACGGCACGCGGCGCTTCTCTGCCCCTGCCTACCTGCAATATGAACTGACCCGCTTCAAGCTGGATTTCGCGGAGCCGTGCGAAAAGATCCGTGCGCTGGGTATCTGCCCGGATTTCACCGATGCACAGACCCGCGCCTGGTATGACGCGAATCCGGATCTGTTCACGCGGTACGCCGGCGACAGCTTCCCCTATGAGGAAGTAAAGCAAATCATCGAAAAGCGGATGCGGGAGGAGGTGTACGACAGCCTTGTGCAAGACCTATTACGTGGACCCGCAGACAGGCCGTGACACCAACGACGGCCTGACGCCGGAAAAACCGCTGGCCACACTGTTTGCCGTCAACCGGCTGGCCCTGGCCCCCGGTGACACGGTGCTGCTGAAATGCGGCAGCGTGTTTGAAAAGCAGTTCCTGCACCTGCGCTGCTGCGGCAAAAAAGACAGCCCCATCACGATTGCCGCCTATGGCGAGGGGCCCGCGCCGCGCATTGACGCCGACGGGCAGGGGCTTTGGTATCAGGACTATGGCTGCGCACTGGACGCCCCCACCCATGTGTACCGCGGGTATGTATCCTCCGCCGTGCTGCTGTATGATGCAGCCTATGTCACGGTGCGTGATCTGGAACTGACGAACCGCGCCGACGCTGTCATCGGCGAGCAATATTCCCAGCCGGATAAGCTGGAGCGCACCGGCGTGGCTGTGGTTGCGAAGGACAGGGGCACGCGCTGCGGCATCACACTGCAAAACCTGCTGATCCATGATGTACACGGCAACGTGTACGACAAGCACATGAACAACGGCGGCATTTACATGACCGCCTTGCAGCCCACAGATGAGACCGCTACCGGCGCGGCACGCTTTGCCGATGTGCTGGTCGAGGGCTGCTATGTGGCCCGCGTCAGCCGCTGGGGAATTGCGGTGGGGTATACCTACGCCCACGCGCAGTTCCGGGGTGCCGAGCTGGCAGAAAAATCCTTTCTGCAGTACGGTCACGAGAATGTCGTTCTCCGTGATAACTACGTGAAAGCGGCGGGCGGCGACGGCCTGACGGTCATGTACGCCCTGCGCCCGCTGGTCGAGCACAACACGGCAGACTCCGTCGCCTGCGAGATGAACGACCGTGTTTATCGGGAGCCGGGCTATCGCATGGGCAAGGTGGCCGCCGCCATCTGGCCGTGGAAATGCAAGGATGCGCTACTGCGCTGCAACGAAGCCGTTGACACGCGGCTCAATCAGGACGGCATGGCCTACGATGCCGACTCCGGCGACGGCACGGTGTACGAGCACAACTACAGCCGCATGAACGAGGGCGGCTGCGTGATGTTCTGTTTGGAGGAGGCCATCCACAACACCTTCCGCGGCAACGTCAGCTACGACGACCTCGGCGGCACGATCAGCCCTTCCCAGAACCCGGACGCCCTGCTGGAGCACAACACGTTCTATCTGCGTGACGGCGTGCCCTTCGTGCGCGCCCGCATGGATGGAGGCAGCTACACCGAGAAGGAGGATACGATCCTCCCGCTGCCCTAAAAAGCACAAAAACACCCCCCCGCCCCGGACGCCGAATCCTTCAGCATCCGGGGCGGATTTTTGTACGCATTTTGCCCGTTCGGGCGGGGTTTGCGCAAATGTCGAATGTATGGTAAAATACAGGTAAAATCAGCTTTTTGGGGGGCATCTTATGGGCATTGTAGTCATCGGTGCGGTTTTTGTGGACATCAAGGGGTATCCGCTGTCCACCTATATCCCGGGCGGGCGCAACGCGGGCCGGGTCGAGCAGGTACACGGCGGCGTCTGCCGCAACGTGGCGGAGGACATTGCCAATGTTGAGCTGCGCCCCACCTTCGTCAGTCTGGTGGACGACACCGGCTCCGGCCAGGACGTCATTGACAAGCTGGCCCGGCACAAGGTCAACACCCGCTACATCCAGCGCGTGCCGGACGGCATGGGCACCTGGCTGGCCGTGTTCAACAACGACGGCGATGTCTGCGCCGCCATCTCGAAGCGGCCCGACACGACGCCGCTGACCGCATTATTAAAGGAAAAGGGCGACGAGATCTTTGCCGACTGCGACGGCATCGCCATCGAGTTTGATCTGGAGAAGGAGACCGTCAAGCAGATTTTGCACTTCGCCAAAAAGTACCGTAAAAAGGTCTACGCCGCGGTCTCCAACATGAGCATTGCCATGGAGCGCCGCAGCCTCCTGCAGGAGATCGACTGCTTTGTCTGCAACCAGCAGGAGGCCGGGCTGATGTTCTCCGACGATTACGACCACCTGACGCCGGACGAGATGCGCGCCACGCTGGCCGCCAACGTGCGCAGCGCCAACATTCCCTGCATGGTCGTGACGATGGGCGAGCAGGGCGCCGTCTACGCCCGCGCCGACGGTGAGAGCGGCATGGTGCCCGCCAAGAAGGTCGATGTCATCGACACCACCGGCGCGGGGGATGCTTTCTTCGCCGGGACGGTCATCGGCCTGACCTACGGCAAGACGCTGGCCGAGGCCTGCGAGATCGGCAGCCGCCTGGCCGCGTCGGTCATCTGCATCTCGGAGAATGTCTGCCCGCGTTTCCGCCCGCAGGAGTTCGGGCTCGATGTGCCGGTCACAGACTGATTTTTTGTTTTTTTGGCACGCATTCCCTTATTTTGCCATTTTTCCGATTTCGCACATTTTGCCTTTTTAGCAGTTTTCTATCCGCACATTTTCGGCAAGCATGGCCGTTTCAGTGCATTTTAGTATCGGAATTTTGCACACAGTTTTTCGAAAATTCAAAATATCTAGTTACTGTATAACCAAATATGAAAACAGACAACCTCATCCCCGCAGCCCCGCTTGACCGGCGGGAGCTTGCACCCGGCGTGCAGCTCTGCTTCACCCGGCTGGACGCGCCGCTCTGCCCGCCCCCGCTGGACTGGCCGCGGCTGCTCGTCTTTGATTTCTGCCGCAGCGGACGACGCGCCATCCCGGACGGCGCACAATATGCTATCGTGACGGAGGGTCATGCCGCCGTCAGCTTTGCTGTGCCCGGTGCGGACTTCTACCTGCCCGGCAGCCAGTACGAGGCGCTGCAGCTTTTCATTGACCCCGACGCCGTGCAGGCAGACAGCTTTTTGACGCTGATGGGGCTGGAAATAGGCGGCATCGCGGATTATTTCTGCCGCGGCGGCGTTCACTGCTGCCCGATGAGCGACGCCATCACGGCCATTGTGGACGAGGTCTGGGACGACGCCGCCTACGCCGCTCCCGGCGAGCTGCGCTATGCCGCCGTGCGGCTGCTGTATGAGCTGCTGCGCCTGCCCGACGAGGCCGACACGGCCCGCTGCCCCGCGCGGCAGGTCGAATGCGTGCGCGAGGCCGAGACGCTGGTCCTGCAGGACCTCTCGGTCCGCCGCCCGGCCCGGGAGCTGGCCGACCATTTTGGTTTGAGCGAGAGCGGCTTCAAGCTGTACTGCCAGAACGTGCTGGGCGAGGGGTATCTCGCTTACTTCCGCCGCCGCCGGCTTGAAAGAGCCGCCGAGCTGCTGCGCACGACCCCCCAGCGGGTGCAGGACATCGCCGCCCGGGTCGGCTATGAGAGCCAGGGCCGCTTTGCCCAGGCGTTCTACGACCAGTTCCGCCTGACCCCGCTGGAATACCGGCGCTTGTCGAAGTAGCCCCCTTGGCCGCCTCCCTCGCAGAGGGAGGCAAGAAAGCTATGACCCGAAAGGAGCGGAAAATTGAACAACATCACGCGCTCGATTTTCCGTGCCATTCATGAGGGGCGGTGGTTGAGCATTGAATACAAAAACCAACAGACCCAGCAGACCAAATACTGGGTCGCTATCCGCGGGCTGAACCCCAGGACCCGCACCCTGAACGTTGACGGGCTGCATCTGGGCAAATTAAGCGTGCAGGCGCTCGACCATATCAGCATTGACCGCATCCAGACCGCCGAGGTCGTGGACGGCTCGTGGTGCCCCGTCAACCAGACGCTCATCGACGACATCCGCGACAACCCCGGGCGGTACGCGGCGCTGTTTGACAACGCCGCCAACCTGCGGGTGCTGGACTATCTGGCCGCCTGCAACCGGCTGGACGCCACGCCCTACCAGTCCAACTACAGCCTGATCCATCAAATTGACGCCGACTGCTTTGCCGATTATAAAGAGGACACGCTGGAGCTGACCGACGACCAGTTCCGTGAGCTGGTGGGCCGGTTCCAGCGCCGGGTCGAGGACCGCCGCCAGAACGCCGCCCGCCCCAGCCTGCCCACGCTGGGGCTGAACCTTATCAGCATTGACACCCGGCAGGGGCTGTACGTGCTGGCCTACCGCCCGCTACGGCTCGACGTGAAAAAGCGCGCCCTGCGGGCCGAGGCGGAGCCGGTCATCTGCCGGGAGTTCACCGTCAACGGCAGCAAGCTGAGCATCCATCAATTTCTGGATGCCGACGACTATACGCTGCTGGACGAGTTCACGAAGCACGCCGAGACCATCAAGGACCGCATCACCCGCAGCAACCCGCGGGTGCGGGTCGATGACCTGCCCTACCTCGTCGCCATCAGCCGCGACTGCCCCGTGGACTTGGAGCATGAGTACCGCGGCATCCTTACTATGTTCGAGGACCCCTCCGGCGAGACGGCCACCGCCCCGCTGCGGGCCTTCTTCGGCGAGATGACCGCCAAGCCGCGCCGCCGCAAGTCCTACCCGCTGGCGCTGCTGAACAACAAGGTCAATCTGGACCAGCTGCTGGCCATCAACAACGCCATGCGCTATCCGCTGGCCTACGTGAAGGGCCCGCCGGGCACCGGCAAGACCAACACCATCGTAAACACGCTGACGACGGCGTTTTTCAACGAGCGCACGGTGCTTTTTTCCAGCTACAACAACCATCCCATCGACGGCGTTGTGGAAAAGCTGCAGGCCGTCACCTACCACGGCCAGACCGTGCCGTTCCCGATCCTGCGCCTTGGCAACAACGAGAAAACCGCCGAGGCCCTGCGCACCATCGACCAGCTGTTTGAGCAGTGCAAAAAAATCCCCGTACCGGAGCGGCTGCTGGACAAAAACCACGCGGACCGCACGGCCCGCGCCAAACAGCTGACCGCCCTGCTGGAACGGTATGAGCGCATCCTTGATTTGCGGGAGCGGCGGGAGACCATCCGGCGCCTGCTGGACGCCCGCGGCCAGATGAACTTCCAGTACGAGCTGCAGGCCGGGCAACTGCCGCAGGTGGACCGTGAGCTGGCCGCCTACGGCAGCATCGACTCTGCCGACGCGCTGGCTCTGCTGGACCGCAACGAGGACGAGCTGCTGCGCTACCTCTACTACACCTCGGCCCGCTGCATCCGCCGGTTGGAGGAGCCGAAATATAACGATTTAATGAGCATCGTCCACAGCCCCGACACCGACAAGGAGCGGGTCACGCAGTTCAACAAGTACATCTCGGAGCCGGAGAACCTGAAAAAGCTGCTGCGCGTCTTTCCCATTGTGGCCACGACCTGCATCTCCGCCCACCGCCTGGGCGACCCGGAGCCGAGCTTTGACATGGTCATCATGGACGAGGCCAGCCAGTGCAGCACGGCCATGTCTCTTGTGCCCATCCTGCGCGGGGCGTCGCTGATGCTTGTGGGCGACCCGCAGCAGCTCTCGCCTGTCATTCTGCTGGACCCCGCCGACAACCGCACGCTGCGCCACCGCTACGGTGTCACGCAGGAGTACGATTACATCGAAAACTCGATCTACAAATGCTTTCTGGCCTGCGACGCCGTCAGCGACGAGACGCTGTTGAGCTACCACTACCGGTGCAGCCCCAAGATCATCGAGTTCAACAATCGCAAATACTACAACCACAAGCTGCACATTGCCAGCCGCGAGACCGACCCCACGCCGCTCGTCTATGTGGACGTGCCCAACGACACCACCGACGAGAAAAACACCGCCCCGCAGGAGGTGCGCCGCATCGAGGCATACCTGACCGCGCACCCGGACAAGCAGGTGGGCATCATCACGCCGTTTGCGAAGCAGCGCGCCGCCATCGAGGCCATGCTGCGCGCGAAGCACTTTGAGAACGCCGCCTGCGGCACGGTGCACGCCTTTCAGGGCGACGAGAAAGACGTGGTCATCTTCTCCCTGGCGCTGACCGACCAGACCCGCCCGCGCACCTACGACTGGCTGAAAACGAACAAGGAGCTCATCAACGTGGCGACCTCCCGCGCGCGGGAGCAGCTGGTCATCCTCTCGAACCAGGCCGCGCTGGACCGCCTGCACGCCGACAGCACCGACGACGACATTTACGAGCTGGTGCAGTACGTGCGCAAAAACGGCCAGTCCGAGGTGACCGAGAAGCCCGCCGCCAGCCGTGCGCTGGGCATCAAGCCCTACAGCACCAAGACCGAGGATGCCTTTTTGGAAAATCTGAACCACGCGCTAGACAACGCCTTCCTCGACGGCAGCCGCTGCACGGTCCGCAAGGAGGTGCCCATCGCGCAGGTGTTTGAGGATAACCCCGGCTGCGCCGACCTTTTCTACACAGGGCGGTTCGACTTCGTCGTCTACCAACGGGAGGGCCGCCGCCTGATGCCGATTTTAGCCATCGAGCTGGATGGCCGCGAGCACCGCGACGACCCCGCTGTCCGGCGCCGTGACCGCAAGAAGGACCAGATCTGCCGCGAGCACGGCTTTGAGCTGATCCGCGTCGAGAACAGCTACGCGCGGCGGTATAATTATATCAAGAGTATTTTGATAAATTACTTCCGCAAGGTGTCGTAGCACCCGCAAACGGGCAGAGCCCGCGCATCCCAGCGTAAAACCGAAAAGTCCTGCCTCCCTTTCCCGGAGACAGGACTTTTTCCTTTTTACCGCCAGTGAAACGTAACCATGCCGTAAATATAAATAAACAAAATCGCACCCGGCACAAAATGCCTAAAAATCGGCTTCATCCAGGGGCGGACCTTCAGGCCCCTGCCGGTGTTGGCTTCGGCTACAAAATTGTCCCAGCCCCAGCCAAAGCGGTTGCAGCAGAACAGCGCCAGCACCAGCGACCCCAGCGGCAGCACATTGTTGCTGACGATGAAGTCCCAGAAGTCCAGCCACGCGCTGCCCGGCGCAAACGGCTGGAAGTGCAGCACGCTGTAGCCCAGCGCCGTCGTCAGCGCCAGCAGAAAGATGCCGACGCCGCAGACCACGCAGCCCTTCGGGCGGCTCCACCCGGTCAGCTCACGCACCATGGCAAGGATATTCTCGCAGACGCCCAGCACGGTGGACAGCGCCGCAAACACCATGAACAGGAAGAACAGCGCGCCCCACCAGCGGCCCCCGGCCATATTGCCGAACACCCCCGCCATCGTGTCAAACAGCAGACTGGGGCCTGCCGTGACCTCCAGCCCGTAGGTGAAGCACGCCGGGAAGATGATGATGCCCGCCAGCACGGCCACGAACGTGTCGAGAAAAATGACCCGCAGTGACTCGCCCATGAGCGCGTGATCCTTGCCGATGTAGCTGCCGAAGATCGCCATGCCGCCCATGCCGACGGACAGCGAGAAAAACGCCTGGTTCATGGCCGCCACGATGACCCCGCCGTCAATGGCCGAGAAATCCGGCACAAGGTAGAACCGCAGCCCCTCCGCCGCACCGGCAAACGTCAGGCTGTGCACGGCCAGCACCAGCATCAGCACCAGCAGCGCGCTCATCATGTATTTGGTCACGCGCTCCAGGCCGCCCTGCAAATTAAAACTCAGCAGCACAAACGCCGCTATAAGGACTACAAGCAGGTAGGTCACGTTCAGCCCGGGGTCGGCGATCATCTGCGCAAAGCCGAAATCCGCATTCTGCCCGGTCAGGAACTTGACAAAATAGTACAAGATCCAACCCGTGACCACCGTGTAGAACGCCATGATGGCAATGTTGCCGATGAGGCTGACGACGCCGAATACGCCCCACTTGTGGCCGGGCTTTTCCAGGCGTTGGTACATGGTAACGGGGCTGGCCTGGGCGGCGCGGCCCACGGCAAACTCCATGACCATGACGGGCAGGCCCAGCACCAGCAGGCAGAGGATGTAGAGCAGCATAAAGCTGCCGCCGCCGTTCTGGCCACACATCCAGGGGAATTTCCAGACGTTGCCGCAGCCGATGGCGCACCCCGCCGACAGCATGATAAAGCCCAAGCGGCTGCTCAGGCGTTCGCGTTCGTTCATAAATCAGTTTTCCCTTTCGGTAGTGATTTCCGCGCAGACAATTTCCGTGCGGCCCTGGGTGCGGAACTTGTAGCCCCAGGTGCCCGTGCCACCGCTGACGATGGCATCGCAATGGTCTGCAATGTTCTTTCTGCCGTAGTTGCGCTCATTTTTGGCAACCATGCCCACCGCACCCGCAGGCCAGACCTGCCCGCCGTGGGTGTGGCCGCTCAAAATCAGGTCCGCCCCCGCCGCGGCGGCGTTCTTAAAGTCCCGCGGCTCATGGTCGAGCCAGACCGTGTAGTGGTCGTCGGGGCCGCCGGGCATAAGCTGTGCCGCCGTGAAGCGGCTGCCGTTCGTGTACAGATAATCCTTGCGGCCCACGACGCGCACACCGCAGGGCAGCAGGACGGACGTGTCCTCCAGGATGCGCACGCCTGCGGCGGCGAACCCGCGCTCCAGATCCGCGCGGCCAAAGCTCGGCTCCCGCCAGTGGTGGAACAGGTCGTGGTTGCCGAGGACGTAATACTTGCCCAGCGGCGCGTCCAGCTCGCCAAACAGCTTGCAGAAGGCGTCCAGCTCCTCCGGCTCGGTGAACTCGTCGAAAATATCGCCGGTCAGCACAAGCAGGTCGGGACGGCACGCCTCGATTTTTGCTTTCAGCTCAGGGATACGGGTGTGATCCATCGCCGCACAGGCGCGCGGATGAACATCACTGACCTGCACGATGGTCAGCCTGCCGTTCGGCAGGTTTTTCCGCGTTGTCAGGCTGTATTTTGTCGTACAGAGCCGCAGCGCACGCCGCCGCCCCCACCACATGATAAGGCCCGTCAACAGCCACGGCGTTATGCCATCCAGCCAGATAATACGCCAAACAGTCAGCGGTGTACCGCCGATGCGCCGCAGCGCCAGCCCGATGGCGGTACCGATGCAGTAGAATGTCACAAGATGTCCGGCAAACACGATGCCCAGCCCGAGCGGGTCGCGGCTGATATACGCCAGCACGCCCATCAGCACAAGCGGCAGTCCGTAATACAGCACCGGCCACCGGGCCACCAGCTGTAAGGGCGGCAGCTGCAAAAAGTTCAGGTACAGCAAAGCATCCAGCGCCACCTGCCCGAGGCGCGGAAGAACGAATTGGAAGAAAGGATGATACATGGTTGACGCCTTTGTTCGGTAAGAGTGCCTCCCCCCCCTGGGGGAAGGTGTCTGCGGCCCTGCCCGCAGGCGGATGAGGGGCGGAGATACCGTGATTACCCATACAGGGGATAGTCTGGCAAAGTTCGCCCCTCATCAGTCCGCTTCGCGGCCAGCTTCCCCCTCAGGGGAAGCCTTTTAACAAAAACAGCCCCGCACCTCGCGGCACGGGGGCTGAAATTTAATTTTTACTGCTCCTTCGCCTTGATGGCCGCGTCAATCGCGCGGGCAGCCTCTTTACCGGCACCCATGGCCAGAATAACCGTGGCGGCACCGGTAACGGCATCGCCGCCGGCGTAGACCATCGGGCGGCTCGTCAGGCCGTCGGGGCCGTTCGTGATCAGGCAGCCGTGCTTGTCGGCGTCCAGACCCGGCGTGGTGGAGCGGATCAGCGGGTTGGGGCTGGTGCCCAATGCCATGATCATCGTATCAACGTTCAGAACGAACTCGCTGCCCTCCTTGACGATGGGGCGGCGGCGTCCGGACGCATCCGGCTCACCCAGTTCCATCTCAACGCAGGTCATACCCTTGACCCAGCCGTTCTCGTCGCCCAGCACTTCCGTCGGGTTCGTCAGCGTCTTAAAGACGATGCCCTCCTCCTCGGCGTGCTCGACCTCCTCCTTACGGGCAGGCAGCTCGGCCATGCCGCGGCGGTAGACGATGTAGACATTCTCGGCACCCAGACGCTTGGCGCAGCGGGCAGCGTCCATGGCGACGTTGCCGCCGCCGACAACGGCAACGGACTTGCTCTTCATGATGGGCGTGCGGGAATCCTCCTTGTACGCCTTCATCAGGTTCACGCGGGTCAGGTACTCGTTGGCGGAGTAGACACCGTTCAGGCTCTCGCCGGGGATGCCCATAAAGCGGGGCAGACCGGCACCGGACGCGACATAGACGGCCTCAAAGCCGTAGTCGTTCATCAGCTCGTCGATGGTCAGGACTTTACCGATGACCATGTTCGTCTCGATGTCCACACCCAGCTCCTTCAGGCCCTCGACCTCGTGCTGGACGATGTCCTTGGGCAGACGGAACTCGGGGATGCCGTACATCAACACGCCGCCCGCAACGTGCAGGGCTTCGTAGACGGTGACCTTGTAGCCCAGCTTGGCCAGATCGCCCGCGACGGTCAGGCCGGACGGGCCTGCGCCGATAACAGCGACCTTGTGGCCATTGGGCGCGGGGGCGGTGGGCTTGGTATGTACGTTGTTGCGGTACCAGTCGGCAACAAAGCGCTCCAAGCGGCCAATGCCGACGGCCTCGCCCTTGATGCCGCGGACGCACTTGCCTTCGCACTGGTGCTCCTGCGGGCAGACGCGGCCGCAGACGGCGGGCAGCGCGCTGGACTGGGCAATCACGTTGTAGGCGGCCTCAAAGTCGCCCTCGGCGACGTGCTTGATGAAGCCGGGAATATCAATTTCAACGGGGCAGCCGCTGCGGCAGGGGTGGTTCTTGCACTGCAGGCAGCGCTTGGCCTCGTTCACGGCCATCTCCTCGGTGTAGCCAAGGGCGACCTCTTTAAAGTTTTTGTTGCGGACGTTCGGCTCCTGGCTGGGCATGGGGCACTTTTTCGGGTCCATGTTCGGCATAATTACTGCACCTCCTGCTTCAGCAAATTGCACTCGGCCTCGCGGGCGTGGGCCTCAAAGGGCTTGTACATCGTGCCGCGGTGCATAGCCTCGTCAAAATCGACCTCAAAGCCGTCAAAGTCGGGACCGTCCACGCAGGCAAACTTGGTCTGCCCACCCACGGTCAGGCGGCAGCCGCCGCACATACCGGTGCCGTCGACCATGATGGGGTTCATCGACACAACGGTCTTGACGCCATGAGGCTTCGTCGTCTTGACGACGAATTTCATCATAATCAGGGGTCCGATGGTAATGACCTCATCAAAGTTCGCACCCTCGACAATCTTCTGCTCCAGCGGCGCGGTGACAACGCCCTTCTCGCCGTAGGAGCCGTCATCGGTCATAATGATAAACTCATCGCAGCAGGCGCGGAACTCGTCCTCCAGAATGACCAGATCCTTGTTGCGGAAGCCGACAATGCCGGTGACCTTGGTACCCTGCTCGTGCAGCGCCTGTGCCACGGGCAGCGCAATGGCGCAGCCCACGCCGCCGCCGACGACGCAGACGTTTTTCAGCCCCTCGATCTCGGTGGCCTTGCCCAAGGGTCCCACAAAGTCATGCACGGCCTCGCCCTCTTTGAGGGAGTTGAGCTGCATGGTACCTGCGCCGACAACCTGGAAAATGATAGAAACGGTGCCGGCTTCGCGGTCAAACCCAGCGATGGTCAGGGGGATACGCTCGGAGTCCTCCTTTGCGCGAACAATGATAAACTGGCCGGCCTTTGCCTTCTTGGCAATGAGCGGCGCATGGATGCAGAGCTCGGTTACGGTGGGGTTCAGCTCCCGCCGTTTGATGATAGTAAACAAAGCGATCTCTCCTTCTCTTTGTTTTTATAAATATACATTTATATTGTAGCGTATTTTGCGGGGAATGTAAAGAAGAAAGTTAAGGAAACGCGGGCGAGGAAACGGGAGAGATGAATCCCCCTACGGTTGGCGGAAAGTTCGCGGCCAAGGATGTAGGGGGCGGCGTCCCCGACGCCCCCGGAGGGGTCAAGACCCCTCCCTACGATGCAAAAGATAAAGGGGATACAATGGCAAGGCTGCGGGCCGGGCATGCCCGGCCCCTACGGGGTGGCGTGAATGAGTTGCGGGCGAAGGCCCGCCCTACGGAATGTGGTAAAGTGGGATGTAGGGCGGCCTGCCCCCAGGCCGCCGCGGACG
>OGYX01002089.1_pt1 | contig 13323 bp, 9 predicted proteins | sample 1576601 | NCBI WGS metagenome assembly OGYX01 (sample SAMEA3541561, study PRJEB24748) | human gut metagenome | biome: human gut; feature: human-associated habitat; material: faeces | place: China | collected 2012 | reverse complement strand
AAAACACTTTGCGCGGAGCGGAAAACGGTGAAGCGCCGTCTGTGACGGAAACAGCAAGCCGTTTTCGAGGAAGCGGCACGATTGGCGCGCCTGAAAGGGCGCGGGAATCGTAATGCCGCGACGGTGCAATGTCGCAGCCGCCCTGCGGGTGGCAAGGCACGAAGCGCAGCGAATTCTCCTCGAAAAAGCGGCATGCCGCTTTTTCGACAATAGTAAGGGGCGGCTTTTGCCGCCCCTTATTGTAGCACACCGTCCTGCCTTGAAACAAGAAATTTTATTCCGCGCTCTTGAGACTCTCGACCATGTCGATCTTCTTCATCCTGAAGTGTGCGAGCACGTTGACGAGCAGCGAGAACAGCGCCGTCAGGATCGCCGCGTACACGTAGGCCGACGGCGCGGTCTGCCGCCCGAACATCATGAGGTCAATTTCCGTCGAGCGCACAAGGTAAATGTGCAGCCAGTGACCCATAAAGCAGCCGAGCAGGATGCCGAACAGCGTGAGCACGATGTTCTCGCGATACACATAGGCCGAGACCTCGCCATCGTAAAAGCCCAGCAGCTTGATCGTGGCGAGCTCGCGCTGGCGCTCAGTGATGTTGATGTTCGAAAGGTTGAAGAGCACGACCATCGCCAGCGCCGCCGCCGCCAGAATGATGATGACCACAACGAAGTCCACGCGCTCCATGCTGTGCATGTAGGTATCCTGCGTGTCGCGCATGCGCGAGGTCGTCGCCACGCCGCTCATGTCGAGCAGCTTTTCAAAAATGGCGTTGCAGGTGTCGGTATCGTCGCTCGTGAAGTTCAGAAGGTAGGCGTTCGGCTCGCCGTCGGCGTGGAGCGCATTTTCATAGTAGCCGGGCGTCATATAGATGAAGTGGCCCGTATAGTGCTCGTAGATGCCCGCGACCGTCACATCGCCGCGCATGTCGCCGTCGAGGAAGAAGGTGTCGCCCACCGAGACCTTCAAAAGCTCGGAGAGCTTCTGGTCGATGTATACGCCCTCATCGCCCATTGTGATGGGATCTCCGCTCTTGTAGTCGAAAAGGTCCACGACCTTGCCGATCTCGTCGGAGGCCATCACCTCGACATAGGCGGTGGTTGAATAGGAGGGGGTGACCACCGTGGCGGACGAGGCCGCACAGGGGATGTAGTTCACAACGCGGGAGTCGCCTGCAAGGAAGTCCTCCACCGCCGCGCGCTCCTCGGGCAGGGCGTTGTCGGCAAGCGTCACCTGTGCCGAGTAGTGGAACAGCTCGTCATACTGGCGCGACATCGTAAAGAGCAGGGAAGACCTCATGCCAAAGCCCGCGATGATGAGCGCCGTGCAGCCGCCGATGCCGATGACCGTCATCCAGAAGCGCTTCTGATAGCGGAAGAGGTTGCGCGCCGTGACCTTGTGGATGAACGACATACGCTTCCACAGGGGTTTGATGTACTCAAGGAACACGCGCTTGCCCGCCTTCGGCGTGCGGGGGCGCATCAGGCTCGCCGGCGTCTCGCGCAGCGTGGCAAGGCAGGCCCAGAGCGTCGCGACTGTTGTGCAGGCGACCGCCGCAAGCAAGGAAAAGAGCGAAATATCCGTGTAGGCGTGCAGCTCGATATCCGGCATCTGATACATGATCTGATAGGCCGTGAAGATCATCTTCGGGAACAGGATATAGCCGATGACAAGGCCCAGAACGCCGCCGACAAGGCTCGGCAGCAGCCCGTAGCCGATGTACTTCCGTGAGATCGAAAGGCGGCTGTAACCGAGCGCCTTGAGCGCGCCGATCTGCACGCGCTGCTCTTCGACCATGCGCGTCATCGTCGTCAGGCACACGAGCGCCGCGACGAGGAAAAAGATGATCGGCAGCACGCTCGCGAGGTTCGCCATACGGTCGGCGTCCTGGCCGAAGCCCGTGTAGCCGGGGTTGTAGCTGCGGCTGAAGATGTACCACTCGCAGCTGTCGATATCCGCGACCTTGCGGCGTGCGTCGGTGATCTTTTCCTGTGCGTCGGCGATCTTCTCGTCCGCCTCCGCCTTGCCGTCCGCGTATTCGCGCAGGCCCTTGCGGTAGTCGCGCTCGCCGTCCGTCAGTTCGGTGTAGGCGTCCGAGAGCTCCTTGACGCCGTCGGCGTACTCCTCCTCGCCGTCATAATATTCCTTCCAGCCGTCGTCCAGCTCTGCGCGCGCGTCGGCAAGCTTCTGCTTTGCTTCTTCAAGCTGCGCGGGCGCGTCGTCCAGCTCCTTCTTCGCCGCGTCCAGTTCCTTTTTGCCCTTGTCCAGCTCGACCTTGCCCTCGGCAAACTCCATGCGGCCGATGTTGTAATCCGACTGGCTCTTGTCAAGCTGCTGCTTGCTCTGCGCGATGCTCCCGGAGTTGACGTTCTTGAGCTGGGCAAGCTGCTGAGAAAGCTGCGCCTGCGCCGCCTGCGCCTCGGCAAGTCCCGCCTGCGCCTCGGCAAGTCCCTTCTCATAGCCCGCGCGTTCCTCGGCGGACAGATTCGGGTCTTGCAGCGCATCGTTCAACTGCCCGATCTTCAGATTCAGACCGTCGATCGTGCTCTGCGCCTGCACGATGCCATCCGTGAGCTGCGCACGCATTTCGTCCAGCGCGGCGTCGGTCGTAGCGGCGGCAGTCTGATCGCCCTTTCCGAGATCCTCAATCAACTGCCCGGGCTTACCCTCATAGGGAGAACCCGTGCCGGCGAGCGCACCGGACACGGTGCTGCCCAGCGCGTCCAGCTGCGCTTTGCCCGCGTCCAGCTGCTTTTTGCCCTCGGCAAGGTTTTTCGCGCCGGCGCCGAGCTGCTGCTTGCCCTGCTCGTATTTCTCCTTGCCGTCCTCATACTCGGCAAGTCCCTTTTCATATTCGGCGGCAGCTTCCTCGTATTCGGCAAGCCCGTCCTTGTATTCCTGCTCGCCGTCGATCAGCTTCTGATAGGCATCATCCAGTTCCGTGCGCGCATCCGAAAGCTCCTGCTGACCCTCGCGGTAGTCGCGCCAGCCATCGTCAAGCTTTCTGCGTGCGTCGCTCAGCTCTTTTTGCGCGTCGCCGAGCTTTTCGTCGGCCTCGGCCTTCGCGTCATCGAGCTCACGCTGCGCATCGTCGAGCTTTTCCGTCGCCTCGTCGACAAGATCATCGTGGCGCAGCTGCGCCCGTGCATCGCCGAACGGCTCAAGCTCGTCGATGACGGCGTCGATATAGTCGTCATAGTCGCTGTAAAACGCGGTCATCTCCGCCGCGCCGGAGACGCGCACATAGGCCGCCGTGTAGTAGTCGAGCGTGAACGCCTCGCGCGGCAGGTACAGATACGCCTTGACCGTGCCGCTGCCGAGTGTCGACGTGCCGCGCTCCACCGCAAGATACACGGGAGAGCGAACGGTGCCGACCACTGTGTATTCCTCTCCCGCAAGCGCGTCGGAAAGCTTGCCGTCCGGCTCAAGGGTGATGGTATCGCCGATGGCGATATCCAAAAGCCCGAGCATATTCTCCTCCACCACGCACTCGTCCGCGCGCTCGGGCATGCGCCCGTCGCGCAGCAGCACCTCATTGATGCCGCGGCCCGTGAGGGAGAGGACCTTGACCACCGCGTCGAGTGAGTCAGACGAGGCAAACGCGTCGATGACGTATTCGCCCTCGGCGTCCTCGACCTTGTCCTGCGCGCGAATGGCCGTGATGTCATCGTCGGTCAGGCCGAGCGTTGAAAGCACCTGAATGTCCGCCAAGTGCAGGGAATCGAGATAGTCGTCGCCCGTGCGCTTCATGTCCGGCGCGGTCGCCTTGAGACCGGAGAGAAACGCGACCGATAGCGCGACCAGGATCATCATGGAGAAAAAGCGGCTGCGCGTGTGCTGGATCTCGCGCCAGAAGTCCTTCTGCATGGCGTTTTTCATCGCGCCGCCCCCTTTCGTTCCGATTTCTTCGTTACCATTCGATCAGTTCCACGCTGGTCGGATGCTCATTGCACTGCATACTCTCCACCGTGCCGTTTTTGATGTGGATGACGCGGTCGGCCATCGGCGTGATGGCGCTGTTGTGCGTGATGACCACGACCGTCACACCCTTTTGCCGGCAGGTGTCCTGCAAGAGCTTGAGGATCTGCTTGCCGGTCACATAGTCGAGCGCGCCGGTCGGCTCGTCGCAGAGCAGGAGCTTCGGATTTTTCGCCAGCGCGCGGGCGATGGCGACGCGCTGCTGCTCGCCGCCGGAGAGCTGACCGGGGAAGTTGTTCGCGCGCGCGGACAGGCCGACTTCGTTCAAGACCGTCGCTGCGTCGAGCGGGTCTTTACAGATCTGCGCCGCGAGCTCGACGTTTTCAAGCGCCGTCAGGTTGCCGACGAGGTTATAGAACTGGAAGACAAAGCCGATGTCGTGGCGGCGATAGGTCGTGAGCTGGCGGGCGTTGAAGCCGCTCACAAGCGTCCCATCGACCGTGATGGTGCCGCCCGAGCAGGCGTCCATGCCGCCGAGCATGTTGAGGACCGTCGTCTTGCCCGCGCCCGAGGGGCCGACGATGACGCAGAATTCACCCTTTTCGATCGTAAAGCTGATGTGGTCCACCGCGCGAATTTCGATCTCTCCGCTGTGGTAGACTTTGGAAACATCCTCAAATGTGACGAAAGCCGCCATAGTCCGACTCCTCCGCTTCAAATATCGTTTCTATTTTATTATAAGTGGAAAATAACGGAAATGCAAGTGCAGATATAGCAGCTTGCATGAAAAAGCCGCTAATTTTTTGGACAAAGCCATGAGAACTGACGATTGAAATTTGCGTTTCCCGCGTCTATAATACAAACTGAAGTAAATGAGAGAAAGGAGCGTGAAAACGAATATGTTTGAGAACTTCATCAAGCAGGATGTTGACGACATGATCTTCGGCAGCACCAAGCAGATCATCAGCGAGCGCTGAGATCCGTTGTATCGACCACGCGAAAGCGTGGCTTTTTTGTTTTTATCGCCGGAAAGGCGAAAAAGGGCCGCTTCCACGGGAATTTTCGTCCCGAGAGGCGGATTTTTCTTGCCTTTGCACGGTGTGTGTGATATACTTTTTCGGCTAATGAAGGATAAAAGTAAGGAGAGAGAACGCCATGGCTGTGATCGAATACGATTCCTACAAGCAGAAGCTGCTTGCGATGGACGAAACATTTGAAAACCTCTTCAAGGCGCTGGAGATCGAGCAGGCCCGTCAGGAGCTGAACCGCCTCGAGCTCGAGGCGCACGAGGACGGCTTCTGGAACGATCTGGAGCGCTCGCAGAAAAACCAGATGCGCTCCAAGCAGCTGCAAAATAAAATTCACCGTTACGAAAAGCTCGTTTCCACGCGCGACGATCTGCTCGCGCTGATCGACATGGGAACGGAAATGGACGACGCGAGCCTGCTGCCAGAGCTCGAAGAGGGCTACAAAAAGCTCGAAGCCGATGTGGAGCAGGCGCGACTCACGACGCTCCTTTCCGGCGAATACGACAACTGCAACGCCATTCTGACGTTCCACGCCGGCGCGGGCGGCACCGAGGCGCAGGACTGGGCGCAGATGCTCTACCGCATGTATATGCAGTGGGCGAACAAGCACGGCTTTGAATTCGAGATGCTCGACTATCTCGACGGCGACGAGGCCGGTCTCAAGAGCGCGACGGTCATGGTCAAGGGTGAGAACGCCTACGGCTATCTGAAGGGCGAAAACGGCGTGCACCGCTTAGTGCGCGTTTCCCCGTTCGACGCGAACGCCCGCCGCCAGACGAGCTTTGCAGCCCTCGAGGTCATGCCTGAGCTGCCCGACGACATTGAGGTCGAAATTCGTCCCGAGGATATTGAAATGCAGGTCTACCGCGCGTCCGGCGCCGGCGGCCAGCACGTCAACAAGACGAGCTCTGCCGTTCGACTCATCCACAAGCCCACGGGCATCGTCACCGCCTGCCAGACCCAGCGCTCGCAGTTCCAGAACCGCGACTACGCCATGCAGATGCTCAAATCCAAGCTCATGGAGCTCAAGATTCAGCAGCACGCGGAGAAGATCTCCGACATCAAGGGCGTGCAGCTCAAGATCGAATGGGGCAGCCAGATCCGCTCCTACGTTTTCATGCCCTACCAGCTTGTCAAGGACACGCGCACCGACTACGAGACCGGCAACATCCAGTCCGTCATGGACGGCGACCTCGACGGCTTCATCAACGCGTATCTCACCAAGTCTGCGAACGGGGAATTAAAAAAGTAATTCAAAAATGCACTGCGGTGCATTTTTGATTTGGGTTTTGCCGAGCGCTGCGTCGCACTCACTCCGTTCGCACGCTTGCGCTCTAAGGGGTATTTTTTCCAACGCACATGTCGTTGGAAAAAATGATTTGATTTCGATTCCGGCGCTGCGGCGCCGGAATTTTATTGCCGAAACACTGATCCAAAGGGGAATAAACATGGAGGAAAACATCAGAGAAAACAAGATGGGCACGATGCCCATCGGCAAGCTGCTGGCCAACATGGCGGGACCCGTGATGATATCGATGCTCTTTCAGGCGCTCTACAACATTGTCGACAGCGTGTTCGTCGCGCGGCTCAGTCAGGACGCAATGAACGCCGTGTCGCTCGCTTTCCCGCTGCAAACGCTGTGCATCGCGTTCGCCGTGGGCACGGGCGTCGGTATGAACGCGCTGCTCGCGCGTTCGCTGGGTGAAAAGAACATGCAGGCGGTCGACCGCGCCGCGGGCACGGGACTTTTCCTGACGCTCTGCACCGCCGCCGTCTTTGCTGTCCTCGGCTTTTCGCTCGCCACGCCGTTTTTCCGCTTTCAGACGGAGAATGCGCAGATCATCGCCTACGGCAGCGACTATGTGATGATCTGCATCGGCGGCTCGCTCGGACTGTTCCTGCAAATTTACGGCGAGCGCCTGCTCCAGTCCACGGGGCGGACGGACCTTTCGATGATCTCGCAGATCGCGGGCGCGGTGTGCAACATCGTGCTCGACCCGATTTTGATTTTCGGCCTTCTGGGCTTTCCCCGCATGGAGGTCGCGGGCGCGGCGGTCGCCACGATCGTCGGCCAGTTCGTCGGCGCGGGCCTCGGCCTTTTCCTGAACCTCAAGAAAAATCCCGAGGTGCAGATCCACCTCAAGGACATCCGGCCCCACCGCGCGACGGTGGCGGACATCTACGCCATCGGCATTCCGTCGATCATCATGCAGTCCATCGGCTCGGTGATGATGTTCGGCATGAACAAAATTCTCATCTCGTTCACCGAGGCGGCGACCGCGGTGTTCGGTGCTTACTTCAAGCTCCAGAGCTTCATCTTCATGCCGTGCTTCGGCCTCAACAACGCGATGGTGCCCATCGTGTCGTACAACTACGGCGCGCAGAAATTCGACCGCGTGCGCAAGACCGTCCGCCTGACAGTCTTCACGGCCATCGGCATCATGTGCGTCGGCTGCGCGCTCTTCGAGCTCATCCCCGAAACGCTGCTGGGGATGTTCTCGCCGACGGACGAAATGCTCTCCATCGGACGTGTTGCGCTGCGCATCATCGGCGTGCACTTCCCGCTCGCGGGCTTCAGCATCATCGCGGGCAGCGCGTGTCAGGCGCTCGGCAAGCCCATCTATGCGCTCATCAATTCCGTCTGCCGCCAGATCGTCGTGCTGCTGCCGGCGGCGTATCTGCTCTCGCTCACGGGGCGGCTCGAGCTTGTGTGGCTCGCCTTCCCGATTGCGGAGGTGGTGAGCGTCATTTTGAACGCCACGTTCCTGCGGCTTACGTACCACGTCTCGCTCGAGAGAAAATAATTTTGCCTGCGCGCAGACGCAGATCGGGGAGAGCCTCTTATTATAGAAGAGGCTCTCCCCTTTTATAAATGTTCCGCACGGCGGTTCAAATTTTTTCTTTTGACAGACCGCACAGACGCGGGTAAAATACATTTGATAAGCTATGCTTGATAAATTGTTTTCGCAGGAGAACCTATGAAAAGACAACTTGCAGCGCTGCTGCTGACGATTTTTGCCCTGTCCCTCACTGCCTGCGGCGAAACGGCTGGCGAGAGCGAGACGCGCACGGTGTACGCGATGGACACGGTGATGAACCTGACGGTTTACGGCGAGAACGCCGCTGCCGCGCTGGAGAGCGCGGAAAAGGAACTGCACACGTTGGACGAAGCCGTCCTCTCGCGCACGGCGGAGGGCAGTGAGCTTTATGCGCTCAACACGTCGAACGGTGAGACGGTCGAATGCGGCGCGGACGATATCTTACCCGCGCTGATCGAAACGGCGCTGACGATCTCTGACGCGACGGACGGCGCGTTCGACCCGACGCTCGCCCCTGTGCTCGACGCGTGGGGATTTACGAAGGACGAGCGCCGTGTGCCGTCCGCAGACGAGCTCAAAGAATTGCTGGGTCATACGGGCTGCGGCAAGGTCGCGCTCGAAAAAACGGCGGACGGCTGGACGGTCACGCTTTTGGACGGCGCGCAGCTCGACCTCGGCGGCATCGCCAAGGGCTACGCGGCGGATCTTCTGCGCGCGCAGCTTGAAAAGGAGGGCGTCACGTCCGCGACACTCGACCTCGGCGGTGATGTGTTCGTTATGGGGCGAAAGACCGACGGCAGCGATTGGCGCATTGCCGTCAAGGACCCTGCGGACACGGAGAGCTACCTTGGCATCGTATCGGCGGCGGATAAGTTCATCGTGACCTCCGGTGTGTACGAGCGCTATTTTGAAGAAAACGGCGTGCGCTATCACCATATCCTCGACCCCAAGACCGGCTGCCCCGCGGAAAGCGGGCTCGTCAGCGTGACCGTGCTGTGCGAGAACGGCGCGTGGGCGGACGCGCTCTCGACGGCGTGCTTCGTCCTTGGCCCCGACGGCGCGCTTGCGCTGCGCGACGATCTTGCCGACCAGGGGACGGATTTTGAGCTCATTTTAGTCACCGACGATGGCCGCGTGCTTTACACCGACGGCCTTGCCGATGCCTTCACGCCGAACGACGAAAGCGGGTACACGTATGAAGCGCTCGCCTAAGCTGAAGCCGACGAAGTGGGACGCGCTCGTCGTGCTCGCGGTGCTGCTGCTCACGCTCGGGCTCGCCGCAAGGCCGTATTTTGCGGCCAGATCGGCGGGCGAGCTGACGGTCAGCATCGCCATCGACGGCGAGACCGTTGAGCGCTGCGCACTCAGCAATTATGAAGGCGGCACGTATGAGAGCCGCGGCTACACGCTCACCGTCGCTGTGGAAAACGGTGCGGTGCGCGTGAGCGAAAGCGACTGCCCGAATCAGGACTGCGTGCACTCCGGCGCGATCTCGCGCGCGGGACAGAGCATCGTCTGCCTTCCCGCCCGCGTGGCCGTCACGCTCGAGGGCGCGGCGTCCGACTACGATCTGATCGCGGGGTGAGCGCATGAAGATCAAAACAAGAGAGCTGACGCTCTGCGCGGTGCTGTCCGCGCTGGCGCTGGCGCTTTCCTATATGGAATCGTTTTTCCCACTTGTGCTGCTCGTGCCGCTGCCGGGCGTCAAGCTCGGCCTTGCCAATATCGTCACGCTCTACGCGCTCTATGCCCTCGGCTTTCCGAGTGCGCTCGCCATCCTGCTCGTGCGCTGCACGCTCGGCGCGCTGTTTGCGGGGAATGCCTCGGCGCTTTTATTCTCGCTGCTCGGCGGGCTGTCGGCGCTTTTGGTGATGGCGCTTTTGAGCGGGGCGAAAAAGCTCAGCATTTTCGGCGTCTCGATCGCGGGCGCGGCGGCGCACAACTGCGGGCAGGTCTGCGCCGCGCTCATCACGCTCGGCTCGACCGCGCCGCTCTACTATCTGCCGTTTTTGCTGCTGGTGTCGCTCTTCACGGGCGCGCTCAGCGGCCTGATCACTGCATTCTTGTTCCGCGCAATGGCGCACACGCCCTACGGAACGAAGGGAGAGAATCAACATGGATAAAAAGGACGAGATCATTCTCCAGCAGCTCGACGTTATCCGCACGATGACGCAGAACAACTTAAACCGCATGGGCAGCGACTTCTGGGGCGCGCCGCTGACGCCGGACGCGCCGAAATCTGCCGTCCCGAAGGAAGTTGCACCCAAAGCAAACGCGCCGAAGAGCGCGGACGGCGCAAAGCCGAACAAGCCCGCCGTCTCCACCGGCGCGGACGAGAAAAAGGAAGAGGAAGCGCCGCTTCCCCCGCCCGAGAAGATCGAGGACCTTAAAAAAGAACTCGACACCTACATCGGCCTTGGCGAGGTCAAGCGCGAGGTGAATAACCTCATCAACATGGCGACTGTCTTCAAGCGGCGCGAGGAGACGGGGCTTCCGAACGCGGACTTCTCGTTCCACATGGTCTTCACCGGCAACCCCGGTACAGGTAAGACGATGATCGCGCGTTTGATGGCGCGTGTCTACCGCTCACTCGGGATCCTTTCCAAGGGTCAGCTTGTCGAGGTCGACCGCAGCGGGCTCGTCGCGGGCTACGTCGGTCAGACGGCCATCAAGACGAGCAAGGTCATCGAAAAGGCGCTCGGCGGCGTGCTGTTTATCGACGAGGCCTACGCACTCAACGGCAAGGGCGACAACGACTTCGGTCAGGAGGCCATCGACACGCTGCTCAAGGCGATGGAGGATCACCGCGACGACCTCGTCGTGATCGTCGCGGGCTACGATGGCTTGATGGAAAAGTTCATCCAATCGAACCCCGGCCTTGAGTCCCGCTTCAACCGCTACCTGCACTTTGACGACTACACGCTCGACGAGATGCTCGAGATTTTCAAAATGCAGTGCCGCAAGTCGCAGTACACCCTCTCTCCCGACGCCGAGCAGGATGTCAAGGACTTCATCTACGATGAGAACGCCGACGGTGTGACGTTCGGCAACGCGCGCGGCGTGCGCAACCTCTTCGAGCAGATCTTGACCGCGCAGGCCAACCGCCTCGCGAAGATGGAGAGCTTTACAAAGGATGATTTGATGACCCTCACGCGCGACGATGTCCTCCACGCCCGCGGCATGGAAGACAACACGACCGTCGCCGAGCTCGAAGCAAAAGCAGCAGAAAAAAAGGACGAATAAAAAAGGAAGGACGCGCAGCGTCCTTCCTTTTTTATTTCGTTGTTACGCTTCCTTGGCGGCGGGCTCTTCCTTCGGCTTATCCTTGGGGACGACGCGCTTTTCAGGCGTCACGCGGCCCTCGTCCACCGCGACCATGTGCTCAAGCAGGCGGACGACCATGTTGGAGTAGCCCCATTCGTTGTCGTACCACGCGATCAGCTTGACAAAGTCGTTGTCGAGCATGATGCCGGCGGTCTCGTCGAAGATGCAGGGGCAGGAATTGCCAATCAGGTCCGTGGAGACGACCTGGTCCGCGGTGTAGCCGATGATGCCCTTCATATAGGTCTCGCTGGCGTGGCGGATGGCGTAGCAGATATCGGCGTAGGTGGTCTTGACCTTGAGGTGGGCGGTCAGGTCAACGACGGAGACGTCCGCCGTGGGGACGCGGAAGCTCATGCCGGTCATCTTGCCGTAGAGCTCGGGGATGACGCGGCCGACGGCCTTGGCGGCACCCGTGGAGGAGGGAATGATATTGTTGAGGATGGAGCGGCCCGTGCGCCAATCGCTGCCGCCGCGGGAGTCGACCGCCTTCTGCTTGGCGGTGGCGGCGTGGATGGTGGACATGAGCGCCTGCTCGATGCCGAACTCGTCGTTGACGACCTTGGCAAGGGGCGCTAAGCAGTTGGTAGTGCACGAGGCGTTGGAGACGACCTTCATGTCAGAATGGAGCAGCATGTGGTTCACGCCCATGACGAACGTGGGGGTAACCTCATCCTTGCCGGGCGCGGTCAGGATGACCTTCTTCGCGCCGCCCTTGAAGTGGCGGGAGGCCTTCTCGGTGGTGTTGTAAGCGCCGGTGGACTCGATGATGTACTCCGCGCCGCAACTGGACCAGGGGATCATCGCCGCGTCGGACTCGCTGAAGACCTGAATGGTGTGACCGTTGACGATCAGGTTCTTGTCCTTGTGCTCCACCGTGCCGTTGAACTGACGGAACACGGAATCGTATTTGATCATATAGACCATGTAATCCAGATCCGCTTTGCGCAGGTTGATACCGCAGATGTCGAACTGCTCCGGATGCTCGATCATGATGCGCAGCACGACGCGGCCGATGCGGCCGAAGCCGTTGATGCCCACTTTGATAGCCATAATGATAATCCTCCACAGAAAATGTGATCGTATTGTTCGGAGCTCGCGCCCCGTCATTGTAGAATCATTATATCATGGCGTATTTTTTTGTCTTCCCCTTTTCGGGAAAAAGGTAGCTGAACTTTGTTGTACAAATGTGTGCAAAACAGACAAAAACAGCGAAAAGCATTTGTCTAACTTCTCCAAATATTCCATACATTTGAAACATTCGAAGCATCCGTTCGTGCAAAAAATTGCACTTTATCGCACTAAAATGACAGCAAACTTGCAAAACGAAAACGGCCCTCAAAGAGGGCCGTTTTACTTCAGTCTAAATTCAGTGGAGGCGCATTTCAAGCCTCCGGCTCGAAACAAGCCAACGTCCCCCACGCGCATCTCGTGCTCCGCACGAAACAGCTAACGCACCCCCGCCGCGCATTTTGCGCCCCGCGCAAAACAGCGCTAAAAACGCAAAATAGAAGCAGAGACCCTCATCACGCACCGAAAAGTGTCGCAGACTTTGCGCCGCGCACGGCGCAAATAATCTTAATCGTTTTTTCTGACGACATGTGCGTCAGAACGGATGAAAACCCAGAGGTTTTCGTACTTTGCTGAAATCACTGCCATACTTAGCAGGATTTTTAGTACTGTTTGGTATTTACTATGCTATATTGGCTACAGGGTGTTTTGGATATGATACAAAAGTACCGCTTGCCAATCAGGTAGAAAGTATAGATTTGGACTTGGATAATACCCCAGCAAATGAAATTCTGGATGTAAATGGAAAAACCATTGGCACAGTCACACCTGTTCATTTACAAGACAGAACTTCCATTGAAGCGGTAATCAGCTGGCACCAAGCTACTGTAGATGAGAATCGGGAAAAACATTATCCTTATCAGATGTCTGACCATATATTTTCCGGAAAAGTGACATATCATTTAAAGGATGGCAGCACCTTAACAAGAACAGTGGAATATTTCCGAGATTTAAATACCACAGAAACTAACAGCACGTCTTCCAAACGAAAAGAGCAGAAAGATTTGTTGGAAAACCAAGAGGAATACATTAAAAAATCAAATTTAATTTTTTATGTAGAGCCTCAGGCTTTGAATACGATAACAGTTGTAAAAGGAAATGCCGATTCCGGAACATATATTACAGAGGAAGGACAAAAAGAAATTTTGCTTCAAATGTTACAACAAGA